>Ga0335072_10007136_pt1 | contig 16312 bp, 11 predicted proteins | sample Lox_Sample_21_FD_206725 | JGI IMG/M metagenome (GOLD analysis project Ga0335072, IMG submission 206725) | Soil microbial communities from Loxahatchee National Wildlife Refuge, Florida, United States - Lox_Sample_2.1 | ecosystem: Environmental > Terrestrial > Soil > Wetlands | place: USA...
GTGGTGTGTGTTAAATATGCTTCAGTATTCTATATATCGTCGAAATAAAGAGGGTATTATTTCAAAAAGATTTAGTATCTCTGGTTAATTATCTGCACTGTTTAATTTTCATAAGTTTGCTAGTTGGTTTGCCATGGCTCACTGTTGGAATCATGAGGTGATAATAAGTGATTGTGTGCGCAGCATTGAATTGATTGAATTGCTTAGAGCTTGCTCCTAATCATAGAGTAGAACGCTCACTATATAGCCTAGAACTTCATGCTAGTAAGCCCTGATTTCCGCCTCATTTGCAAGCCTCAATAGGGCTTGCTCGCCCTGTGCAGGCTGCATAGTATTATTAGAATTACTGGCTCATGGCCATGACAGCTGTAATTACAACACTCACGGGATGAATTCTTTAGTAGTTGTGAAGGTGGACCATGCTGGAAACCAGGACCTAACGCATTCGTGCGCAATTTTCTTTCCCATCTCTTAAAATAAATTAGTACATGGAACCTTTGATAAATCAACTGTGCTAACCGTCGGGCGGCTTTCTTCTGGTTTAAACTGAAACTAAAGCGCACCGGTGGTCAAGTTATATGACACCGTTTATAAACCCTCATTTCGCCAACGATAACCTAACCTTTTTGGTACGCCTAAGCTTCTCAAATGAGTCAATTTGCACATTTCTATCATATTTTCATATACTGAACACTAATTTCGAAAATGACTGGTCGCAGACCGTCTCTCAATGTTTCCGTTGAAATTCTCCTCTCATCTCCCTTTCAAAATGTGTTGTTTTATCCCCGAGTCTCGTGAGGGTGCTCATTCCAAGTCCTATGATTATGTCCTCGACTAGGGAGAAGTGGATGGGTTCGAGGTACAGGATAATGTGCGGGGTGTTCCCTAAAGAGAATATTTGAATGGATGGAGGGCGAAGGGCAGAATAAAAGTGATTTTATGCGATGAGATATTGGGTTTTGAATCCCAATGTTCTTTTTCAATTTGTATATCTTTTTTTTTTTTAAAAAAAAAGAATAATTTGTGATATCAATTTGTCCTGTCATGGCACTACTTTACTAAGAAACATGGCAGTGTCAAGTCACGTGCGACAATTACATTCGTCTCAGTTGCAACAAAGTAAAAAAGTACATGAGACAGAGCATTTGATATTCTTTTGTTAAGTAATTAAATTAATTAAGCTAAAATTGGTTTTATCGCGACTTTTATGTAGAACCTTCATACAATGCAAGTAAGAAACTGAACCCCCACATTCGCGACCCCAACACCATCCACCTTAATTTCACAACTTTTACCCATTTCATAATATTCAAGACATCTCTTCCAACTCCGACCCCTCAAATAGTCCCTCCTCGACTAAAGTATCAATCGAACCTCCGGCTGCCTGCACGGCCCTCACAGCCGCCTTACTCAGCCTCTTTGTCTTTTCGGCAGCCTCTCTCTCGCGCCGCGCCTTTGTCTTGCTACTACCACTTGGCGCCACGCCCGTGAGAATCTTCGTACTATCTTTGGGCGTAAAATTGACAAAATCCGTCGCCGCTACCTTGCTCGTGCTCTTCGGTGTCTTTTGCCCGGCGATCTGAGATTCGCCCCCGCGTTTCTTGCGGTGGCTGGAATTGTGATGCTTCTTCGACACGTGTGTGGATGAGGCGCGCATTTGTGGCGACGGTGAGGAAGAGAAAGATTCTGTACGTGAATGTCCATGTGACTTTTCTTGGCGTAATGGGGCGTAGCTTTGAGGCTCAGCTTGTAGATGTCGGTGATAGTGCGGCTGAAGAGTCTGTGGGGCTGAGGCTGTCGGCGCAAAATAGCCCTGTTCTTTATCCGCCGGTGAAGCCCCCACAACAAATGGTCCCGCCGGGCTATTCGGTGTCTGAATCATAAGGCCGGAAGGCATATTTGATGAGTTTAGGGAAAGTTCATTGGCGTTATAGACCAACTCGGCCTGTAATTGCATAGCAAGGCTCTGGGTATTGTGCCGTCGATATGCGGATGGCGCAGGCTCGGCCATGGACGTTGTAGCCGCATTTCCCCACCATTCTTGTTCATCGTCGTATGATGTCGATGCCTCAAAAGTGTAGTCTGACGTGGCGGGAGCCTGAACCCATGGAGTCGAGGATTGATCTCGATGAGATGTTGTATACATCATGTTGTTGGAAGATACGTTATGCATGTTTGATTGATGGAAGGAGATATTGTCCGCTGGTGGTGTGTTGAGAGGGGATTCTATAGCTTCTGTAGTTCGATAAGCGTATTGTTCTGATATTGGAGAATCCCATGAGAAAGTGCCTTCATGTTGCTGTGTTGCCGCCATCATAAAGTTGTTGTTATTTGACAATTCAGGGGCTCCACTAGATGGTGGAGATGATATTGTTCCAGTTTGCTGAAAGGAGTAATTGAATTTGGGAGCATCTGAAGCAGTTCGTTGACCCCAATCATTAATGTTCTGTTCGGTATATTGTGACCTGCGCATCCTGGCGGGGAAGGTTGCTTTCCTTATGGGACTTGTAGACTTTCTGAGTGTTTCGATTTCTTTTTCGTTCTGAAAAGATTTATGAAAACCCTTAAGGATCCGATGTCTTGCTCGAGTCTTGCTGTTGAAGAGCAATTCTGGCGAGGGAGGAGGAGATTTAAGACGAGGAGATTCCAAGGAAATTTTCTCAAGGCTGAGTATAGCGAATTCTGGTCTAGCCGCTCGGCCTGAATCTTGAAAACGAAATGCGTTGCCTTCTGGTTTATCATTTAGTGAGGCTGGACTTTGATCTTGAGGTGGTTCGCCTCGCAAGCGCTTTGCGAGATTCTGCCCTGCCTCATCCTTCCACATTTTGGCGCCAGTATATGCAGAATCGGATCCTTTGGGGTTACTAACTAGAAGCGTCGATTCAGGTGCTGTCAAATATATGGATTCATTGACACTGACTGCATCGAAAGTGAGGTATTGATCAAAGAAGTCGTTGCGAGGATCTACGCCCCTTTGTCCAAACGAGTCAGCATCTTTGTCCAATGACATCGCGAGGACGGAAGCAAAAGGCATTCTTTGCCCGTAGATTAAGCTTAATTATTCAGGACAGAACCGAGAATGAATGTCTTAGACCGCGTAAAAGCGCTGCCGGAGCCGGGATGGCTGAGTGATGTTCGCGGCAGGACAGGAAGGACGAGAGACGGAGTGGCTGCTATGGCAAACTTGACTTCACTGTAACTGGACAGTGTTTAGAAACTAGCTTCGGAATAGTGAAATGAGAGGTGAAGTATACGACATGCATTAATGTAAATTGTCAAAGTGCTGACCTTCACAGAAGAGATATTTATCACCAATCTTTATGTCTCAACGTTGTCCAGCCATCTGAATTACAATCCATTGTGGCAAAAACGAGGAATGTGATAGAGGCTTCGATACTTTCCGCTAACACACTATCCGACAAATCGACTTTGTGGAAGCATTCTTCAAAATGGCAAGTAGCACGGGCCGAAACCAAATGTCCAACGACGGCGGTGCATTCCACGCTTCACTTCCACGAGTGCAATAGTTTCGTATTTGAGCCTAAGATTCTTGCGACAAGCGCACCGACCCGCGGATGCATAAAGCGCTCGACCAGATGCGGGCTGTGTTGTACAAATGATCGTGGATAGATCTCAGAGAAGCGCCAGCAGGTTTGCGCATTGAGGAGCAATTGCTGTCAGACCACCACAGCTCCCGTATTGATGCAGACATGTCTTTGACGGAAATAAATGATGAATGACCCACTCGTGTGTAGTTAGAAAGACTTTACTAGGCACCCGCATACTAGATTCATCCGGAATCGCAGACAATTGCATAGGCAAGGCAGACTCAACCTTCGCTCAGTGCACCGAAAGGAAGTTTGACAAGATACAGACGTCAGTACTAGAGCTGATATTTACTATAAATGTGCAGCCCTTCCGCTTGCCTTCGGGGCGATGCATGACACCGGCGGCTGCGGCAGAATAACCGCGCCGATTACCGTAAGTGGATTTTGCGTGAGTAGGTACAGCCAGATTGGCAACGGCTGGCTGACATAGTAGCTGTTTGCGGAAAGCGTAGGCGGTAAAGGGTCTTCATTAGGAATGTAAAGCCGGGGTCGGAATGCCACCCCTCAGCCCCGATCTCAGCCGTAACCACAGCCACAAAATCCATGCATCAACCGACATGAATGGCACTGACATTCTTCTTGATGGAATCGTGAGACAAATGTTAACTGATACTTATTGGTTGAAGTGAACTCGAGTTCTGGTTGAGACTTTTTGGCTGCCTACGGCGCTGAAAACTCCATCGTCTTACCAAGATACAAATCTTAAATGATCATTTTTCATGTTGGCCTACCAAGTCCGTTCTCAGGACAGGAATCGTGGCTGGTAGGACGACAGCAGATGTTGTTCGGGGGCTTTGCGCATGTAACCTTGAGCATGGAACAGGTATGATCTTGATATCTGAGCTCCTTGCATAAAATACTCCACAGGAGCTTCTGGGCTATAAGACGTGGTAGAGCTGATAAAGACTTACCGATTTCTTTCAAAGCATAAGAATCCTTTTCGGCTCGGACATTGATTAAATTGGCTGCAACCGTCTTAGAGAAGTTCCTCTATAATGCAAAAGTCAAGGAGTCGAGATTGAACAGAAGTCATAGTAAGTCTGGCGTGAATTGAATGCTTCGTTCGTATATAGTAATACACATGCTGGCTGCAAACTACCTGTCCATGTTACGTACTTGGGGCATAAACGCCATACCTAGAATTGTCTGTTAGTTGCATAACATCATTATAAATCAAACGCTCTTACCTCCGCCTTCTGTACCTCTGACGCCCTGGCCTAACACCTTGCCGCCAATCCCCGCTTTCACCTCATGCATTCCACCAGCAGATCTTTCCATCACATGGCGACGCAGCATAGCTAATATCTCGCTGTTCTTCCATCGCGCAGGCACAGGTCGATACGCTGGCTTGAAGGCGCCAATTGTCTGTGCCCATTCACCACTTCTTGCTCTACCTTGACGCCAATGATCAGTGTCTAGCTCAGGCCTAGTCCGTTTTCCTGTGTCTGTGCCTTGAGCAGCTGGGGAGCCCATATTTTCCCCGTGTGTATTGAGAGTAGCCCCTTCTGGTCCAGAGCCATCGCCCTCAGCAGTTTCACGAGAAGTTGGTGTGGGTTCTTGTGTAGCCCAATAATATATATCCCAGTCATTCTCATCCAGAAACAAATCATACTGCATCATTTGGTCCATTGTCATGTCCTGTAGGTGGGCATCGGCGAATGTAGACATTAGCAGATCGCTCTCGAGTGTCCCTCGTTTCCGGCTCTGGTCTGAGACAGATGTTAGCAATAAGGTATATGGATCCTGAGGAATACCTACAAACCAGCCTTGCTCGCATTGTATTCTCGTCCTCCCCAGTCCTTCTCAGAGGCTCCACTTTGAATTTGCCTCCCTCCAATTCTCCAACGCCAAGATCCGCCTGTGCTGCCTTAGAACCATTCTCGGGGTCGCCCTTCTGAGTATTCCCAGTCATACGTTCCGTGTCCTCAGGATTCGAGTCTTTCGTAGAATAGTTGGGATCCACTGATGATATGAGATCCGGAGGAGGGTTTTCAGAACCGACTTTTGGCAGTCCATTTGCAATGGTCGAGTTCGTATTGGTTATATGCGGATTCAGAGGTTTTTTGGTTTGGTATTTGCGGTGTTCAGCGTTTGTCTCATGCTCCTTTGCATTTCCTGGGCTTGCCAATCGACGGAGAGTTGTTGACAGAGACCTCGAAAAGGCTATTGAGGGCTGCAAGGAGCGGACTGCTAGTCGTAATGTAGACATTATGCCCTTTTGGCGTTGACTGCACAAGGTCGTGCAAAGTCAATTATCGAAGATGAACCTCGGGTTTTTGTTGCGTCGTGCGTCATGCATTTGATGGTGCTCGCTTATTGGTCAATTGGCTCCGGCTGGATAAGGCTGTAATTTCTCCTTGGCTCTACATTTCCTAGCGTGTTCTCGTTGTGAGAGGCAATAAAACAACTACCACGGTATGTCTTTGCCTTTATGTAAAAAAAAAACTTAAAAATAATGTGTTGGAGTGCCTCTATATAAGAAGCTTTTATAATAATTCTGATAATCGGAGGTTGCTACATTAAGCTATGTTTAGTAGGCATGTAGATAAACGTGCGATCTTGTGATTCTTCAGTGCACCTCGTTTCTTCATTGCCGAGTAGACCAGCCCAATTGCTGAGTGGACCAGTCCATTGGTGAATGAACATCATTGCCAACTGGACTGTAACATATCCGTATCTCGGCTTTCATCCCGCTTGCGCTTGGTTCTGTTATTAGTACCAAAGGTTGGTTGTGGATGTTCCCGTCTGTGCTGTACAGTTACTTTGAGCGTCTATAATTTAAAATCAAGAGTTTATCTCTAGTATCCATTTCTCCTTTTCGTAGCGCGCGCCATTTCCAATCTTCCCTCTTCCTGCAATTCCCTGTTTACCTCACCCTGTCTATCCCTCAATACCTCCTCCGCCCTTCCTCTCGCATCGCTCTCCTCCACGGCCGCCATTGTTCGGCCCACGAAACCGCTCTCTAGAACCTCAACTAGCTCATCCAAACGGCTGATATACATATCCGTGTGCTCGTGCGTCGTCAGGTGGGCATTGACATTGTTCACTAGTAGGACCGTAGCAGCTCCAGCACGGTATCCAGCCGTCATATCATCCAGTGAATCCCCCACCATAATCAAACTGTCTCCCTTATCATCTAGCCCTAACTCTTTCGCAATATGCAATATACCCGCTGGATCTGGCTTCGGAGGCCTGAAATCCCTCGTGATGATAGGGTAGAATTTCTGACCTGCCAAGAACTTCTCCAAAAGATGCTTGACAGGAGCATCGAAATTGCGAGTGCAGATTGCTTTGGGGATCTGTTTCTGTTCTAGGTATGTCATTAATGAAAGGAGCCCGGGTTGGGGTGTTTGGGAGGTCATGGCTTCACGCTCGATGCTGCGGACCTTTTCCATGGCGGCCTCTTGCTCTTCGGGAGTGGGAAGGGCGTAGATATAATCTAGGATGTCCGAGGTGCGGGGGATACCGATGGCGGCGCGCATGGCGGCGAACATGTAGGTTTGGGGTTCGCTAGGGGTTTGTTAGAGGAATGAACGATGGATACTAAGAGAATTGGACTGAGAGAAAGATGTAGAAGGCTACGTGAGGGTTTTTTCTAGAGAGATTGAAGAGTAGTTCTTGGGTAGACGGAGAGGAGATTTAAAACATGAGATATGATTTAAAATAAAACTACTTCTAGACTGAGTAACTTGATAGAAGGGATCTGAGATATCTTGGCAGCAGAACCGGGCAATAACCTGTGCAGGTAACTTTGCGTCGGGGTAGTCTTTAAATCCTGGCAACTATACCAGCATATAGATAACTTCTCCGAAACTCTTTGTTCTTCTTTGAATATGGCTGCTTTGAACATAGTTGCACTTCGCCAGTAGAGCGTGGTTCATTTCTCAATCATAGATAACGAGCCAAAACATCTTCGCTTTCGATATTTGATTTCTACATCTTGCATACATATCAAGGTCAAACTCACCACAGAGTCCCATCAACATCAAATACTACACCTTTCAATCTCGGGGCGGCATGCGCCGTTCCAACGTTCTGTTTGAGTGGTGCAAATCGACGTACTCTCCTCTCGGACGAATTCGTTGCCATGCTGAATATTTGCAATTGAGAAAAAGCTGATACGTAGGTAGTTCTGGGGATCAGAATCTGCAAAAGGGGAGCGCGTGGGAAAGGCATAATAGTTTAATGGGGGAAGGAACAGAAGGTAGGTTAACGCATTGAATGCGAGATGTGTTCGTCATGCGAGATTGGAAAACTAGGAAAAATGGGAGGTTTTTGTCAAATGTCACAAATTTCTATCACCCAACGAGATATTTTATTTTATTGAAGGATTCTAGCATCATAATTGCATTTCTAATTAATCACGGATATATTCATTGTTGTGTATCTATTATTGATTGACAGTCAACGCTGGAGATATATGCCTTCTCATTATGCTCAGCTAATGCTCCATACTCAGTATCTCCTAGTCATCGAAGCGTCCCTGTAATATCACAGGCGTCGTGATGTCATATGTCCCCATTCTTGCCTATTATGCCTATGCTGCCTCCGAAGTGTCCTAAACGGCTCCATGCAATCCTGAAGAAGTATACGCCGATGAATGCAGTATTTGGATATAGAATTATGCAAATCTTCCGCGTTTTCCTCCCCCACCAAAACTGTTTTTGCTATGCTCTAGATTGCCGATATCGAAGAATTCGCCAAGATTAATCTTCCTCTTCTGGCCCGCACCTCTGCCTATCGAATTCGTAGTCCTTGTGTTGTGTCTGTTCTGGTTGAGTCTTGACGCGCCTCTGGATGGGCGTGTAATAGTGATTGATGATGAGGGGCTTTGTGATCTGTGGGATACTATGGTAGCATCAAGTGGTGGGCCTCGGTTATCAGATAGATTGAGGTCTGAAAGATTCATATCGGCATCTTGAGGATAAGGATGTGAGGATCGGAAAGTGAAGGTACTTGCTGGTGGTAGCATTGTGGATTGTTCGAACATCGGTGGCGGTATTACAGGCGTCACTGACTCTGTCCGTATTGGTGAAGCTGTCCTTGTGGATAGTTGTGTAGCACTGTGAGTCCTCTCAAGGACCGGGGAGGAGCCTCTTTCCTGCTTCTCGACATCGTCGTCGCTCTCCGCCTGTTGTGATACTGTATCTCTGCCATCTAAACGTTCGGTGGCCCATCGCCTAATTTTCCATCCTTCGCCATCACTAAGACCAATGTCCTCTCTGTCTAAGAACGCTAGCAACTCATCAAGTGCGTCTTGGTAACCCTCTGACCGCGCCCTATTCTGGTCTGCCGCGGCTGTCTTGTAGAGTTTAGTGACTGACAGGGCGGCGGCCTTAAAAGCTTGCAGAAGTTGTTCTGGGGGATCAGGTCCATGCTGTTTTGAAGGAGAAGTGCCGGGCAGTGACGTGTTCAGACTCCTCATTGAGTCCATGATAGATAAACTGCAGTGGCTTTGGTCGAGATAGCCTTCACAACTAAGGGCTGGTGTTGAGAGGATCGCGATTCTTCGATATAAGAAAAAGTATTCCGAAATCTGCAGGCGTCCTTTAGAGTAGTTGCTATACGTGATCGAGGACCATAGGAAGGTGGAGTTCAAGAAGTTCTTCTGAGAATGTTGGAAAAGACGAAGTGGGCAGGCCGTAACTGATTACTGTCGCTTACCGTACAGGATGGCGGCTTTTGCTTTTCGCATTTTCCGATAAAGTTTGCGTTAGTGGTCTGTGTGAATAGCCGTAACGAAACTTTACCTTCGACGCGACTACCACCTACCCTCGCGCCCTATTTTCACTTTGTGATCTCACTCACTTCCACTTACTCAACTCCCATCGGCAACCTCAACGAAACGAGGGCATTCCATCTCGGGCGCGATAGAGAATCAATTTCTGCGACGCTGGGCGTTATTCGAACGTGGATCAGAGTTTCGGAGCCTCCATTCCACAATTTGGTGTAACTTTTGAAGGTGTGGAGAATGGCTCCCTCGCGCTCCCGTGCCAGCGGCAACGACACCGATACATCGATGGCGGATGCTTCTGAGCCGGTCAAGCAATTACAGGTGGATCCTATGGTAAGTCTGCCTGATTAGGAGGTCGTGGGCTGTTCTCATACGCCTGACGCCCCCCTCCTGTTGATCTCACATAGATAGGACTCCACTAACGCTTAACGCAAAGGATATCGACGAGACGCCTGATTTTACTGAAGACTCTGATACAAATCCAAACACAACCGCAAGCAGTGTGGTAGGAGAACCATTACATACAGATGGTAGGAAACGTCGATCTGAGGCAACGCAACTCCGACGAAGTGTATTTGGAAAGAAACATGATCGTCTGGGTCAATCACAAGTAAGTTAATAAAATTTTCTTTGATGATATTGATAAAGCCCTATGCACTAATCGCCACCTTATAGGAAGATGACTCTATCCGTCGATTTCGTTACCTCCTTGGTCTGACTGACCTGTTTCGACATTTCATTGAGACCAATCCAAACCCACAAATCAAGCAAGTTATGGTTGAGATTGACCGTCAGAACGAGGAAGCAGCAAAGGCGAAGAAAGTCAGTGACAGGAAAGGTGGTGCTGCGAATGAACGACGTCGGAGAACGGAAGCCGAGGAGGATGCTGAGCTTCTGAAGGATGAGAAACATGGAGGATCCGCCGAGACGGTCTTCCGAGAGTCCCCAGGTTTCATCCAGGGAGGTCAAATGAGAGACTACCAAGTTGCTGGTCTTAACTGGCTCATTTCACTACATGAGAATGGTATCTCGGGTATCTTGGCCGATGAGATGGGACTTGGTAAAACACTCCAAACTATAGCATTCTTAGGATATCTTCGCCACATCATGGGCATTACCGGGCCGCATTTGATCACTGTCCCGAAATCTACTTTGGACAACTGGAAGAGAGAGTTTGCGAAATGGACACCTGAGGTAAACGTACTTGTCCTGCAAGGAGCAAAAGATGAGCGCCACAACCTCATAAATGAGCGGTTGATCGATGAGAAATTCGACGTCTGCATTACTAGTTACGAGATGATTCTCAGGGAAAAATCTCATCTGAAGAAGTTTGCTTGGGAGTATATCATCATTGATGAGGTATGTGAGGGCACGGCAGGGAAAGAGACAAGCCATGCTAACTCGAATTCTAGGCCCACCGTATCAAGAACGAAGAGTCCTCTCTCGCTCAGGTCATCCGCCTTTTCAACTCGCGAAACCGTCTTCTGATCACCGGAACTCCTTTACAAAACAACCTGCACGAGTTATGGGCTCTACTTAACTTCCTTCTACCAGATGTGTTTGGCGATGCAGAGGCCTTTGATCAATGGTTCTCAGGTCAAGGCGCAGACCAAGATACAGTGGTCCAGCAACTTCATCGTGTTCTTCGTCCTTTCTTGCTGCGACGTGTCAAAAGTGACGTTGAAAAGAGTCTTCTGCCAAAGAAAGAGGTCAACCTATACATTGGCATGTCTGAGATGCAGGTTAAATGGTATCAGAAAATCTTGGAGAAAGATATTGATGCTGTCAATGGTGCTGGCGGCAAGCGCGAGTCCAAGACACGACTCCTAAACATCGTCATGCAGTTGCGAAAATGCTGCAATCATCCCTACCTTTTCGAGGGTGCTGAACCTGGACCACCCTACACTACGGATGAGCATCTGATCACCAATGCTGGTAAGATGGTCATGCTAGATAGGCTCTTAGTTCGGTTGAAGAAACAAGGAAGCCGCGTCTTAATCTTTTCACAGATGAGCAGACTGCTCGACATTCTTGAAGATTATTGCGTCTTTCGGGAGTTCAAGTATTGTCGAATTGACGGCGGTACAGCCCATGAGGATCGAATTTCTGCCATTGATGAATATAATAAGCCTGACTCGGAGAAATTTATTTTTCTTCTGACAACTAGAGCTGGTGGTCTTGGAATCAACTTGACCAGCGCAGATATTGTCGTGCTTTACGACAGCGATTGGAACCCTCAGGCCGACTTACAGGCGATGGATCGCGCCCATCGTATTGGACAGACCAAGCAGGTCGTTGTTTATCGATTTGTCACGGAGAATGCCATTGAAGAGAAGGTGTTAGAGCGAGCTGCACAAAAGCTTCGTCTTGATCAGCTTGTTATTCAGCAAGGCCGTGCACAGATTGCGGCAAAAGCAGCTGCCAACAAGGATGAATTGCTCAATATGATTCAACATGGTGCCGAGAAGGTTTTCCAGAGTAAAGGTGCTACAGGAGCGCTCGCAGAGAAAGGAACTGAACTAAATGATGATGACATTGATGAGATTCTTAGGCATGGCGAGAAACGTACGGCTGAACTCAATGCCAGATATGAAAAGCTCGGCATTGATGATCTCCAAAAGTTTACATCTGAGTCTGCCTACGAGTGGAATGGCGAGGATTTCACCAATCGGAAAAAGGAGATCGGTATGAGCTGGATCAACCCTGCCAAGCGTGAGCGAAAAGAGCAGTCGTACTCTATGGACAAGTACTACAAACAGGCTCTTTCTACTGGTGGTCGAACTGTGGACACTAAACCCAAGGCTCCTCGAGCTCCTAAGCAAGTGGTTGTGCATGACTATCAGTTCTTCCCTCCTCTGTTGTCGGATCTGCAAGATCGCGAGACGGCCTACTTTCGTAAAGAGATTGGTTACAAGGTTCCACTGCCAGAGGGACCAGAAGAAGAGGCGTCTGATCGTGAGGCCGAGCGGGCATTAGATCAGCAGGAAATCGACAACGCCACTCCTCTAACAGAAGAAGAGCTGGAGGAGAAGCAGCGCCTATCCCTTCAAGGCTTTGGAGATTGGAATCGTCGGGACTTCCAACAATTCATCAACGGGTCAGCAAAGTACGGCCGCAACAACTATGAGGAGATTGCCGATGAAGTGGACAGCAAGACCCCGGCAGAAGTTAAGGCTTACGCAAAGGTGTTCTGGCAGCGATATACTGAGATTGCTGATTACATGAAGTACATCCAGATTATTGAGGCGGGTGAAGAGAAGACTCGAAAGATTGAGCACCAACGGAAGATGTTACGCAAGAAGATGCAGCAGTATCGTGTTCCTCTACAGCAGCTGAAGATCAACTACTCCGTGTCGACAACAAACAAGAAGGTGTATACGGAAGAGGAGGATAGATTCCTGCTTGTGCTCCTAGACAAATTTGGTGTTGATAGTGATGGTATCTACGAGCGTATTCGGGATGAAATCCGTGAGAGCCCACTTTTCCGCTTTGACTGGTTCTTTTTGAGTCGTACCCCGATCGAGATCAGCCGAAGATGCACCACTCTCCTCACTACAGTTGCTAGAGAATTTGAAGATGTGTCAGCACCAAAGGCGAATGGCACGGTTAATGGCAAAGGGAAACGTGAGCCTGATGATGAGGAAAATGATGAAGATAGTGTACTTGGCATGGCGCCAGCCAAGAAGAAGTCGAAGAATGGAGTCAAGGTAATTGTCTATGTGTCAGTTTCTGAGTTATAACAAGCTAACTCCTCATAGAACAAAGCACTCGACAACCTCAAGTCCGGTGCGGCAAGCAAGGCTACCTCAGCGGCTCCATCCTCGCGAGCTTCTAGCGTTATGTCAAGAGGCTCAACACCGGCTCCAGCTCCCACAAAGAGCAAGACGAAAGGCAAGAAGAAGTGATTATGAAATGTTTTATACCATCCTAAATTCTCTTGTTTGAAGGTGGCGGGTAAAATCAAGGGGCGTTGTGAAGAGGATTCTATGGCATTGCTCTCTGTACGGCGTTTAAGATTATGGGTCACTTGAAGTCAGAGATGCATTGAAGCTAGGGATGCGGGAACTGGACTTCGGCGGTGTAACTAGAAGATGCAAGCCATGAAACGTACTAATTCTGCATAAGCCCAATGCCTGAACTATCAATTTCGTCGGATGAAGTACTTTCGGCCTCTTCATTTCCTGTATTTATGTAAAGACCCTAGAAGCCGCCGTGATTCCACGAGTTTTCATTTCTTTAACTACGCAGTGCAGTAATGCTTAAGGTAGATTCAATACAGATGAGGCTATCCATGCCATAAGTTTTATATATCACCTTGTCCACTCTCCACTCCCAGCGCCTCATTCCTCAACCATTCTATATTAAGCAGCTGATCTACTGCGCAACAGGCACACCCCTATATCTCATCTTCCCCTCTTCCAATCTTACACTCCGTAATCCCCGCTTCCGTCATAGGAAACTCCTCTGTAATAAGCCTAATCCCATGCCTCGCAGCAAACTCTAACGTCTCCCGATGCACCTACCTCGGCGCCACAAGGCTCTCCTACGCTCGGCAACTTCACCGCGTTGATCGGCCCATACGGCATCTTGAACTTTTCCTCTGACACCGTCGGCGGATAGATCGTCTCATTAGGCGCCATTATGGGCAAAAACAGCTTCCAATCCGGCTGCTGGCTCGTGCAAACTAGCAAATGGTCGATACCAGCACCGATCTTGAGCTTTTTTGACGCCTTTGTGGCGAAATATTCGTTAGCACTGAGCTTCATCGCTTTAGCTTTCCTGGACTTGGTTTGAGAGAATACGACTGCGTCGCAGCCCATCTTGGACGCGAACTGGATCGCGAGATAGCCCAAGCCGTTAATACCGATGACACCAACGCGGTCAGTGGGTTTGGTGCCGAATTGTTCGAGCACGTTGAAGACTGTTGCGCCGCCGCACATGAGCGGGGCGGCGTCTTTGCGCTCCATGGAAAAGGGATGCGGAAGAGGAAGGCTTCGCGCCGGATGGCGTGTGAGCCAAAGGAGCTTTGGTTGAGGTTATGGTAGCCGTACATGCGGCGTTGGGGTCAGAGTGTTTCTTGTCCGGCGAGGGTTTTAACGTCGCGGCCGACTTCCTGGATGCGCGTTAATATTATTGCGAATATATTTACATTTGAAAACGTACCTCTGCTACTCCTGTCCCCTCGTGACCTAAGCCCATATCCTTGTGCTTGAAATGTCCATTGGTCCCACAAAGTCCTGAATGGTTATTCGGACGAGAACTTTATCAGGGCTGATCTCGCGGTTTGATGTTGACTTGACAATCTTGTCCCCTTTCAAGCCTTTGAAAACTGTGAAGGAAAGCATGTTTGCTTCTTTGTTTTGCTTTGAATTGATTTATAAAACAGTACTTGAAATGGATGGTTTGGTGATATCAGAATAAGGCCAGGAAATAGTCTGATCAAAGTGAGAAATACATTTACCTAGAAAGCCATTTATATTTACAGACACAAATGAAAGTAGACTTAGTCTCATCATGGCATATATTTCTTCTTGGATATCTATCCGAAGCTCATGTTACTTTCAATGTCCTTGCCTCATTGTAATGGATTCATCGGCGATAAGTGTTTCGGCAATGACGTTGTTTATACAAAGGCCTAGAAAGAACCTTTGTAGATCCGCCGAGACGAGTTTTCAAAAACTTTTGAAATTTCTGAATGATGCACATTCAGCCGCATTGACCTCAGATGAACCAGACTGGTCCCTGTTTCCTCACTTGAAATTTAGATTTGACTTACAAATCTTCAAGCTGACAAATACCAGCCTATTTGACCACACCGAGGTCCTCGGACGAAGCAGTATCTCGAATATCACGTGACTTTGGTGTTCGTCTCCTATTCATGACATGCCTGTCAATATCTTCGCTACTTTCTTTCCTTGCATGCCACCCAGATAGTCTCCTTGTGCATTTTCCATCTCGACTTCCACGGCTGCCTTATAGCCATCCATAACCATATCTTCATCGACTCGCAAACCAGCTTCAACCAGACACATTATGACGCCCCTTAGCCTGGCAATCTCCCTTCTGGTTTCGGGCCCGATCTCATCATTCTCGCTCGAGTAGACCCTGCTTGTTGTACTCTCCTCGATCCTGGTAATTGATGTCTCAGTTTCACCTTCACTTTGCGTCTCCACATGCTTTGAAATCCAAATGTAGCCGTTGACTCCCAGTATAACGTCAATTTTACCACCTCCATTGGCCGAGTCGAAGGTCCAGACCTGTCGCCTACTCCTAACCACGCCTCCTCCACCTCCAGTCCCACTTACCTTCACGAACATCCCGTTTCTTAGCTTCCCGTATTTCAAACTTCTAGTGTGCAAACTTGCACCTCCATCCTGATGCAAACTCTGAACTTCACACACTAACAAGTCTCCTTCGCTGAAGAAGGTCCTAATTTGCAGCTCATCTGTTTCTGTCCGCTTTCGCAGAATGCCTCCCGGCAAGTTTATTGCTGATAGAGGTAGTGCTGCGAGGAGAGGCGCCCCGACATCGACCCGCCAGCGCTTCGTTTGGACCTCAATAATACGTCCGACGACGAGATCTCCAATCTCTGGAGTATACCGTGCTCTTAATGGCCGTACTGAGAGAAGTTTGTTCGTTTTTTGTACAGTGCCTGCAACTGTCGCGATGATATCGGTGCTTGAAGGGGCAATATAAGTACCATGGCCTCTAGTCCGCTATTAGTGAAAAGTTCTCGGGGAAGAAAGTCACCTTGACCCGGATAGTGATAAAATGGCTTACCTCATCCATTGAGGGTCATCAGTGACCATCTCGCCTGGCGTTACTATGTTGGAAGATCCATGATGGCGCGCACGCTTCTTCGGTCGCATATCAATATCTCCATCAAGATCAACCCCGCCGTCGTCCTCGTCAGAAGCCGAGCTGTCTGAGTTTGCATAATACAAGGTAGTGGCTGGAGTCGGTGTCAGAA
>Ga0335072_10007137_pt1 | contig 16311 bp, 13 predicted proteins | sample Lox_Sample_21_FD_206725 | JGI IMG/M metagenome (GOLD analysis project Ga0335072, IMG submission 206725) | Soil microbial communities from Loxahatchee National Wildlife Refuge, Florida, United States - Lox_Sample_2.1 | ecosystem: Environmental > Terrestrial > Soil > Wetlands | place: USA...
GAAATGCCGCCGGCCGGCCCGTCTCCGCTGTGTCGCGCGATGCCGAGCAATTTGATGCGGTAGCCAAGCTCGTTGGCGAAGGCGATGTCGAGCGCGGAGATGCGGCGGATGCCCTCCACGTGCACCGCGTCGAACGCCACCGGACGGCCGAAGGCCAGCGCCGCCAGGATCGCCAGTTTGTGGGCGGCGTCGATGCCGTCGATGTCGAAGCTCGGGTCGGCCTCGGCGTAGCCGAGCTTCTGCGCGTCGGCCAGCACCTCGGCGAATTCGCGGCCGCGCTCGCGCATCTGGGTCAGGATGTAGTTGCAGGTGCCGTTCAGGATGCCGGCGAGGCGGGAGATGCGGTTGCCCGCCAGGCCCTCGCGCAGCGCCTTGATGACGGGAATGCCGCCGGCCACGGCTGCCTCGAAGCCGAGCGGCACGTTGCGGTGTTCGGCTGCCGCGGCGAGCGCCGCGCCATGCACCGCCAGCATCGCCTTGTTCGCCGTGACCAACGGCTTGCCGGCGGCGATGGCGGCCTCGGCCAATGCGCGGGCAGGGCCGTCCGATCCGCCGATCAGCTCCACCACCACGTCCACGGCGGGATCGGCCGCGAGCGCGACCGGGTCTTCGTACCAGCGCAGGCCTGACAGCGATGCGCCGCGGTCCTTGCTGCGGTCGCGGGCGGAGACCGCGATCACCGCGATCGGGCGGCCGGCGCGCGCGGCAATAACGTCGGCATTGTCGCGCAGCAGCTTCAGCACGCCGCCGCCGACGGTGCCCAGGCCGGCGATGGCGACGGAAAGGGGGTGGGTCATGGCTGGTACTCGCTGACGGCGGGACAGGCGGACATGGAGACTCAATCCTGGTTCGGGGCGCGATCATAGCCGGCCAGCCGGGGACCGGAGGCGGGCCATTAGCATTTTCTTCGGCCGATGGCGCTATGCCGGAGACCTGTGATGGCGTTGCACCGGCGTTGCTCTGCCTCGGCCGCCATTCCGGCCGAGCCGCGGGTTGCCGACGGCATCGCTGTCCGGGCGAGAGTGTCCTGCTGGCGGTACCTGGCGGTCCCAGTGCGGTACGGGCCCGAAGCGCTCGACCAGATAGTCGAGAAAGGTCCGGACCTTGGCCGGCGGATGGCGGCCGGCGGGATACAGCGCGAAAATGCCCTCCACCAGCGCCGGCGGCTGGTCGAGTTCGATTCGAACCAGTGCCCCCGCGGCCAGTTCCCGCGCCACCAGAAACACCGGCTGGCAGATGATCCCCATGCCGCCAACAGCGGCCGAGATCAGCGCATCGGCGTTATTGGCGCGAAGATTGCCGCTGATCTCCACGCTCGCCTTGCGATCCCGGCCGAACATCCAGCGGCCGCCGGGCGCGCGCAACAGCGTGTAGCCGAGGCAATTATGGCCGGCCAGTTCGGCAATCGTCCTGGGCGTGCCTCGTTCCTTCAGATAGGACGCCGCCGCGCACACCACGCTGCGGCAGTCGCCGAGCCGCCGGCCGGTCAGGCTTGAGTTCGCGGTGTTGCCGATGCGGATTGCCAGATCCCAGCCCTCCTCCACGAGATCGACAAAATGGTAGCTCAGGCCAAGATCGAGGGTCAGCGCCGGATGGATGCGCGCGAGGTCGGGCAGCAACGGTACGATTTCGCGCACGCCGAAGGAAATCGGCGCGGTGAGCCGCAACGTGCCCCGCACGTCCATCGCGCCGGCCGCGGCATTGGCATCGGCTTCCTCGACATCGCCCAGGATTTGTTCGACGGCGGCAAGATAGATGCGTCCGGCCTCGGGGAGGCTGAGGCGCCGGGTCGTCCGGTAGAACAGGTCGCCGCGCCGACAGAGCGCGCGATGGAGCAACTCGCGTCGCTTCTGGAGCCGCGGGAGACGGTCTCGGTGGTTGCGGATCACATCCCGCCGGCGGCCGGCCTGCGCTCGGTTGGCCGTGGCGAGGCGCTGCAAATGGCACTGCCCGGCGACGTCGCGCCGCCGGCGGATGGCGCGGCCGACATCGCAGCTCTCGACAGATCGAATGCCGCGCAAATGCTCGCGCTGACCGGGCGCGCAATGCCGGACTACTTTCGCCGGCGGACGCCCGCACTGGGGTCCTATTGCGGCATCCGCATCGATGGCGAGCTGGTTGCGATGGCCGGCGAGCGGCTGGTGATCGATCGCCATGTCGAGATCAGCGGGGTCTGCACGCACCCGGACCACCGCGGCCGCGGCTACGCCTCGGGGCTGATCTGGCAGCTCGTGCGGCAGCACCGCCGCCAGGGGCTGGTGTCCTGGCTGCATGTTAGTCATACAAACTACGACGCGATCGCGTTCTACCGGCGTATGGGCTTCCGGGTGTTCAACCGGGTGGTGCTGCAAAAGGTGGCGCGCGGCTGATTGCAATTCGAACCAGCATTCAGGCCGGCCGGTTCCACCGCAGCTCGGGGTCCAGCGGGAACACCGGCCGGCGCACTTTGCGAAACGTAAGCTGCGCATAGTCGGACGTGCACACGCCGACGCCGGCGCATTCCACGATCTCGCGCGCGATCTCCCCCAGGTCGGCGCGCCAGTGCACGCGGCTCTTGATCGCCACGAAATGCTGCTTCGCCGGATCGAGCACGTCGGGATCGGGATAGATCGACGGAGGCGCATGGCGTCCCCACCGCCGCCCCGGGCATCGGCGTGGCCGCACCCGCCAGCACCCCGCGGCACCTCACTGCATCGGAGATTGTTGTTCTCCTCCCGATATTTGCATTGCATGCACAGGGACCCGCGGCAACCGCGGGTCGACCGCCCGCGGACGCCCTCACCACCTATTGCAGAACGACCAGGGCGCCATCGGCATCTGCCCGCGGCGCATTGGAATCCGCCCGCGGCGCATCGGCATTCGTCACCCGCCGCCGGGCGTCAGAACGCTTGGCCAATGCCGATATACAATTCGAACGCATCGCCGCCCGGTTCGCGATTCAGCGGTACCGCAACGTCCAGCCGGATCGGCCCGATCGAGGTGTAATAGCGGAACCCCACCCCTGCGCCGATCCGCCAGGAATTGCTGAACGGCACGCCGTTGGCGCTCACCTGCCCGGCATCGACAAACGCCACCGCGCCGTAATTGCCGATGATGCGCTGCCGGAATTCAATCGTACCGGCGCTGATCGCGGTGCCGCCCTCCGGCGTCCGGTCCGGGAACAGTGGCCCGACCGACTGGTATTTGAATCCGCGCACCGTGGAGCTGCCGCCGGCATAGAAGCGCTGGTCGGGCGGCAGCGAAAACGAGTTGGTGCCCGGCACCTCGCCAACCAACCCGCGCAGCGCCAGCACGCTGCGCCCATTGCCGCTCAGGTCCAGATAGGTCGATCCCGAGGCTTGCAGGATCAGGAACCCGGTGTCGCTGGATCCCAGCGCCCCCGTCGGGATGGCGGTAAACGCCGCGCGTATGCCGTGCGTCGGATCAAGCAGGCTGCCGGTGTTGTCGAATTTCAGCGTCAGCGGCAAACCCACCAGCTCGTAATGCCGCGTCACGCCTTCCTGCTCGATCGTCTCCTGCTCGCCCGACACGCCGTAGCTGAACGTCCAATGCGGCGAAAGCTTGCGATCCAGCAGGAACTTTTCCAGCACCGCGGTCTGGTCATAGGCCTGCAGATCCTGCTTCACCGCCTGCAGATCGATTTCCAGCGCCTGGTCGTGCGCGAGGAAGTCCGGCTTGATGAACTGCGCGCCAAACTGGTAGCCGGGCGCCGTTTCCGCATTGCCGCCCAGGTTCATCGCCGCGGTCAGGTTCAATTGCTCGGCATTGCCGAACAGATTGCGGTCGTGCCAGCCGAGATTGAAGTTCACGCCGAGGTCGGTGGAATAGGCGATGCCGGCGTCTACCGCGTGCAACGGCCGCTCGGTCGCTTCAACCGTCACCGGCAACGCGCCTTGCGGTGTCAGATGATCCGCGGGGACGATGCGCACCACCGAAAAGACGCCGAGCGATTGCAGATCCTGCTGCGCCGCCGCAATCGCGGCGGGACTGAAGCGTTCGCCCGGATGCAGCAGCAGGCGCCGGCGCACGAATGCCTCGTGCATGTTCCTGAGGCCGGTGATGGTGATCGGGCCCAGCGGCGCCCTGCCGCCGGTGGTGACCGCGAAGGTCACATCGAGCAGGTTCTGGTCGGGATACAGCGTTGCCGGCGGCAGGTCGACCTTGGCCAGCGGATAGCCGTCGTCCTGGATCGCGGTCAGCAGCCGCGCCTGTGCCGCCAGCACGCCGGCGGCGAGCGCCGGTTGCCCGGCCGCAAGCCCCAGCTTTGCGCGGGCATCCGGCGGCACCGCGCCCAGGATATCGACCTGTCCCAGATGGAATTGCGGTCCAAGATCGAATCGCACATTCACCGGCACCGGCGATTGCGCCGGCAGATGGTCGATCGTGTCGGCAAGGTCCGGCGCATCCAGTGCGTGGCCGTCGATGGTGATCGCAATCCGCGCCTTGTAGTAGCCGAAGCTGTGCAGTGCGGCGGTGAACGGGTCCAGATCCTGGCGCGCGCGTCCGATCAGCGCGAAGCCACCGACCGGCGCGGTCTTCTGCAAGGAGATCAGGCTGGAACTGCCATGCAGCGCCGCATCGAGCGCGGCATTGCCCGTGGGTGCGAGCGTCACGCTGTAGGGCTGCGGATCGGCCGCGATCGCCGGCCACGGCGCGGCAAAAAGGCAGAGCAGGATCAACAGCAGGATCGGGAAGCGGCGCATGCGGATAGCGTAACGCTGATCGCGGGCGGGGATGGCCGGCCAGCGGTAACGCTTGCGGCATTGTCGGCTCACAAACCGCTTGGTAATCGGTTCAGCCATGCGGGAATCGCCAAGACGGCTGCGCCGCCTGACGCCTCGACCTCCGTTGCTGCCGCAGCGTGGGGCGTTCTCGCCCATGGATACGCCACTCGACCAGGAGCGGCGGCACCTGATGCGCCGCATCCGGGTGATCCGCCGCTTCCTGGCGCTGTTGTTATGGACGCTGCCGGCGATGGCAATCCAGGCCCTGTGCCTGCTGCTGCCGGGCCGGCCCAAGGTCGCGTTCGCCCGCCTGTACTGGGCCGTGTTCAGCCGGCTGATGGGGCTGCGCGTGCGGGTGATCGGCTCGCCCGTCCTGCCGCAGGCCGGACGGCCGGTGGTGTTCGTCTCCAACCACTCGTCGTGGGTGGACGTGCCGGTGGTGGGCGGCGTGCTGGACGGCTGCTTCGTTGCCAAAGGCGAAGTCGAGCGCTGGCCGCTGATCAACGTCATCGCCTGGCTCGGCCGCACGGTATTCGTCACCCGCCGCCGCGGCGCCGCCGGGCGCGAGCGTGACGCCATGCGATCCCGCCTCCGTTCCGGCGACAATCTCATTCTGTTTCCGGAGGGCACCAGTTCGGACGGCTCGCGGGTGCTGCCGTTCCGGTCGTCGTTCTTTGCCGTCGCCGAGGCCGGGGACGGGCATGCGCCGCTGATCCAGCCGGTCTCCGTGGTGTACGATCGGCTGGGCTGGCTGCCCACCGGACGGAGCTGGCGCCCGGTGTTTGCCTGGTATGGCGACATGGACATCGCCTCGCATTTCCTGCGGCTGGCGCAGCATTCCGGCCTGCGCGTCACCGTGCTGCTGCACGCGCCGCTGGATCCTGCGCGCTATCCGGACCGCAAGGCGTTGGCACAGGCGACGTGGCGCATCGTGGCCGACGGCGCTGCGGCCCTGCGGCAGAACCGCCCGGCGCAGCCGATCGGTGCCGCCGCGCCGACGCCGGCCGCCGCCGCCGAGGCCGAGCCGGCGTTCGCGTAGGGCACGGTGCCTGCCTGTCGCGGGCATGTCCGGCGCCGTTGCGGAAAGGCAATTCAAACCGCGCCGCGGATCGGGTGCGCTCGTTTGAGCTGGCAAACGTGTTTGTCACGCGATTGTCGCGGAAAAATGCACGACGGGTACTCGTAATTTCGCTGCCAGTGGACAGCGGACTTCGCTAGAGTGGCACTCGCCCCGTTAGACCGTGCCCGCCATGCCTTCCGAAGCCGTCGCGCCGCTGGCGACCGAAATCGCCGCAGTTCCGGACAATGTCGTTCCGATGGTGCCGCTGGATCCGGCCAGCGCCGCGGAAGCCCGCCCGACGCCCGAGGAACTGGTGTTTGCCGCCGCCGCCCCGTGCGACGTGCAGGACCTGGTGGAATTTCCCTGCCGCGCGCTGGAAACCGAGTACAAGAGCTGGCGAAACCTGGACCATGCGGAAGACCGGGCGGAACTGGCCCGCGACATCGCGGCGCTGGCCAACCATGGCGGCGGGTTCATCGTGTTCGGTTTCGACGAACGCAGCCTGGCGCCGGACGAAACGGACCCGTTCCGCACCAATTGCACCAAAGAACTGATTGCCGCGATCGTGCGCACCTACCTCGATCCGCCGGTGCGGTGCGAGGTGGTGCCGGTGCTGTCATCCGCGGGCGCGATCCATCCGGTGGTGCGCGTGGCCGGCCACGGCCCCACGCCGGTCTGTATCCGCCAGGACGGTCCTGCCGTCGGCGGCGCGAGGCTGATCGAGCGCGGCGTTTATTATATTCGCAAGCATGCGCCGGCCGGGTCCGGCCGCCATATCGGCATCCCCGTGCCCCAGAGTGCCCGCATCGATGTGCCGCAGGACTGGGCGCCGCTGATCCGCCGCTGCGTGCGCCGTGACCGCGAGGCGTTGCTCGGCATGCTGGATGCGGTGATCGAGGGGCGCGGCACGACCCCCGATATCGGGCAGCGGCTGCTGGCGTGGCACCGCGCGGCCCGTGCTGCGTTCCTGCCGCTGGTGCCGCGCAGCCCGATCGCGGAAAGCCTTGGGCGCCGGCACTACACGCTGTCTTACGGCTTCGATCAGATCCGGCCAGAATCGCTGGATCCCGGGCAACTGGCCGACGCGCTGCGGCGTACAGTGTTCGAATTGCAGTCGCGGTTCCGTTCCGGCTGGAACATGTTCGATCCGCCGTACCGGCGTGCGGTGCAGGCGCGGTTCGTGGTAGATCCGGCCAGCGGCGAGGACGACGCGGACTTCCTGGAAGCGGCGTGGCTGCGCGACCGCAATCCGGGCGAGACCGCGGATTTCTGGCGCGTATCGCCGCGCGGCATGGCCAGCATCGTTCGCGGCTATGCCGAGGACATGACGCAGGGTCCTCCATTGCCGCCGATCCGCCCCGGCACCTGCCTGAGCCCGGTGGCTCTGACGCAGGAGGTGGCGGAACTGGTGTGCCACGCTCGCGCGTTCGCACGCCTGTTCTCGGGCGTACGGCGCGTGGTGTTCCGCTGCGAATGGTGGGGACTGGCGGGCCGCGAGTTGTTCGACACCGACGCGAGGTGGGCGCATCGCGGTCCGGCGCTGGAGGATCGCCGTGTCGCGACGGCGCAGGTGCCGCTGGCGTCGCTGGCCCAGGGCTGGCCGGAGACGGTGGCGATGCTGATCGCACCGGTGCTGCGCGCGTTCGAGCCCGACCTGGTGCTGGATGCGGACTGGGTGAAGGCGAAGGTTGGCTGATACGGAAGCCTCTTCCGCTGCGGGCGCGCGAGAGGTCGAGACGCCGACAAAGGAAACCTCGCCGGCGAAGCCGGAGAAGTCGAACGCCAACGAAGAAAACCTCGCCCGCGAAGCGGGAGAGGTCGAGACGCCGAAGGCGGCGAGGGAGAGGGTGATCGGGCCGGTACGAAATTAATTTTGTACCGACCCGATCACCCTCACCCTCGGCGCTAACGCGCCTCGACCTCTCCCGCGAGGCGGGCGAGGTTATCCTGCGACTCCATCGCCCGCAGCATCTCCAGCAATCGCTGCGCCTTCGCCTCCGGCAGCGCGCGCGACGCGCAGTCGAGGAACTTCGCCTCCAGCAGCTCGGCCGGCAGCGGATTATCGACACCCCGCCCGATCGCCTGCCCCACACGCTGCGACAGCACCCGCCCGTCGGTCAGCGTTACCCGCACTTCCGCACCGAAATGCTCGCCGCTGTTGTCCATGCGCATCTCCGGATGCGGCGCCGCGTAAATTCGCGGCAGCAGCGCCTGCACATCTGCGTCGCGATACGTGTCGTCCAGGAAATGGTCCAGCTTCACCGCGCGGTTGGTCAGCGCCCGCGCCAGGCAGTACTGCACGCTGAATTTCGCATCCAGATCACTGCTGGGCACCGGCCGGTTGGTGTGCGCCAGCCGCCGGGGATGCGTCCATGAATCCACCCGTTCCACCATCGCCGGCGTCAGATCGTGCTCCCGCACCAGCATCAGCATCGCATCGACGGCAGGATGCGTGCTGCCGCAGCACGGATACTGCTTGATCCCCACGCCGGGCCGCTCGATGTCCCACGGATCGCCCCAGCCGCGCGTGATCGCTTCGGCATCGAAATTCCCGGCGCCGTTGAACACCAGCAGAAAACCCTGCCTGTGCTCGAGCGCGCCGGGATTCGCGGTGAATCCATCCGCCGCCAGCAAGGCCGCCAGCAAGCCATTGCGCGAGCAATGCCCGACATGCAGCGGCTTCGTCATGGTGCCGAAATTCGCCTTCACGCCGGAGGCGAACGACGCCGCCAACCCCAGCGCCACGGCGATGCGGTCGGGCGGCGAGCCCAGCAGATGGCAGCACGCGGCGGCGGCACCGAACACGCCGAGAGTCGCCGTCGGATGCCAGCCTTTTTCATAATGATGAAAATTCACCCCGCGGGCGATGCGCGTTTCCGTCTCGAACCCGGTGACGAACGCGGTGAGGAACGCGCGCCCACTGGCACCGCGCGTCTCGGCCAGCGCAAACAGGGCCGGCACGATCGGCGCCGAAGGATGGCCGCCGAGCGTGTTGCTGACGTCGTCATAGTCCAGCGCGTGCGCCGCCGTGCCGTTGATCAGCGCGGCATCCAGCGGCGCGGTGCGGCGGTTTGTGCCGAAGATCAGGCACGGGCCGTCCGACGCGCCGCCGGTGGTCACGCGATCGATGATCTGCGCGCAGGGTTCCGAGGAACCCGCCAGCGTGCAGCCGATCGTGTCGAGGATCGCGATTTTCGCCCAATGCACCGCATCGGGTGGCAGGTCCTCATAACGCACGGCGGCGATGCGCCCGGCCAGGGTTGCGGCTATGGTCATGGCTGCGTCCTCCTTCGCGTTATTCTCCCGCGGTGTCGGCCTGCCTGCTGCCGGACAGCGCCATGTCCAGCAGCAGCGTGGCGACGCCGAGCACGATGGCCGAATCGCCGACATTGAAAATGTAGGGGAACGGGTCGAACGCGCCCAGGTGCAGATGCAGGAAGTCGACCACCTTGCCGTAGCGGACCCGGTCGATGACGTTGCCCAGCGCGCCACCTAGAATCGCGCCGACCGCGCAGGCAATGCGGACATGCTCTGCCTTGATCAGCCACACCAGCAACGCGACGATGACGCCGAGCGCGACCGGGATCAGCACCAGCCAGGCGAAGCTGTAGCGGAACAGGCCGAAGGTGATGCCGAGATTCCAGGTGAACACGGCATTCAGAATGCCCGGCACCAGCGTGATGGAACCGCCGTCCTGCAGCACCGGCGCACCCAGCACCAGTGCCTTGCTCACCTGATCCAGCACCAGCACCAAACCGGCAAGCCCGAGCCCAAGCGCGACGCGCGTACGACGAGTCACCTAGACCGCCATCGTCCGCTTCTGATGCGCACGGCCGAGGCGGGCGGATTCTTCGTTATGGTCGGCGATCACGCGCACGCCGTCGTCGAGCCGCTGGATGATATTGGCCGCGGTGCCGCCTTCCAGGAAGGCGATACCGTTCTTCTTGCAGGCGGCCAGCACGCGGTCGCGCGCTTCCTGCATTTCCGGCGGATAGGGATCGCGTTGCAGCGTGGTGTAGCCGAGCGACAGACCCAGATCGCCCGGCCCCATTTCGGCAAAGCCGAGGCCCGGAACGGCGCAGATCGCTTCGCAATTGGCAATGCCCTCGGGGCTTTCCAATTTTACGCCGAGCAACAATTCGCCTTCGGGATTCAGCGGCCATGGGTCGCAGTGGCGCATGTAATCCTGCTGCGACAGGCCCCAGATCGGTGCCGCGGTGTTTTCCGAACCACGGCCGCGTGCGCCGATGCCGAGCAACAGTTTGCCGCTGGGCAAGGTGCTGCCTTCGGTGCCGCCGGACGCGCCACGCATGCGCGACAGCGCGGACGGGATCGCCGGATCGACGCCTTGTGTGTGGTGCGGATAGCGGCAGGATTCGACAAAGGCGCGGGTGGCGTCGGCGTTCTCCGCCTGGCAGAGCAGGATGCCGTGCACGCCGCGGCCAAGGATCTGGCGGAACTGCCAGGCGCTGAAGCGCACGTGATCGGCGCTGATGCCGTTCACCGGGGCTTCCACGATCACGGTGGGCGTGCGGTGGCCGGAACGGGTGGGGCCGGCGTCAGCCAGGCCGCGCATGTACTCGGCGAGGCCGGTCATGTCGAAGCAGCCATGCTCCATGCCGACATTGATGTAGTCGGCCCAGGTGCCCGCATCGTCCTTGCCCTGCGCGTAGGTCAGCACGTGGCCGCTGTGCGGGCCGACGTAGTAGATCGCCTGGTCCTGCGACAGCAGTTCGATCGCGCGATTGAGGCGGGTGGGCATGGGCGGAGTCTCCGACAGCGGATACGGCTGCATCTGCACTCGGGAGTGTGGGCGGCGTCAAGGTTGACAGGGGATGGGAACTGCGACTCCTTTCCCGCGCGGTACTGTTCTCGCCACGCGGGAGAGGTTTTCTGGCACATGACACCATCAACTTATACGCCGGTCGACGTATTGGTAATCGGCGCCGGCAATGCCGCGGCGAATGCGGCGCTCGCAGCCCATGAAGCGGGCGCGTCGGTCGCCATGCTGGAAACCGCGCCGCTCGAAGCGCGCGGCGGCAATTCGGCTTTCACGGGCGGCGCGTTCCGTTTCGTGTATTCCACGGTGGGCGACCTGTTGGCACTGGCGCCCGACATCGCCGACCTCGATCTCGGCAGCATCGATTTCGGCACCTACACCGAGGGCCAGTATTTCGACGACATGGGCCGGCTGACCGAATATCGCTGCGATCCGGACCTGACCGAATTATTGATCTCGAACAGTTACGATTCCGCTCTGTGGCTGCGCCGGCATGGCGTGCGGTTTCAGCCGGCGCTCGGGCGCCAGGCGTTCAAGGTCGGCGGCAAGTTCAAGTTCTGGGGCGGGCTGGCGTGCCACGTGCTGGGCGGCGGCGCGCAGCTTGTTCCGACGCTGCATGCGGCGCTGGAGAAGGCCGGCGTCCCGGTGCTGTACGACACCACCGCCTATGCGCTGTTGCATGACGACGCGCGCATCCAGGGCGTGCGCGTTCGCCATCGCGGCCGCGGCTTCGATTTGCGCGCGAAATCGGTGGTGCTGGCGTGTGGCGGCTTCGAATCGAATGCCGAAATGCGCGCCCGCTATCTCGGGCCGAACTGGGACCTGGCGAAAGTGCGCGGCACGCGGTTCAACCAGGGCTACGGCCATCGCATGGCGATGGACATCGGCGCGGCCGTCGCCGGCCACTGGTCGGGCGCGCATGCGGTGCAGTGGGACGTGAACGCGCCGCCCTACGGCGACCTGACCATCGGCGACCGGTTCCAGAAGCACAACTACCCGTTCGGCGTGCTGGTGAACGCGCGGGGCCAGCGGTTCCTCGACGAAGGCGCGGATTTCCACAGCTACACCTATGCCAAATACGGCCACGAGGTGATGAAGCAGCCCGGCCTCTTCGCCTGGCAGATCTTCGATTCCAAAATCAATCACCTGCTCCGCGAGGAGTACCGCATCGCACGCATCACCAAGGAAACGGCGGACACGCTGGAAGCCCTGGCGCCGAAGCTGACCGGCGTCGATCCGCAGGCGCTGCTGGCGACGCTGCATGCCTATAACGATGCGCCGCGGCCGGATGTGGCGTTCAATCCAAACGTGCATGACGGGCTGCGCACGTTCGGCCTGCCGGTGGACAAGACCAATTGGGCGCAGAAGCTGGATACGCCGCCCTATCACGCCTATGGCGTGACCGCGGGCGTGACCTTTACCTTCGGCGGTTTGAAGGTCTCGACGTCGGCGCAGGTGGAAGATACCGGCGGTGCGCCGATCGCCGGATTGTTCGCCGCCGGAGAGATCGTCGGCGGGCTGTATTATCATAATTACGGCAGCGGCACGGGTCTGGTGGCCGGCGTCACGTTCGGCCGCATCGCTGGCACCGGTGCCGCGGCATTCGCGCAGTCGCGATCTTGAATCTTTCGCCGCTTCGGTCCTCGCCACGAGCACACGGCGTCTCGCCATGACGGCACGCCGATCCGAACGACATTGACCGCACCGGCAAAAGCCAAATACCGTCCCCCGCCAATGCCACATCCGGCGGGAGGAACACATGACCACAGCCAGCGAAGGCCAGGAACTCACCCGCGTCGGCCCCGGCACGCCGATGGGCGAACTGATGCGGCAGTATTGGCTGCCGGCGCTGAAATCGTCCGAGCTGGTGGCGGGCGGCGATCCCGTGCGCCTGATGTTGCTCGGCGAGAAGCTGATCGCGTTCCGCGACAACAGCGGCCGTGTCGGCGTGATGGACCATCGCTGTCCGCACCGCTGCGCGTCGCTGTTTTATGGCCGCAACGAGGACGGCGGCATCCGCTGCGTCTACCACGGCTGGAAATTCGCCGCCGATGGGCAATGCCTGGAAATGCCGAACCTGACGCCGGAGCAGGATTTCAGCGCCAAGGTGAAGGCGAAGGCGTATCGGGTGACGGAACGTGCCGGCGCGGTCTGGGTCTATATGGGCGCGCGCGAGGCCGCGCCGTCGATGCCGGAGATCGAAGCGACGTTACTGCCGGAAAACGAAGTGGCGCTGAATTTCACCCAACGCGAGTGCAACTGGCTGCAGGCGCTGGAAGGCGACATCGACACCTCGCATTTCTCGTGGCTGCACGTGGGATCTGTGAAGCCGGAGCAGGTGGACGACGACAACTGGCTGCAATACCAGGTCGCCAACCGGGCGCCAGACTATCAGGTCGGCGATACCGACTGGGGCACGATGTACTGCGCGTTCCGGCCGGCGGAACACGGCGCCACCTATTGGCGGTTCGCGCATTTCGCTTTTCCGTTCTGGACGTTCATTCCGCAAGGCGATTTCGCCGATCGGGTGATCGCCCGCGCCTGGGTGCCGATGGACGATACGCATGTGATGTTCGTGGGCTTCTCGTGGAAGCAGGCGTCACGCACCGCGGTGCTGAAGGGCGGCGCGCAGATTCCCGGCTCGACGCCGTTGCCGGAGTATCAGCCGAACTCCACCGATTGGTATGGCCGCTTCCGTCCGGTGCAGAACGCCACGAATGACTACCTGATAGACCGCGAGGCCCAGCGCAACGACGTGATCTATACCGGCATCACGCATATCGCGATGCAGGACCAGGCGATTACCGAAAGCATGGGGGAGATTGTCGACCACACGTTCGAGCATCTGGCGCCGAGCGATCAGATGATCACCCGCACGCGGCGGCGGCTGCTGATGGCGGCCCGGGCGCTGCGCGACAAGGCGGTGGTGCCGCCCAACGTCGAGACGCCGGACATTTTCCAGCGCGTGCGCAGCGGCGAATGCGTGCTGACAGCGGCGGACTGGCAGGCGGCATACGCGGCCCGGCTGCGCGAGGCGGTGCATCCCGCGCTGCTGGCGGCAGAGTAGGCGATTCCCTCGCCCCCGAAGTTTTACGTCCCCTCTGCCGCGAAGTGGGAGAGGACCAGGGTGAGGGGCGAGCGTACCGCCCGGCTCACCCTCACCTAACCTCTCCCGCTGACGCGGGAGAGGAATTTCTGAACCCACTCCGCGGTTCTTTGTACACTACCGAAACAGAATACATGCAGCGCGACGATCGGCGCCGTGGGGTCCTCACCGGCTACCAGCGCCTCGATCAGCGCGCCTGGATCGGCTTCCGTCAGGACGCGGGCAAATGCCGCGTGGCCGCGCGCCAGCGCACGCAGCGATCCGCCAATGCCGCAGCGCACCGCGTATTTCGCCAACGTTGCGACTGATGCCGGCCCGGCCAGTCCGACGCGGATCGGGCAGGTCACGCCCGCCGCGCGCTGGGCCGCCATCCAGTCCAGGATCGGTGCTGCCTCGAAGGCGAATTGCGTGACCAATGACACCGCGAGTCCGCGCTTGCCTGCCAGTTCCAACTTCGCGCGCAACGCGGCCTGCAAAACTGGTGCGCCGATTTGCGGATGGCGTTCGGGATATCCCGCGAACGCCACCGCCGTGATGCCGTAACGTTCGACCACGCCGGTGGACAGCAGCGCCAATGCGCTGTCGAACGGACCGGCCGGCCGCGACGTATCGCCGCCCAGCAGCAGCGCCTGCGTCACCGCCGCCTGCTCGGCCACGCGGCGCAGGAAGTCGCTGGCATCGGCATAGCTGGCCAGCCGCCGCGCCACCACGTGTGGCACCGGCTCGAAGCCGGCGCGGCGCAGGCGCACGCAGGCTTGCACGACGTCGGCCCAACCGGCGCTCGGCGGAAAGTTCACAAACACCGAAGTTCCGGGATCGAACCAGCCGCGCAATGCGTCGGCGTCGCCGGTGTCGCGTGGGGAAAGTTCGAAAGAGCATGCCCGCACCAGGGCTGCGATCCGTTGCGGCGTAACGGCGTCCATCAGCCGGAATCCCGCTTGCGCGAGATCACGAATGATTCATCCCAGAACCACAGCGCACCATGCCGGCGCAGCACCGCGCGCGTCGCCTCCAGCCAGGCGCCCGACGCGATCGCCTCGGACAGCCGCTGGTCCTCGATCTGCGCCACGTACACCGCGGCGTTCCAGGCAGCGAACAGGGTGGAGGTGCCGATGGTTTCGCTGATCTCGTTTGGCAGCGTGTGCATGTCGTAGCGGAACAACGATCGCGCATCGGCATAGGCGCCGAAATTCAGATCCCGGCCGGCGCTGCCGAGCACGGTCTTGGTGGCGCGCAGCAGGGTGTGGCGGTCGGTGTTGAACGGTGCCTCGCCCGGCCAGATGCGCTGGATGATCTCCAGGCCGGGGTCATCGCCGTGCGAGTGGATGGCGATCAGCCGCCCGCCGGGCGCCAGCGCGCGCGCCAGCGGCGCCACCACCTTCTCGGCCTTGAAGTCGACCGGTGCGCGCGCGCGATACGGCTGCGAGGCAATCACCAGGTCGTAATTCGCCTCGGTGAAGCCGCGGCGCGGGCGCGCCTGGTCGAGCAGGAAACGGTGGTCGTCGCGATAGATCACCAGAACGACGGGTTTTTCGTAGACCGGATTGCCGCTGCGCCCGACGCGGGCGCGCCAGTGGTCGTTGAGGAACGCGTTGGCCTCGGTGATCTGTGTTTCGAAATCGTGCGCGGTGGTGCCGGTCAATGCGAGTTCGTGCCACACCAGGCTGGTGGCGGCGGTGACGGAATTGGGCTTCAGCCACGGCGCCTCGCTGTAATAGAGATTCGTGACCACCAGCACCGTCGCCGGATGTTCATAGAGCCGGTCTGGCATTTTCTCCAGCACCAGGCGGACGTCCTCGAGGCTGATCTCCTTGCCGACGATATAGAACGGCATGGTGGGAAAGCGGTGGTGCATGGCGCGCATGGTGCGCGACAGCACGGTGCCGTCGCCCATGCCTGCGTCGAACACGCGCAGCGCGGGCGGGCGCGGATGCAGGTTGGCGAGTTCCATGCCGACGCGCTGGGCGATCACCCATTTCTCGCTGCAGGTCGTTACGAACAGCAGATATTTTTGCCGGTTGTCGTAGAAGCGGAAGGCGCGTTCGGCCGGTGCCGCAGCGGCAGGTAGTGCGGCAGCGGGCACCGAAGCCGAGGCCCCAGCGGCAGCGGGCGCCGGCGTAGTCGGCAACGCCGGGGTGGGCACGGCGGCCCCGGGCACACCGGCGGTGGGCAAAGCCGCGGTGGGCAAGGCGCCAATCGGCAGCGAGGGCGTGGGCAGCGCGGCGCTCGTGGGCAGCACGGCGGCACCCGCCCGGGCAGCGGGCGTTGACCGCGGCGTGGGGTCGGGGACCGGCGTGGCCCTGGGGCCGTTCGGCGCGCGCTCGATGAAGCCACGCACCCGGTCCACCGTCTCGCCGGTGACGCGGCCGCCCAGGCGCAGGCGGCTGACCAGCTTGCCGTCGTTGACCGCCAGCCGGCCAAAGGTCGATTCCGCCATGCGTGCCCGGCGGCAGTAGTCGGCGATGTCGCGCAGGAGCGTTTCGCTCAACGTTCTATCTCCACGGTTCCTCCTGATGTTCAGTGGGGCGCGGCACCGGCGGATCGTCAACCACAATCTTGCCCACTACCAGAGTGGGCAATCTGATGGGACGACCCCGTCACGCGCGTCGAACCGCCGGCAACCGCCGGCAACCAGCGGGAT
>Ga0335072_10007139_pt1 | contig 16307 bp, 14 predicted proteins | sample Lox_Sample_21_FD_206725 | JGI IMG/M metagenome (GOLD analysis project Ga0335072, IMG submission 206725) | Soil microbial communities from Loxahatchee National Wildlife Refuge, Florida, United States - Lox_Sample_2.1 | ecosystem: Environmental > Terrestrial > Soil > Wetlands | place: USA...
CGACGTCATCGACGGCATCGACGTGACCTGCGTTGACAATGGCATGCCCGTCGTCGTGGCCCTGGCCGCCGACCTCGGCATCACCGGCTACGAGCCGGCCGAGGAGCTAGCAGGCGACACCGCCCTCATCGCGCAGGTCCGCTCGCTGCGGCTGGCCGCCGGGAAGCTTATGGGGCTCGGCGACGTGACTGCGCTGTCCGTGCCGAAGACCACGCTCGTCAGTGCGCCGCGCGACGGCGGGACGATCTGCACCCGGACGTTCATCCCCGAGCGGCTGCACACCTCGATCGGCGTGCTCGGAGCGGTCACCGTGGCCACGGCGCTGCGGCTGCCTGGCGGCACCGGCGCCGAGCTTGCCGCGTTTCCGCCTGACGGTCTGCTCGTGGACGTGGAGCATCCGACAGGTCACCTCGAGGTGGAGGTCGACCTCGATACCTCGGTCCAGCCGCCGGTCGTGCGCAGCGCCGGCGTGGTGCGCACCGCGCGGAAGCTCTTCGACGGCGTTGTCTTCCCGGCCAGCCCGATCGTCCCGACTGCCTGAAAGGTCCGCCCGATGACCGCGCTCCTGCACGAGGTTGCCCACCTCAGTCACGCCGAGCTGCTGACGCCCGAGCCGGAGAAGAGCCTGTGGTTCTTCACCGAGGTTCTCGGACTCACGCAGAACGGCACCAGCGGCGACTCGGTCTACCTGCGCACCTGGGACGACTACGAGCACCACAGCCTGAAGCTCACCGCGTCGGCGACATCCGGCGTCCGGCGCACCGGGCTGCGCGCGGCCAGCCCGGAAGCGCTCACCCGCCGGGTCGCCGCGATCGACGCAGCCGGGCTTGGCATCGGCTGGCAGGACGGTGACGCGGGCATCGGTCCGACCTACCTGTTCCGCGACCCTGACGGCCACGAGTTCGAGCTGTACTTCGAGACTGAGTGGTACTCGCCCGAGGGTGCACTGCGGCCCGCGCTGAAGAACCAGGCGCAGGCGTATCCCGGCCGGGGCGTGTCCGTCCGGCGCCTCGACCATGTGAACTTCCTGGCGGCGCAGACGCAACCCAACGGCGACTTCGTCCGCTCGGTTCTCGGCGCCCGGGTGACCGAGCAGATCGTCCTGGACGACGGCACCATCTCCGCGCAGTGGCTGCACTTCGCGCAGAAGTCCTACGACCTCGTCTACACCAACGACTGGACGTCGGCGAAAGGGCGGCTGCACCACATCGCGTTTGCCACCGACACCCGGGAGGACGTGCTGCGCGCAGCCGACATCTGCCTGGACCGGCAGGTGTTCATCGAGACCGGGCCGCACAAGCACGCCATCCAGCAGACCTTCTTCCTGTACGTCTACGAGCCCGGCGGGAACCGGATCGAGCTGTGCAACCCGTGCGCGCGCCTGATCTTCGCGCCGGACTGGGAGCCGATCTCCTGGTCACAGGCCGAGCGGGCAAAGGGGCAGGCGTGGGGGCTCGCCACGATCCCGTCGTTCCACACACACGGAACCCCGCCCGTGGACTAGCGGCGCGGCGGCAGGCACCCGCAGATCCTGTTGACATTTTCGTTGGCAGTGACTGTTAGCATCGTCACCGGCGACTCGGCGGAAAGGAGGCCCGGATGCCGGAGGACTCCAAGCCCGTGGTCACGCAGGCGCTCCGCGCTGCCATCCTGGCCGGCGAGTACGCGCCCCGGCAGCGGCTGGTCGAGATCGACCTGTGCGAGCGGTTCGGCACCTCCAGGTTCATCCTGCGGACCGCTCTTCAGGAGCTGGCCGCGCAGGGCCTGGTGGAGTTCCAGCGCAACCGGGGCGCGCGGGTGCGGGATGTCTCCCTCGCCGAGGCGATCGAGATCACCGAAGTGCGCATCCTGCTCGAGGGCCACCTCGCAGCGCGGGCGGCGGAGCGGGTCACCAAGTCCGAGGCGGCCGGCCTGCGCAAGATCGTCAGGGACATGCGCATTGCGGTGCAGAAATCCGAGCTGCTCACCTACAGTGACCTGAACGCGGCGCTGCATGGCACGATCCGGGACGTCGCCAGCCACGAGACCACTGCCCGGCTGCTGCGCCAGCTACGCGATCAGACCGTCCGGCACCAGTTCTCGCTCTCCCTTGTGCCGGGGCGGCCCACGGTCTCGCTCCCTCAGCACGAGGCAATCGTCGCGGCTATTACCGCGCGCAAGCCTGACGAAGCCCAGCAGGCGATGCAGGAGCACCTGCAGAGCGTGATTCAGGCGTTCCGGGCGCTGTCCGCCGCCGCGATGCCGCGGTAGGCGGCAGCCGTGGGCGCGATCAGGCGAGGTGCCTGGTGACTGTTCCTCCGGCCGTCGTCATCGCCGTGCTCGGGCTCGGTGAAGCCGGCTCCGAGATCGCCGCAGATCTCGTGGCGGCCGGCGTGACCGTTCACGGCTTCGATCCGAGAGTTCCGGCCGCGCCTTACGGGGTGCTGACCTTCGGGAGCGACGCCGAGGCCGCGCGCGGCGCCGCCGTCGTCATCGCGCTGACGAGCGCGCACGAGGCCACTGAGACGCTTGAGCTTGCGCTACCCGGCATTGAGCCAGGGGCGGTCTACGCCGACCTGAACACCGGCTCGGCCGGACTGAAGTCAGCGCTCGCCGCCATCGCCGAGCCTGCGGGCGTCGCTTTCACCGACATTGCACTGATGGCACCCGTCCCCGGACTTGGGCTCCGCACGCCGATGCTCGCCAGCGGCCCGGCCGCCGCCGAGTACGCCGGCATCTTCGGAGCGCTGGGCGCCGCCGTCACTGTCCTGGCAGGCCCGGCAGGCACCGCTGCGACCCGCAAGCTGGTGCGCAGTGTCTTCTATAAGGGACTCGCGGCCGCAGTCACGGAAGCGCTTCGCGCCGGACGTGCGGCCGGCTGCGAGGACTGGCTGCGCGGCGACATCGGCCGGGTGCTTGCCGACGCATCGGCGGCGACTGTCGACCGGCTCGAGGAGGGCAGCATCCGCCACGCCCGGCGGCGGATCGACGAGATGGCGGCCGCTGGCAGCCTGCTCGACGAACTCGGCGTACCGCCGCGTGTCAGCAGGGCCAGCCAGGCCTGGCTCGAGCAGCTCCTGGATGAGCAAAGTCTCTGAGCACATGGCACGGATTAAAGCTGACGCGCTGCCCCGCGCCGGGGGATTCACGAGGCAGCGCGTGGCCGGGTCAGCTGGACCCGGTCCTTGGCACCCGCAGACCACCTGGATCGACGGCGGCCTGCACCGGGCACCTCACTGAACGCGCAGTTCAGACCCCACGTGAGGCCGCTGGTCCTACCGGCCGCCCCGTCAGGGTCGCGCCCCAAGCCCGGCGCCTGACCCACTCGGCGCCGCGCCCCACCGGGGATGCAGAGGTAACAGCCTTCGGCGGCGCCCGCCTCGCGTCATGCGACTGGCAGACCGTCAAGCCCCCCGCACCGTTCCTGTGGCACCCCCCGGCCACAGGAAGCGGCCGGCCTGCGGCGGGCGCCGCCCGGCACCTCTTGCCCCCTGTCACGGTCCGCCCCCCGACGTGACCGCTTGATGTTCTAACCAACGTCAGCGATGTGCAGAACCGCTGCTCGGCATGTGTGCATGAGGTGGAGGTCTCCGCCAGCGCCCGGCAGCTTGCCGGCGGCTCAGCGGCCAGGTTGCCCGGAAAGCCCGGCTCCTTGGCTATCGTCGGACCTATGACGACTCCAGCCGATTGCTACACCTGTGCTCAGAACGCACGCGGCGACGAGGCACCGGTCCGTGAGCGCATCGCGGCAGACGAGCTCTGGCGAGCCGCGCACGCTTTCAACTCTGCGCTCCCCGGCTGGCTTGTCCTGGTGCCGCGACGCCACGTCACCTCGCTCGCGGAACTGACCGACGCCGAGGCGGCCGCGCTCGGCGTCTGGCAGGTCCGGTTGTCTCGCGCGCTGAAGACAGTGGTCGGCTGCCAGAAGACGTACGTCGCGCAGTTCGCCGAGGCCGAGGGGTTCTCCCACGTGCATTTCCACGTGGTGCCCCGGCAGCTTGACCTGGCGCCCGAGCTGCGGGGTCCGCGGGTGTTCCAGCTGCTCGGCGCGGCGGGGCGCCAGCAGGTCAGCGACGAGCGGGTCGCGGAAGTGTCAGTGGCGCTCGCGGGGGCCCTCCGCTGATGACGCCGCGCTTAACCCACTGCGCTAATGACCGGCCAGAAAGCGCTGCACAGTAGCCGACAGCCAGTCACCGTGAGAAACGTGGACGTCGTGGCCGGCGCTATAAGCCTCTGCGAACTCACCTCGCGGGATCGCCTCAGCTAGCTGCCTGGTCAGTTCGGGCGAGCAGAAACCGTCGTGAGTCCCCGCGATCAGCAGCGCCGGGCAGCGGATCCGCCCCGCCAGGGAGCGACTGATATCGCCGCCGGCCTCGAGAATGCCGCGCATGGCGGACGACCACGTTTCTGTCATGATTGTGGCGCTGACCACGCCGTACGTGTCGGCCAGGTAGGCGGCAAGCGGCGCTAGTGCATCGGTCGGGGAGCTCATCGCCGTCGCGAGCTCGTCCAGGTCGGCCGGCGAGGCCACGATCTGCCCGATGGCACCCCAGGTGACGACCGATAGCGCGCAGCCAGGCCGCAGGGCTGCCATGAGCAGTGCCTCTTCGCCGCCGTCGCTGAAGCCGACCAGGTGCGCGGCGCCGATGCCGAGGGCGTCGAGCAGGCCGAGCAGGACGGCTGCGTCCTGCTGGTAGTAGTCCGGGGTGTAGCGGCGCGGCTGCGGCTGCGACCGGCCGGAACCGGGCAGGTCGACGGCGACGACGCGGAACCCGTCTGCCAGGTCGCGCCGGAGCCTGCCGAGGCCGGCGATGCTGCCTCCCCAGCCGGGCATCAGCAGGACCGCGTCGCCTCGGCCGCTGTCCTCGAAATAGAGCCGCCCGCCCGGCGGACCAACCCACGACATGTCGGATCCTTCTAGTGAACTTCCCGGGAAGCGCTAAGACTGCGCAGGTCAACGGCTCCTAGTGTCCCCTACTATGAGGTCATGCGGGTTTCCGCCCAGATCAGCACCGATGCCGTGACCTCGCCGGATCCGGTGCTTCCCGCCCCGGCAGTTCAGGCCGCGCGCCTGCCGGAAGCGGAGGTGTGCCTGCCGGAGGCCGAGCCGTGCCTGCCGGAGGCCGAGCCGTGCCTGTCGGAGGCTGAGCCGTGCCTGCCGGCCGGGCGGGGATTGCGGGCTGACGCCACGCGGAACCGGGTCGCTATCCTCTCGGCCGCCCGCGAGGTATTCGCCGAGTTCGGGCTCCGGGCGCCGCTGGAGGAGATCGCCCGGCGCGCTGACGTCGGGATCGCCACGCTGTACCGGCGGTTCCCGACTCGTGAGCGGCTGGTCGCGGCTGCCCTCATCGAGAAGGTCAGCCAGTACGCCGAGGCCGCCAGCGAGGCGCTGGCGGACCCGGATCCGTGGGAGGGCTTCGCCGGGCTGGTCCGCCGGATCTGCGAACTCCAGGCAGGCGACCGCGGCCTCAGCGACCTGCTCTCCATGACGCTCCCGGCTAGCCAGGATGTCGAGCAGATCCGCGAGCAGGCTCATGCGCACGTCACCGAGCTCATTTGCCGGGCCAAGGCGGCTCGGCGGCTGCGCTCGGACTTTACCTCCGAGGACCTGCTGCTGATGATGGTGGCCAACGCGGCAGTTGCCCACGTCACCCGCGTCGACGCGCCTGACGCCTGGCGCCGGTTCGTCGCGCTGATCCTGGACGGCTTCCAGTATTCGGGTGGCGAACCGCTGCCGGAGGCGCCGTCAACCGCGCAGATAACCAGCGCGATGGCGAGGCTTGCCCGAGAGCGCGGTTGCGGCGCCGGGCCGGCCACCGTGCTGTAGCTGCAGCCGGGCGTAGAGTTAACTGGAGACCAACCTCCGGATTAACGACGACCAACCTGCGGGTAAAGGTCTGGGCTGGTAGTCCCGCCGCATGAGGGGATTGCGGCGGCGCTTGATGCTCATCTGGCGCCATCGAAGAGGTGACTCGGATGCGGACACAGGTGTGGGCCCACGCGTCGCGGGCGGCACGGGCACAGACGCGGGACCAGGCACAGGCTCAGGATCCGGGGCAGGGCCCGGAGCGAGATCAGCCGACCGCGGTGCACAGCGCCTCGATGACCGGGCAGCTGACGAGGCGCTTCCGCTGGCTGCCGCCACTGCACCTGCCGATGCCTGTCTGGCGCGCCCTCGTTACCTGGCGAGCAGCGCTGGCCCGCCACCCGGCCTTGCGGTACGTCCAGATAGCTCCGATTGCGCTCGTCCTCTGGCTGCTGTCGTACGCGGCCAGCTTCCGGGACGGCGCGGCGCGCGTGGGCCTGCACAATGCCGTGGCCGTTAATTCGATCAGCATCGATCTTGGCGGCGGAATCGGCCGCGAGATGAACGACTGGCTCGCGACCCACTACTCGGCGGCGCTGGCCGCGACCTGGTATTACATCCTGTTTCAGGGGGCCATCACCGGGATCGTGGGCGTTGTGCTGATCTGGCGGCGCGCTCCGCACTTCTCGCTGCATCGCAACGCGCTGATTATCGTCACCGGCATTGGCCTCGCCGCGTTCTGGTTCTATCCAGTCGCGCCGCCGCGCATGCTGGCCGGCTATCACGACATCATCAGGACCGCCGTACCGCTGTTTGCGAACGTGGTCGAGTCCAAGGGAGCGGACCAGTTCGCCTCGCTGCCATCGCTGCACGTCGCCTGGGCGTTGTGGGTCGCCGTGTCCTGCACCGGGATGCTGCGCCATCCTGCTGCCCAGGCGGCGATCTGGCTCTATCCGGTTGCAACCACGCTGGACGTGATGTCCACGGCGAACCACTATCTGCTCGACGTCATCACTGCGCCAGTGATCTTGCTGCTGGCCTACGGGATTGCCGCCACTCCGGCGCTGGGCCGGTTCCTCGTCGGCAAATACGGGCACCTGCGGCCGGAGCTCGTCCGGGCGCCCGTTCTGGCCGTGGCGAGCGCCGGCCAGAGCGGCTGGGCCAGGGAGGGCTGGGCCAGGGAGGGCTGGGCCGGACAGGGCTGGGCGGGGACCGGGCAGGCCGGGACGGGGCGGGTCGGGACGGATTCGGCCGGGGCGAGACACTCGCAGCATGCCAGCGACCGGGAATCACCGTGATCCCGGCCGGCGCGGCCCGGCCATCTCAGCGCATCGCGGGGGCAGTGAGACCGCTCCCGCCGGGACCACGGCGGCGTACCGCAGTTCCCTCGCGGCCGGAGCCGACTACGCCGAGTTTGACGTCCGACGCCTCGCTGACGGCACGCTCGTGGCTCTCCATGCCGCCCGGCTGAGAACGCCTGGCTCGCGCCCACCAGCCCGCACCATAACCGCAGGGGCCCTGAACGGGGCTGGTCCGGGTCCCGGCGAGCCGCAGCGAAGGCTGACCGGGAGTTCGCGCGCGGTTGCCGACTTGAGTTACCCCGAACTGTGCGATCTGGCTGGCTACCGCGTGCCGCGCACCGCCGACGTGCTCGGGCTCATCGCCGCGGCGGGCGCCGGCGCGCACGTCGACCTCAAGGATCCCGCGGCCACCGACCAGGTCGTCGCGCAGGCCCTCAGCGTCCTTGATCCGGCCGCCATTATCGTCACGACCCGCGATCAGTACGTGCTGAGGTATCTCCGGCGCCGGTTCCCCGATGTTGCGGCTGGCCGGACGATCGGCGGCGACGTCGGGGAGTTCGCGCGCTATACAGTGCGGCGCGCTGCCGGCCGGCTGCGCACGCGACTGGACGACGTGACGGCCGCAGGTGCAACCTGGGCGGTCCTGCACATCAAGGCTGCGAGCAGCCGCACCCTGGCCCAGTGCCGCGAGCGCGGGCTGGCGACGATGGTCTGGACCGTCAATGCGGACGACGACCTGCGGCGGCTGCTCGCCAGCACTCTCGTCGACGTAATCGTGACCGACCGGCCAGCGGCCGCGGCCCGCCTGCGCGCCGATCGCTAAGGAAGCCGCCCATCACTGAGGTACATCCGCCCGTCGTTGACGCGGATTCAGCTTCGAGGACACCGGCGACGATCAGCTGCCCAGTTCGTCGCAGTAGACCGCGGTGACGTCGTCGTGCGCCTTGCTGCGCCGCCAGCGGCGCCCGTCCGGATCGCTCGCCTCCGCCTCCCGGACCAGCCGGACCAGGTCACGCGGGCCCTGAGTCCGGGCGCGCTCAGCAAGGCCCGCGAAGGTCTCCAGCCCGAACAGGTCGGCCGGCCGGCTCGCACCGTCGCTCAGCAGCAGCACCGAGCGAAGGCTGGCCAGCGGACGAGATCCGGTCATCGCGTTCCGTGCGGCAGCGGGATCTGGCGACGCCACCCAGAATCCGCCCGGACTGTTGCGCAGCCGCTGCACTTCGAGGATGTGCCGCCGGAAGGCGTCCGGGTAGCCGGGATCGGTGAGCGAGATGCTCTTGACCGTGGCTCGTGTGCTGCTCAGCACCTCGTCAAGCCGCCGGTCCGTGATCACCTCGCTGCCGCCGTCCGCACCGGTCAGCACAATCGACGAATCGGCAAGCACCAGGTAGTCCAGCTGCCCTCCCGCGACCCGGATGGCCAGCACCGTTGCCGTCGGGCTACCAGGGTGAGCGAGATCACAGGCACCCTCGTGCATCAGCCGCACCCGGCTGATCGCGGCCGCCAGGCAGTCAGCCAGCGGTCGTGCGGACGCATCCTCGATCTCGGCCAGCAGCACTGTCCCCAGCGTCCGGGCGAACCATGCCACGCCGTGCACGCAGCCAGACTCGACGCCATGCGGGATCCCGGCGCCGTCCAGCAGAACAGCGGCTGACGGCGAGATGGCGGCGAAGTCCTCGTTGACGCCGCCGGGCCAGGCGGGCACGGTCGCGAGCCAGGCACGCACTGCGGCTAGCCCCTTCCCCGATCCGCCCCGGCACCTCGCCGAGCACCTGGCGGATCCGCACAGCGGGCAAGCTCACCCCGTCGGCGCTTCCCGGCTGCTCCCTGGTCTGGCGGCTCGCTGACCGTTGCCGGGATGACCGCCACGGGACAACGTTACCGAGGCAGCACGGCTCCGCCGGCGGCGTACCCCCAAGGTGCGGGAACGCCGGACTGTAACACCTCGATGGCAGTTGTGCCCTCATTTCGCTAGTTCTGGTCAAAGCAGTGAGAAACCATTCCTAACCTGCTCTGGTCAGGCGCTTCGAAGGGAACGGCAGTCAGCGCGCGAGGCAGCTCGCGCGAGTTCCCGGAAGCGCGAACTGCGCGGAAAGGACCCCGTTGGGCCGCCACAGTAAACCGTCTCGCATCCGGCTTCCGCAAGGAGCCACCGCTGCCGCAGGACCTACGCTCGCAGGCGTAGGCGCCGCGGCTCTTTGTTTGTCCCCCCAGACCGCTCCCGCCGTGCAGGCCGCGACTACAGCCGCCGCTAGCGCTGCGACGCCGTCGCACTCCGCGGTATTGGACGCCGACCAGCAGATTGTCCCGACGGCCTCGGCGTCGTCGGGCGCCGCTGCCACCGCATCGCCGCAGCGGGCCGTCCCGGCGGCATTCCGGCGTACCGCGTCGCCCAGGCGGCGCAGCACCGCGTCTGCCCGTCCGTCGACCTACACCGTGCGTCCGGGCGACACCCTGACGTCGATCGCGGGTCACCTGTACCACGACCGGGCCGCCTGGACGGTCCTGTACTGGCGGAACCACCATGAGATCCGCTGGGCGGACGACATCTACACGGGTGAGGTGCTCCGCGTCCCGGCCCGGCCGAAGCGGACGCCGAAGGCACCGTCCGCGCTCAAGCCCGCACCGCAGCCGGTCGCCGCACCGGCTGCATCCGCGGCACCTGCGCAGGCCGCACCAGACGACACGAGCTACTCCGGCGGAGTGCCCGGCGGAGCGTTCGGCGCCTGCGTGGTCGCCGCCGAGTCCGGTGGCAACGCCCAGGTCATGAACGCCAGCGGGCACTACGGCCTGTATCAGTTCAGCGAGTCCACCTGGGTGGAGTACGGCGGCGACCCCGCGGAGTTCGGGGATGCCACGGTCGCCGAGCAGAACCAGGTGTTCGCGAATGCACTCGCCGCCGGCGGCGAGTCGAACTGGGCACCATACGACGGCTGCTGATCTTCGAGCCGCCCGGGCTGATGAGCTCGGGGATTTTTCAGTGATTCACGCAACCCGGGGTTTTCTCAGCGCATGCCGCCGAGAAAACCCCGGGTTGGCGTGCCTCTGGCAGCATGTGCGCAAGCACGGACGGCGAGAGGCAGGGCGCAGTGACGGCGCACTCGGACGGCGAAGCCGGGCGGGACTCCGGCGACGACGCCGGGCGGAACTCGGCCGGCGGCCGCATCGGCACCACGTGGCGCGACTCCCGGCCGTGGTGGCCAGACAGGCCAGCTCCGCCGCCGGACGCGCCGAACATCCTGCTGGTCGTCCTGGACGACGTCGGCTACGCGCAGCTCGGCTGCTACGGCTCCGACATCGAGACCCCGGTCCTCGACGACCTCGCGGCCGCTGGCGTCCGGCTGGCGAACTTTCACACGACTGCGCTGTGCTCCCCCACTCGCGCGTGCCTGCTGACCGGCCGCAACCACCACCGCAGCGGCATGGGCCGCGTCGCCGACCTGGCCATCGGCTACCCGGGTTACTGGGGCACGCCGCCTCGCGAGAACGGCTACCTACCGGAGATCCTCCGCGCCGCCGGATACGCCAGCTATGCCGTCGGCAAATGGCACCTGACACCGGAAGACGAAACTCACGTGGCGGCATCGCGGGCCACCTGGCCGCTGTCACGCGGCTTCGACCGCTGGTACGGGTTCCACGGCGGCGAGACACACCAGTTCGTGCCGGCGCTCTATCACGACAGCCACGCGGTGCGGCCGCCCCGCTCGATCGAGGACGGCTACCACCTGACCGAGGACCTGGCCGACCGAGCGATCGAGTTCCTCGGTGACCTGCGCGCAGTAGACGCTGACCAGCCGTTCTTCCTGTACTTCGCGACCGGTGCGTGTCACTCGCCGCATCAGCCGCCGTCCCGGTGGCTCCAGCACTACCGCGGCCGGTTCGACCTCGGCTGGGACTCCTGGCGGGAGCAGATCTTCGCCCGCCAGCTCGCGACCGGCCTGCTGCCGCCGGGCACTGCGCTGACTCCGCGGCCGCCCTGGGTCCCGGCCTGGGACTCACTCGGCGAGCGCGAGCGCGCTGTCGCGGCGCGGTTTATGGAATGCTTCGCCGGGTTCCTCTCGCACGCAGACGAGCAGATCGGCCGGATCCTCGACTTTCTCAGGAAACGAGGTGACCTCGACAACACCCTCATCTGCGTGGTCTCGGACAACGGGGCCAGCGCCGAGGGCGGCGCCGACGGGTCGATCAACGACGTCCGGATGGTCAACATCGACCCGGCCCAGCCCGCCGAGCTGTTCGCGCGGATTGACCAGATCGGCGGGCCGCTGTCGCACAACAACTATCCGTGGGGCTGGACCATGGCCGGCAACACGCCGTTCCGCCGCTGGAAGCGCGAGGTGCACGAAGGCGGCGTCGCCGATCCCTGCATCCTGTCCTGGCCGCGTGGCGAGCGAGAGCTGGGCGCGCTCGAGGCCGGCGCGATCCGGCACCAGTTCGTCCACGCGGTCGACGTTCTGCCGACGCTCGCCGAGCTGGCCGGCGTCCCGCTGCCGGAGAAGATCGAAAGTGTCCGGCAGACTGAACTCGACGGCATCAGCTTCGCCCCGCTTGTGCGACCGGGCGCGGCCACCGCGGCCGAACGGCGCGACACTCAGTACTTCGAGATGTTCGGCTCGCGGGCCATGTACCACCGGGGCTGGAAGGCCGTGGCGTTCCACCCGATCGGGCCGCTGTACGACGACCAGAATCCGAACGCGCCGTTTGAGGAGGACGTCTGGGAGCTGTATCACGTCGCGGAGGATCTCTCGGAGTCGCGGGACGTGGCGGCCGAGCACCCTGAGCTGCTGGCGGAGCTGGTCGCCTTGTGGTGGGACGAGGCGCGGCGTAACCAGGTCCTGCCGCTTGACAACCGGGTGCTGTGGGCGCTGGTGCACCCGAAGCCCGACCATCGTGCGCCGCGAGACGAGTACTGCTACCTCCAGGGCGGTGCGCCGGTCCCGGAGGCGGTAGCGGTCAACGTGCGCAACCGCTCGCACGCCATCGCGGTCGACCTCACCATCCCGGCCGCAGTGGCCCGCGAACAGACCGCCGCCGACGGGGTACTGCTTGCGCTGGGCTCGGCACTTGGGGGCTGGTCCCTGCACATCCTCGCGGGCCGCCTGCGCTACGTGCACAACCTGTACGGCACTCAGCAGCACGTCATCGAGTCGGATGTGGCCGTGCTGCCGGGCGATCATCTGCTTGAGTACGTCTTCACCACCGGCGCGGGCCTCGGCGGCAGCGGCGAACTGCGCTGCGACGGTGAGCAGATCGGGCACGGCGTGATCCCGCGCTTCACCCCGTCCGGGTTCACCGGCACCGGAGTGGGCCTGACCTGCGGATACGAGTGGGGACCAGCTGTCGGGCCGGGCTACGTGGCGCCGTTCGCGTTCCCCGGAGTGATCCGGTCGGCAACGGTCGCGACGACTGGGCCGGTAGTGCGCGACCCGCTGGCGGAACTGGAGGCAATCCTGTCCGAGCAGTGACCAGCGCGCCCGGTGCGGGCAGGCCCGGCACCCTCCAGCGCCGGCCTGAAGCCGGGCGCCCGGACACAGACGGTCGGACACTGATTCCGCGGACCCGCTCGGACCAGCCCGGACCCGCCGGACGCTGATTTCCGCAGACCCGCTCGGACCGGTCGCGGGCGAACCGGTGTCCGGGTGTGCGACGATAGGTGGCGATACGGTGCAGGCCCGCAGCCGTGCCGCCATGCCTCCCCCAGATGGTGCCGATGACTCTGCTGCCGTGCGCGGCACTCCGCAAACCGCTGGCTCTGCTGACGGCCGCAACCTCAGTGGTCCTGGCGGCCGGCCTGATCTGCGGCTGCTCCGGCCCGGTGCCGGTCAGCCCGCCCGCCGCGCTACGCTCGCCGGCTGCGGACTGGACAGCACCCGCAGTCGGGCCGACGCCGAGTCCGTCTCAGCCGCTGCCAACCGCAGGGCCGGGCAGCGCGGCCGGCACGGCGACGCCGAGCAAAGTGGCGCACTGGGGCGCGTTCTTTGGCGGCGAGCCCGGCGAGCACGACCTTCTCGCCTCGCCGGCTACGGTGACCGTGCCCGGCACGATCGCGGAGATCGGTACGTCGAACTCGACGCAGTACGCGCTGCTGACCGACGGGCGCCTGTACGCCTGGGGCATGGGCAGCCGCGGTCAGCTCGGCGACGGCCGCAAGGTGAATTCGTTCACGCACGCCGCGCAGGTGCGCTTCCCGCCCGGTGTCAAGATCGCCTGGATCCCGACGGACGTCATGCCGTATGACACCGGCCTGGCAGTAGACACGAATGGCAACGTGTGGGGCTGGGGCCAGAATGGCGGCGGTGAGCTATGCACCGGCAAGCGCCGCGCCTACCTGTCGCCGGTCCTGGTTCCCGTCGGCCCGGTCACGGCCGTCGCCGGGGCTAGCAACCACGCGCTGTACGACGCAAGCGGAACGGTCTACGCCTGCGGCCAGAACACGGCCGGGTCCCTCGGTGACGGCAGTTACCACGGCAGCGACCGGCCCGTCCGCGTCTCCGGGCTGGACGGCTCGGCCGTCACCCAGCTAGTCGCGTCGTTCGCGAACTCCGGCGCATTGCTCGCCGACGGCGAGTACTTCGACTGGGGCTACAACGCCGACGGTCAGCTCGGTAACGGCACGGCGGGCCGTCCGTCCGATGTCCCGGTGCGGGTGCACCTCCGTGACCCGGTCAAGCAGGTCGCTCAGGGCGGCTCCATCTGGGGCAACGGCCAGACGCTCGTGCAATTGTCCGACGGCTCCGTCTGGGCCTGGGGCGACAACTATGCCTGCCAGCTCGGCGTCAGCGGCTACGGCTACCGGGACAGGCCGGTGCCGGTCAGGCCGCCGCCGGGGGTGCGGTTCCGCAGCCTCGCCACCGGCTCCGCGACGTCCTATGCGATCTCCACGACGGGCGACGTCTATGCCTGGGGCGCCAGCCAGTTCGGCCAGATCGGCAACGGCCTGGCAATGAACATCTGCCAGCCTGCACGCATCCTGACCGGCACCTCGCACATCTCCGCGACGGCGAACAACGTCGCGGTGAGCCTCGCCGACAGCAACTGACGCTGGGGGCATGCGACGATCCGCCCTCAGCCGGGCTCGTCAGCCATCAAGGTGGAACTCGATCCGGTACACGAGCGTCTCGTCGCCGATCGGCCCGGAATGCGCGGCCCGCTGGCGAAGCGTCTCGCGGTCGGGCTCACCGCTGCGCCGGATGTCCTGCTCGGTCAGCGCGCTGAACGGCACCAGCTCGACCGAGTCGACTTCGATGATCGCTGGCCCGACCTGGTAGCGCCCGCCGACTCGCACCCGCGCCCGCTGCCACAGCCGGACCGAAAGGGTGATGTCACCGGCGATGACGGCCGGCCGCAGCTCCTTGCTGAACTCCACGAGTCCCACCGTAGCCAAGATCGTTGTTGAGTTTGAGGGGCCAGAACCCCGCAAACTCAACAACGATCTTGGCGTTTCGCGGGCTATTGCCGCAGATGCGACCGCAGAGTAGCGTCCGGGACGGGCAGGCTGTTACGGGACGCACTGTTGCCGCAGCGCAGGGCGCTCCGGCCGCACCTGGTCCTGCGTGCCTCAGACTGCGTTCCGCGAAGCGTGTGCCCGACGGCGGTCACTGACGAGCAGCGGAGGCAGCACATGGCAATTGACGCGGCGACAGCGGGACTCCTCACGCAACTCGCGGAGAGCGGCAGAAAGCCGCTGCACGAGATGACGCCGGATGAGGCCCGCGGATTCAACGCCGCGCTGCGCGACGTCATGGGTCCCGGGCCGCAGATCGCCAGCTCCCGCGACGTTACCCTGCCTGCGGCCGACGGCGGCGAGTTCACCGTGCGCGTGCTGGTGCCCGAAGGCGAGATCAGCGCGCTGCTCGTTTACTACCACGGCGGCGGCTGGGTCATCGGCAACACCGACGACTCCGACCACCTCGCGCGAGTCCTGGCGAACCGGCTGCACGCCGCAGTGGTCAACGTGGATTATCGCCTTGCGCCCGAGCATCCCTACCCGGCGGCCGCCGACGACGCCTGGACTGCCCTGGTGTGGGCGAACGAGCAGATGGCCGAGATCGCGGGTAACCACGTTCCCCTGGTCGTGATGGGTGACAGCGCCGGGGGCAACCTGTCCGCCGTGGTCGCGCAGAAAGCACGGGACGCGGGCGGTCCGGAGCTCGCCGCGCAGGTGCTCGTCTACCCGGTGACCGACGCCGACCTGGACAACGCCACCTACACCGACCCAGAGAACCAGCTGCTGCTCAGCCGCGACTCGATGGTCTGGTTCTGGGGCCACTACGCGCCTGACCCTGCCAGCCGGCTGAACCCGGACGCCTCTCCCAACCGCACCGCGGACCTGACCGGGCTCGCGCCGGCCATCGTCCTGACCGCGGAACACGATCCGCTGCGCGAGGAGGGCGAGGTCTACGCCGAGCGGCTGCGCGCGGCTGGTGTGCCGGTCGAGTTCCGCCAGTTCGACGGGCAGATGCACGGCTTCTTCACGTTGGTCGGACTGCTGCCCGGCAGCGCCGACGCGATCGACTACGTGACCGAGCAACTCGGCCGCCAGCTGGGAGAGTGACCCGATGCCTGATCGCGCCATCGCGGAGCAGGCCGCCTACGACGCCGTCATCGTCGGTGCAGGGCTGGCTGGCCTGTACCAGCTGTACCGGCTGCGGGAGCTCGGCCTGAGCGTCCGCGTGATCGAGGCCGCCGACGGACCAGGCGGCACCTGGTACTGGAACCGCTACCCCGGCGCCCGCTGTGATGTGCAGAGCCTGTCGTACTCGTACTCGTTCTCCCCTGAGCTCGAGCAAGAGTGGACGTGGAGCGAGAAGTACCCGACGCAGCCGGAGATCCTGCGCTACGTCGAGCACGTCGCGGACCGCTTCGACCTGCGCCGCGACATCACGTTCGGCACCCGGGTCCGCAGCGCGCACTACGACGAGGCCGTTGCCCGCTGGCGACTGGTTACCGACACCGGCAGTACGCTGGAGTCGCAGTTCGTGATCATGGCTACTGGCTGCCTGTCAGCGTCGAAGCTGCCGGAGATCCCCGGTCTTGAGCGCTACCGGGGCCGCATCCACCACACAGCGCGCTGGGGGCCAGGCGAGGTGCGCTTTGACGGACTGCGCACCGGCGTGATCGGCACCGGATCGTCCGGCATCCAGTCGATCCCGATCATCGCGGAGCAGGCAGCCGACCTGACGGTGTTCCAGCGCACGCCGAACTTTTCCATCCCGGCCGGG
>Ga0335072_10007140_pt1 | contig 16305 bp, 18 predicted proteins | sample Lox_Sample_21_FD_206725 | JGI IMG/M metagenome (GOLD analysis project Ga0335072, IMG submission 206725) | Soil microbial communities from Loxahatchee National Wildlife Refuge, Florida, United States - Lox_Sample_2.1 | ecosystem: Environmental > Terrestrial > Soil > Wetlands | place: USA...
GCGGCTCGACGCGGGGATCATGCACGGACGGATGCTGCAGGTGTCGCGCCTGGCGACCATCGGGGAGATGGCGGCAGGGATCGCTCACGAGCTCAATCAGCCGCTGACCGCCATCGCCAATTACGCGCAGGCCTGCGAGCGGCTTCTCAGCCGGCCGGCGTCCAGCCTCGATGACATCCGGACCGCGATGCGCGAGATCGCGGGCCAGGCGGTCCGGGCCGGCGATATCCTGCGCCGCCTGCGCAGCCTCGCCCAGTCCCAGCCCATGCGGCGCGAGCACTCGGATCTCAACGCGGCCGTGGAAGCGATTCGCGACCTCATCCTGGCCGATGGCCGCGTGCACGATGCCCAGGTGAGATTCGATCTCGCCGCAGTGCTGCCTGCCGTCTCCATCGACACGGTGCAGATCCAACACGTGATCCTGAATCTGGTCCGCAACGGGCTCGAGGCGGTCGCCGCGTCCTCCTCGCAACCGCGGCAACTCACCATCCGCACCGCGCTCGCATCGGATGGCGACGTCGAGGTCGCCGTGCTCGATAACGGTCCCGGCCTCTCGCCGCAGGCCCTGGAGCGGATGTTCGACCCGTTCTTCTCCACCAAGCCGGAGGGGACGGGGCTCGGTCTCGCCATCAGCAATACGGTGGTGCGCGCCCACGGCGGCGCCCTCACCTACCATGCCAATAGGCCGGGCGGGGCCTGCTTCTCGATCAGGCTGCCGGCCGAGGCTTGATGGCGACCGGCTGGCCAGTATCATAGCCCCAGCCGTCTATCGCATCGCATCGCATGCTCTCCTCCACACTGCTCGCCAGCGTTCTCGAGTCCGCGCCCGATGCGACAGTAGTCGTCGATGCGGGCGGCAGCATTCTCTTCGCCAGCCGCCGCATCACTGCGCTCTGCGGCTACCTGCCCGAGGAAATCGTCGGCCAGCGGATCGAGTGCCTGCTGCCGGAGCGGTACCGGGAGATCCATCTGCGCCACCGCGGCAATTACGGCCGCAACGCGCAGCCGCGCCCCATGGGGATCGATCTCGACCTCTACGCCCTGCGCAAGGACGGCTCCGAGTTGCCCGTGGAGATATCCCTGAGCCCGATCCGCGACGGCGACCGGCTGTTGGTGGCGGCGGCGCTGCGCGATGTGAGCGAGCGCAAGCGCATCCAGACGGAGCTGACACAGGCCCGGGAGGCCGCGGACCGGGCGAACCTCGCCAAGAGCCGCTTCCTCGCCACCGCGAGTCACGACCTGCGTCAGCCTCTGCAGACCCTCTCCCTGCTCAACGGCACGCTCCGCCGCGTCGTCCGCGATCCCATCGCCGGCGAGGCGGTCGCTCAACAGGGGCAGGCCATCGACGCCATGTCGCGATTGACAAATGCGCTGCTCGACATCAGCAAGCTGGAATCGGGCGCGATCCGGCCGGATCCATCCGATTTCGGGGTGGCGGCGCTCTTCGAGGAGATGCGCAATGAGTTCGCGAGCATCGCCGCGAGCAAGGGCCTCGAGCTGCGCATCGAAGCCGCCGCGCCGTCGGCGCACTCCGATCCGTCGCTGGTCGGCCAGATCCTGCGCAACCTGATCGCCAACGCCATCAAATACACGCAGCAGGGATGGGTGGCGCTGCGCTCGCTGCCTTCCCCGGGCGGCGTGCACCTGGAGGTGGCGGATACCGGAATCGGCATTCCCGCCGACCACCTGCCCTACATTTACGACGAGTTCTATCAGATCGGGGTCGCCAGCAACTCCTCCCGCGAAGGCTACGGACTCGGCTTGAGCATCGTGCAGCGGCTGGTGAAGCTGCTCGACATCAGGCTGGAAGTCCGATCTGAAGTCGGACGCGGCTCGACCTTCATCCTGGAGATGCCGGCGGGCGCGCTGCGCGCAGCACGCGGCGTCGCGACGGCTTCCGCCGTGGAGCAGCCTGAGGCGCGCCCCGCCTCGGCCCGCATCTTACTGGTCGACGATGACCCCGGCGTACGTAACGCAACGGCCATGCTGTTGAGGGTGGAAGGCTTCGATGTCCGCTGCGCCGCCTCTCTTGCGGAAGCCCATCAGGCGCTCCACGCGGATCCGCGAGTCGATCTCGTGATCGCCGACTATCATCTGCAGAAAGGTGAGACCGGGATCGAGGTGATCGCGGCCGCACGGGAAGCCGCGGGCGATCACCTGGGCGCCGTGCTGGTGAGCGGGGATACCTCCTCCACGCTGCGCGACGTCGAGGCAACCGACCGGCTGCGCATCGCGAGCAAGCCGATCCAGGCGGACGAGCTGCTGTCGATCATCGCGGAGCTGCTCTCCACGAAGTGAGCCGATGGTGGGAGTGCGCGAAAGCCGGTGAGGCAGCGGAGGGCTCCGCCGCAAGCCGCGCCTTGAGGATCTCCAATGCCGCCGCAGGCTCATCCGCAAACTGGAAGAGGTCGAGATCGGCGGCGTCGATCATTCCGTGGCGGCGCAGCGCCTCGAAGTTCAGGATCTCCTTCCAGTAATTCGTGCCGTAGAGGATCACCGGGATGTTGCGGGAGAGCTTGCGCGTCTGGGCGAGCGTCAGGATTTCCGTGAGCTCATCGAGGGTGCCGAGGCCGCCCGGAAAGGCGATCAGCGCTCTGGCCAGGTGCGCGAACCAAAGCTTGCGCATGAAGAAATAGTGGAATTCGAACAGCAGCTCACGCGTGACATAAGGATTGCGCCGCTGCTCGCGCGGCAGGCTTATGTTGAGACCGATGGTCTTACCGCCGGCGTCCGAGGCGCCGCGGTTGGCGGCCTCCATGATCCCGCCTCCGCCGCCCGAGCAAACGACGTACCGGTGCGCGTGCGACGGCAGAGACTTCGACCACTCGGTGACCAGCCGCGCGAGCTCGCGCGCTTCGTCGTAGTAATGCCCCAGCGGATCGGCAGGTTTCAGCCGCGCCGAGCCGAAAATCACGATCGTGTCGTGTACGCCGCCCCGACGGAAGCGATCGAGCGGCTCGAGATACTCGGCGAGAATGCGCAGCGGGCGTGCCTCCTCGCTCTCGAGGAACGACGGCTGCTCGTACGCCGGGCGGGAACCGGCACGGTCATCCGGCATCAGGAGAAATCCCTGCGCCGCGCCGACTGCTCCTCGCGCATCTCATACCACATGGCATTCAACACTCCGAAAGCGAGCGCCAGCCCCGTGCCGAGAATCCAACTGAAGTACCACATGCTGCTCTTCTCCCGCGGAGATCAGTACAGGCCGGTGTGCCGCCGGACCTCCTCCAGCGTGACGCGCCCCCGCAACACACGGAAAACCCAGATCGTATAACCGAGCACGATGGGCAGAAAGACGGCCACCGCGATCAGCATGATCAGGAGCGTGGGCGCGCTGCTCGAGGCATCCCAGATCGTCAGACCCTGCGAGGGGGCTGTCGAAGAGGGCATCAGAAACGGAAACAGTGCCACGCCGGCGGACAGGATGACGCCCGCTTGCGTGAGACAGCTGCAGACGAACGCCGCGCCGTGCCGGCGCGCCGCGAGCAGCTGCCACGCCAGCAGCGCCGCTCCAATGGCCAGCAACGGCAGCAGCCAGAGGAGCGGGTGCTGCCGGTAGTGATCTAACCATCCGCCTGCCGAAAGCGTCACGACTTTCTGCATCGGGTCGGAAGGGCCGCCGGGAATCGCACCCGCGACGATCCTTTGTCCCGCGACGCCGTGCGCGACCCAAACTCCTGCCAGGAGAAAACTGACGATGAAGATCGCAACCGCCCACCTTGCGATTGCGGCGGCGCGCGCTGCCATGGGCTCACCGACTTTCAGTGCCGCATAGGTTGCGCCCTGCAACACGAGCATCGACAGACTCACTACCGCGCTCAGCAGGGCGAACGGTCGCAGCAGTCCGAGGAATCCGCCGGTGAACACCGGCCGCTCGAGCGCATCGAAATGGAACGGCAAGCCGAGGAATAAATTCCCGAAGGCGACTCCGAAGAGCAGCGCCGGCACGGCGCCGCCGATGAGCAGCATCCAGTCCCACGTCTCCCGCCAGCGTCGATCAGCGAGCCGATTGCGGAACACGAACCCGACGGGACGCAGGATGAGCGACATCAACAGCAACAGCATCGCCAGGTAAAGCCCGGAGAACGAAGCCGCGTAGAGGAGCGGCCAGGCCGCGAAAACGGCGCCGCCGGCGAGGATGAACCAGACCTGATTGCCGTCCCATACGGGCTCGATCGAGGCCAGCACCGCGCGGCGCTCCTCGTCGGTCCGGCCGATGAAGCGAAAGATTGCGCCTACCCCCAGATCGAAGCCGTCCATCACCGCGAAACCGACGAGCAGGGCGCCAAGGATCAGCCACCAGATGAACCGCAGGGTTGCATAATCGAGCATGGATCACTCCTCGAGCGGGACTTTGGGCGGTTGCGGCGGGGTCAGCGCCGACTGCGTGGCCGCCCCCGCCGGCGCCGCGGCCGGACTCGAGTCCAGTTCGGGCGGCCAATAGCCGAGCCCGTCGGGTCCGCGTCTGACGGTGCGCACCATCAGGTAGACATCGACGGCGGCAAGCGCCGAATAGAAGATGACGAAACCGGCAAGCGAGAGTGCCACGTTGGAAGCCGGTGTGGCCGAGACGCCAAGAAACGTCGGCAATACCCCGTCTATCGACCAGGGCTGCCGGCCGTACTCGGCGACCACCCAGCCGAGCTCCGCGGCGATCCACGGCAGCGGTAGACTCAGAAAAGCGACGGTGAGGAAACGGCGGCTTGCCTCGATCCGGTGGCGGGTGGAGAGGTAGAACGCCGCGGCGAAGAGCGCAATGAAGAAGAGCCCGAGCCCGACCATGATGCGGAAGCACCAAAAAAGCACCGGCACGTTGGGCACTGTGGACCAGGCGGCGGCATCGATCTGGGCGGGCGTCGCCGCCTCCGGGTTGCCTGTGTAGCGCAGCAGCAGCAGGCCGTACCCCAGATCCGCCTCATGTTGCGCAAGCAGCGCTCTGGCGCCGGCATCCTGGGGATTGGAGCGCAGCCGTTGCAGCGCGGAATGCGCGATCACACCGCTTGCGATGCGCTCGCGCGCACGGCCGACCAGATCCTCGATCCCGAGCACCGGCTGGTCCGTCGAGCGTGTGGCGATCAGCCCGAGAGCCCAGGGGACGGTGATGGCCGCGTGGGTCGTGCGATTGCCGACGTCAGGGAAGCCGAACACGGTGAAGGAGGCCGGTGGCGGTTCCGTGCGCCATTCGGCTTCTATGGCCGCCACTTTCATCTTCTGATTCGCGCTGGCGAGATACCCGGACTCATCACCCAGCACGACCACCGACAGCGCGCATGCGAGCCCGAAGCTCGCCGCCACGGCCATCGATCGCTTGGCGAGCTCGACATTGCGGCCGCGCAGCAGATACCAGGCGCTGATGGCGAGCACGAACACCGATCCCACGACGTATCCGGCCGCCACCGTATGGACGAATTTCGCCTGCGCCACCGGGTTGAAAACCACGGTCGCGAACGACGACATCTCCATGCGCATGGTCTGGTAATCGAAGTGAGCGCCCACCGGGTTCTGCATCCAGCCGTTCGCGATCAGAATCCAGAGGGCGGAGAGGCTCGAGCCCAGCGCGGTGAGGGCCGTGACCGTCAGATGCCCCACCTTGGACAGGCGATCCCAGCCGAAGAAGAAGAGTCCCACGAAGGTCGACTCCAGAAAGAAGGCCATGAGGCCCTCGATCGCGAGTGGCGCGCCGAAGATGTCACCGACGTAGTGCGAGTAATACGCCCAGTTGGTCCCGAACTGGAACTCCATCGTGACGCCCGTAGCCACGCCCATCGCGAAATTGATGCCGAACAGCGTCCCCCAGAACCGGGTCATGCGCTTCCAGATCTCCCGGCCGCTCATGACGTACACCGACTCCATGATGACGAGAATCATGGATAGGCCGAGCGTCAGCGGCACGAACAGGAAGTGATAGAGCGCGGTGAGCGCAAACTGTGCGCGCGAAAGATTGACGACCGTGAAATCAGGCACGGGAAGCCTCATCGGGTGGGATTGTCGGACGCGATCGCGGCCATGACGGCGACGGCGGCACGCCCAGCCGGCGGCTCAGGGATCGCCCGTCGACGGACACGCGGTGAGCCGCGGAGAAGAACAGGCCCCACAGCAACGTCAGCGCGGCCAGCTTCGCGAGGAGGATCCACAAGAGCTCCGCGCGCATGCGTGGGCGCCAGTCCCGGCGGCCGCCGGTAACACTCGCGATCATCGATGACCTCCACTGCCGGCCGCCGTAGGCCCTTCGAAACATTGTCACGCCGCCGCCCTCGCGCTCCGATCGTGAAAACTACTTACTTCGTCCGCGGAGAAACGCGAAGCCGCTCAGGCGCGCTCCACCGAGCGCTGCCGCCCGACGATCTCCGCCAGGCCGGCGAGCTTGCGGGCGACGTGGGTCAGCAGATCGTCCGCCGAAATCAGGCCGACGAGCGTACCGTCGGGGGCGACGACCGGCGCGCGACGGACCCCTCTGGCGCGCAGGTGGGCGATCGCGCCGTCCACCGACTCGTTCTCGGCGATCACCAGCGGTTTACGGGTCATGACCCCACCCGCGGAGAGCCGCGACAGATCTGCCACCTCCTGAAGCTGGGCGCGGACGATGTCGCGGTCCGTGATCATGCCGACCGCCCGCGGCCGTCCCGGGCCGTCCTCCGTCACGATGACGGCGCCCACGTGTTGGTCGCGCATCAGACGTGCGACATCCGAGAGCGGCGCGCCCGTGGCAACGGAAACCGGGCGGCGATTGCACAGGCCTGCGACTAACATTCGAATCCCCCTGCCGGACGGCATCGGCGGAAAAACAGCGCGCCGCCATGAGGCCACGGGCCGCCCGGCGCCGCCATCCGTAACTGTGCGGATCCTCTCATCCGTATGAATGCGGATGTCCCGCTCCCCGCGGGCGCCTACCTTGCCCATCAGGCGAACCCGCCTCGGCGGCCGCGGAGAAACCTGATGCGACTTCGAGACCTTTACAGCCCCGGCGTGCAGGTGGTGCGGCCGGATCAGGCTCTTGCCGAGGCGGCTTGCATGATGCTCGATAAGCACATCGGCTCGCTCGTCGTAGTCGCGCCGGGTGGAACGGGCCGCAAGCCCATCGGCGTGCTCACCGACCGTGACATCGTGCGCGGCCAGCTGCGGCTCAGTGCCGACCTCTTCTGCCTGACGGTCGGCGATGTCATGACACCCGATCCGCTCACCCTCGAAGTCGATGCAGGCGTGACTGAAGCCATCGAAGCCCTGAATGCCCGCTCCGTGCGCCGCGCCCCCGTCGTGGACAGAACCGGCGACCTTCTGGGCATCGTCACCCTCGACGATCTTCTGCCGACGGTTGCGCGTGAGCTCGAGGAGCTCTCGACCCTGCTGGGCACCCAGGCTCGCCACGAGCAAGTGCTCACCGCGTAGGGGAATACGAACATGCAGCCGCAACGCCGGTTCATTCGCCGTTTCGAGGAGATCACCGCCGAGGATGTGGCCGTCGTAGGGGGCAAGACTGCCTCGCTCGGCGAGATGTATCGCTCCCTCAGGCCTCGCGGCGTCGTGGTGCCCAACGGGTTCGCAATCACCGCAGACGCCTACCGGCACATCCTGACTCAGGCGCACGCCTGGGAGGAGCTGCACGCCGCGCTCGATGGTGTCAGGGTCGACGACATGGAAGACCTCGCGGCACGAGGCAAGCGGGCGCGGGAAATCGTCTACGCGGCCGGAATACCGGCGGACCTGGCGGACGAGATCCGCGGCGCCTATCGCGCGCTGCAGTGCGAGTACGGCCCGGAGATGAGCGTCGCCGTGCGCAGCTCCGCGACCGCCGAAGATCTGCCGACCGCGAGCTTCGCCGGACAGCAGGAGTCGTTTCTGAATGTGCGGGGGGAAGAGGCGCTGCTCGATGCATGCCGGCGCTGCTTTGCGAGCCTGTTCACCGACCGCGCCATCCATTATCGGGTCGATGTCGGCTTCGATCATTTCAAGGTGGCGCTCTCCATCGCCGTCATGAAGATGGTTCGCGCCGATCTCGCCTCGAGCGGCGTGATCTTCACGCTGGACACGGAAAGCGGCTTTCGCGACGTCGTGCTGGTCACCGGCAGCTACGGGCTGGGCGAGAACGTCGTACAGGGCGCCGTCGAGCCCGACGAGATCATGGTGTTCAAGCCCACTCTTCTCACCGGACATCGCACCGTCCTGCGCCGCTCGCTCGGCAGCAAGAAGATCACGATGGTCTACTCCGAGGACGGCGCGCGCGAACCGACGCGCAACCTGCCGACTTCGCAGGCCGATCGCGAGCGCTTCTGTCTGAGCGACGAGGAGGCCTTGAGTCTCGCCGAGCAGGCGATCGAGATCGAGCGCCACTACAGTGCCCGCAACGGAGCGCCGCAACCGATGGACATCGAATGGGCCAAGGACGGACTCGACCAGCGCCTGTACATCGTGCAGGCGCGCCCCGTGACGGGGCTGGCGCAGAAGCAGGGTGCGGTGCTCGAAGATTACGTCCTCGCCGAGAAAGGCCATGTGGTCGTCGCCGGACGTGCAGTGGGTGAACGGATCGCGGCCGGCGGCGTGCGCATCATCTCGAGCAGTGCGCAGGCCGCGCAGTTCCAGACCGGCGAGGTGCTGGTGACCGATAGTACGACGCCCGACTGGGAGCCGATCATGCGTCGCGCCGCAGCCATCGTCACCAATCGCGGCGGCCGCACCTGTCACGCGGCGATCGTCGCGCGCGAGTTCGGCATCCCCGCGGTCGTGGGCACACAGGACGCGACACAGCGGCTCACGACCGGCCAGCAGGCCACCGTCAGTTGTGCCGAGGGCGATGTTGGTACCGTCTACGAAGGCAGGTTGCGTTACGAGGTGCGTCGCACCGACCTCGCCAGACTGTCGCGCCCGCGCACGAACATCATGCTCATCGTCGGCAATCCGGAGCTCGCGTTTCACCAGAGCCAGCTGCCGAACGACGGCGTGGGGCTCGCGCGCATGGAGTTCATCATCACGCATCACATCAAGGCGCATCCGATGGCCCTGCTTCATCCGGAGCGGGTCGAGGACGAGGCCGAGCGCCGCATGCTCGAGGCCCTGACGCGAGGTCATGAGCGTCCCGCGGATTTTTTTGTCGAGCGGCTGGCGGAAGGCGTGGGCACCATCGCGGCGGCTTTCTACCCCAAGCCGGTGATCGTGCGCATGTCCGACTTCAAGACCAACGAATACGCCGGCCTTCTCGGCGGCCGCTGGTTCGAGCCGCGGGAGGAAAACCCCATGCTCGGATTCCGCGGTGCATCGCGCTACGCGCACCCCGCGTATGCCGAGGGCTTTGCGCTCGAGTGCGCCGCCATGAAGCGGGTGCGCGAGACGATGGGCCTCACCAACGTCAGGCTCATGATCCCCTTCTGCCGCCGCGTGGAGGAAGCCAGGACGGTCATCGGCCGCATGAAGGAGCTTGGACTCGAGCGCGGCCGCAAAAGCCTCGAGATCTACATGATGTGCGAGATCCCGAACAACGTGCTGCTCATCGCCGAGTTCAGCGAGCTCTTCGATGGCTTCTCCATAGGCTCGAACGACCTCACGCAGCTCACGCTCGGTGTCGATCGCGATTCGGCGACCGTCGCGTTCGACTTCGACGAGCGCGACCCCGGCATGCTCAAGATGCTGAAGCTCGCTGTCGAGGGCTGCCGTCACAACGGCGTGCACTCCGGCATCTGCGGGCAGGCGCCTTCCGACTACCCGGAGATCGCCGCCGAGCTCGTGCGGCTCGGGATCGACTCGATCAGCGTGAATCCCGACACCGTGGTGAAGACGACTCTCGCGGTGCTGGAGGTCGAGAGGCAGCTCGCCGCGGCGCAGAAGCGGCGCGGCGCAGCGTGACGGTTTTCGTGAGTCCTGGAGCACCCATGCGAGTCAGAATCGTGGTGGCCGATCAGAGCGAGGCGGATTTCTACCAGCTCGAGCAGCGCGACATGCCGCCGCAGTTCGTGCAGCGTCTCGAGGATGCAGACGCGCATCTGCACGACCGGGACCTCAAGTCAGATCGGCCCGGCCGGGTGTTCGATCACGCGGCCGCCGCCGGCGGGCGGCGTGGTGCCGTTGGACATCACGCGACAGGCGGTGAGCGCAGTCCGCGCAAGATCGAGGCCCGTCGCTTCGCGCGTCGCGTCACCGACGCGCTCGATGAGGAGCGGCGTACAGGCCGCTACGACCGGCTGGTGATCATGGCCCCTCCCGTTTTTCTCGGGCTGCTGCGCGAGGAAATGCCGGCGGCCGTTCACGAGCTGCTGAGCGCCGAGATCGGCAAGGATCTCGTTCACGAGCCGCCGGAGGCGCTGAACGAATACCTGCCGCCGGGAACGTTCACGCAACACCCCCTTTCCCACGATTGAGACCTCACCGTCATGACCGCCAAGCAGGTTCTGTTTCGCTCGACCGCCCGTGAGCATTCTCGAGCGCGATGCGAACGACCTTCACGGGATCGACGATGCCCGCCTCGATGAGGTCCACGAACTCTTTGCGCGCAGCGTCGAAGCCGGTGTCGGTGGCGAGCATCCTCATGCTCACCGAGGCGACCATGACGGAGCTGCCGGAAAAACCCAAGGAGCATGCGCCGGCCGAGGTCGACGTCTGATGAAACCCTACCCTCACCATTACACCGCATCCGCCAGTGCCCGCGCGGCCGACAATGTCATGATCGGCGCTGCCGGCCTGCGGCCGATCGAGACCGCGGCGCCGCCCGAGTTCGGCGGCTCCGGAGGCACCTGGTCGCCGGAAACACTCCTCTGTGCGGCCATCGCCGACTGCTTCATCCTGACGTTCCGCGCCATCGCCCGCGCCGCTCACTTCTACTGGCTGTCACTCGACTGCCGCGTCGAAGGCGTGCTCGAGCCGCGGCGCGATACCGCGCAATTCACGCGCTTTGCCACGGCCACGCGCCTGACGATTCCGCCGGGTGCCGATCCCGCCAAAGCCCGGCTGCTCCTCAGCCGGGCAGAGCGCGGCTGCCTGATCTCCAACTCGCTGCGGGGCGAGCGAACCCTTTCGGCGGACGTCGTAACGAGTGTCGAGTCGGCGAGCGTCGCTGAGTCATGAGCCGGGTCGCAGTCCTCACCAGCGGCGGCGATGCTCCGGGGATGAACGCGGCGATCCGGGCAGCCGTGCGCGGCGGCATCGCGCTCGGGATCGAGATGTTCGGCGTCCGTCATGGCTATAGCGGTCTGATCGCGGGCGACTTCGTTCCCCTGGGACCGCGCGACGTGGGCGGCATCATCGAGGTTGGCGGCACGATGCTCGGCACCAGCCGTTGTCCGGCGTTTCTCACCGACGAGGGCCAGGAAAGCGCGGTCCGTCAACTGCTGCAGCGCGACATTTCCGGCCTGATCGTCATCGGTGGAAACGGTTCGCAAACGGGCGCCCTCGCACTTTCCAGGCGCGGGGTCGCCGTGGTGGGCATCGCTTCGACCATCGACAATGACCTGGTCGGCTCGGACATCACTCTGGGTGCGACCACCGCGCTCGGAATTGCCCTCGAAGCCATCGACCGCCTGCGGGTGACCGCATCGGCGCATGGGCGCGTCTTTCTCGTGGAGGTCATGGGCCGCACCTGCGGCTACCTGGCCCTCATGGCGGGAATCGCGGGCGGCGCGGAGGCGATCCTGATTCCCGAGGCCGAGCAGTCGCCGGAGCAGGTCGCCGCTGCCATCAAGGATGCTTATCAGCGCGGCAAGAGCCACGCGATCATCGTCGTCGCGGAAGGCGCCCGGTACGACGCGGACGCGCTGGCGGATTACTTCACCGAGCATGCGCAGCGGCTTCGCTTCGAGCTGCGCGTGACGAAACTCGGCCACGTCCAACGCGGCGGTGTGCCCTGCCCTTTCGATCGTCTCAGCGCCTCCCTCCTCGGCGCAGCCGCGGTGGAGCGCATCCAGGCCGGGCAGCACGGCATTCTGCTCGGCATCGTCGGCGGCGAGGTGGCAGCCCAGCCCCTCGCCCCGATTTGCCGTTCCCCGAAACCCCACGCCCCCCACTGGCTGGAGCTGGCACGGATACTCGCCCGATGAGACCGGCCAACCGATGCGCCTCCGCCTTCACGACAGGTATGACATCATGCAACTGAAAGACCTTTGTACGCCCGATGTGATCTCCTGCGATCCCGACAGCAGCGTTCTGCACGCGGCGAGGCTCATGCGCCAGCATCACGTGGGAGATGTAGTGGTGGTGGAGGACACCGAAACGGACTCCTCGCCCATCGGTATGGTCACCGACCGCGACATCGTCGTCGAAGTGCTCGGCAAGGAGCTGGATCCCGCCAAGGTGACTCTGCGGGAGATCATGAGAACGCCAGCCGTGATCGCCAGCGCGTCCGAGGATGTCGCGCAGGCGGTGGCGCGGATGAAGGCTCACGGCGTGCGGCGCATTCCCGTAGTGGACGAGACCTCGCGACTCGCCGGCATCCTTTGCCTGGATGATCTATTGAAGCGGCTGGCCGCTGATGCGGCGACGCTTGCGGACGTCATCACCCGCGAACAGGATCGCGAGCACCGGACGCGGCGCTGAGCCGTTGCGTGAGATCTTCCATGCGCGGCGGATCGGGCCGACCAGCGGGCCGATCCCATATGCAGCAAGTACGTATGGGCGGCGGCCATCGTGACGCCCACGATATCTGTCGAAGACAGTGTTAGAGGGTGCGATCATGAATGTTGGAAATATCTGCAGTCGCCGGGTCATCACCGCGAGCCCGCAGCTCGATATGCACGCGGCCGCCGAATTGATGCGCCAGGAGCACGTCGGCTTCCTGGTGGTCGTTCCCGAGAACGGGCGCGGCCCGCAGCCGCCGCTCGGCGTGCTCACCGATAGGGATATCGTGGTATCGGTGATAGCCAAGCGGGCCGACCCCGGGTCGCTCAAGGTGGGCGACGTCATGAGCCTCCAGCCCTACGTGGCGGCGGAAAGCGATGCGGTCGATGCCGCGCTGCGCACCATGCGCAGAGCCGGCATCCGCCGGCTTCCCGTCGTCAACAGCCGCGGCGAGGTCGTTGGCCTGCTCTCGCTCGACGATGTGCTCGAATTCGTCACCCGCGAGATGGACTGTCTCTCGAATGCAGTGCGCAACGGACGGCAGATCGAGGGCGTGACGCGAAGCTGAGGAATCAGGCCGCGTGCGCCGGCGCCTGCTTGACCAGCAGGAAGTCGGTGTCGAGCGACTCGATCAGACGGCCGGTCATCGTGCCGGCCAGTGCCGCGAGCGTCTTGCGATGGGTGAGTGCGCCGAGCGCGATGAGATCGTAATTGCGGCTCAGACAGAACTGCCGCAGCGCATCGGCCGGCTCACCGGCGATTACGCGACACTCCGCTCCCTGTAGGCCCGCTTCTCTCGCCCGCCCGGCAAGGGCCGCCCGGCGGGATGGGAATTCCGCTTCCAATCCGCTGGCGTGCAGCAGTTCCACCCTTCCCTCCGCCGCTCTCGCGAAACTCGCGGCGGCGCGCAGGATGGTGTGAGTCAGCGAGTCGGACTCTCCCGGTGAGACATCGACCGCGGCCGCGATCAGGGGTCGCGGATTCCACGGCTGACCGCGTGTGAGCAGGAGCGGCACCGGACATGCACTCACGAGCTCCCAATCGTTGGGGTCGAGGGCCGCTCCCGCCGCAGCACCCCGGACGACCAGATCCGGGCGGCGACGGCGGACGGCGGACACGATGCTTTCGTAGAGAGGGCTCTCGCATGCGACGCACAGGGAGATCTCGACATCGCCCGCCAAGCCGCGGCGGAGGTTCTCGAGATACTGCCGGGATTCCATGAGGCTCGACTGGCTGGCGCGCGCTGCGGCCGCGGGCTCGTACTGGTGTTTGCCCGTGTAAGCGGTCTCGGCATCGCACAGAAAGAGCTCCAGGCGCGCGCCCATCAGACGCGCCAGCGTCACGGCCTTCACGGCCACCCGCTTCGCCTGCCTGGGGTCGCGGTCGACCGCCGCCAGGATGGATCGGATCTCGTCACTCATGGTTGCCCTCCTGGGCGAACTGATTACGCCCTGCGCGGCGGCCCCGCATCCGCATTCATACGGATCGCATGGGCCACGCAGCGCCCGCGATACTCGTCCGGAGGACGTCGCGATGCCCGGAATTCTAAGAATTGCTTACAAGTTGCTGGTGAACGACCGCGCGAAATTCACCGCGCTGCTGGTCGGCGTCACGTTCGCGGTGCTCCTCATGGTGCAGATGGCCTCGCTCTTCGCCGGCGTGCTGCATCGCTCCTCCGCGACGATCATCAATGTCGGCGCCGGCATGTGGGTGATGGACCCGGCCGTGCAGACCGTCGCCAACACGATCCCGCTGCCCAACTACGTCCTCGACGAGGTACGCAGCATCCCCGGCGTCAAGTACGCGGTGCCGATCTACTCCGGAGCGGCACTGCTGAAGCTCAATGACGGCAGCTACCAGGCGGCGAATATCGTCGGACTCGACGACACGACGCTGATCGGGGCCCCGCAGATGGTTGCGGGAAGCATCCAGGACATCTTCGCCGAGAACGCCTTCATCGCCATCGACGATGCCGAGTTCTACAAGCTCAAGGGGGCCCGTCTCGGCAGCGAGTTCGAGCTGAACGACCATCGCGGCAGGATCGTCGGCATCGCCCGGGTCCCGGCGAGCTCGCTCTTCGGCACGCCGACGCTCTATACGACTTACGAGCGCGCGCTGCAGTACATCCCCAACACCCGCTTCACCATCTCCTACCTGCTGGTCGAGCCGAAAACTTCCGCGGATATCGCTGCAATCAAGGCGCGGGTGGCGGCCGACGGCTATCTGGCCCTGACCGAGGACGAGTTCATGCGGCGGGTCTCCGGCTTCTACATGTATCAGACGGGCATCGGCATCAACATGATGCTCATGACGCTCTTCAGCTTCGTGATCGGACTGTCGATCTCGGGGCAGACCTTCTACACCTTCATCCTGGAGAACATCGACCGCTTCGGAGCCCTCAAGGCCATCGGCGCGCAGTCTCGGGGGCTGATCACCATGATCCTGTTTCAGGCGGGCTTCGTGTGCCTCACCGGGTATGGGCTCGGCGTCGGACTGTGCGCCGCCCTCATCTGGCTGGCCCGGGCCCGGCTGCCGGATTACGCGGCGCTCCTCACCCTGTCGAATCTCGGGCTCGCCTTCATCATGGTCGTCGTCATCGCCGGGATCTCGAGCTACTTCGGTGTGCGGCGCGTGCTCCTGATCGAGCCGTTCGAGATTTTCAGGAGCTAGACGATGTCAGGCGTAGCGATAGAGGCCACGGGCATCAACAGGTGGTTCGGCGAAGGCGAGGCGCGCACGCACGCGGTGAAGGACGCCGATTTTCGCGCCAACTTCGGCGAGATCGTCTACGTCGTCGGGCCTTCCGGCAGCGGCAAGACGACGATGCTGAGCATGATCTCCGGCATCCTGCGGCCGACATCGGGCAGCGTGCGTATCGAAGGCATCGACATCTGGGGTCTGCCCGCCGATGAGCTCGCGGATTTTCGCCTGCACAGGATCGGCTTCGTATTTCAGGACTACCATCTCTTCCCGCGCCTCACGACGGCCGAGAACGTTGCCATTCCGCTCGTCCTGCAGAATCGCGACTGGGCCGACGCGCTGGCGGAAGCCCGCAAAGACCTCGAAGTCGTCGGCCTCGGAAACCGGGCTTCGCTGCCGCCGGTGAAGCTGAGCGGCGGGGAGCAGCAGCGCGTCGCCATCGCGCGCGCCATCATCAGCCGGCCCGACATCATGATCTTCGACGAGCCTACCGCCTCGCTCGATGGAGAAACCGGACGAAACATCGTCCGCTTCATCCGCGAGAAGCTGCTTTCCGACAAAAGGTGCATCGTGATCGTGACGCACGACAGCCGGATATACGAGTTCGCAGACCGCGTCATGAGGATGGAGGACGGCAAAGTGACGGGCGTGGAACGGAGTGAAATGAATGCGCAATAGAATCATCTTCATCATGGCGGGAGGCGGCTTTCTCCTCGCGCTGGTGAGCGCCCTCATCTTCGGCCGTCAGCCGAAGCTGCAGCCGCCGCTCTTCGAGCCGACGGCGAACCCATACGTCCACGGCATCTACTCCGAAGGGATGATCGAGAGCTCGCAGGCACAAGGCGAGAACATCAACATCTACCCGGAGGTCTCCGGGCCGATCACCGCCGTGCTGGTAGCCGAGGGGCAGAAGGTCCACAAAGGCGACCCGCTCGTCAGCATCGATGGTTCGGTGCAGCAGGCGACGACGGAGCAGCTGCGGGCGCAGGCGCAGGCTGCTCTCGCGATGCTCCATGAGCTCGAGGCGGAGCCGCGCCCCGAGACGCTCGCCGTCTCCCGCGCGCAGCTCGA
>Ga0335072_10007141_pt1 | contig 16304 bp, 12 predicted proteins | sample Lox_Sample_21_FD_206725 | JGI IMG/M metagenome (GOLD analysis project Ga0335072, IMG submission 206725) | Soil microbial communities from Loxahatchee National Wildlife Refuge, Florida, United States - Lox_Sample_2.1 | ecosystem: Environmental > Terrestrial > Soil > Wetlands | place: USA...
GTTGTAGCTGTGCCGCGGGTGGTCGACGATCGAGGCGATGATGGCCAGCACGATGCCGTCTTCGACCCCTAGCACCACGACGGCGGCTGTGGTGAGCAGGGCCACGGCGGACTCGTGTTTGCTGCAGGCCAGGATGTGCCGCATCCCCTCGACGTCGACGAGTTCGACGGCGATCAGGAAGACGACCGCGGCCAGGGCGGCGCTGGGCAGGTAGGCCAGCGGCCCGGTGAGCAGCACCAAGACGATCAGCACCACGACGGCGGCGGTCAGCTGCGCGAGCTGGCTGCGGCCGCGGGCGCTGTCCACTAGCTGCGTTTTGGTCGGGCTGCCGTTGCCCACGAAGGCGCCGGAGAACGCGGCGGCGGCGTTGGCGGCCGCCAGGCCGGTCAGGTCGGTGGCCTCGCTGAACGGCTCCTCGTATTTGGCCGCGTAGGCGCGGGAGGTGGCCGCGCTCTGGGCCAGGATGACGACGAACATCGACACCGCGACACCGAGCAGCGCCGCGGCATCGCGCACGCCCAGGGCGGGCAGCCCCAGGCTCGGCAGCCCGCGCGGAACCGGCCCGACCACCGCCACGCCGTGCCGGGCCAGGTCCGCGGCCCAGCTCACGATGATCGCGATGATCACCGCGATCAGCAGGCCCGGGATCCGGCGGTTGATCCGGCGGGCCACGACCACCACCGCGATCACCGCGATCGATATGGCCACGTCGGCCCAGTTCACGCGCGGAAGCGCGCGGACGGTGTCCGTGAGCTTGGGCACGGTCTGGCTGCCCGCGGCCTTCACCCCCAGCATGTCGGGCAGCTCCCCGGCCGCGACCTGGATGCCGACGCCGGTCAGGAACCCCACCAGCACGGTCCGGGACAGGAAGTTGGCCAGGAAGCTGAGGCGGGCCAGGCGGGCCGCCATCGGCTTCGGCTATGGCAACGGTCCGGCGCCTGACCACCATGCAGGTGCCGCCTGGCCGGAGAAGGTGTCGCGCAAGAGCCGGTCGGCGTGCTTGGCGATTGCGTCTGCCTCTTCCTCGAGGGCGAAGTGGCCGGTGTCGAGCAGTACAACCTCGGCGTGGGGCACGTCGGTTTTGTAGGCGCTGGCCCGGCCGGGATGAAGAACGGGTCGTTCGCGCCCCAGATGGCAAGCAGCCCCGGCTGGCGCTGCCGCAGCCATGCCTGGGGTGACGGTTGGGGCGGGCTACGCTGGCGTCCTCACCTCCGTGATGCTGATGCCATTCGTCGCTAGCCTCAGGGCGTTCGCCCGGGGGCCTGCCGGCGATGCGGAGTGGCGGTGGACGATCACGCTGCTCAGTGCGGCCGCGGCGGTGTCGCTTCTGTTGGCTGGAAGTACTTTGCTCGCGGGCGCCGCCGTCCTGGCTTCTCAAACGACGGATGCCTCGGCGGTGAGCGCGCTGTTTGCTGGTCCGAAGACTTGCCTGACATTTGCGTTGACGCCGTTCGGGGTGGTTGTCCTGGTTAACGCGCGCAGTGTCTCGTCCGGGGTAACTCCGGTGCGCTGGCTCATCCGAATCGACCTGGAGATCGGGATTCTGGCTCTTATCTCCAGCGGCGCCACCTTTATCTACAGCGGCTGGTTCGGTGCTGGCCAGCCCGTGGTCGCAGTCGTGGGGCTGCTTGTCGCCTTGTGGGTGGCTGCGATCGCGTTCGTAATGTTGGAGGGTGAGGAAGAAGGCGAAGAAAGGGCCGTGTCCCGCTGATTTGGTCTGGCCCTGACGGGGCGGCCGGGGACCAAAGCCTCTGCCAGATGCGAATCGGCGTCAGCGAGTGTTGAGGAGTGGAAAGCCCTGCCTCATGAGAATTGTCGCGGCGCTGGGTGGTAATGCCCTGCTCGAACGCGGGGAATCACCCGATGCGGATATCCAGGAGACACACGTGGCCAGCGCGGTCAGCGCGCTCGCCCCGCTGCTGCGCCATGATCAAGTAGTCATCACCCACGGGAACGGCCCCCAGGTAGGCGTGCTGGCGGTCGAGAGCGCGGGCGACCGTGCGTTGTCTCACCCGTACCCCTTCGATGTGCTCGGCGCGCAGACACAGGGAATGATCGGGTACTGGCTGGCGCAGGCGCTGAGCAGCGCGGCACCAGGACGGCAGGTCGGATGCCTGATCTGCCAGACCGTCGTCCACGCCGACGATCCGGCGTTCAGCCACCCCACCAAGTTCGTCGGTGCTGTTTACGACGAAGCTACGGCAAGGCGACTGGCGGCCAGCCACCACTGGGATATACGCAAGGACGGCAACTCCTGGCGCCGGGTCGTGCCTTCCCCGGAGCCGGTGGCGATCGTGGAACTGGACATAATCAAGCTTCTCGTGGATAGCGGCGCCATCGTGATCTCAGCCGGAGGCGGCGGCGTTCCCGTGACTCGTGCACCCGACGGCAGTCTCCACGGCGTGGAGGCGGTCCTGGACAAGGACCTTACCGCCGCCTTGCTCGCCAGCGCCCTCAACGCCGACATGCTGCTGCTTCTCACCGATGTTCCCGCGGTCATCGACGGTTACGGCACTTCGCATGCCAAGCCCATCGGTCACGCCACGCCTGCGCAGTTGCGAGACCGCTCATTCCCCGCCGGATCTATGGGCCCCAAGGTGGAAGCCGTCTGCCGTTTCGTCGAGATGACCGGGCGGCCGGCCGCTATCGGCCGCCTCGACGACGCCGCAGCCCTCCTCAGCGGCACCGCCGGAACAACGGTAACGCCCGATAAGGCAGCGGCACCGAACTGAAAGCAAATCCCGGCAGGTGAAGCTGAGGCCAGCTACGGCTGTCCGTATCTCGCCCCGCCCCCGTTTGGAACATCAAGAACTCTCATCCTGAACGTGCGCGGGATGACTGCGGAAGGCCCCGCGTCACCGCCCGTGGACGTGGCCGGCGACCGCGCCCATGAGGGCCTCCTAGAAACGCGGGCTTGTCCGTGGGACCCCGGAGGGACTGGATGGTTGTGAAGCGGGCGGCGAGGCGGTGCAGGCGGCGGCTGGGGGTCCTGAGCCGGGGCGCGGGGGTGGCCGGGGCGTGGTAGAAGCGGAAGAACCAGTATTTGCCGATCTCGATCAGCACCAGGTAGCAGATGACGATCCCGGCCAGCGCGAAGAAGAACGTGCCCGGCAGGGGCTGGAAGCCCAGGACACGTGCCAGGCCGGTGTAGGGCAGCAGCGCGCCGATAGCGACTATGCCGACGGCGGCGAGCGCCATCGGGGTGCTCGGGCGGCTGCGGAAGAACGGGACCCGCCGGGTGCGGATCACGAAGATCACGAGGGTCTGGGTGGCCAGGGATTCCACGAACCAGCCGGTGTGGAACAGGGCCGGGCCGGCGTGGAATACCCACAGCATGATGCCGAAGGTGGCGAAGTCGAAGACGGAACTGATCGGGCCGAAGAAGATCATGAACTTGCGGATGAAGCCCAGGTCCCAGCGGGTGGGCCGGGTGACCAGCTCCGGGTCGACCTCGTCGGTGGGAATGGCCAGCTGGCTGGTGTCGTACAGCAGGTTGTTGAGCAGGATCTGCGAGGGCAGCATGGGCAGGAATTTCAGGAATATCGAGGCCCCGGCGGCGCTGAACATGTTCCCGAAGTTGCTTGAGGTACCCATCAGGACGTACTTGATCGTGTTGGCGAAGATCCGCCGGCCGCCCACGACTCCGTCGGCGAGCACGTTCAGGTCCTTTTCCAGCAGCAGCACGTCCGCGGCGTCCTTCGCCACGTCGGTGGCTGAGTCCACTGAGACGCCGACGTCGGCGGCGTGCAGCGCGACGGCGTCGTTGACGCCGTCGCCGAGGAATGCGACGTCGGCGCCGGTGGCCCGTTGCGTCTGCACGATCTGGGCTTTGTGCTCCGGGCTGACCCTGGCGAAGACGGTGGTCCGGGCGAGCAGCCCGCCGAGCTGGTCGCCGGCCTCGTCGATGTCGGCGCCGGTGGCCACCTGTCCGGGCGGCAGCCCGAGGTCGGCGCACACCTTGGCCGCGACCACGGGGTTGTCTCCGGTGAGGATCTTGACGGTGATCCCGAGGCGGGCCAGCCGCTGCAGCGCACCCTTGGCGGTGGGCTTGGGCGGGTCGAGGAAGACCAGGATGCCGCGGAAGGTGAGGTCGTGCTCGTCGGCTGCGGTGATCGAAGAGAGGCCGGGCGCTTGCCGGCTGGCCACGGCGATCACCCGGTTGCCGGCCGCGAACTCCGCCTCCAGTGCCGTGCGGGCGGCGGCGGGGATAGCAGAGCACCGCTTCAGCAGTGCTTCCGGGGCGCCCTTGGTGATGATCATCCGGTTGCCGCGGTCGTCCTCGGTCAGGACAGATACGGCGCGCCGTTCGTGATCGAACGGCACGGTGGCAAGCCGCCGGTAGCGGCCCAGCGCCGCCTGCTGCCCGGTGGCGGCCGGAGAGTCCCACAGCGCGACATCGAGGGGATTCCCGCCGGCTGCCCGGCCGTCTTCCACTACCGCCTCATTGCACAGTAGCCCGAGCAGCAGCGGCTCGTCATCGGCCGTGCCATCGGGCCCGGTCGAGCGCATGAACCGCAGGCTGCCCTCGGTCAGGGTGCCGGTCTTGTCGGTGAATAGCACGTCGACGTCGCCCAGGTCTTCGATGCAGACCAGCCGCTTGACTAGGACCTTAGAGCGAGCCAGCTGCCGCGACCCGGCCGCCAGGCTGGTCGAGACCACAGCCGGAAGCAGCTGCGGCGATATGCCGACCGCGATCGACAACGAGAACAGCAAGGCGTCGATGATCGGCTTGTGCAACACGACATTGATGATGAAGATCGCGCTGGTCAGGACGAAGGCCACCTGGACAAGCAGCATCGAGAACTTGCGCAGCCCGGCCTGGAACTCGGTCTCTGGCTGATGCTCCCCCAGGCCCAGGGCGATCCGCCCGAACTCCGCGGCCCCGCCGGTCGCCACCACCACCCCGGTGGCCGACCCGGCCCGCACGACCGTGCCCATCAGCGCGCAGCAAGTCAGTTCGGCCAGCGGGGTCCCGGCGGCGACCGGCTCGGTGGACTTCTCCGCCGGCACCGACTCACCGGTCAGGACCGACTCATCACACTCCAGTCCCGCCGTGGTCAACAGCCGCAGATCAGCCGGCACCACCTGGCCCAGCTCCAAGTCCACCACATCACCGGGAACCAGTTCCGTCACGTCTACCGTGCGCGGGTGCAGGTCCCGCCACACTACGCAACGGTGATGGATGCTCGAATGCAGCGCCTCAGCGGTCTTCGCCGCCCGGTACTCATTGAAAAATCCCAGGCCAACGGAGGCGACCAGGATCACCCCGATGATTACCGCGTCACTGGCCTGCCCGAGGAAAGCCGACGCCAGGGCGGTGACCGCCAGCAGCAGCAGCAGCGGGGATCGCAGCTGGCTCCACAGCACCGGCCAGGCGCGCGCCCGATGCGAGCGCACCGCGTTCGGGCCCGCCACCCGTAGCCGCCGCGCCGCCTCGTCCTCAGCCAGCCCCTCCGTGCCGCTCCCCAGCCGCGCGAGGACGTCTGAAACCTGCAACGTGGCAGCCTCCGCGGCTTGCAGCAGCGGAGAAGCCTGGGAACTTTCCGTGCTGCCGAAAACGGCGACGGCCACCCGCACACACCCCCTCGTCTGGGCCTTGGCCACATGTTCTGTCCCCTCGCGCCCTCGTGGCAGGGGCGAAGGTCACTATCCGGGCACCTGGAGCCTGGAGCTGCGCGCCTAGCGCACCCGGCCGTCGCTCAGCCGGATGATCCGGTCGGCGGTGTCGGCCACTCCCATGTCATGGGTGACGATGATCATGGCCATGCCCGGCCGCTCGGCTCGCAGCCTGGAGAACATGTCCAGGACGTGATGGACTGACTGCTGGTCGAGGCTTCCGGTCGGCTCGTCGGCCAGCAGCAGTTCCGGCTCGTTGGCTAGGGCGCGGGCGATCGCTACCCGCTGCCGTTCGCCGCCCGACAGCTTGGTCGGCGGCCTATTCTCCATGCCGGCGAGCTCCACGTCAGCCAGCAGCGACTGGGCACGGTCACGCCGCTGGCGGCGGTTCAGGCCGGTGCCGAACATGGCTATCTCGACGTTTTGGATCGCGGTGAGCTGCGGCAGCAGGTCGTGGAACTGGAAGACCAGGCCGACGTGGTGACGGCGGTAGCCGGGGAGGTTTTTCTGCGAGGCCAGGTCCATGCCCCCGACCCGGATGATCCCGGAGGTGGGACGGTCAAGGGCGGCGATCAAGTGGAGCATGGTCGACTTGCCGCATCCTGACGGGCCGGTGACGGCGACTGACTCCCCGCGCTCGACCCGCAGGCTCAGCCCGTTCAGCGCCTTGATCACGCCGCCGTCGAAGTCTTTGTGAACGCTGTCCATCTCCACGGCCGGCGGCCCGCTTTCATCCGCGGACGGCTCCTCCCGGCCGGCGGGACGCGGTGTCTGGGTCTTCATGTCACTCATGGCGTAGCGCCTCCAGCGGCCTGGTGGTGGCGGCGCGGATGGCGGGGGCCAGCCCGCCGAGCACCACCATGGCTGCGGCTGTGTACAGGGCCCGGCCGAATACATCCGAGGTGTACACGGGTTGCAGAATCCCGGTCAGGCTAGGCAGGTGCTGCACGCCGAGGACGGCCAGCACGGACAGCCCCAGACCACCCGCGGTGCCGATGAGACCGATCAGAAGCGCCTCGGACATGATCATGATCCCCACCCGTCGGCGGGTCCACCCGATCGCGCTGAGCACCCCGAATTCCCGGGTACGTTCGATGAAGCTCATGGTCATTGCGCTCATCACGACGATCGCGCCGATGATGACGGCCAGGACGGTGGCGCCCTGGTCGGCTGCCAGAATAAGCGACAGGCTCCGGTCGGCCCGGCCGAACTGCTGCAGCGTGCGGATGGTCGCGAGCTGCGGGAAATCGCGGTCGATCCGGCTCTGCACCGTGGCGACCGACGCCCCGGGCGTGACCACCACGAACAGCAGCGTGTACTGCGAAGGCTGCCGTTGGTAGGTCTGGAACCAGGTGAGCGGGAACATAACGCCGGCGTCACCGAGGGCCTGCCCGGTTGAGTAGATGCCCACGACCCGGAAGGTCGTGCCCGCGACGCGGAGTGTGTCTCCGGTGTGCAGGCCGAGGTTCTGCGCCGCCCGCCACCCCAGCAGCAGCTCGTTGTCGGCCGATGCGGCGAACGGGCGGCCGGCCACGACGGTCACCCCGAAGGCGCTGAGGTCGGCCGGGCTGATGCCGATCTCCAGGAACTGCGGGTTGGCGGCGTTCAGCCGCTGTATCCCGATCAGCACCCCGGTCACGTCGGCTACCCCCGGTTCCGACCGGATGTGGGCCAGGGTGCTGTCATCGATAGAGCTGCTCAGCAGGTCGCTGACATCCTTCTGCGCGATGGTGAAGTCGGCGTGCCCGGTTTTCAGCAGCGCCAGGTCACTGGTCTCCAGGCTGTGGGTGAGCACCCCGAGCGACACCACCGTCACCACGCCGATGGCGACCGCCAGGGCGGTCAGCGCCAGCCGGAGTTTCCTTACCGTGACGTTGTGCACGATCAGCGCGGCGAATGACACGTGCCCCCTTCCGGGCCTGGACGGCCGCAGGCATCACTAGAGCAGCGACAGTAGGTCCGGGTGTGCAGCGCAGATAGGGCCGAACGTCCCGAAGGGTCGCTCAGGGTTTACTGGGTATCGTTGGGTTCTGCTGCTCGTCGGGTGCCGTGACCACCAGGGGGAGGAAGACCTCGTCGAGTATCTCGATGAGGAAGGAATCGGGCGCGTCGCCGCGGGCGAGCATGACCTCGTGGCGGAGCAGATCGCCTGGCAGCCTGGCGATCGGCGGGGTGATCCTGTCGGGGCGTACCTCGCCGCGTCCGGCCGCGCGCGTGAGGATGGCCGTGATGGCGCGCGGAAGGATCTGGAAGACATCCGGGGGGACGTCTGATGCCTCGCTCATGAGGCCATTCGCGACGTCCCGCCCGATCTCGCGGAAGTTGTCCCGCAGGTGCCTGAGCACGGTGAGGACGTCCTCACGCAGGTCCCCGGTGTCCGGCACCTGGTCCTCAACGGGGACGACGTGGTGACGCAGTGCGGCGTGGACCAGGGCGGCCCTGGTGGGCCACCTGCGGTACAGGACGGACCTGGCCGCCCCGGCGCGGGCGGCTGCTCCTTCCATCGTGAACTTGGCGTAGCCGACGGAGGTCACCTCCTCCCAGGCGGCCGTCAGCAGCGCGTCTTCGAGCGCTTTGCCGCGGCGCCTTGCCGCGCCGCCCTGGTTTCCGGCCATCCGCCCGTCACCGCTCCCGGCATCCTTTAGCTACACTATGTTGCTTATTTTAGCACCCGGGTTTAAGCTACAAGCTGTAGCTAATGCAGGGGGTTGCCGTGACGATAACTAGGCGGATCTGGGACGCGCCCTGCGGGTCTCGAGGACCAGCCAGTGGACGGCGCCGGCCGCACCCGGCCGCTTGCCGCACGCATCCGTGACCGCGATGGCCGGCGGGTTCTTCCTCCCGCTCGTTGACGGGGGCCTCGTCCGGTGAACCCGGACGGGGCGATCGTCGCCCAGGGACTGACCAAGCGGTTCGGCTCGACGATTGCGCTGGACGGGCTGGACCTGGAGGCGCCTGCGGGGAGCGTCCTGGGCGTGCTGGGGCCGAACGGCGCGGGGAAGAGCACGGCGGTCCGGATCCTCACCACGCTGACGCGCCCGGATGGCGGCTGGGCCCGCGTCGGCGGTCACGACGTGGTGAGCGAGGCCCCCTCGGTGCGGGCTGGCATCGGTGTCGCTGCGCAGGCCGCGACCGTTGATGAGCTGCTGAGCGGCTGGCAGAACCTGGTGATGGTCGGCCGCCTGAGCGGCCTTCCACGGGTACGGGCGCAAACCCGGGCGCGGGAGTTGCTGGAACGCTTCTCGCTCGCGGAGGCGGCGAACCGGATGGTGAAGACCTACTCGGGCGGCATGCGCCGGCGGCTGGACCTGGCTGCCAGCATCGTGACCCTGCCGCCAGTGCTGTTCCTGGACGAGCCGACAACCGGCCTTGACCCGAGCGGCCGGGCACGGATATGGGAGATAGTCCGCGAGCTCACCGCCGACGGCGCCACCGTGCTACTGACCACCCAGTATCTCGACGAGGCCGATGCGCTGGCCGACCGGATCGTGGTGATCGACCACGGACGCGCGATTGCCAGCGGCGCCCCTGATGAGCTCAAGGCACGGACCGGGACCGCACGGCTGGACGTGAGGCTGACCCAGCCCAGTGCCACTGCCGCAAGCGCGCTCGGTGCCGTCGTGGCGGGCGCAGTGCAGGTCAGCGAGCAGGGACGCCGCCTCCAGGCGGCGGTTCCGGCCACGCCAGGACTGGCCACGACGGCCGTGCAGGCGCTCGACCGCGCGGGGATCAGCGCGGACGACGTCCAAGTCCGCCAGCCGTCATTGGATGACGTTTTCTTCGCCCTTACCGGGCACCCGCCTGCGCCTGCCGAGGCCGACGGCGAGGCGGCCGCGGGCGAGAGCGCAAAGAAGCAGGGCACCTCGTGACGAGCGCTGCCGCGCACGATCCAATAGGCCGGACGGCCACGCCCAGGCCGCAGGGTGTCGCACGAAGAGTCTCCGACATCTCGGTGCTCACCCAGCGCAACCTGGTCCACATCGCACGCCAGCCGACCCGCCTGGGCGACGTCACGTTGCAGCCGGTGCTGTTCACGCTGCTGTTCATCTGGGTCCTCGGATCAGGCGTGACGCTTCCGGGAGGGGGCAGCTATACGGACTTCGCGATCCCGGGCCTAATCCAATTCAATATCACGACATCCGCGATCGGCACGGCGATCGGACTGAGTACCGACCTCGGGACAGGCGTGATCGACCGCTTTCGCACCCTTCCGATGTGGAACGGAGCCGTCCTCGTTGCCCGCTCGATCTCGGACCTCATGACCTTGACGATTTGCGTCCTCATGGTAGCCGTGACGGGCCTCGTCATCGGCTGGCGCGTCGACGCCGGTGTCCCGGCAATCGTCGCGGGATTCGCGATCCTTATCCTCTTCGGCTATGTCCTCACGTGGGGCTGCGCGTGCCTCGGCGCCTCAAGCGAGGACGCCGAGTCGGTCACGAACCTCGGCCTCATCATTCTGTTCCCGCTCGCGATAATCTCGAACGCTCTGGTGCCCACATCGCACATGCCCACAGTCATCCGTTTCATCGCCGTGTGGAACCCAGTCAGCGCGGTGACCACTGCGGTCCGCGATCTATGGAACAGCCCCAATCCGCCAGCCGGCATCCACGCGCTGCCAATGCAGTACCCCGTGCCGGCTGCTGTGATCTGGTGCGTCTCGCTACTGGCGATCTTCGTTCCCCTCGCGATCTACCTTTATCGCAGGCGCACGACGACTTGACAGTCGCCGAGGCCGCGAAGTCCCGCGGTCGGCCCTGACCACTTCGGTGCTCAGAAAGACGTGATCACGCTGCGGGCGATGGCGCCTTCCTTCAGCTCCTGATAGGCGTCGTTGATCTGCCCGATGTTGATCTCCTGGGCGATGAGGTCATCGAGGTTGAGGCGGCCCTGGAGGTAGAACTCGGCGTACATCGGGATGTCGTGCTTGATGTTGGTCGAACCCATCATGACGCCCTGGACCTTGCGCTGACCGAAGATCATCTCGGTCATGACTTCGACGTCGATCGTCTTGCCGGGGACCTGCAGGCCGATTAGGTAGGCGCCGCCGCCGACCTTCAGCATCCGTACCGCCTGCTCGGAGGTCGACTTCAGCCCGATGACCTCGAACGCGTGCTTGACGCCACCCGCGGTGAGGTTCTGGACGGCCTTCACCGGGTCGCCCCGGCCGGCGTCGACGCAGGCCGTTGCCCCGAACTTCCTGGCGAGCTCGAGCTTTGCCGGCTGAAGGTCCACGGCTACGATGCGGGAGGCGCCGGCGAGCCGGGCCCCGGAGATCACGTTGAGGCCGACACCGCCCACGCCAATGACGGCGACGGTGTCGCCGGGCTGGACATCGGCGGTGTTGATGGCTGCGCCGGCGCCGGTGATGGTCCCGCAGCCGAGGATTGCCGCCTGGGGGAACGGGACATCGTCGGGTATCTTCACGAGCTGGTTCTCGTGGACCAGCGCCCGCTCGGCGAAGCCGCCCAGCCCGAAGATCTGGTTGATCGGCTTGCCGTGCTGGGTGATCCGGCTGGGCTGCCCGGCACGGCGGAGGGTTTGCTCCGGGTGCAGGCACTGGTAAGTCCGGCCGTCCAGGCAGGCCTCGCAGCGTCCGCAGAACTGGACCAGCGAGCCGACTACATGGTCGCCGGCCGTGAACTCGGTGACGTCTGGGCCGGCCTCGGCCACAATCCCGGCCGGCTCATGGCCGAGGACACCCGGCATCGGGTACCCGTAGTCGTCCTCGGCGAGATGGAGGTCGGAGTGGCAGAGTCCGCATGCCTTCACGTCCACGACGACCTCACGTCCTATCGGTGCTGCCAGGTCGACGTCCTCTATCCCGAATTTTCCAGCATGCTCACGAAGTACCGCAGCCTTCATTGCCTTCTCCTTGTTTCTCGGGGGGGGCGAGGTGAGGATCGTTCCTGTCTCAGGCGGGGACGGCCGCCACGCCCAGTTTGCGAGTTTGACTGTTTTCCGCACGGATCCGGCCCGGCAGAGCCGAAGGGTCCTCGTTGCGGTCCTTGCGCGCTAGTCACGGCTCCGGGATCAGCAGAAGCGGCGTTGTGGTGCGCGCGGCGACGTCAGCTGCCACGCTTCCGGCGAAGAGGTGCCGCAGGTGATGGGATTTCGGCAGCCCGAGGATAAGGACATCCGCTGCCGGATCGAGGCCTTGATGGACGATCGCTTCGGCTGTGCGTTCCGGGCTGTCCGTGCGGACGGTGACGCCCTGGGCTTTTACGCCGCGGTCCCGGAGGAGCGTGACGGCGTCTCCGATCGCTGTCTTGCGCTCTGTGTCGTCGCCGAGCCAGATTCCGGTGTCGAAAAGGGTGTCCAGCTCATCGCAATGCACGACGAGGACAGCCGCGCCTGCCAGTTCGGCGAGGTCACCAGCTGCCTTGACGGGTTCGCTCGACGTGCTGGTATCGACGGCGAGCAGGATACGGCTGATCATTGTCTGGCCTCCTTCGTGCGGAGCGTCGCCCCCGCGGGGATTCTTCGCATCAGAGCCGGGGTCGACGTCCGGCGTGGTGTTCGCAGCTTGGACGACTCAATCGCGTCGAGCTGCGAACCCACACGCCTCCGTCGGCAAGAGGGTCAGAACTCGCCGTCGATGTCGGCGACAGCGACGACCTTCTGGTTGACGAACTCGTGGATTCCGAGGTCGATCAGCTCGTGCCCGTAGCCGGAGTGCTTGACGCCGCCGAACGGGATGTCCGCCGCGACCTTGGTCGGCTGGTTGATGTAGACCATGCCGGTGTCGATCTCGGCGGCCACGCGGCGGCCGCGCCGCTCGTCTTGTGTGAAGACTGAGCCGCCCAGTCCGTAGGGAGAATCGTTGGCGATCTTGATGGCTTCCTCCTCGCCACTCACGCGGAACAGCTGCGTGACCGGCCCGAAGAACTCCTGTGTGTAGGCGGGGTTGTCGCGGTCGACGTTGGTGAGGATCGTCGGCTGGAAGAACGCACCGGCTGCCGGAACCGGGGCACCCAGGGTCTCCGCGCGGGCGCCGTGCTCAACGGCCTCCTTGACCTGTGCGGCGAGCTGGTCCGCTGCGCCTTGGGAGGACAGCGGTGCGAGCGTCGTCGCCGGGTCCAGCGGATCGCCCGCTTTGAGCGCGGCGACGCCTTCCCGGTAACGCTGCACGAACCGGTCGTAGACGGAGTCGTCCACGATGATCCGCTTCGACGAGACGCAGACCTGGCCCGCGTTCCAGTGACGGCCGACCACGGCCCAGTCCGCGGCCTTGTCTACGTCGGCGTCGTCCAGGATAATGAAGGCGTCTGAGCCGCCGAGCTCCAAGGTCGACTTCTTCAGCGCCTTGGACGCCAGCGCCGCGATTGCAGCTCCTGCATCTTCGGAGCCCGTCAAGGCGACACCGCGCACACGAGGGTCATTGATGATGAGCTCCGTCTGGGCGTGCGAGGCGTACAGGTTGGTGAACAGCCCCTCGGGGGCCCCCGCTTCCTTCATGATCGCCTCGAAGGTGGCCGCCGACTGCGGCACGTTCGATGCGTGCTTGAGCAGGACTGTGTTCCCCGCGAAGATCTGCGGGGCCGCGACGCGGACGATCTGGTAGTAGGGGAAGTTCCAGGGCTCGACCGTGAACAGGACACCCAGCGGCTGGCTGACCAGCTCCACGTCGCCTGGCTTGTACCCCTTGGACGGAATGACCCGCGGCAGCAGCAGTTCCGCGCCGTAGTCCGCGTAGTACTCGGCGATCTTCGCGGACAGTTCGACCTCGGCCTCGGCCTCCCTCAGCACCTTCCCCATCTCCAGAGTGAGGACCCCGGCGAACTCGGTCTTGCGCTCGCGCAGAATCGCGGCCACCCGCGACAGCAGCGCCGAACGCTCCTCATAGGGTGTCTTGCGCCAGGTCAGGAAGGTCTCATGCGCCCGGGCGATGGCCGCGGTGATGTCCTCGTCGGTGGCGGTCGGGTAGGTCTTGACGACCTTGTTGGTGAACGGATTGATGGTTGCGTAAGCCATGGTGGCTCTTTCCTATTCTCAGCACTTCACCGGATGTTCGGGCCGTGACGTCCCGCCATAGCTGCCAGGCCGGCGCGATCGTAGTCACCACTTGAGCGTGCTCCGCGCGCACGTCGGCCACATGGGTCAGATCGCCCGATCCCGCAGGGCCTTGGTCCTCAGAAGGCACCGGAACCGGGCTTGCAGATACAGGAGCCCCTGACCGGCCGGAACGCGCGAAGCCTGACCGGGTGCTGCCCAGATCAGGCATTGAGCCAAGCGCGGCAGCCACGCAGCAGGCAGCTGCCACATCCCCGCCAGCCTCGCGCTAGGCCGGTACTCGCCATTCGAGGGTGGTTCCTGGCCTGGCGGCGCCGGGATTGGCCGCCCGGAGCCCGAATGTCCCGCCCAGGCTCTGCGCGCGGCTGGTCAGGTTGCGCAGTCCGCTTCGCCTGGCATCGGCCGGGATGCCGGTCCCGTTGTCGGTGACGTGGAGGACCAGCATCCCGTCGTCGATGTCGACGGTCACCTCGACTCTGCTGGCGTCGGCGTGCCGGGCGGTGTTGGACAGGGCTTCGCGCAGCGCGGCCAGTACCTGCTCGGCTGCGTCTTCGCTGACTGGGGTGCGCAGGCCAGGCCCTAGCCGCAGCGAGGGGGCGAAGCCGAGCGCGGGCGTCATGTCGTCGACGAGGCCGATGACGTGATCGCGCAGGTCCGGCTGGCTTTCAGCCTCGTGGTGCTGAAGTGCGAAGATGCTGCCGCGGATTGCCCTGATGATCTCGTCCAGTGCATCAACCGCGTCCGTGATGCGCCCGGTGGCGGTAGGACTCGGTATCATTTGCATTGTTCCCTCAAGCGACATGCCGGTCGCATACAGCCGCTGGATGACGACGTCGTGCAGGTCACGGGCTATCCGGTCCCTGTCTTTGTAGACCGACAGGCGTTCGGTCTCGGCGCGGCCGGCCGCAAGCTTGAGCGCGATCGCGGCTTGCCCGGCGAACGCGGCCGCCAGCGCCGCCTCGGCGGGCAGGAAAGCGGGGGCGCCGTGGCGGCGTCCGATGGTCAACACGCCATGCTCGTCGCCGCCCGTGCCGAGCGGGAAGATCACGGCGGGCCCGATGTGGCTCATCACGCCCCTCACTGCAGAGGCGGCGCGGTCGTCTTCGGCGAAGTCGGTGCTGGTGACGGGGGTGCCGCTGGATAGCACCTGGCCGGACAGCGACTCGGCGGCCGGGAAGACCAGGCCGCGCGCCGCCTCCGCGCCATCGCCCTCAACGCAGGCGACCGTCAGCCATCGGCCATCCGTGTCCGGCAGGGCCAGGATGGTGAGGTCGGAACCCGACAGCTCGTGGGTCTGGCGGGTGATGCCGGTCAGTACCTCTGCGGTGTCCGCGCCGGAAAGCAGTGAGGTGGTGACGCCGGCACTCGCCTCGATCAGCCGCTGGCTGCGGCGGGCGGCGCCGTACAGCCGCGCGTTGTCCACCGCGACACCCGCGGCCGCGCCAAGCGCGATGAGCACCGCCTCGTCGTCTTCGGTGAACGCGCCGCCGCCCCGCTTGTTCGTCAGGTACAGATTGCCGAACACTTCATCCCGCACCCGGACCGGGACGCCGAGGAAGCTGCCCATAGGCGGATGCCCCGAAGGGAGACCCGAGGACGCGTCGTGCGCGCTGATGTCCGCTAGGCGCAGGGACTGCGGATCGGTAATCAGCAGGCCGAGCAGCCCGTCGCCTTCTGGCCAGTGGTGGATCCGCTCGATCTCTTCGGCGCTCAGGCCGACAGGGATGAACTCGGCCAGCCGATTGTCCTGCCCGACGACGCCCAGCGCGCCGTAGGACGCGTCCACAAGCTCGGCCGCTGTCTCGACGATCCGCCGCAGCGTGGATTCCGGGTCCAAGCCGGAGCTGATGACGATGACCGCCTCGAGCAGGGCCCGGATCCGGTCCCTGGTGGCCAGCACCGCCTGCAGCCGGGCCTGGAACTCGGCGAGCAGTTCATCCAGCCGCGGCTCCGGTATCAGGTCTGCGGGACGAGATTCCACCAGCGGCCCCCCTCCCTGCCGGCGGCGTAGGGCCAGGATAACGAGGGTGCTTCCAGGCGGCTACAGCGCAAGTCACGCCCAGGGCAGAACTTGACTTTCCATCTCGAACGGTCCCGTGGTGACTCTTTCAGCTGCCGCCCCAGCGGACACGGACGATCGAACGTACGCTCTTACCGTCATGAACGCCAGGTTCAAGGCTGGCCGTGCTGACCTGGAGTGACACATGAGGGGCGACATCGGCCGGGGTAAGAACGGACCGCAGTCTCCGGAGGAGACTCCTCGAGAGTACGCCGCGTTCAAGCTCGAACAGCGCGGGATTGACCTAGTTCCCGATGCGGAGCGCAGGATGCGCCCGTCTGGATTGTTCTGGCTGTGGACTGGCGCGGTATTCAATGTGGAGTTCCTGTTCTACGGCACGTTGATTATGACCTTCGGCCTGTCCGTGCCGCAGGCGGTCGCTGCCATTTTGATCGGCAACCTGTTCTATTCTCTGCTCGGTTTCGCGAGCCTGCAGGGCCCAAAGGTCGGTACCACCGCCTTCATGATCAGCCGGGCGCCGTTCGGCCAAAACGGCAACCGGCTAGTTGCCTTGTTCAATTGGGTCACACAGGTTGGATTCGAGATTGAAGGCGTCTACTTCGTCGTTGCGACCGTGATCCTGTTGTTCTCGCTGCACGGAGTGACGCTTAACGGACTC
>Ga0335072_10007142_pt1 | contig 16301 bp, 10 predicted proteins | sample Lox_Sample_21_FD_206725 | JGI IMG/M metagenome (GOLD analysis project Ga0335072, IMG submission 206725) | Soil microbial communities from Loxahatchee National Wildlife Refuge, Florida, United States - Lox_Sample_2.1 | ecosystem: Environmental > Terrestrial > Soil > Wetlands | place: USA...
TGCCGCTGCCGGGCAGATGCTCGAGGACCTCCACGATCCGGGCGCCGACGCGGTCGTCCGCGTCCAGATCGGAGCCGATGACGCTGATCGAGAACGGTGCCGACTCCCCCGACAGCGTCTCGCCGATGCGCTCCGCCAGCACCGAGTAGATCTCCACCAGCTGGTTGGGATAGTCGTCGAAGACGTCGCGGATGGCCGCGTCGATCTCGGCCGCGTTGCGCCGCCGCGGATCGATCTGCACCTCGAACTCGCTCTTGTTGGGCGCATCGGGATCCTGGCCGTTCTCCGCCCGCCCGATCTGCTCGGCGACGCTCTTCACGCCGGGAATCGCCATCAGCCCCCTGGAGATCTGCTCCCCGACACGCGCCGTCTCGGCGAGCGAGATGCCGGCACGGAGCGATGCGTGGGCGATCAGGTAATTCTCGCGAAAATCGGGCAGCAGGCGCGCGCCGAGCAGCGGCAGGCACACCACGCCCGCGATCCCGCTCAGCGCCAGGATCGCGACCAGCACGCGCGGCCGCCGATGCAGCCAGGCGATGGTGCGCAGCTGGCCGCGCTTGCAATGCTGCAAAAAGCGCGCCTCGGGCTTCGGCCGATGCCGCGCCATCGCGAGCACGCTCATCGCCGGTGTCGCGCTCATCGCCACCAGGAGCGACAACCCCACGGCCAGAAGAAACGCGATCGACAGCGGGCGAAAGAATGCCCCCTGCAGCCCCGACATCATCAGGATCGGCAAGAATGCGACGGCCACCGCCGCGGTCGCATAGAACACCGGCCTGCGCACCTCGAGCGATGCGCCGATGAACAGCTCGACGATGTCGACGCCGGCTCCCGACACGCGCCGCCGGCGCAGGATGTTCTCGACGTCGATGACGGCATCGTCGACGACCACACCGAGGGCGACCACGAGGCCGCCCAGGGTCATGGTGTTCAAGGACAGGCCGAGCACCTCCAGGAGCCATACCGTGGTCAGCAGGGCGAGCGGAATGGCGCTGAACGATACCAGCGCGCCGCGCCAGTCGCGCAGCGTCACGAGCAGCAGCGCCACCACCAGCACCGCGCCGATCAGCAGGGAGTTGCGCAGTTTCTCGATCGCGCTCTCGATGAAGCTCGCCGGGCGCAGCAGCGCCGGGTGATATTCGACGCCCTGCTTGGCGAGGGCCGGCGCGAGCGCATCGAGCCGCTCCTCCAGTGCGCGCGTGACGTCGAGCGTATTGGCGCCGAATTGCGTGGAGGTCTCGATGAGGATGCCGGGCTTGCCCTCGATCAGCGCATCACCGAAACGCGGCTCGGCACCGTCGCCCACCGCGGCGACATCCTTCAAGCGCACCGGCAGACCCGCGCGGGTGCCGACCAGCGCCCCCTCGAGCGCCTCGAGCGTGGCGCCCGGGGCCTGCGCGCGAATCACGATGCGTTGCGTCGGCGTCTCGAGAAAGCCCCCGCCGATGAGCGTGGTGGCGCGCCTGGCCGTCGCGATCACCTCGTCCAGCGAAAGGCCCGCCGCCGCGAGCTTGATGGGGTCCACCACGATCTGGCGCTCGCGCACCTCGCCGCCGAAGATCTGCGCCTGGGCGACGCCCGGCACCGCGAGAATCTGCGGCTTCACGATCCATTGCACGATGTCGCGCAGCTGCACGGCGGAGAGCCGGTCGCTGGTGTAGCCGAAGTGAACCAGATACTCCATGGAGGAGCTCAACGGCGAGAGCAGCGGCGCACCGGTCCCTTCGGGCAGCAGGCCGGCGATCTCCGCCAGGCGCTCGGTGACCACCTGGCGCTGCCGATACGGATCCCCCGAGCGGTCGAACACCACTTGCATCGCCGACAAACCCTGGCTCGAGGTGGAGCGCACGGTCTTCACGTTCTCCGTGCCCGCGAGCAGATCCTCGAGCGGGCGGGTCACCAGCGCCTCGACCTGCGTCGCATCGAGGCCCGGCGCCTCGGTCTGCACCAGCACGTGCGGCGGCGCGAAATCCGGGAACACATCGAAGCGCGCCGACACGACGGCGGCGATTCCCACGGCCGCGATCAGGCAGGCGAGCGCGGTCACGATGCGCGGAAACCGGAGCGACGCGCGGACGATGGCGGCCAGCATGTCTGGGGTCAGTCCTCGTCCTCATCGGCCGCGTGCGCATTGACGCCCTCGAGCGACCACAGCACCCCGGCGCCATGCACGACGATCTCGTCATCCTCGTCGACGCCCTGCACCAGCCACCCCTCGCCGTCGGGCATCAGCAGCGTCACCCGCACGGGCAGGTAGCGCGTCTTCCCGGCGGCCGTGCCTGCGCTTGCCTGGCGGTAGACGTAGGCGCCGCGCTCATCGTAGAGGATGGCCGCGCGCGGCAGCAGCATCCCCGTGCGCTCGGCGCCCAGCAGGAACACCGGTACGCGCGCGCCGGCGGCCAGTCCCGAAGGCGGATTGCGCACTTCGAGCAGAAGTCCCGCGCTCTGCAGCTCGTTGACTTGCGCGAGCACGCCGAGCACGTTCCCCGCCACCTCGATCCCGTCCACGTCGAGGACGGCCCGCGAGGGCAGCGCGCCGACGATGTGCCGTCCGGGCAGATCCGCGCGCACCAGCAGGCTGCGGCCGCCCGTTACTTCATTCGACAGCTTGCGCCGCTCGGCCGCGGACTGCTGCGCGAGCGGTCCCCAGCGCTGCGCAAAGCGCGCCGCGGCGAGCTGCGCTTCGGCGAGCGCCTTCACCTGCTGGGCTTGCGCCGCTTCGAGCATCTTGAGCGATGCATCCGCGCCCGCCGCGTACAGATGGCGCAGCCGCTCGGCCTCGGCCGCGGCGGAATGCTCCTCGGCGCCGGCCGCGCGCTGCGCGCCCTCATCGGCCAGAAACCCGGTCGCATCGAGCACCGTCCCCAGGGCTGGCGTGCGCGCACGCGCCTTGGCCGCGAGCGGATGAGCGATCCTCAGGGCGACTGCGCGCTGCTGCTCCTGGGTCAGCGCGGGCACCGCGCTTCGAGCGGCGCCTTGCGCAGCATCGTCCTCATCGCCGACGGCGGGCGATGAGGCCAGGGCGGCGCAACACGCGATCTGCAAGGCACACTTCGACCAGGCGTTCATCTGCCCCACTCGCGTGTCGCGGTCGCCGGCTGACTCCCTCGAGCGATCATACCATCGTGTATGATCGCAGCGTGAGAGTGACGAGCGATTCCGTTGCACGAGCCGCAGCGATGGTGCTGTCGGCGTGCATGTGCGCGCACGCCGCCGGGCAAGCGGCGACTTCGAGCGCCGCGCGCGGCGCAGGGATCTGGAAGGCCGTGGTGCCGCCCACGCCGATGAAGGGCGAGTTCGACGACTTCGATCCGATCGGCCTCGCCGCGGGCGCACGCATCAAGGCCGACTGCTCGATCAACTGGATCGACCCGGACGACGGCGAGCGCTACTGTTTCTCGAGCGGCACCTCGCTCGAATTCTTTCTGGACCATCCGCATCTGAGCATTGCGCGCGCCCGCGCGGCCTGGCGCAAGCCGAGCACGCTGCCGCCCGGTTCGGCCGCGCGGCCGGGCGGGCGCTGACAGCACGCGGCGACCGGGCGGCGGCGCAGTGATCTGCGCCGCCGCCCCGCGAGATTTCCTCGCTAGAAGAACAGAATGCCGCCGAGCGCGACGTCGTTCTCGATGGCGATGTTGTTGTTCCAGGCGAGCGCTTCGGTGTGGATGACCTCGCCGACCAGCGTCAGGCTCTTGGTCAAGCTGTAATACACCCCGAACACTCCGGACTCGTTGCGGTGAACCAGGTCGCTCGCGTACGTGCCCGTCGGAAGCGCAGTGAGCACATTGTAGCCCTCGACCTGCTCATCGCCGGCGAGCTTGAGCTGCGAGACGCCGTAGCTCGCCCCGAGCTTCAGCCGGTCGATCTTGTAGGTGAGCTGGGCGTAGCCGCCGTCGGAGACGCGCTCCTCGCCGGCCGCAGAGGTCGCGAGGATGTACAGCCCGGTGGTTCCGACCCCTCTGCCGTAATAGCCGTACACCACGGCCTCGAAACCGGCCACATCGACCTTCGCGCCGATGTCGCCCGCCGTGCCGTGCACGTTGTTGCGGATGCCGAGCGCAATATTGTCGGGGACGCAGAAGGTGCTGCCGCTGCTGCAGGTGCTGGGCGCCTTCGCCTGCTGAGTGACACCGTCGATCCACACCTTGCCGGTCACCGGATCGCTCTTCGGATCTCCCCACGTGTAGGCTGCGCCCGCCTGCCATTGCGGCGAGTTGTGCGAGGTGTAATCCCCGTCATCGAGCGGTTGAAACGCGCCCACGGACACGGTGAACCCCATGATGTTCGGGCTGGTGTAGGTGATCTGCGGCTCCCAATCGGTATAGATGTAGCCCAGACCGATGCGCCCGAGGCTGGTGTTGCCCGGCGCGGGCGCGCCCGGACCCGCCGTGCCCACACCGAGCAGCGTCATATCGTCGAGGATCGCGTCCTTGCCGAACAGTCCGATGTCGCGGCCCATCTTGACGCTGCCCCAGCTTGCATCGCCGAAGGTCAGGAATATCTGGCGAGCGTCGATGCCGGGCGTGGCCAGCGCGGCGGGCTCACCCGCCCCGTTGACGCCTGCCGCGGCCGAGCTGTTGATGCCGGGATACAGGCCGATGGTCGCGCCGATGTCGAAGCCGTCTTGCCGCGTGGTCGCGCTGAATACCAGCGCCGCCGGCAGCAAGCCGTTGCGCACCGCCGTGGTGTTGTCGCCCGTGCACGCCAGACCGCCCGCCACCGTCGTGGTCGGCTCGCCCTCGGCATCGATGGTGGAATTATGGGCGCAACTCGAATTGACGTAAAAGGCGTTGACGTTGCCGGAGAAATCGATCTTCCAGTCGCCGGCCTCGACATCGATTCCGGCCACCGCTTGAGTCAACGGAACCACTAAACATGCGGCGCTGATAGCGATCGCACACTTGATTCGAGCTTTCATACAACAACTCCCTCCGTTACGAGTGTCAATCTTCTGGACCGAGGACTTGAGGTCGACCGCGCCTGTGCAGCCTGCAGTGGATGCCTGCAAGAGATGTACCAATCGCGCCACGGAGCATCCCCACTTGCGCTCCTCACCCGCCGCCGGGGCGCGGGCGTGAGCCCGAATCCCCCGCATGACTTGCGCGGGCTGCGTGCGCGTGCGCCCGCCCCTCGCCGCTGTGGCTTTAGTGCCAACGCCGCGCGCTGCAAAAGAGCCAGAGGTCCGCGCAGTGTCCCGCGCGAGAGCCAGATTTGTCGCACTCTGTGTTGGATTAGATACATGGCCCGGCGATGCGGGCGGCGCGCCGGCTGTGACCTATCAGCAACAGCGGGCCGGTATCAGCAACAGCGGGCCGGCACGGTGCCTCTTTGCGCACGGAACGGCCCGCCGGCGCACTGTGGCGCCGAGCTGACGATGTCTGGCACGCAAGCTGCTAATCCGCTGATGGGATGGCGCATGCGCGGAGCTCGAGGATGAAAACGAGAGCGGCTGTTGCCTGGGAAGCTGGTACGCCCCTGCGGGTGGAGAGCGTCGATCTCGCCGGTCCGAAGGCCGGCGAGGTGATGGTGCGCATGGTGGCCGCGAGCGTGTGCCAGACGGATGCGTTCACGCTCTCGGGCGCCGACCCGGACGGACTGTTTCCGGCGATCCTCGGTCACGAGGGCGCCGGCATCGTCGAGGAGGTGGGTGCGGGCGTGAGCACGGTGCGGGCCGGCGATCACGTCATTCCACTGTACACGCCGGAGTGCGGGCAATGCCCCTTCTGCCTCTCCGGCCGGAGCAATCAATGCCAGAGACTGCTGGCAACGCAGGCGCGGGGCGTCATGCCCGACGGCACCTCGCGCTTCTCGATCAAGGGCAAGCCGATCCTGCACTACATGGGCACCAGCACTTTCTCCGAGCACATCGTGCTGCCCGAGATCGCCCTCGCCAAGATCGACCCGCGCGCGCCGCTCGACAAGGTGTGTCTTCTCGGCTGCGTGATCACGGCGGGCGTCGGCGCCGTGCTGAATGTCGCCCGGGTGAGGGCCGGATCGAGCGTTGCGGTCTTCGGGCTGGGCGGCGTCGGTCTTTCGGTGGTGCAAGGCTCGGTCATGGCGCGCGCCGCACGCATCATCGGGGTCGACCTCAATCCGATCAAATGGACGCTCGCGAAGGCGCTGGGCGCCACGGACTACGTCAACCCCAAGGATTTCGATCGGCCCATCCAGCAGGTGATCGCCGAGATCACCAGGGGCGGGGTCGACTACTCGTTCGAATGCATCGGCAACGTGCATGCCATGCGCGCGGCGCTCGAGTCCTGCCACGGCGGATGGGGCGAATCGGTGATCATCGGCGTCGCCGGCGCGGGCCAGGAGATCGCGACCCGCCCCGCGCAGCTGGTGACCGGACGCGTGTGGCGCGGATCGATATTCGGCGGCGTCAAGGGGCGATCGCAATTGCCCGGCTACGTGCAGCGCTACCTCAAGGACGAGATCCGGATCGACCCGATGATCAGCGCGGTGCTGCCGCTCGAGAAGATCAACAAGGCCTTCGACCTGCTGCACGAAGGCCGCACCATCCGCTCGGTGATCGAGTACTAGCGATCCCGGCTAGTGCTCGAGCAGGATGCGGTGCTTGTGGATCTTGCGGTACAGCGTATTGCGGCTGATTCCCAGGGTCTGCGCCGTGCGGCTGATGTTCCAGCGCATGCGCTCGAGCTCTCGCAGCAGCGCCGCGCACTCGGCCTCGCGCAGCGCCGCGGACGGAGAGGCCTCGCCGCTCGCCGCGACCCCGCTCTCCGGCGCCGCTGCGGGGAGCGGGCGCGGCTCGGTATCGAGTATCTCCTGCGGCAGGTTCGAGGCGCGGATGATGCCCTCGCGACACAGCGCCGAGGCGGTGCGCAGGGCGTTGCGCAGCTGGCGGATGTTGCCCGGCCAGGAGTACTCCATCAGCTTGCCGAACGCATCCTCGTCGATCTTGACGCAGTCCTGTCCCGAGTTCTCCTCACGCAGGAGCGTGCGAATCAAATCGGCCTTGTCGCCTCGATCACGCAACAGCGGCAGGTGCAAGGTGACGCCGTTCAAGCGGTAATACAGATCCTCGCGGAACTGCCCGTCGTGGATCATCTGATGCAGGTCGCGATGCGTGGCGCTGATGACGTGCAGATTGACCGGGACGGCGTGCTCGCTGCCGAGCGGCACCACTTCGCGCTCCTCGATGACGCGCAGCAGTCGAGTCTGCAGCATGAGCGGCATGTCGCCGATCTCATCGAGAAACAAGGTGCCGCCGCTCGATTGCAGAATCTTGCCGACGCGACCCTCCTTGGCCGCTCCCGTGAAGGCGCCGCGCGTGTAGCCGAACAGCTCGCTCTCGATCAGGCTCTCCGGAATGGCGGCGCAATTGACGGTCACGAACGGCTTGTCGGCCCACAAGCTCCCGCGGTGCAGCGTCTTGGCGAATGCCTCCTTGCCCGTTCCCGTCGCCCCGTGCAGCAGGATGGGTACTTGCTTGGCGAACAGCTGGCGCGCGCAGGCGAGATTCTTGCGCATCTGCAGATCCTCGCCCACATGCTGGCGCTCCGGCTCGCGCGGCTCGGGCGCAGAGCCGGCTTGATTGGGCAGCCAGCCTTGCACGCGCTCGGCGGTGCGCATCGGCGCACGCGCAATGGCGAAGAAGCGCCGGCCGTGTGCGACGTCACGCACCGGCCAGATGGCGCTCGGCTCGAACCTCGCGCGCTGCTCGAAGGCGCCGAAGTTGAACTGAAAGAACTTCTCGATCGGCTCGCCGACCAGCGATTGGCGGTTCGAGCACCCCAGCTGCACCAGAGCGCTCTCGTTCACGGCCAGGATCTGGCCGCTGTCGTCGATCGCCATGAGCGCCTCGTGCAGCAGCCCCACGAACTCCGGTCGGCTGTGAAAGCGCAAGATCCAGGCCTGGCCGTATTCGTTCAGAAAATTCCAGCGCGAGATCAGATGCGCGGACATGTTCACCAGCGCCATGGTGTGCCGCTGGATCAAACGGCTGTCGTTGGAATTGGCGGTCGATGCATCGAGCACTGCGACGATGCCGCCATGCGGATCGAGAATCGGCGCCGCGGAGCAGGACAGGGACACGTTGTAACCGCGGAAGTGCTCCTCGCGATGCACCGTCACCGGCCCCGACTCGGCCAGGCAGGTGCCGATGCCGTTGGTGCCCTCGTGGCGTTCGTCCCAGAGCGCGCCGAGCGACAAGCCCGCGTGCCGAAACTCGCGCTGCAGCGTCGGATCGGTGATCGTGCTGAGCACCGCGCCCTGCGTGTCCGCCAGGATCACCGCGAACCCCGATCCGGCGATCTGCTCGTACAGGCTCTCCATCTCGGCGCGTGCCACGGGCAGGAGCTGTCCCATGCGAGCCTGCAGCTCACGCAGCGATTGCGAGTTGAGAATGTGGTTCTGGCGGGGCGCCGAAGGCTCTATGCCGTATTCCCGCAGGCACCGATGCCAGGAGCGCGTGACCAGCGGCTCGATGCCCGCCGGCTGCAGCCCGCTCTCGACCACGTGAATGATGTGAGATGCATGGCTTGTCACCAGGCTTTCGTTCTTCAAGACATCCCTCCCGAGCCGGGCGTCGTCCCCGCCCTGCTCCCGTTGTCATCCTAAGTCACTCCTTGCCGGCCGTGTAGCGTTTCCGCCACCAGCGGTTCTTTTTCGAGTGCGCGAAAGCCTGTCTCGTTTTACTTAAACTGGCAATACGCACTGCAGCATACGCTATTGCGACTTCGGTGCCCCGTACTTGTACGCCGGATCGCCGTCGTAGTGAGAGCGAATGAAGGCGATGATCTTGAACAGGTCATCGGCATTCTTGATGATCGATCCGAACGGCGGCATCGGTCCCACGACGTTCTCGTGCCCGATGCGCGTATAGCCCTCTTTCTGCAGCTGGTCGCTCCCGAGCGTCACCAGACGGAATAGCGTGTCGTCATCGCCCCCATAGACCCAGGTGTCGTTGGTCAGCGGCGGGCACATCCCGCCGCCGCCGCTGCCCCCATGGCAGCCGCTGCAGCTGTAGCTGCGGAACAAGGTCTCGCCCTGCGCCACGATGTCGGCCTGGGTGTCCTTGTACGGGTCCTTGATCTGTCCCTTCGGGGTTTCCTTGACCAGGTCGATCGGCGAGATCTTGGTGTAGTCCTTGCTGTCCGCGGGGGCATCCGCGCACACCGGCTCGAGGGAAGCGAGCAGCGCCACGCAGGCGCATGCAGCCAACACGGTGATGACGGAAGGGGTTCTGATCACGAGCATTTCTCCTTGTTATGAACAGGGCCACGGCCGCGCCCGGCGGCGGACGAATTTGCGCGCCGCGCCAGGCTTCATCCGCTGGCGGAAGCGCCTGCCTTCTGGGCCGCTTGCTGCAGCAGCTTCACCATGGCCTCATCGTTGTTCGCCTGCGCGATGCCGAGCGCCGTGCGCCCATCCTGGCTGCGCGCGCCGAGGTCCGCACCGGACTTGATCAGCAGCTCCGCGAGGATCGGATGATTGTTGGCCGCCGCGATCATCAGCGCAGTCACCCCGCCCGGGTTCACGGCATTCACCTTTGCGCCGTGATCGATGAGCGCGGTCGCCAGATCGCTCGAGCCCGAGATGGCGGCGAGCATGAGCGGGGTATAGCCGCCCTTGGCGACCGGCGCATTGACGTCCGAACCGGCGAGCACCAGCGCCTCGGCGGCCTTGGCCTTGCCGTTCTGGGCCGCGATCGCCAGCGGCGTGAGGCCATCGGAATCGACGGCGTCGATCTTCGCGCCGTGGCGCACCAGCATCGACACGAGATCCGGATCGTCCTGCCACGCCGCATACATGAGCGGCGTCCAGTCGGTGCGGTCGCCGATGTTGACGTCGGCCTTGTGCTCGGCCAGATAGGTCGCCACCTGCACGAAGTTGAAGCGCGTCGCATTGATCAGCGGCGTATAGCCCTCCCCGTCGCGCGCGTTCGGGTGCGCGCCGTGCGCGAGCAGATAGCGCACTCGAGCGATGTCGTTGGCGACGATGGCATCGCCCAGCTCGCTGTCCGGATCGGCGCCCTGAGCCAGCCAACGCTTGAGCTCGGCCATGCGCTCGCGGTGCTCCGCGGCGATCTGGGCCTTGGTGGGACCGGTCGGCGGCAGCGCCTTGTACGGCCCGTGCGAGGGCAAATCGCCCGAGATCAGGCATTCCTGGCATTCGACCAGCGGAACGCCATAATCGATCAGGATCTGCTTGATCTCGGCCTTGTTGCGCTCGAGCGCGCCCTCGACGGCCTGCTTGATGTCGGGCCGTCCCCTCGGGATGGCGAGCGACATGTCGAATTCCATCGGCACCTCGTCCTCCATCAAGTTGACCGGCTTGATGACGAGCGGCGCGTGCTCGACGGTCTGGTAATACCCCGCCATCGGCCCCCACACCGCCGCGATGTCCAGGCTCCCGTCGATCACCTGCTGCACCTGATAGGACGGTTGATTCTCCGGCACCAGATCCGCGTTGTGGCTGACGTAATGAATGACGGTATTGGAGACCACGTGGTGCTCCATGAGCGCTTCGCGGATGGCAGATACCTCGAACACCCCCACCCGCAGCTTCTTGAGCGCCGCGTCATCCAGGCTCTTGATGTCGATACCCCGGTCGTTGCGGTACGCCAGAACGAAGGTGGAGCGATACAGCGGCGGGGTGAGTACCTCGGCGCCCTCGGTGTCCGTGGCCATGTCCATCCACACATCGCAGTTGCCGGCGCTCAGCGTGGTGCGCATCAGGCCGCGCTCGACCGAGGGCCGCCAGTAGTACTGCACGCCGGTGCCGAGATCCTTGCCGATCACTTGCGCGATCTTGTTCTCGAACCCCTCGCCCTTCTGGTTGGAGAGCGGCATGTTGCCTGGATCGGCGCACACGATGAACGAGTTCAGCTGCGCGGCCCGAGCGGCATGGCCCGAGCTCGCGCCGGCGGCGATGAATGCCGCGAGCGCCATGAGGCGTACATTCTTGTGTTTCACGTCATCTCCTTGGCGCCGTCCATGCGACGCCGCCTGCCATCCGAGATCCTAAGACTCCCACGAGCGCCGTGGGTTTCAAACCGGGGGGCGCCGCAGCGCGGACGGCGGTCATGCACGCAGCGCGCATAGAAAAGCCCGGTGCCTTTCGGCACCGGGCATCCCTTCGTCCCAACTCGACTCGAGGCTCAGCGACCGGCTGTCGCGCCCGTCGAGACCTGAGTCGGGCTCTCCGGCATGGACTCGCCCACCCTGAAGGTGAACAGCGTACCACCTTGCGGGATGTGATTGAGACCCGCCGCCTTGGTCATGGCCGTCGCCCCGATGGCGCCGAACTTGTCGTTCAGATCCAGTCCCGCCGTCACCGGCAGACCGATCCAGCCGCCGATTCCGGACCATACGGAAACGTACTCCTTGCCCTTGACCGAATAGGCGATCGGATTGCCGATGATGCCCGAGGCGAGCTTGCGCGACCACAGGATCTTGCCGGTGGAGCGGTCCACCGCCCGCAGATCGCCGCCCAGGCTGCCGTAGAAGGCGAGGCCGCCCGCCGTCACCAGGCCCCCGCCCCAGTTCGGATATTGATCGGGAATCTCCCACTCGGTCTTGCCCGTGACGACGTTGAACTTCTTGAACTTGCCCGTCACGCCCGGCTTCTCCGGATACATGTAGACGTTCGCGAACACGTACACCGTGCCCTGCTGGGTGTGCGAACGCGCCTGAGGCTCGTCTTCCATGCACCAGTTGTTGGTCGGCACATAGAAGTTCTCGGGATCGTTCGGATCGACCGCCACCGGCTGCTGGTCCTTGCCGCCCATGGCCGAGGGACAGGCCTGCGTGTTGTCCCCCACCTTGAGCGGCGAGTGCTCGAAGACCTTGATCGGCTTGCCGGTCTTCATGTCGACCTTCTCGGCCCAGTTGACCGTGACGTACTTGTGGGCCCGCAGCAGCGTCCCATCGGTACGGTCGAGCACGTAGGCGAAGCCGTTGCGATCGAAGTGCACCAGGCACTTGTGCTCCTTGCCGTCGATGTTCATGTTGACCAGCACCACCTCGTTGATGCCGTCATAGTCCCACTGGTCGAACGGGGTCATCTGGTACGCCCAGACCGCATCCCCGTTGTCGACGTTGCGCGCGAATATGGTCATCGACCAGTGGTTGTCGGATTTGCCGTTGTTGCAATTCTCCTGGGTGACCGGCGGATTGCAGCGGTAGGACGGGGACCACAGGCCGGGATTGCCGGTGCCGTAGTACACCAGGTGCAATTCCGGATCGTAGGCGTACCAGCCCCACGCAGCGCCGCCGCCGCGCTTCCACTCGTCCCCGGGATAGCTGCTGATGCCGATGTCCTTGCCGGCGGTGCCGTACTCGGGATGCTTGCGGTTGGTCTCCTTGGTCACGCACACGTCGTGATCGCTTCCGGTGGAGTAGCAGTGCCAGGCCACCGAGCCGTCGGCGAGGTTGTAGGCCCACATCGCGCCGCGCGCGCCGAACTCATCGCCGCCGAAGCCGATGATCACCTTGTCATGGGCGATGATCGGAGCCGGTGTGATGGTCTCGCCATGCTCGGGATAGGCGCTTTTCACCACCCAGTCCTGCTTGCCGGTGGCGGCATCGAGCGCGATCACGTAGCCGTCCAGGGTGCCGAACACGAGCTTGCCGTCGGCGTAGGACAATCCGCGGTTGACGGTGTCGCAGCAGGCGCGCGGCACGGCCGACTCGTCGCGGCCGCTCGTCTTCACGTAGCTCCACGCTTGCACCGGGTGATCCGGATCGCTCAGATCGAGGGCCTGCACGATGTTCGGCCAGCCGCTCTCGATGAACATCATCGGCTTGCCGCCGACGTCCTCGATCACCAGCGGCTGTCCTTCATGCCCGCGCAGGGTGCCGCTCGACTGCGACCACACCATCTGCAGACGCGCGACGTTGCCGGTGTTGATCTCCTTCAGCGCGCTGTAGCGCGTCAGATTCAGATTGCCGGCCGGAGCTCCCCATTGATTCGGGTCCTGAAAGCGCTGGAACTCCTCGGTGTCCGACGATGCCGCAAGAGCTGCACCACAAGTCGTGACGAGCGCTGCGACGGCGTATAAGACTTTGAGCTGACGTTTTGCTGTGAGCCATTTCATCTCGATTCTCCTGCTTGTGGTCTCTAGCGTTTCGCTCGCCGACGTGAGAGCGGCGCGCACATCTTTTCGGGTGCCTGCGGAAAAAAGTGGACCTTGTACCTTGTCGTTGCCTGCAAAACTCCCTCCTTAGCGATTCCCGTTTTGTTGTCTGGTCGCAAAATCCTCGCCACCAGGCTCCCAAGCCAGCGACGCGCACCGCTTGGACTGCCATGGATTAGCAATGCTTATGCCATCCGGGAGAAATGGTGGATAAATACTCGCTGGGCGAGCTAGTTATTCAAAATCAAGGAGTTGCAGCGTGACCGCGGCGCGCCGCTATTGCGCTGCATGACGAAGTGTGCCACGCGCGTTACACTCCCCGGGGCGAGTGCGCCGTTCGTGAAGCTATGGAATGTTCACACCCCAGGGCAGCTTGCCCACCGGGATTTCCTTGATGACGGCGAGCGTCGCGGTGTCGATCACGCTCACCTCGTTGGAGCGGCCGTCCGCCACGTAGAGCTTCTTGCCGTCGGGGGTCTGCGCCATGTTCCACGGGCGCTTGCCCACCGCGATGCGCCCGATCACCCGGCGCTCGCGCGTGTCGATCACCGACACCGTGCCGTCCCCTCCGTTGGTCACGTACACGCGCGACCCATCCACGCTCGCGAGCGCGCCCGCGGCGCGCAGCCCGGTCGCAATCGAGGCGATCACCTTGCGTGCGCGGGCATCGACCACATCGACGCCTCCGGCCGCCTCCTGGGCGACGTAGGCGATCAATCGATGCGGCAGCCAGGCGATGCCGCGCGGATGGCCGGAGGTGTGGATGCGCGCGACCGAGCGCCCGGCCTGCAGGTCGATGAGATCGACGTCATCGGAATTCTCGTTGCTGGTCATCAGCCAGCGGCCATCGCTCGAAAAGGCGCAATGCTCGGGATTCTTGCCCTGCGTGGGGATCTTGCGGGTCACTGCGCGCGCGGCCACATCGACCAGCGTGACCTCGTTGTCGTCCTCGACGCAAACCGCGATCGTCTTTCCGGAGGGCGAGAGCGAGGCGCCTTCGGGAGCCGCGCCCACCGCGATGTGCTGCTCGATTGCCCCGCTGCGGGCGTCCACCGCCACCAGCGAGTTGCCGAGCGCGTCGACCACGAACACGGTCCTGCGGGCGGGATCGGCGACCACCGCCTGAACCTTTGTACCGATTTTGCCACGGTTCGGTAAGGTGCGGGTCACTTTGTCACGCGCCGTGTCAATCACGGACACCGTGCCGTCGCCCTGATTGCCGACATAGGCTTGCGCATGGGCGGCCAGCGGCGGCGCCGCGGCGATGATCATGAGAGCTATTGCAAGGCGATGTGCCATTGGGGAAGTTCCAGTTGTGTCAGCGTCGTCTCGAGTCCTGCGCGGCCATCCACGGCGGCCGCCATTCTGCACGCAGCGGCGGCCTCAGGCACCCGGCATGTAATTTGCAGACATTCGCCGTGGGAATCTTTTGTCTACCATGCAGCCGTCCGGAAGTTCCCGGCGAGAGTATGTTGCAATGCCTGAGCCGGCCGGGGGCTTGACAGCGACCCCACTCTGGTGCGAGTGATCGGGCCTCGAGAAGTCGGCGCGCGGCTCACCGCGCCCTTGGGCGGCGAAGACACTTGGTCAAGTATTAGAGAGACGAATCCATGAAAACCAAAGCTGCAGTATGTTACGCGGCGGGCAAGCCGCTCGAGATCGTGACCGTCGACCTCGACGGGCCGAAGGCGGGCGAGGTCTTGGTCGAGCTCAAGGCGACCGGCATCTGCCATACCGACGAATTCACCCGCTCGGGCGCGGACCCCGAAGGTTTGTTCCCGGTCATTTTCGGCCATGAAGGCGCCGGCATCGTGGTCGACGTCGGGGCGGGCGTGACCTCGGTCAAGAAGGGCGATCACGTGATTCCGCTTTACACGCCCGAGTGCCGCCAGTGCAAGTCCTGCACCTCGCAGAAGACCAACCTGTGCACCTCGATCCGGGCGACGCAGGGCAAGGGCGTCATGCCCGACGGCACCAGCCGCTTCCACATCGGCAAGGAGATGATCCATCACTACATGGGCTGCTCCACGTTCTCGAACTTCACCGTGCTGCCGGAGATCGCGGTGGCGAAGATTCGCGAGGACGCGCCGTTCGACAAGGTTTGCTACATCGGCTGCGGGGTGACCACCGGCGTCGGGGCGGTGGTCAAGACGGCGAAGGTCGAGCCCGGGGCCAACGTCGTGGTGTTCGGTCTGGGCGGCATCGGCCTGAACGTGATCCAGGGCGCGCACATGGTCGGCGCCAACAAGATCGTGGGCGTCGACATCAATCCGAAGCGCAAGCAGCTCGCCGAGAAGTTCGGCATGACTCATTTCGTGAATCCCAAGGAGGTCGAGGGCGACCTGGTGGCGCACCTGGTGAACCTCACCGACGGCGGCGCCGACTACAGTTTCGAGTGCATCGGCAACGTCGACATCATGCGCCAGGCGCTCGAGTGCTGCCATCGCGGCTGGGGCGTCTCGGTGATCATCGGTGTCGCGGGCGCGGGCAAGACCATTCAGACGCGGCCGTTTCAGCTGGTCACGGGGCGCGTCTGGAAGGGCACGGCATTCGGCGGGGTGCGCGGACGCACCGAGGTGCCGAAGATCGTGGACTGGTATATGGATGGAAAGATCAACATCGACGATTTGATTACGCATACGATGCCGCTCGAGAAAATCAACGATGCCTTCGACTTGATGCACAAGGGCGAGTCGATCCGCAGCGTGGTGATCTATTAATTCAATGAGGAGCTCAACATGACCGTCAAGATTCATCCCGCCGTCGACAACGGCGTCAAGGCCGGCACGCCTGGGTTTGCCGGTGGGACTTTGGTCTGCAAGTGCACCACCGATCCCGTGAAGGTGTCGATCGAGGGCGACGTCCTGTTCAACCACGTCTGCGGCTGCTCGCAATGCTGGAGACCGACGGGCGCGCTCTTCTCGATGATCGCGGTCGTGCCGACCCCGAAGGTCAAGGTGCTCGCCAACGGCCAGAAGCTCAAGGTGGTCGACCCGACCAAGACCATTCAGCGCAACGCCTGCACGGTGTGCGGCGTGCATATGCATGGCCCGATCAACAACCCCAAGCATGCCTTCAACGGGCTGACGTTCGTGCACGCCGAACGCCTCGACAAGAGCGGCTGGTCCGCTCCGGCGTTCGCCGCGTTCGTCTCATCGGTCATCGAGACCGGCACCAAGCCGGAAGACATGAACGCGATCCG
>Ga0335072_10007143_pt1 | contig 16299 bp, 13 predicted proteins | sample Lox_Sample_21_FD_206725 | JGI IMG/M metagenome (GOLD analysis project Ga0335072, IMG submission 206725) | Soil microbial communities from Loxahatchee National Wildlife Refuge, Florida, United States - Lox_Sample_2.1 | ecosystem: Environmental > Terrestrial > Soil > Wetlands | place: USA...
CTTTCGGTGGCGTGTTCCGCCGAGAAACCCACCCTTCCAGCATCGCCCGATCCGCAGGCGCCAGCCAGATACATGCTTCCGTCTTGTGCATGCGCCCAGACTCGCACCAATCGGGCGGGGTGGGAGTCTTTCGTCAGCACCAGTACACTAGGCCGTGAAGCCCAGCAGAAGGCCGCTGACAAGGCGACGCTGGCGGCCACTGTGCTCGCCACCACCAGGTCGTGCTCGCCGCCAGCCGCAATTGAATACTGCCGAGCCCTTGCACGGCCGGAAGCTCGAGCGGGATCGGCCAAGCGCATTCTGCATGCTCCTCTTCACCCCGGAGGGCCAGAAACACCAGCGCCGACAATTGGCAACACTTCTGTGCCCTCGTCTTCGCAGGGTGGCATCGCAACGATCTCCTTGCGGGCCAAAAGGCGTCGCTGTTCGCGTCGACTCGGAATCAGCTTCCTCCGCTTCGTTTCCGTACCGTACAGCTTCATCGCGCGTGGATGTGAGTAGTTCCACTCGGCCTGGCCACGATGTTAACTTGCATCGATGTGGCCTATTGCACATTCTGTAGCCTAGGCTACATTACGGGCAAAGCAAAGGGGAGTGCATGTTCGACCTGTCGCGTGGCCGGCACAGTGCGTGTCGGTCGCAGTGCTTCGTTGTGCTGGCATCAAGCCTAATCGCCGTAGCCGGCTGGCTTCGGCCTGCGCATGCTGCCGGTTCGACCGAAGCCGCACCGGCTGACGCGCGATCGAGCTCTACCTATGACTGGACCGGATTCTATGTGGGCGGCCACTTTGGCTTTGGCCATGGCAGCCTCAACAACAACTTGTCTTCCGCCACTCCGGAAATGGCGAGCAATTCGTTCGGTAGCGCCTATGGCGGCCTGCAGGTTGGATACAACTACGAATTTCCGTTGGGATGGATGCTGGGTGCGGAAGCGAACGTGTCATTTCCGAACTTCCTCGAAGATGGCGTCGTGTCGACGCCGAGCCTCGGCACGGTCACGGACGAGATTGATTATCTCGGCATGTTGCGCGCGCGGCTGGGCTACGCTCTCGGTCCGTACTTACTCTATGGCGCCGCTGGATTCACCTGGTCTCAGGCGCGTTTCACCGATGACCTGGGCAACGTGATACTGCGCAACCGCACCGGTTGGACGGCCGCGGTCGGGATCGAGTTCGTTCTAGCACCCGCCTGGACGATCCGGCTCGAATATCTCCATGATCACCTGGACGTGGTAACGGCGATGTTTCCGACCGGGACGCGCTATGAATCACAACCCGCAGTGAACATGCTGCTTGTCGGACTCGACTATCAGCTTGACCGGCCGGCTGGCGCAGTATCCGGTCCGAACAGCAGCCAATGGCCACTTCCGTCGGACGATTGGAACATTCACGGACAATTCACCCTGATCGGCCAGGGCTATCCACCGTTTCACTCGCCCTATCAAGGACCGCAGAGCCTGATCGGGAACAGTCAATTCACAAACACAATCAGCTCCACCCTATTTATCGGTGTTCGTCCGTGGGAGGGTACGGAAGTTTACGTCAACCCGGAACTCATGCAGGGATTTGGTCTCAGCGACACGTATGGGGTCGCAGCATTTCCAAATGGTGAGGCACAAAAATCGAATTTTCCGGTTCCACGCGTCAATATCGCTCGAGCGTTCGTGCGCCAGACCTTTGGCCTGGATGGAGAGCAAGAGACGGTGGAGGATGCGCCGAACCAGCTTCCTGGCAAGCAGGATGTGTCGCGCATCACGGTGACCATCGGGAAATTCGTCGTCACCGACTATTTCGATACCAATGACTACGCCAACGATCCGCGTGCGGATTTTATGAACTGGAACATCTATGGCGGCGGATCTTACGATCTAACCATGGACAAGCTCAGCTACACCTGGGGAGGGTTTGCCGAACTGAACCAGCCTCGCTGGGCCATCCGTGCCGGCTATTTCCTCGTGCCGACCGTGTCGAATTCGAATGATTTCGACATGCACATCCCGACGCGAGGGGAGTACGTCGCCGAGCTGGAGCTGCGCTATACGACACTTGAGCAGCCGGGAACGCTTCGCCTGTTCGGCTGGGTAAATCGCGCCAACGCGGGCAGCTATGCGGCGGCGGTGGCATTGCCGCCGACATCGCCAGGCTACCCGAACATTGCGCTGACACGCGAGGTGCGCTCGGATTTCGGATCTGTGATCAACGTCCAGCAATCGATTACCGATGCTGTGGGCATGTTCTCGCGCATCACCTGGAATGCCGGCAACACTGAGATCATCGGTTGGACAGACTGCAATGCGAGCGGGTCGCTGGGGGTACAGGCAAAGGGTTCATCCTGGGGGCGCCCGGACGACGTGATCGGCCTCGGCGGCGTGGCGGAGGCTCTCTCGCCTCAGGCCCAAAGGTATTTTGCCGCCGGCGGCCTGGGCATCCTGATTGGCGACGGTAGGCTGAACTACCACCTGGAGAAAGCGCTGGAGGCGTACTATGCCTATAGCGTTACCAAGGCGATGACGCTGACTGCCGATTACCAGTTGATTGTTGATCCCGCATATAATTCGGACCGTGGGCCCGTGTCGATTTTTTCAATTCGACTGCACGCGGAATTCTAGGTTCAACCCGTAACCAAATCCAGCAGCGGGCCGCAGACTGGCGAGTAAGCTGGAGGGCTCTGGTGCAAACGGCTGACGCCGACATCGTACGGGCCATTTGGTGGCTGTAGGGACGATGCGATGGCCAGTTTCCTGGGCTCGGACGATCTGTTCACCCAGGTTCTCTTCGAGATCCTCCAGGCGCATCTCCAACTGAGCAATCTCGCGGCCCAGCATCTCCGAAGATCGGTCATAATGTTGCCGCTGCAGCGACGCCAGCTGCGGTTTCAGATGCTCGATTTCCAGCCGCGCTGTCTTCAGCCGAATTTCGATCGCTTCAATCTCGACCCGCCTGGCGTCGCGCTCTGCCAGCCTTTCGCGCAGGCCAGCAATCTCGCCAAGAAGCGATTCGACCTCAGGCGGAGAACCTGATCAAGCGCCACAAGAGCCAGTTGGCCTCCGACCGCACCAGTTGCCGCTCACCGCTCGCCAAACAGATGCGGCTGATCCTCCATACCGCGGCCTATTGGTTGATGCGGACGCTGCGCGACACCATCCCCAAAGCCGCAGCCCCTGGCCAGCGGCGAGTTCTCCACCATCCGGCTGCGGTTGTTGAAGATCGCGGTACTGATCAAGGAAACTGCCAGCCGGGTCCGGCTGGCGTTCGCCGCCGACTGCCCGGATGCAGAGCTGTTCCGCAGCTTAGTTGGCGCGCTGCCGCTGTGCCCCACGTGAGCGGTGGGGCGAATGCCCCGTCGAAACCTCTGCGGATCAACCCTGGCGCCTTGCAGATATGCCCTGAAACGCCGGCCGGCGCTGATGCCCGCTAGGCCTCGTTCCGATACCATACCAGTCCGTTAGCGACTTATCCGGTGAATAAGATGGGCTAGCGTGCAGATGATATACTGCCCCGATGCCCGAGGTGGGCCAGGGGGCAGTCCGTGTTCATCGCCGTTCGGAAATACCAGGTGGAACGCGGCGCAGCCGCGGAATTGGCGAAACAAGTGCGAACCGGATTTGTGCCTCTGATGCGCGAACTGGAGGGATTCCGGGGATATTATCTGCTGGACGGTGGGCCAGACGTGGTGGTCGCCATCAGCATGTTTGACAGCGCGGATACCGCCCTCGCGTCGAATGAGAAGGCCGCCGCCTGGGTTAGGAACCACGTCCTGGAGTTCGTCCGGGGAACACCGGAGGTGATGGTGGGCGGTGTCCTGGTCGCTGAACCAAGTAATGCTCCCGATGGCGCGGCTTGACGCGCGGCGCGCCGGAGACCGGGGGAAATGGCCGTTGTCGTAGTGCCCATCCAGCTCGGCGCGTTCGATCACTTGGCCGCCCGGCCCAATCACCCGGCGTACCTCGTATGATTGCTGCAGGAGTTCGCACGCCATTTGGATGGCTGGGTCGCGTGACCGTGCCGCGCGCGACTGCATCTGTCCGTCTGAGTCTTCGTGGATGACATGCCAAATCATCGCGGTGACCTCTGCGGCAATGCCCGTGCTACGTCACACCCTGATCCGTTCCACCTCGCCGAGCCTGAGTTCCTCGCGCCGGCGATCGTAGAGCTGCGTGGTGCGCGTGCTGGCATGGGGATCGAGTTGGAGACCAGGGAGCTGCCCGGCGGCACGCCGGCCATCTCTTCAAGTCCGCGAAACTCCGCCGCGAGCGCGGCGCGGTCTGTCCCGCGCGGGCCGCAGACCACGCGCCGCTGAGGGCTCGGCCTTAGAGGAGCATTGTTGATCCCCGCGAACGCTATCTCGTACGGCCTCGTATCCAACTCACCGCTGCGCCGCCAGCGACGGCCCGCGCGGCCGATTCAATTGTCGGGAGTATCGGTCGGGACTGACTCCTCTCGCGAGGTGCAGGTCCAGCTCTACGAGTTCCGGCGCATTTGAGTTCGTTGCCTCCGCGGATTAGACTCCTGCCAGACACGACATGGCGACAATTGCGCGGGACAACCGAGACTGTTTCGGGGGATGTAAACAATGGAGTGGCATCGCACAACAGAGACAACGCTGGTAGGAGATGACCTCTCCGCAAGCTTCCTATTCATTCCTATGGACCCGCGCCCCGGTGGCATCTTCGTCCATTCCGGGTCCGTCCCGATGGAATTGGGTATTACACCTTATGTTTGGTTATCCGAATGGATAACCGCCTGGAGACAGGACGAAGAGAAAATCGTGAATCTTATTTTAGGCTTTCTAAGCTACGGCGTAAACGTCCCGAATTTAAAATCCCTTTACGGTGAGTGGTCTCATCCGTCCTTGGAAGAAGTAATTATTCAACATCTGGAATCTGCTGGCGCTTACACGCGCAGCAAACATGCAGGCATCGAATCCATCGAAACGAGGCAGCAGATCGTTATAGAGCGGTCGCCTCCCCAGTTTGTAAGTTTTCTGGAGATCGTAAAACTTGGGTCAGGTGCTTCCATTGGCGCCCTTACAGGTTACTTGGCTGGGGAAGCAGACCCACCATTGCTGCTGATCACTGTACCGTTTGGCATTGTAATCTGCGCCACCGCCATGGGATTGGGCGTTGCTCTTGAGCAGGGCCTTAAAAAACGAGTTTTTGACTGGCTGGACAAGCGCAACTAAGTCGCCTCATCGAGCGCATGCTCCGGCATGGCCAAGAAGGCGGCTATAAGCTCGGTGGCTGGACGACGCCTGTCAACCAAAGGCAGTGTTCTTCACCGGTTGCATCCCAAAATTGAGGGTATCCTACCACCCTCGGATTGTCAGTCGAATATGATGAATTGACTTCCACCCGGAGTGGAATTAGACTGTTGCTCCCAGGCTGCCCGCCAAAAGGTGAGGCGGCCGAGGCCACATACCCGCTCGCCGCATGTATCAGCTCCTCACTCGACATAAACCGGCGTCAGATCCTGGAACCAGCTGCGAGCCTCGACGTATCCCCGCACCTTGGGGCCCAGCGCACGCGGGTTCAGGTCGTGCACGACCCAGATCCACATGGCCTGATCGACGATGTGGCTGTGCAGTTTCGCTAAAACCTTGTCCTGTTCCGCCGGATCGAAGGTGGTCTTGGCCTGCTTGCACAGCCTGTCGGCCTCGGGATCGCTGAAGCCGCCCCAGTTGTAGCCCTTGGGCGGTTTCATCACGCTCCAGCTGGTGTTGATCAACCCGATATCGGGATCGAAATACGCCCAGCTGTTGTTGATCGCATCGACACCCTTGTTGTCCGCATTGAACGCGCCCTCCATCCGGCGGTGACGCAACGCCTCCCACTCCATCACCTGGAATTTCACCTTGACGTTCACCGCTTCCAGCGACTGCTGGACGAAGTCGTTCATCGGGATCGGCTGCATCTGTCCCGACCCGGCGGTGGAGATGGCAAACGTCACCTGCAGCGGCTTGTGCGGTCCATAGCCGGCTTCGGCCAGCAGCTTCTTTGCTGAATCCGGATCGTATTTGATGTCGAAACTCGGTTTGCCGAACCAGGGGCTTTGCGGATCCACCATGCCCTTCGCCGGCTTCGCCAGGCCGCCGAGCAGCTCCACCAGGCCGTTGCGGTCGATGGCGAGGTTCAGCGCCTTGCGCACGCGGATGTCGCGCATCGGCGAGCCGTCGACATAGCTCGGGATATATGGCCAGATATGCGGGTAGATGTTGGTCACGATCTGCATGCCGCTCGACTTCAGCCGCGGCACGGCATCGGGCGGCGGCGCCTCCACCCAATCCACCTGTCCGGACAGCAGCGCGGCGACGCGGGTATTGGCGTCCGGCACCGGCAGCAGGACCAGCCGGTCGGACTTGGTAATGCGTTTCGGGTCCCAGTAATGCGGATTGCGCATCAGCTCGACACGCGTACGTGCCACGAACTTGTCCATCTTCCACGGGCCGGTGCCCGAGGGCTTCGCCGCGACCTTGGTCCAGTCCTTACCCTGCGCCTCCCAGTTGGCTGGGCTGGACATGAATATGTTGGCCAACTGGTAGGGAATATCCGCGTCGGGCTGCACGCTGACGATCTCGATGGTCAGCGGGTCGATCACCTTCCAGGCCTTCACGCCGGAGAAGTAGCTTACTCCCTGCGCGGCCTGTGCCGGGTCGTATTGCGGCGCGCTCTGGTCGCGCAGCTTGGAGAAATTCCACGCCACGGCATCGGCGTTGAATCCCGATCCGTCGTGGAACGTCACGCCCGGGCGCAACTTGAATGTCCAGGTCACTTGGTCCTTGGGATCGACCGACCAGGACACCGCCAGGCCGGGCTCCAGCTTTGCCGCCCGGTCGCTGTGCCGCAGATTCCAGTTCACCAGCGCATCGTACAACGTGATCCCGATGAACCGCGTGCCTTCACCGCCCTGGCTCGGCTGACCTGTGGTCAATGGGATATCGGCCAGCGTCATCGCCACCCGCAGCACCTTTTCCGGTGCGGCACGCGCCTTGCGCAAGCCGAACAGCGGCGTGGCCACGGTCGCGGCCAGCGTGGAAAGAAACGTACGGCGCCACATCGGCAAGTCCTCCAGGAGAAAATCGGTGTGCGGACGCGCGGCTACCAAAGCTCGCGCAGCGCGGCGCGCGGTTCGACGTCGATCGCCGGCGCGACTGCCTTGGCGATCGCCAGCAGCCGCATGTCCGACAGGCGCGGTCCGACGATCTGGATGCCGACCGGCAGACCCTTTGGGCCGCGTCCGACCGGAATCGCGACGCACGGCACATGCAGCAATGTCCACATCGCGTTGAACACCGCGTCGCCCGTGGTGCGCAGTCCTTCAGGCGCTTCCCCCGTCGAGGGCGGCGTCAGGATTGCATCCAGCGAGGCACCGAACAGGGAATCGAATACCGGCCGACAGGAATCCGCCAGCGCATAGCTCGCCAGCAGCTTTTCCGGCGTCACGCCGCGCGCGTTCTCCACCTTGTCGCGCAGGTCCGGCGCCAGGATCGCATAGGACGACAGGTACTCCGCCAGAAAGGAAACGCCGCCTTCCGTCGCGATGATATCGGCATGTGCGTCATGAAGCCGGTTGAACGGCTCGGGCAGCACGATCTCCTCGAGGATGGCGCCGGCATCGCGCAGGCGCGCGGCGGCCAGCATCAGCGCGTCGGCGCCAGACGGATCGATGCGCGACCATACCGGGCTGCGGCACAGGCCGATGCGCAGGCCCTCCGGTCCTTGCGGCGCCGGCTGCGCTGGCGGCAGGCGGAAGGCTTCGGCCACCATGATCAGGTCGTCGACGCAGCGGCCGTACCAGCCGACCGTGTCCAGCGTCATCGACGACATCCGCACGCCTTCGCGCGATACGACCCCCCAGCTGGGTTTGATGCCGTAGATGCCGTTAAACGCCGCCGGGCGGATATGCGATCCGCCGGTTTGCGTGCCGAACCCCAACGGCACATGGAAATCGCCCACCGCCGCGCCCGAACCGGATGACGAGCCACCCGGCGTGTGCGCCGGATTGAACGGACTGCGCGTCAGAGCCTTGCGCCCGCCCGAAGCGAACTCGACCGTATCCGTCTTGCCCAGGATCAGTCCGCCGGAATGCCGCACCACCGCGATGCTGGCCGCGTCGCGGCCCTGCTGCGATCTGGGATAGATCGGCGAGTTGTGCGTGGTCGGCTGGTCCCTGGTGTCGAAGATGTCCTTCACACCCCACGGCAAGCCATGCAGCTTGCTGATCGGTCCGTGGCCGACCGCATGCTTGTCCAGTTCACGTGCATTCCGCACGGCCTGATCCGGGTCGAGATACAGCCAGGCGCGCACCGTTGGATCGCGCGACGCGATGCGCGCGAGGCAGGAGCGGACCAACTCCTCGCAGGACAGTTGTCGGTTGTGGATCAGCGCCGAAGCCTCGGATGCGGTCAGCTGGCATGGTTCCATCGGCGACAACCCCTGGATGTATTCTGTGCAGTGCGCAGGGAGCCGGGTTCGCAAGCCGCATGCCAACAAAATACGCAAGACGAACAGAGGGGTACGGGCAAACTCGCCGATCACGTGGGCGATAAAACAGGCATCTTTGAGCAAGAGGCGCCCTGAATGAAGATTGTTTATGCATTCCGCCAAATGGATACGGCTGCCCGCCTGCTTCATGAGCAGCTATGCCGACCTTGATCTGCCGTCATTCCCGAGGCTGCCGCTTCTGCTGGCACAGGGCTTGCGTAGGGATAATCCTCAGCCCGGGGGACTGGCCATGGATCTGCACATCGCCCAGCCATCGGCGGGCACCGACGATCTTGCCACACGCGGCATCACCGAACTCGCGCCGCTGCTGCGTGACGGCAAAATTTCACCGGTTGCCGTCACCGAGGCCTGTCTGGATCGGATCAGCCGTTACGATGGCGCTGTGCACGCCTTCATCCGGGTCACCGCCGACCGTGCGCTCGCCGCCGCACGCTCGGCCGAAGCCGAAATCGCCGCGGGACGCTACCGCGGCCCGTTCCACGGCATTCCCTTCGCCCTGAAGGACATCATCGATGTCGCCGGCGTGCCCACGACGGCACATTCCCGCCTGTTGCCAGCGGATACCCCGATCGCCGTCAGCGCGCCGGTCACGCAGCAGCTAGAAGCCGCCGGTGGCATCATGCTTGGCAAGCTCGGCACGTTCGAGTTCGCACTCGGGGGCCCGTCCTGGGACCTGCCCTGGCCGCCGCCGCTGAACCCGTGGAACACGGATTTCCTGCCCGGTGGCTCCTCGTCCGGCTCGGGCGCCGCGGTCGCAGCGCGTTTCGTGCCCTCGGCGATCGGCACCGATACCGGCGGCTCGGTGCGCTGGCCCGCCGCGGTCTGCGGCATTGTCGGGCTGAAGCCGACCTACGGCCTGCTGAGCCGCCGCGGCGTGCAGCCCAACACCTTCTCGCTCGACCATTGCGGCCCGATGACCCGCACCGTGCGCGACTGCGCGCTGATGCTCGCCGCCTGCACCGGCCACGATCCGCTGGACCCAGGCAGCGCCGATGTCCCGCTACCCGACTACGCGGCGTCCCTAACCGGCGACGTCAAGGGCAAGCGCATCGGCGTGGTGCGCAACTGGTACGTGCCGGAAGCCACCGACGAAGTCGTCACCGCGGTCGACAGCGCCGTCGAACAACTCTGGGCACTCGGCGCGATCGTCGAGGAGGTCACGCTACCGGATATCGGCGACTACAGCGACTGCAAGACGCTGATCTCCACCTGCGAGCTGTTCGCCATCCACGCACCCGATCTGCGCACCCGGCCGCAGCTATTCGGCGCCAAGCTGCGCCAGCGGGTGATCGGGGGCGCCTTCGTTCGCGCCGAAGACTATCTGCAGGCGCAGCGCTGGCGCACCGAGCTGGTGCGGCAGATGCTGGCGCTGTTCTTGCGCTATGACGCGCTGGCAACCGCCGGCTGGCTGAGCACGGCCGATCCGGCGTCACCCGAGGCCGCCGACTTCTTCCGCACCAGGCGGCTGGTGACCATGCCGTTCTCGCTCGCCGGCATTCCCGCGCTGGTCGTGCCCTGCGGCTTCGGCGCCCACAACCTGCCGATCTCGCTGCAGATCGCCGCCAGACCCTTCGCCGAAACCACCGTGCTGCGTATCGGCGACGCCTATCAGCAGGCCACCGACTGGCATTTACGCATGCCGGTCCTGCACTGACGGAGACGAACCATGACCGCGCCCATGCCCGACCGCGAACAGATCCTGGCGCTTGCCGCCCAGGCCGGTCTGACCTTGCCGGCAGCCTATGAAGACGAGCTGGTCGCCGCCTACGCCAATGTCCGCCGCATGATCGACCGGCTGCCGGCCAACCGACCCCGCGGCGACGAGCCGGCGCATGTCTTCGTCCCCACCAAGTTCCTGCCGACGGAGAACTGAGCGATGGCCGATCCGACCGAACTTAGCCTAGCCGAGGCATCCCGGCTGATCGCGGCAAAGAAGCTGTCGCCGGTCGCGCTGACGGAAGCCTGCCTGGCGCGGATCGACGCGCTGGACTGGCAGCTGGACAGTTTCGTCACCCTGACCGCGGAGCGTGCCCGCGCCGACGCGAAAGCCGCGGAAACCGCGATCATGGCCGACGGGCCAGTCAGCCCACTGCACGGGATCCCCTATTGCCTAAAGGACATTTTCAACACCGCCGGCATCCGCACCACGGCGCAGTCGAAACTGCTGGCCGACAATGTGCCGGCACAGGATTCCGTCTGCCAGGCAAAGCTGGCGGCAGCGGGCGGTGTGCTGCTGGGCAAGACCGCGACCTGGGAATTCGCCCATGGCGGCCCGTCCTGGGACGTGCTGTTCCCGCCCGCGCGCAATCCATGGAACCGGGACTATTCCCCCGCCGGCTCTTCCTCCGGCTCCGGCGCTGCCATTGCCGCTGGGTTTGCACTGGCGACGCTCGGCACTGATACCGGCGGCTCGATCCGCGGGCCGGCCGCCGCCTGCGGCATCGCTGGCCTGAAGCCGACCTATGGCCGGGTCAGCCGGTGCGGCGTCATCCCAAACTGCTTCACCCATGACCATGCCGGTCCGCTGGCCTGGACCACCGAGGACGTGGCCCTGCTGATGCAGGTCGTCGCCGGCCACGATCCGCAAGACCCCGGCTCCGCTAACATTCCCGTGCCGGACTATCGTGCGGCACTGACCGGCGATGTGTCGGGCCTGGTGATCGGCGTGCCGATGCGCTGGCTGGCGGACGAATTGCCGCCGAAGCCGGAAACCAGCGCCGTGTTCGACGCTGCACTTTCCGTGTTCAAGGACATGGGCGCGGAAATCCGCGACGTGGACCTGCCGCCGCTGCGGGCGTACGAGGACGCCAAGAAGATCATCGCCGTGGCCGAACTGTTCACAATCCACGGCGCAGACCTGCGCACCCGCCCGGAGCTGTTCGGCGCCAGCCTGCGCTATCGCATCATCGCCGGAGGGCTGGTGCGGGCCGAGGAATACATCCAGGCGATGCGCGCCCGCACCGACCTGGCGCGCGCCATGCAGGCGGCAATGGCAACGGTCGATGTGATGATGCTGCCCACCGCGGAACCGGCCGGCAAGCTGGAGCCGATCGATCCGGAGACGCTGTTCACCAAGCTGTCCTACACCACCGCGTTCAATGTCGGCGGCAACCCGGCGCTGTCCGTCTGCTGCGGTTTTGCCGGAACCGGGATGCCGTTCTCGCTGCAGATCGTCGGTCGGCTGTTTGACGAGCCCACTGTACTGCGTGTCGGCGACGCCTATGAACGTGCCACGCCCTGGCGCGACCGGCGCCCCGCGCTGCTCGCCCGCGAAACGGCGTGACGGCCGGCGCATGACGGTGAACGCCGACACACTGCGGCAGCTCCCCGATCTGGGCGGGCCGGCCGAACCGCTGCTGAAAGTGCGCGGCCTGACCCGGCATTTCGCGGTCAAGGGCGGACTGTTCGGCCGCGGCCGCGGGGCCGTGCGTGCTGTCGACAACGTCTCATTCGACATCCACAAGGGCGAAACGCTCGGCCTGGTGGGCGAATCCGGCTGCGGCAAGTCCACGCTGTCGCGCCTGGTGATGGTGCTGATGCAGCCGAACGCCGGGGAGATCGTGTTCGACGGCCAGGCCATCGGGCCCGGCGGATGGAGCGCGCGGGAGTATCGCCGCCAGGTGCAGCTGGTGTTCCAGGACAGCTATTCGTCGCTTAACCCGCGGCTGACGATCGAGGAGGTGATCGCCTTCGCCCCACAGGTGCACGGCATGAGCAAGCGCGAGGCGGTGGCGCGGGCGCATGAATTGCTGGGCTCGGTCGGGCTGAATGCCGGCCAGTTTGCCCGCCGCTATGCGCACGAGCTATCCGGCGGCCAGCGCCAGCGCGTCAACATCGCCCGCGCCCTGGCGCTGCGGCCGCGCCTGGTCATCTTGGACGAGCCGGTCTCCGCTCTCGACAAGTCGGTCCAGGCGCAGGTGCTCAACCTGCTGATGGACCTGAAGGACCAGTTCGGGCTGAGCTACCTGTTCGTCAGCCACGACCTGAGCGTGGTGCAGTACATGGTCGATCGCGTCATGGTCATGTATCTCGGCCGCGTGGCGGAGATCGGACCGGTCGAGCAGATCTATGCCGCCCCGGCGCATCCATACACCCAGGCGCTGCTCGCGAGCCGCCCAACGCTGCATCCGAAACAGCGGCGGACCGCGCCGCCGCTGACCGGAGATCCGCCCAACCCGATCAACCCACCATCCGGCTGCCGGTTCCACACGCGCTGCGCATTTGCCGAACCGGTCTGCGCCGAACGCGTCCCGGCGCTTTCCGGGATCGGCGCGCAGCACCGGGCCGCATGCCTGATGGCACAGCCCGGCAGCGGCCATCGCGCTGCGCCCGGATTGGCGCCCTGAATGAACGCACCCGTCAGTCCCGCCACGATCGACACCACGCAGGCCGAACCGCTGGTCCAGGTGCGCGATCTGCACGTGCGCTTCGTCTCCCGGGACGCCACCGTACATGCGGTGAACGGCGTCGATTTCGATCTCGCCGGCGGCGAGGTGCTGTGCATCTTGGGCGAAAGCGGCTCCGGCAAGTCGGTCACGCTGCGCGCGCTGATGCAGCTGAACCCGCCGCGCCGGACCGTGCTGACCGGGAGCATCCGCGTCGCTGGCCACGACATGCTTTCCGCGTCCGAACGCGCGCTGAGCGACATCCGCGGCCGTACCGTATCGATGATCTTCCAGGAGCCGATGACCTCGCTGGACCCAGTGTTCACCGTCGGCACGCAGATCACCGAGACGATCCTGCGCCACGAGCAAATCGGCCGCGACGCCGCACAGGCGCGGGCGATCGAATTGCTGGAACTGGTGCAGATCCCGTCCGCCCGCCAGCGCTTGCAGGCCTACCCGCACGAACTGTCCGGCGGCCTGCGCCAGCGGGTCATGATCGCCATCGCGCTGGTCTGCCGGCCGAAGCTGCTGCTGGCGGATGAGCCGACCACGGCGCTGGACGCCACGGTGCAGATCCAGATCCTGCTGCTGCTGCGCAGCCTGCAGCAGCAACTCGGCATGGGCATGGTCTTCGTGACGCACGATCTGGGAGTCGCGGCGGAAATCGCCGACCGCGTGGCGATCATGTATGCCGGCCGCTTCGTCGAACAGGGGCCGGTCGAGGCGCTGATGCAGGCGCCGCTGCATCCCTATGCGCAGGGGCTCCTTGGCGCCACCGTGCATGGGGGGATGCGGGGGCAGCGCCTCGTCACCATCGAGGGCGCACCGCCCGACCTGGAGAGCCTGCCGCAAGGCTGCGCCTTCGCCCCGCGCTGTCCGTGCAGCGTGCCGGCCTGCGTCGCGGCGGTACCCGGCTGGCGCCGGCCCGTGCCCGGCCGCACCGTCCGCTGTGTCCGGGTATCGGATGCGGCGTGAACCGATCCCCGCCGCGCGCCAGGGCGCGACAGGCACCGCCCGGGGGTGCGCCATCCGAACATCCGACGCGGAGCGTGCGGCATGATCGCCTATATCCTCCGCCGGGTGCTGTACGCCGTGCCGATCGCGCTGTCGGTCAGCCTGGTGTGCTTCATGCTGGTGCATATCGCACCAGGCGATCCGATCGCGGCAATCGTGCCGCCCAACACGCCACCGGAGGTGGTGGCGCATATCCGCCAGGAATACGGCCTGGACCGGCCGCTGCCCGTGCAGTTCGGCATGTGGCTCGGGCAGGTGATGCAAGGCAACCTAGGCACCTCGATCGCCACCGGCCGCCCGGTGTGGTCGGACCTGTCGGTGGCGATCCACAACACGCTGGTGCTGGCGTTGGCGGCCTCGCTGATCGGCTTCCTGTTCGGCTGCCTGCTGGGCGGCGTGGCCGGCGCGTTCCGCGGCAGCTGGATCGATCGCGGGTCCGCAGGTGTCGCCGCTGTGGGAATTTCGATCCCGAACTACTGGCTGGGCATGGGACTGGTCATCGTGTTCAGCGTGATGCTGAACTGGTTGCCCGCCATGGGCGCCGGCGCCGACGGGGCGACCGGGTGGGATCGCGACCACCTGCTGCACATCATCCTGCCCGCGGTGACCCTGTCGATCATCCCCATGGGAATCACCGCCCGGACCGTGCGCGGCATGGTCATCGAGGTGCTGGGCCAGGACTTCATCACCTTGCTTCGCGGCAAGGGCATGCGCCGGTTCGGCGTGTTCTGGCACGTCGCGAAGAACACCGCGCCCAACGCGCTCGCCGTCATGGGGCTGCAGCTTGGCTACCTGATGGGCGGCTCGATCCTGGTGGAAACTGTGTTCAGCTGGCCCGGCACCGGGCTGTTGCTGAACAACGCGATCTTCCAGCGCGATATCCCCGTCCTGCAGGGAACCATCCTGGTATTGTCCATGTTCTTCGTCACCCTCAATCTTCTCGTCGATCTGGCGCAGGCGCTGCTGGATCCGCGCGTCAGCCGCCGATGAGCCAGAACAGCGCCGTGGAGGCCGGGCTTGCCGTCGTCACGCGGGCGGAACCAGCTGCCGTTCCAGGCTACTGGGCCGGGGTGCAGCGGCGGCTGTGGCGCGACAAAACAACGATGCTGTGCGGCACGATCCTGCTCGCGATGGCGCTGGCCATCGCGTTCGCTGGCGCTATCGCACCGCATGACCCGTATCACGGCTCCATCCTGCACCGGCTGAAGCCGATCGGCACGCCGCACTTCCCGCTGGGTACCGACGAGCTGGGCCGCGACATGCTGACGCGGCTGTTGTACGGCGGGCGCCTGTCCTGGTTCCTGGGAATCACGCCGGTGGCGGTCGCTACCGTCATCGGCGCCTCCCTGGGCGTCACCGCGGGCTTCGCCGGCGGAATGCTCAATACCGCGATCATGCGGATGACCGACGTGTTCTACGCCTTCCCGTCCGTGCTGCTGGCCGTTGCGATCAGCGGCGCGCTGGGCGCCGGCGTCTTCAATGCAATCCTGTCGCTGACCATCGTCTTCATTCCGCCGGTGATCCGCGTGGCGGAGAGTGTGACAACCGGCGTGCGCAACCTGGACTACGTGGAATCGGCCAGGGCAAGCGGCGCGGGAACCGGGCGCATCGTCTACGTGCAGGTGTTGCCCAATGTCCTGGGCCCGATCTTTGTCTACAGCACCAGCCTGGTCGGCGTATCGATGATCGTGGCGGCCGGCCTGTCGTTCCTGGGCCTGGGCACCACGCCACCATTGGCGGAATGGGGGCTGATGCTGAACACGTTGCGGCCGGCAATCTATCTGCAGCCGATGGTCACGGTGCTGCCGGGCTTCTGCATCTTCCTGACAAGTTTCTGCTTCAACATGGTGAGCGACGGACTGCGCGCGGCGATGGACGTGCGGCGCTAGGACATGGGGGTCCGGTAGCAACGGAACCGAAAGTTCGATTCACATCGGGACAGGTGCAAAACTGGGGGTCAGGCGGCAACAGCGGTTGGCAAGGATGAATCGTTGGCTGGATGGAATTTCTGTCCGAATTCGGAACCGAGCGTATCATTATAGACCGCGCACCGAACCTGAAGCAGCAGGTCCGCGCCGCACCGTGACCAGCGCATTTGCTGCCGTTTGTTCATCCGGCGGTTCGCCAAGTTTACCCGGATGCTAGCGGACTTAAGCACAAAGCTAGAACAAAATAGATATTTCTTTACGCCGTCCGTAAACCCCACGAAATATGACGGCTGCTTTCGGCTCTACCGGGACATATTCTTCCGCAAGTTTGCTCAGTCCGACAGGCTGCTCGTCAGCAAAGGGGCGAAGATCGCCCACTCTTGGTCGGTCATCAGTCCGCGGATCACAGTCGGCCTCCAGTTCACCAGGAGGCCGATCAAGATTGAGCGCGAGCCGGCCAATTGAATCCCTT
>Ga0335072_10007144_pt1 | contig 16297 bp, 14 predicted proteins | sample Lox_Sample_21_FD_206725 | JGI IMG/M metagenome (GOLD analysis project Ga0335072, IMG submission 206725) | Soil microbial communities from Loxahatchee National Wildlife Refuge, Florida, United States - Lox_Sample_2.1 | ecosystem: Environmental > Terrestrial > Soil > Wetlands | place: USA...
CCTCTTTCGCCGCCGTCGCCTGCGCTGATTGCGGCCCCTGCGGTGTGTCCGTGTTGCGATAGGACATCAACAGGAAGGAAATGTCATTGCGCCCCAGGTCAACCGACAGGTCCATCGGCGTCATGCCTAGGATATTGCGGGCGCTCAGTTCGGCTCCGCGGTTCAATGCGTCGCGCGCGGCGGCGATGTCACCTCGATTGATTGCGTCAAACAATGCATCGTTGGGCGACATGTCGTTGGGATTCGTGGTGGGGGGGGCGGCGGCTTGCGTGTTCGCTGCCGCGCCCGGCAGCGCCGGTGCCCTGTTCTGCGGCGCCGCTGGCTCCATCTTGGGCGCCATGGCGGCGCCCTGCCGCAGCAGCGAGCCCGGATCGATCATCCCACCCGGACCTGGGGTGATCTGTGCCCGGGCAACGGACGCAAGCCCTGTGACGGAAAGCGCCAGGGCGGCGGCGAAAACGGCGCTGTGCATCAGGCGAGTCTGCATGCCGCCAATTTAACTCAGATCCGGTTCAACCACCAGAAGCCAGCGTTGAGGTAAGCGGCAAAAAGCGTCCAGGCGAGGTACGGCAGCAACAGCCAGGCAGCAACGCGCTGCAAACGGTAGAAGCTATGAATGGTGAAGCCGATCAGGACCAGAAGCACGGCCATGACGGCGAGCGCCAAAGGCGGGCTGTGCAAGCCGAAAAAGGCCGGAGTCCACAGTGCGGTGGCGGCAAGTTGCCAGCCCCAAAGCCGCAACGGTCGCGCCGCGCCGCAACGGCGCCACACCAGCCATCCGGCCACGCCGTCCAGCACGTAAAGCGCCGTCCACACTGGTCCGAACACCCAGTTGGGCGGCGTTCCGGGCGGACGGGCCAAAGAGGGGTACCACGTGTGTGCGGCACTTGCGACAAGCGCATCCGCCGAGGCGCCAACAAGCAGGCACAGACCCACGAACCCGACCAGCGCCAGAATCGGAGAAACCGGCGCGGATGATCCGGGATAAGATCCCCACTCTTCGGGACCGGTCTGCTGGAAGACACGTATCCTTTCGCTCGGGTGGATCAGAGACAGATAGGGTGCCGGATTAGGACTCCAACAGGTGGTTACCAGCCGTTGACTCGCGGCCAGATGGCAACAACGGTCTCGCCGCCGTCAATCACGTGATATCGGTTATGGGCCGCCGCGGTCATGCAGGTATGATTGGGCGCGATCCGCAGTTTGTCACCGACATGCAGGCCGGTCGAGTCGATCTCTATGACGCCATGCTCCTGGTAGGCGCGGCGCACGATCGCCCCGTTCATCGGCTGGCCGGCGAGATCCAGCACCAATCCGAACCCATAATCGTGCGGCGCCGCTTCCGTGCTGCGGTCCTTCGAGAGGGCAAGTCCGCCGGCGTCCACCAGGATGCGGCCGGGGCGCCGGCCAATAACGCTGGTGAGTACTGTGACGGCAATGTCATTCATCGCATGGGTACCGATCTCCGCCTGGAACAGATCGCCGAACATGTAGACACCTGCGCGGATTTCGGTGATGCCATCGAGACTTTCGGCGTGCAGCGCGGTGGGCGAACTGCCCATCGAGACGATCGGCGCCGCGTGTCCTGCTGCCCGCAAACGCAGGGCTGCGCGCACCACGCCGCTGCGCTCGGCTTCGGCAATGCGCGCGATCTCCGCGATCGAGCGGCCGCCATAGGAGTGGCCGGCGTGGGTCATGACGCCGGCCAGCCGCCGGCCAAGGATTCCGCCGATTTCCAGCAGGGCATCATCCTCGGGCAGAACGCCGCCGCGCGATTCGCCGGTATCGATCTCGATCAGCGTGCGCGGAGGGTGCTCGTGCCCGACGATGGCGGCCGCGGTTTCGCGATCGTCGGTCAGCACCATGATACGTGCGCCGGCCGCGTTCAGTTTCGCGACCTCGTCGAGCTTCTGCGGCGTGATGCCGACGGCGTAGAGGATGTCCGCGATCCCATGCGCGCCGAAATATTCCGCTTCGGCGAGCGTGGAGACCGTGATGCCGCCAGTCTGCCCTTGCAACGCCAGGCGTGCGACGTCGATCGATTTGGCGGTTTTCATGTGCGGCCGAAGGTCGACGCCGTGGCGGGCGACGGCTTCGGCCATGCGGACGACGTTGCGCTGAAGGATGCGGCGATCCAGCACCAGGCAAGGCGTTGGCAGGTCAGCAAGGTTCATTGTGTAGGGTCCCTCTTGTCATTGCGAGGCCCACAGGGCCGAAGCAATACCGCGCGGGAGATTGCTTCGGCGCTACGCGCCTCGCAATGACAGACGACTCGGTCGTTTGACCCCCGTATTCCGCACCCCTAGACTCCCGACCAGGGAGAAGACCATGACTGCACAGCCCCCTGGTGCGATCGACTGCGATATCCACCCCGGCGTACCCGAGATTAAGCAGCTCCTGCGCTATATGGAGCCGTTCTGGCAGGAATCCTTCGTCGCCCGCGGCCTCGATGGCTTCGACATGATGAGCTATCCGCTCAACGCCCCGATCACCTGCCGCCCCGATTGGCGCCGCAAGGGCCAGCGACCTGGCGGCAGCCTGGGCGACATGCAGCGTGACGCGCTGGATGCGTTCGGCATCGGGATGGCGATTTGCAATCCGCTCACCGGTGGGCAGATCGCAGTCAGCGAGACCATGGGGGCGGCGATTTGTTCCGCCGTAAACGATTGGATTATCGAGCACTGGCTGAACCAGGACGCCCGCCTGCGCGCCTCCATCGTGGTGCCGGCGCAGGCGCCCTATCTTGCGGTGGAGGAAATCGAACGCCGCGCCGCCGACAGGCGCTTCGTGCAGATCTTGATGCCAGTGGCCTGTGAGATGATGCTCGGCCGCAGCTACTACTGGCCGATCTATGAAGCCGCGGTGAAGCACGACCTGCCGATCGGGCTGCATGCCGGCAGCATGTACCGTTACGCGCCGACGTCCACCGGATGGCCGTCGCACTACGTGCAGGACTACGTCGCCAATTCCAACGTGTTCGAGGACCAGTTGCTGTCGCTGGTCAGCAACGGCATCTTCGTGAAATTCCCCAGCCTGCGCGTGGTACTGATCGAATCGGGCGTCAGCTGGCTGCCCGGCTTCCTGTGGCGCGCCATCAAGACCTGGCGCGGCGTGCGCGCGGAAGTGCCGTGGGTGAAGCAGTCGCCCGCCGATACGATTCGCGAAAACGTGCGCCTGACCGTGCAGCCGATCGACACGCCGCCCGACCCCAAGACCATCGAACGGCTGATGGACATGATCGACAGCGACCGCATGCTGTTGTTCGCGTCTGACTATCCGCACTGGCAATTCGAAGGCGACAAGATCCTGCCGGATGGCCTGTCGCCGGCGCTGCGGCAGCGCATCCGCGTCGATAATCCGCTGGAGACCTACCCGCGTCTCAAGGAGACCGTGCAATGAACGCACCCGTCAACGTATTGGACCGGCCGGCGCAGGCTGCGCAGACCAACGGAATCATCGACTGCGACGTCCACCCATTCCCCAGGCCCGGCGCCATCGAGCAATACCTGCCGGAGCGCTGGCGCAAGCATGTCGCCGAGTACGGCAAGTTCACCTACGGCATTTATGCCGACCGCGGCGCCTATCCGCGCTTCCAGCCGTATCTGTCGCGCCGTGATTCCTTCCCGCCCAACGGCGGCGCGCCGGGGTCGGATGTCGGCTTCATCGCCGAGCAATTGCTCGACCGCTACAACATCGCCTATGGCGTGCTGGAGCCATTGCTCGGCGGCAATGCATCGCGCAACCTGGATGAGGCTGCCGCGCTATGCTCTGCCATGAACGACTGGCAGGCTTGTGAATTTACCGATGCGGAGCCGAGGCTTCGCGCCTCGATCCTGGTGCCGCAGGACGATTCGGACGCGGCGGTGAAGGAGATCGACAAGCGCGCCGGCGACTGGCGGTTCTGCCAGGTCCAGCTCGGGTCGAAGACGACGGAACCGATCGGCCGGCGCCGCTATTGGCCAATCTTCGCGGCCGCTCAGGCGAACGGGCTGTCGATCGGGCTGCATGTCGGCGGTACCTTTGCCGCGTCGCCGTCCGCCGGTGGCTGGCCGCAATTCTATATCGAGGAACATCATGGGCTGGTGCACTCGATGCAGAACCAGGCCGCGAGCATGATCTTCGAAGGTGTGTTCGAGGCGTTTCCGAAGTTGAAGGTGGTGCTGATCGAGGGCGGCTTCGCCTGGGCGCCGCCCCTGGGATGGCGGCTGGATGCGCACTGGGCGAAGATGCGCGACGAGGTGCCGGCGGTAAAGCGTCCGCCGTCCGAATACATGCGCACCAATCTGTGGTGGGCGACGCAGCCGGTGGAGGAGCCCGAGCATCCGGAGGACCTGCGCCAGGTGTTCGAATGGATCGGCTGGGACCGCATGGTGTATTCCAGCGACTACCCGCACTGGGATTTCGACGATCCACACCAGGCGTTCCACTTCCAAATGACAGAGCAAGAGAAGCGCCAGGTGTTCCGCGAGAATGCGCTAAGCGTCTATACGTTCCGCTGACACTGAACCTCTCCCGCGCTGCGCGCTGGAGAGGCCAAGGCGCGCCACCGAAGGTGAGGGTGATCGGGTCGCTACGTGCTGAGCGCCCATTGATTCTGACGAACACGCCATCCTGGCGCCGCCTGGCCGCACCAATCGTGGCCTGTCTCGCCACAACCATGCACTACGGCTACGTCATGCCGATGCTGATCGGCACGATCGGCGCGGCTCTCAGCTTCGCCCTTGCTGTCGCATTCGGTCCGGAGACGAGGGGCGAGGAACCCGTCGCCGATGTCGTGATTGCCTGATTTCTGAACGCGAGCGCTGTGCCGCCTGCCCTGAGGCGCGCGGCACGGTGGGAGATCGCCGCGGCGCTTCACCCGCGACAGCCGGTCTCGCTCGTCCCGCTGCTGCTGGAACGCCAGGTGGAGCAGCGCTCCAGATGAGATGCCCGCGGGACGTCATCCTTCGGGCCACGGTCCGCCCCCGGCGGTGCCGCGAGAAGAAATGACCGTGTAGGGGTTTACCCCGCAAGTAAACCTTGCCTCTCCACAAAACCTGACGCTACGCTCACGGCCGCACCCGTGACCTGGCCGTTCCGCCGCCGTCCTGGCGGTGCGGTCAGGTCCGGTGCCCCGCGGAAGGTTCGCGGACATGGAAAAACAGGCGTCCGGACTTGATCCGCGCCAAATACAGGGAGACTAACACGTGGCCTCTTCAAGCGCCGGAGCGCCGACATCGGCCGGCCCGCAGCAGGTCCCTTGGTGGAAGGAACCCACCAAGGACCAATGGTACGCCTTCATCGCAGCCTGGTTGGGCTGGACGCTGGATGCGTTCGACTTCACCGTCTTCCTGCTGATCATGCACCCCATTGCCGAGACCTTTCATGTCTCGATGACCGAGGTGACTTTCGTCTTCACGATCACTCTGTGGATGCGGCTGGTGGGTGCTACCGCCTCCGGCTGGGTGGGCGACCGCATCGGCCGCAAGGCGCCGCTGATGATCGCCATCCTCGGCTATTCGCTGTGCAACTTCGCCGCCGGCTTCTCCCCCACCTTCCTCTTCCTGTTCTGCGCCCGCGCAGTACTGGGCCTGTTCATGGGCGCCGAGTGGCCCGCCGGCGCGGCCCTGGCCATGGAGACCTGGCCGCAGCGCTCCCGTGGCCTGATGGGCGGCGTGCTGCAAGGCTCCTGGGGCCTCGGCTTTCTGCTATCCTTCGCAATCTACGGTCTGTTCTTTAATTCGATCGGCTGGCGCGGCATGCTATGGGTCGGCGTCCTGCCTGCCTTCGCTGTCCTCTATGTCCGTTTCTTCGTGAAGGAGCCGGAAGTCTGGGTACAGAACCGCGACATCCAGCGCACCCAAAAGCGCGAGGTGAAGGTGCCGCTGTTCAGCATCTTCAAGCCGAGCATGATACTCAACACCCTAAATTGCTGCTGGTTCATGGCGAGTGGCTTTATCCTCTATTACTCGATCAACGTGTTGTTCGCGACCCACCTACAGGTGGATCTGAAGCTGTCACCCGCCGCCATCGGGGGTATCGGCGTCGCCGCCAACCTGGTGACCTTCCTTGCCAGCGTCGGTTGGGGGTTTGTCGCTGACAAGATCGGACGCAAAGCAGCGCAGGTGCTGCCCGCGTTGATCGCAATCCCGATCGCGCCGCTATACTTGCTGACGGGCAACTTTACCCTGATCTGGTGGGCCTTCGTCGCGCAGGGCGCCTTCGGTGCGGGCGGCTTTGCCAACCAGGCACCGGCATACCTCGCCGAACGCTTCCCCACCGAGGTGCGCGCCACCGCGTCGGGCTTCTGCTACCATCAAGGCGCGGTCTGGGGCGGCCTGACAGCGCCGATTCTGGCCTATCTCGCTACCACGATGGGCTACGGGTACGTCATGCCTATGCTCGTCGGCACAATCGCCGCCGCGCTCAGCTTCTCGGTTGCGATCATGCTGGGCCCGGAGACACGGGGCAAAGAACTGGTCGCCGACGTCGTGATCGCCTGACGCGATAACCAACGACTCTCCTCCCCTTGCGGGCTTGGGCCGCGAAACGGACCAAGCCTTGGGGGGAGGGGCCGTTCCAACCCCTCCGCCCATCCTCCAGCATTCAGCACGAAGTTGCGCCGCAGCGTTGCCGCATTGACCACCCCGTGGCTACATCCGCGGGTTCGATCAAGGAAAGCGCGCCATGCTGCCGACGCTCTTCATCAGCCACGGTTCGCCAATGCTGGCGCTGGAGCCCTCGCCGGCGCGCGACTTCCTCGCGGGCCTGGGCATGTCGCTGCCTCGTCCGCAGGCCATCGTTATCGCATCAGCCCACTGGGACACGCCGTACCCGGCGATCAGCGCCGTGGAGACCAACGACACCATCCACGATTTCTACGGCTTTCCCCCAGCGCTTTACGCGATGCGCTACCCGGCGCCTGGGGACAGCGCACTGGCGCAGCGCATCGAGACATTGCTACGCGATGCAGGCCTGAACGCCGATCTCGACAGCGCCCGCGGCCTCGATCACGGCGCCTGGGTTCCGCTGTCGTTGATATATCCCGAACACGACATCCCGGTGCTGCAGGTTTCGCTGCAGGCCGAGCAAGGTCCGGAGCATCATCTGCTCCTCGGCCAGGCGCTGACGGCATTACCGCGCGAGAACATACTTGTCATCGGGTCCGGCACGTTCACCCATGATCTTGGCCGCCTGCGCCGCGCGACGCCCGACGTCGCGCCGGCGCCCGACGTCGTCGCCTTCGCCGATTGGATGCATGCGGCGCTACAGCAAAACCGTACCGGCGATTTGCTTGCGTATCGCAGCAAGGCGCCCCACGCGGCGGCACAGCATCCCACGGACGAGCATCTGATGCCGATCTTCGTGGCGCTCGGCGCGGCGGGCGGAGGCGCACGCGCGACACGACTGCATGCCAGCACCCGCTACGGCACGTTGCGCATGGATGCCTACGCTTTCGTGGCATGACGAATGCGGCTGTTCTTGTACGGCACGCTGCTGAACCCTGCCACGCTGGCAGAACGCAGCGGCGATCCCGCTGCTCCCCGCCGCTGCATCGCTGCCATCCTGCATGGCTGGCAGCGTGTCGCGTTGCCGAACGCCCGCTGGCCCACGCTGCGCCGCCGCCGCAACAGCGAGGTGACAGGCGCCGTGGTGGACGTGGATGCTGCGGCGGCACGGCGGCTCGCGGTCTATGAAGGTGATGCCTATCGCCTGGTGCCGGTTGTCGTGGCCACCGCTACCGGCAACATTGCCGCGAAAGTCTGGATCGCACCGGGCGGCACGTGCCGCCCCTGGAAGGAATAAGCCATGCTGCAAACACCGCCAGCCCAACCAGGTATGCGGGAAGACGAGATCGACACGCCCGCCCTGCTGATCGATCTCGACGCGTTCGAATTCAACCTCGACCGCATGGCCGCGCTGCTGGCCCCAACCGGGGCGAAGCTGCGCGCCCACGCCAAGACACACAAATCGCCAGTCATCGCAAAGTTGCAGATGGCGCGCGGTGCGGTCGGGCAATGCGTGCAGAAGGTGGCCGAGGCGGAAGTGCTCGCCTGGGGCGGCATCCCCAATATTCTGGTGAGCAACGAAGTGGTTGGCACGGCGAAACTGGCGCGGCTCTGTGCGCTGGCGAAGATCGCGCACGTTGCGGTGTGTGCCGATGACGCCGCGCAGGTGGCGTCGCTGGAAATCGCGGCTGCGGATGCCGGGATTCGCCTGCCGGTGCTGGTGGAAATCGATGTCGGTGCAGCACGCTGCGGCGTCGCGCCGGGGCCGGAGGCGGTGGCGCTGGCGCAGCAAATTGCAGGATCGAAGCACCTGATGTTTGGCGGCTTGCAGGCCTATCACGGTAGCGCTCAGCACAAGCGCACGGTCGAGGAGCGGCGCACGATGATCAGCGGCGCGGTGGATGCGTCGCGCCGCACGGTAGAGCAATTGCGGCAACAGGGACTGGATTGCCCGATCGTCGGCGGTGCCGGCACCGGAACGTTCGAACTCGAGGCGGTGTCCGGCATCTACACGGAAATGCAGGCCGGCAGCTACGCGTTCATGGATGCGGACTATGCGCGCAACCTGGATGCGGACGGCGCGCCGGTCGGCACGTTCCGCCATGCGCTGTTCGTGCTGGCGACGGTGATGAGTGCGCCGAAGCCGGGACTGGCGGTGCTGGACGCGGGGCACAAGGCGGTGGCGGTGGATTCGGGTCTGCCCGCGGTGTGGCAGCAGCCAGACATCCGTTACGTGTCCGCGTCGGACGAGCATGGCAAGCTGTCGGTCGGGTCAGAGACGGCGATGCCGAAGCTGGGCGAGAAATTGCGGCTGGTGCCAGGACACTGCGACCCGACGGTGGATCGCTACGATTGGTATGTGGGGGTACGCGGTGGACGGGTCGAATGCCTGTGGCCGGTCGCAGCGCGGGGGATGATGTCATAGCAAGCCCTTCCTCCGTGCCGCCGGCGGCGGCGGCCGGGCCAGCGCGCACACGATTTGCGACCTGCGGTTAGGAGACTTTTTTGACGATGGCGGTCCAGTGCGTCACACGTAACGCATGTCTGCCCATGCGTCCTCTCCCGAACGGATCGCCCGCCATCGTGCCAGTCAGCTTAAGCGAGGGCTGCGTGGTGTGGCTACCCGCGGATTGCGAGCCCCTTCTCAGGTTACGGTGGATTGGCGGCACACGGTCCGATGCTGCGACATGGATCAGGCAATCGGCCATGTCGACCCGACAGCGACGCAGGCGATCATGCGCCTGCTTGCTGTCGTGTTGGGGATTGGGGCCCGCAGGCCCCGCCGCACGTGACAGGGCCCGCCGGCAGAGGCCAAACTATTGCTTCCCTGCGACAGCGTCCAAGCGGCGGCGTCGAGTGCCAATGCTCGGCCGTGTCCCCCGAGTGCGGCGGCAGAGGGACTGACGCTCCCTATTCTGCCACCGCGGGCACGTACAAGTCCGCCCCTTTCTGCACGAACTCCCGGCTCTTCTCCTCCAATCCCGTCATCCGTGCAGCCTCGTCGCGCAGGTCCTGCGTGATCTTCATGGAGCAGAATTTCGGGCCGCACATGGAGCAGAAATGGGCGACCTTGTGGGCGTCCTTGGGCAGGGTCTCGTCGTGGAAATCGCGCGCCGTATCGGGATCGAGCGACAGGTTGAACTGGTCCTGCCAGCGGAAATCGAACCGCGCCCGGCTCACCGCATCATCGCGTAGCTTCGCCGCGGGATGCCCCTTCGCCAGATCTGCAGCATGCGCCGCAATGCGGTACGTGATCACGCCCACCTTCACGTCGTCTCGGTTGGGCAGCCCCAGATGCTCTTTCGGCGTCACGTAGCAGAGCATCGCGGTACCAAACCAGCCGATCATCGCCGCACCGATGCCCGACGTGATATGGTCGTAGCCGGGCGCGATATCGGTGGTCAGGGGGCCCAGCGTATAGAAGGGCGCTTCGCCGCATTCGCGAAGCTGCTTTTCCATGTTGACCTTGATCTTGTGCATCGGCACGTGGCCGGGACCCTCGATCATGACCTGGCAGCCCTTGTCCCAGGCGATCTTCGTCAGCTCACCGAGGGTCTCCAGCTCCGCGAACTGCGCCGCATCGTTGGCATCGGCGTTCGACCCCGGCCGTAGCCCATCGCCCAAGGAGAACGACACATCGTATTTGCGCATGATGTCGCAGATCTCGTCGAACCGTTCATACAAGAACGATTCCTTGTGATGCGACAGGCACCACCGCGCCATGATCGAGCCGCCACGCGACACGATCCCCGTCACGCGCTTGGCCGTCAGCGGCACGTACGGAAGCCGCACGCCGGCATGAATCGTGAAGTAATCCACGCCTTGCTCGGCTTGCTCGATCAGCGTGTCCTTGAACACGTCCCAATCCAGCTTCGCCGGGTCGCCGTCCACCTTCTCCAGCGCCTGGTAGATCGGCACCGTGCCGATTGGCACTGGCGAGTTACGCAGGATCCAGCTGCGGATATTGTGGATGTTCCGTCCGGTGGACAGGTCCATCACCGTGTCGGAACCCCACCGGATCGCCCACACCAGCTTTTCCACCTCTTCTGCCGCGCCGGACGTCACCGCGGAGTTGCCGATATTGGCGTTGATCTTTACCAGGAAGTTGCGGCCGATGATCACCGGCTCCAGCTCCGGGTGATTGATGTTGGCGGGAATGATCGCCCGTCCGCGCGCCACTTCCTGCCGCACGAATTCCGGCGTCACGAAGGCCGGCAAGTCCGCACCGAAGCTTTCGCCATCGGCCAGGCGCTCTTCCGCGCCCTCCAGCATCTTCAAACGGCCGATATTCTCGCGGTGCGCGACGTAAATCATCTCGTCGGTGATGATGCCGGCGCGGGCGAATTCGATTTGCGTCACGGGCTGGCTGGGCTTGCCGCCATATACCGGGTGATCGGCCGGACATTCCGGCACCAGCTTGTCGCCGGTCGCACCGCCATTATCCTCCGGCTTCACCGCGCGCGCGGCAATCCGGTCAAAGACCCGCCTCGCCAGCCACTCGCGCCGCACCGGCGGCAGGCCGGCAGAAAGATCGATGGTGACGGCAGGATCCGTATAAGGGCCAGAGGTGTCATAGACGCGGAACGCTTCCTCCCGTGCCACCGGATCGAGCGCGATCTCGCGGAACGGCACCAGCATATCCGGGCGGCCTTCCGGCGAACCGTACATCTTCCGCGAGCCGACAATCGGGCCAGTGGTGACATTGCTCGGCCTCGCAGTGGTTTTAGACTGCACGGTCATCGGCGTTTCCTCCTAGGCGGCATGGGCGGGCCGGGAAGGAAACGGGAAAAGTTCGGTTGCCGAAATTCCCGTCCCTCCGCCGGCATGACCCGGTTCAGGTTCCAGGGTCACCGCGCCGTCGCCTGCCGCGACACTGACGGTATCTCAGCCCCCGTCCGGCGGGGCTCCCCTCGGTCGTTAGAGATGATGGGAGCCGGGGGACGCGTTGTCAAACCATCTCCCCCTTGGACCGGCGCATCAGCCCAGCATGCCGCCCGACAGGCTTGCGACCTTACGGCCCAACCCGGCCACCAATGCCGGCGGGCCACCGCTCATCAGCAATTGTTGGAAGTCCGAGCGCTGCACCGCCACGCGGCTGATCGAGCCGTCGGTCAGCACATCCACCACCTGCCATCCGCCCGGCCCCTGCCGCATGACGTAATCCAGCTTCACCGGCGAATCATTCGTGCGGATCAACCGCGTCCGCACCACTACCTCGCCGTTGCCGACCGGACGCACCGTCGGCAATATTTCGAAACTCTGGCCGTTATAGCTGTTGAAGTTCGAGACATATGTGGACACGGTGTAGCGGCGAAATGCCGTTGCCAGCTCGGCCTTCTGTGCTTCCGGCACCGTCGCCCAGGATAGCCCGATCGACGCTGCCAGCACCGCATTCAGGTTGAACACTCGCTCCACCTCCGGTTCCAGCGCCCGATAGCGTGCATTGAACGACGCGCTGCCGCCCGACTTCATCGCTGCCAGCAAGGCATTGTCCAGGCGCACGATCGGTCCTTGTGCTGCTGAGTCGGCCGGATCGGCAAACGATGCCCGCCAGGGCGCGGCAGCCATGGCAGCGATCGCGAGACCAAGAACAGTACGGCGCCCCATGTTGGGAAGGTGTTGTGTGAGCATTGCTCGCTCCCTGCTGTCGGTTGGAACTCTCATGCGAAACGGCATTCAGCGCCGAGCCGGCCTGTGAACCTGTGCCAGACCTGGGTCGCCCCCAGCATCGGAATGCCAATGAACACGCGAAGGCGAAGATCACCTTGATCGTTCACCGACAGCCGTGTCTGGTATGAATTGCCGTCGCGTGGATCGGTAATCTCGCCATGCCACGTGCCGGTGGGGCCGATCCTGTCGGCCGAGATAATGGTGAGCCCGCATTGCGGTTGACCCTGCGCATCGGTCGGCATCGGCGCGCCAGGCGCCCGGTCGAGCCCGACGATGCGGCCGCAGAGCCCGTCGCCGCATGGCGCGATCTGCACCACGCCATGGCCATTCGCCGTTAGCCACGCGCCTTCCAGGCTCGGCGAAGGCGCTGCCGATGCGGACGCCGCGATCAGTGCGATTCCCAGCATCGCCGCCGCAGCAATCAACCACTGCCATCCACAATGCCTCAACATCGCTGTCGTCCCGGCTTAACAAGACACAAAGGCATATGGATCAGGATCGGCGGCAGGAAACCGCCGCCACGCGAAATGCACTTGTCCCAAAGTCGATGAAATCGCCGTTGAGACGGATCGGCGCCGTGGCACCGAACCGGCAGGTTCCGAAGAACTGCGGGCGGACATGGGGGCCGCCTTGACACGGCGGCATCGACGGCAGCCAGAGCGATGCGATCCCAAGCTGGGCTCGGCTGCCCGCTTCGTGCCGCAAGTCTCGTCGCCGGCCGCGAAAATTCCCGCCGAGGGAGGGGTGCTTTCCGCAAGCCGGTCACTCATGTTCCTGCACGCGGCGTCTTCGGTGCCGACGTCATGGATGTGAGTTTCGCATGCGAATCAACCTTCGCGACGTGCAGCGGATGAAGGATCGGGGCGAGCGCATCGCCATGGTCACCGCCTATGACTACCCTTCCGCCCGGCTGGCCGATCGCGCCGGCGTTCCTTTGCTGCTGGTGGGCGACTCGCTCGGCATGGTCGTGCAGGGCCATGATTCCACCCTGCCGGTTACCTTGGACGACATGACCCGCCACGCCGCTTCCGTTGTGCGTGGCAGCCAGCGGGCCCTGGTCGTGGGCGACCTGCCTTTCCTCACCTATGCCACTTTGCCGGACGCGATCGCCGCCGCCCGCCGGCTGATGCAGGAGGCGGGGGTCCAGGCGGTGAAGCTGGAAGGTGGCAGCGCCGTGGCGGACACGGTGCGCCGGCTCATCGAGTTGGGCGTCCCCGTGATGGGCCATCTGGGCTTCACGCCCCAGTCACAGCACCAACTCGGCGTACGGGTCCAGGCGAGAGAGGCTGCCGACGCGCGGCGCCTGGTCGAGGACGCGCTCGCGCTGCAGGCGGCGGGCGCCTTCGCGGTCGTGCTCGAACTCGTGCCCGCGCCGCTCGCCCAGGCGGTCACCAGCAGGCTCGCGATCCCGACCATCGGGATCGGAGCCGGCGCGGGCTGCGCTGGGCAAGTGCAGGTCTGGCACGATATTCTCGGCCTGGGCGACGGCAAGCCGCCGCGTCACGCCAAACCGTTCGCCATGCTCGGCGATGCGATCGACGCGGCGCTCAAGGCCTATATTGAAGATGTGGCGCAAGCGCGCTTCCCCACCGACGCACAAAGCTCGACCATGGAGCCGGCAGTCCTGGCCGAGGCTCTGAAGGGACTCGGCTGACATGCAGGTGGTCACGACAATCGCCGAAGTTCGCGCTGCGCGCCGCAAGTTTCCCGAACTCGGCCTGGTACCGACCATGGGTTACCTGCACGCAGGGCATATCAGCCTCGTAGATCAGGCGAAGCGAGACTGCGGTGCGGTGGCCGTGAGCATCTTCGTCAATCCGACCCAGTTCGGTCCGGGCGAGGACCTCGCGCGCTACCCGCGAGACCTTGCACGCGACCTCTCGTTGTTGAAGGCCGCCGGGACTGACCTGGTGTTCACCCCGGAGCCGACGGAGATCTATCCCCCCGGCTGTGCCACCCGCATCGACGTTGGCCGGGTTGGGACCCACCTGGAGGGCGCCGCCCGGCCAGGCCATTTCGCTGGTGTAGCGACCGTGGTAGCCAAACTGTTCAACATCTTCCAACCCACGCGTGCCTATTTCGGCCAGAAAGACGCGCAGCAGACGGTCGTGATCCGTCACATGACGCGCGACCTCGACCTGCCGGTGCAGGTGGTGGTCGCGCCGACGGTGCGGGAGGCGGACGGTCTCGCGATGTCCAGCCGCAACATATATCTGACGGCGGAGCAACGGGCCGCTGCGCCGGCGCTCTACTGCGCTCTGGTCGAGGCTCGGCGTCGGTTCGATGACGGGGAACGGAACGCCTCCCGGATCCGGCGCGCCATGCAGGCGGTGCTGTCTGGCCGGCCGGAAATTGCGATGGACTACGTGAGCGTGGCCGATCCCGAGACGCTGGAGGAGCTGGACGATATTGCCGGTCCGGCCCTGGCCTCCTTGGCCGCACGGCTCGGCTCCTCGCGCTTGATCGACAATGTCGTTCTCGAGCCGCGATCAGATGCCGGCGGGGAAGCCGGCGCCAACAAGGTCGGCGATGCGCGTTGCCGATAGCCTGCCGCAGGGTGGGAACTCTGTCGCCCATTCGACTGCGACGCCAAGGGACTCATCATATTCACCGTATCTGGGGTTGCTTTCGTGACCCAGGACTCTTGGTCAGATCTGCGCGGCGAACTTGACCTCCCCACCAGTACCCGCACGATCTGCGCAGCATAGCCGACCGCCGGGCACCGCTAACCGGCGTGGGGAAAGGAAACGACCATGAACATGCCGCAGGACGCGATCGAGGCGGATTTCATCGTGGTGGGCGCCGGCTCGGCCGGCTGCGTCATGGCGGCCCGGCTGACGGAAGACCCCGCCACCAGCGTCGTCTTGCTCGAAGCCGGCGGTGACGACTGGAACCGCTGGATTCACATCCCGCTGGGTTTCGGCAAGACCTTCGCCGATCCGTCGGTGAACTGGTGTTACGAGACGGAACCCGACGCTGGCGCTGCCGGACGCAAGATTTTCTGGCCGCGCGGCAAGGTGCTGGGCGGTTCGTCCAGCATCAACGGCATGGTCTATATCCGTGGCCAGCACGAGGATTTCGACCTCTGGCGCCAGATGGGTTGCGCCGGCTGGTCAGCGCAGGATGTGCTGCCGTATTTCAAGCGCGCAGAGCACCAGACACGCGGCCCCGACGATTGGCACGCGACCGGCGGTCCCCTGGCGGTGTCCGATGTCGAGGCCGGCCATCCGCTGTGCGAGGCATTCATCCGCGCTTGCAACGAGCTCGGCTTTCCCACCAATCACGATTTCAACGGCGCGAGTCAGGATGGTGTCGGTTATCACCAGACCACCACGCGCAACGGCCGGAGGTGTTCCACGGCCGTCGCCTACCTCAAGTCGGCAGCGCAACGCCGTAACCTGCGAGTCCTCACCGGCGCGCTCGCGGAACGCGTCATCTTCGAAGGCCGCCGCGCCGTCGGTGTGGCATTCCGCCAGGATGGTCTCGCCGTCACCGCCCGCGCCCGGCGCGAGGTGATCCTCTGCGGCGGCGCCATCAACTCTCCCCAGCTATTGCTGCTGTCCGGCATCGGGCCGCAGCAGCACCTGACCGATCTTGGCGTTCCGGTGGTGCACCATCTTCCCGGCGTGGGACAGGCGATGCAGGATCATTATTCGGCACCGATCAAGCTGAAATGCCGGTTCCCGATCACAGTGAACGACATCATGCTGAGCCCGCTGAAAATGCTGAACACTGCCCTGCAGTATTATCTCGGACGCCGCGGCGCGATGGCGGCCATCTCGGCACAGGTGGCATTGTTCGCGCGTACAAGGCCGGAACTGGCAACGCCAGACATAAAGATGTCGATCTCGATCTTCAGTGCCGACCGGCCGCAGGACGGCCTGCACAAGTTCTCCGGCTTCACCGTCATCGTCTACCAGCTTCGCCCCGAAAGCCGCGGCGAGATCAGGCTGAGATCGCCGCACCCACAGGACGCGCCGGCGATCTTTCCCAACTACCTGGCCACCGAAACCGACCGCCGCACCATCACTGGCGGCTTGTTTCTCGGCCGCCGCTTGCTAGCGACTTCGCATTTGCAAACTTACGTCGAAGAAGAATTCCTGCCCGGCCCCCAGGTGCAGACCGACGCGCAGCTGCTG
>Ga0335072_10007146_pt1 | contig 16297 bp, 14 predicted proteins | sample Lox_Sample_21_FD_206725 | JGI IMG/M metagenome (GOLD analysis project Ga0335072, IMG submission 206725) | Soil microbial communities from Loxahatchee National Wildlife Refuge, Florida, United States - Lox_Sample_2.1 | ecosystem: Environmental > Terrestrial > Soil > Wetlands | place: USA...
GGCGGTCGCCCCGTCGACTTACTGTTCGCCAACTCCCCGGAGATCCGCAACCACCTCAAGGTCCGCCTGCTGGCCGGATCACAGGACACGCGCCTCACCGCCGCCATCGGACAGCTCGAGACGGAACTCGCGGCGCTCAATGTGCGGTACGAATCGCGCACGGCGGAAGGCGCGGACCACGACTACCCCGAAATCATCGACAGCACCGGCGACGACTACTTCGCCTTCTGGCGAGATTGACGGCGGACGAAAAGCGGCACTACCTCTTCACGGACTTTTCATCACGGCGCCGCGGCCACAGAACTCCAGAGGCCGCCCAAAAAGCCGCCCGGCGGCATTTCTTAGGGCAGGAGCCGCTAAGGTTCGGTCGGCTATCGGAATTACATGTAAGTCACGTCTCCGATGCTTCGTCCCGTCCTCCAACGCACTATTAGGTTTCCGTTTTTCACACACCAAAGAACTTTCACCCTATGGACATTAGCCCGGTGTTTCGTCACCGTTAATCCTATGGATCGCGCGGCCATATGGCTGCAATCGTCAGGAGGCGTCATGGAATCGGGATCGCGGAGCAGTGCGCCCCTGATGACGCCTGGCCGCGTCCACGGCCACTCTGGTCCCGCGCTCGCAGCGCGTCCGCCGCGCGAGCGCGGCTCCGGATCGATGCACCGGCGCCCAGGGCTGCTCCGGCACTGTCGTCATCTCCGGCGACGACTTAGCCGTTACGCGCGGGCACCGGCTCTAAGGAAGATTGCCAGCCCCGCCCGTCACGGTCGGGCTGGCGAGACCGGCCTCGGACCAGGTCCGCAAGCCGTGCGCGCCTGCACCCCCGTCCGCGGTCAGCGACCAGCGGAGACAACGTCGCCAGTCCTTTCAGGAAGGCCAAGAAAACGTGGCAGAAAGTACCCGAGCTCCAAGCCCCTGCTTCGTCGCCACCCTGGGCGGCATGGCTTCCTACCTCGAGGGTGCCACCCTGCTAAGCCTGGGCATCTCCATCGTGCTCTTCCAGCACGCTTTCCACCTCAGCGCCTGGAGCCAGGGAGCGCTCAGCGCGCTGCTCCTGTTCACCTTCGCGGGCGGAGCGATCATCGGCGGGCGTCTCGGCGACTTGTTCGGCCGCCGCAAGGTCTACTCCGTCGACCTGCTCATCTACATGGCCGGCACAGTCATCGTCATGTGCGCCTCCAGCCAGCCACTGCTGTTCCTCGGAGTCACCGTCACCGGCCTGGCCATGGGGGCGGACCTGCCGACCTCACTAGCGCTGGTGGCCGAGGAGGCTCCACCCGGAAAGCAGGGCTCCGCGATGGCCTACTCGCAGACGCTGCTGCTCGCAGGCGTCGGCGTCGCCCAGATCCTCACGCTGTTCCTGGGCTCGAAGGGCGCGACAGGTGCCCGGTTCCTCTTCCTGCACCTGTTCATCGTCGCGTTGATCGTGTGGGTGCTGCGCCGCCGCGTGGCCGAGTCGATCGTATGGGAGCAGACCCGGAAGTCGGACGACCGGACCGAGCTCCGCAGGCTTAGGCGCGTGTTCGGCAAGCCATACGGCGCTGCGCTCCTGGCCACCGGTCTCTACTTCGTCATCAGCGGCCTGATGCCCAATGCCCTGTCCCAGTTCGGCGCCTATCTGTTCGTCACCATCGCCCATACCGGCGCCAGCACGTACTCCCTGCTCGGCCTGCCCAGCCTGGTTCTCGGCCCGGCCATCGCCATCGGCCTGCAGCGGTACGTCGACACGAGGTACCGCGTCTGGTTCGTCGCCATCGGTCTCGGCTCGCTGATCGCCGGCCCACTCGTAGCCGTGGCCGGGCGTTTCTCGCTGCCGTCGCTGGTGGGCTTGGTCATCTTGAACACGATCGGCGCAACCTGGGCGGGCGACGGCATCTACCGGGTATGGACCCAGGAGATTTTTCCGACCGAGATGCGCAGCACGGCCCAGGGCTTCACCTATGGCCTCGCACGCCTGCTGATGGCGGCCTTCAGCCTGGTCACTCCGGCACTGATAGCGCATTCCGCCACTGAACTGATGCTGGTACTGTCCGGTCTCGGCGTGATGGGCTCGATCATCGGCCTCACCCTCATCCCCCGGATTCCCCGGCACGGGCGGCTCGACTCCCCGCGGCCCCAGCCGGCCGCGGCCGCCGACGTGAGGACGGCTGTCGACGTCTCCTAGTTCGACTCGGCCGTCCGCACGGGCGGCCTCCGCTCTACCCACCCAAGGCAAGGATGACGCATGACTCTCCCGACTCTCGACTCACAGGCGGCCGAGCAGCTGATCGCGGCCGGCACCGCCCACGCCCGGACTCTCGGCGTGCAGGTGCGCATCACCGTCGTCGGCAGCGACGGCTCCCTGCTCGCCACGAACCACCCCCAGGGCAACGCCCCGGAAACGTTTGAACTGTCGTGGTTCAAAGCGTACGCAGCCGCCATGCCAACGGGCGCGCCTGAGCTACTGAGCACCTGGCAGAAGCGCGAACCGGGCCTGTTCGCCGAGATCTCCAGGTATTCTATGGACCCCCTGCTCGGCGGCGACGGCCGCGCCGAGATCCGGCGCGGCGGCGTCCTGCGCGGAGGCATAGGCGCCTCGGGGGCGCCCAGCGAGGTCGACCAGCTGATCTGCGAATACGCCCTGGAGCTGCTCGGCTACGACCCGCCCGTCTCCGGAGGTCCCGGCCTCAGCGGAAACCCGCACCAAGGGGTGCACCTGGCCGACGCCGTCCCGTGGCACCTGCTAAACGACGGCCAGAAGGTCCCCGCGATCGGTCTGGGGACCGCGCCGATGGGCCACGAGCAGACCGAGACGGCGGTGGCCCGCGCGCTGCGCCTCGGATACCGCCTGTTCGACACCGGTTCCGCTTATGGCAACGAATCAGCCGTGGGCCAGGCCATCGCCGCTGGCAGCGTCCCGCGCGAGGAGATCCGCGTCCTGACGAAGCTGCGCGGCCGCGCCCACGGGTACGAGCAAACCATCGCCGCGTTCGAAGAATCCCGCCGCAAGCTCGGCCTCCGGTACGTCGACCTATTCCTCATCCACTGGCCGCTGCCCGCGCTTGACAAGTACGTCGAGTCCTGGCGGGCAATGATCAAACTCAGGGACGACGGCGTCGTCCGCTCCATCGGCGTTTCCAACTTCACCGCCGAGCATCTCGCCCGCCTGGTCAAGGAGACCGGCGTCACCCCCACCGTCAACCAGGTTGAGATGCACCCGGGTTTCCCGCAGCCTCGACTGCGAGCCGTGCACGAGGACCTGGGGGTGCGCACGATGAGTTACAGCCCGCTCGGGCGGGGCACCGACCTGCTCGGCGCGCCCGAGGTAGCCTCCGTCGCCCGCGCCCACGGTGTGACTCCCGCTCAGGCCGTACTCCGCTGGCACGTCCAGCTCGGCGCGATCCCGCTGCCGCGCTCGGGCGACCCTCGGCGCCAGCGCGAGAACCTCGACGTGCTCGGATTCGAACTCGCCCCGGACGAGCTCGACCGGATAAGCCTGATGGCCGGAAGCCGGATCGGCTTCGACCCGGAGACACACGCGGAGTACTAGGCCGGTTCCGGCCCGCGGCTCAGCTTCCGGCCCGCGGCTCATCGGATCGTTTTCGCCGCCCGCCGCTATCCGGTCGTGATCGGCTGGCGTTCGCGGCGCCGTTGCCTTTGCCGGACGGGATCGGGCAGCAGGACGGCCTTCACGAGTGCCTGCGTATAGGCGCGATTCGGTGATGGTGTCGCCGACGGTCCTGGCCGGGTTCATGGAGCCGATCGGGTCCTGGAACACCACCTGGATCGGCGGGCGAGCTCTCGACGGTGAGCCGCATCCTCAACGGCGATGACGAGCGGTTCCCGGACGCGACCCGCCAGCGAGTGCTGCAGGCCCCCAGAGAGCTCGAGTACCTGCCGTCGATGGCCGGCCGCTCGCTCAAGAGCGGCCGCAGCGACATCATCGCGGTCCTCCTGCCCGACAGCACCTTCGCGAGCGACCTCCAGGACGCCATCGACGCGCTGATCGCGGAAACCGGCCTCTTCGGGCTGAACGCGGTCGTGCGCTTCGCAAGCTCGACCGGCACCGCGACCCGCTCCGCGGTCATCGCCCTGCAGCCCGTCGCGGTGGTGGACTTCGGCATCCTGCCAGAGGCAGACCGGCAGTGGTTCGAAGACCGGGGCATCGTCATCACCCCGCTTGTGGTCGTGAACGAGCGCTACCCGGACGGCGGCATCTCAGAGCTCCATGCCCAGGTGCTCGATCGCTACGCCGACCGCGATGTCTGGTTCGCGGACGTCAGCAGGGCACGGCCGGACGCCTACCTCCCGCTGCGGTTCGCCACGTTCACCGCCGCCGCGAAGGATCACGGCCTGCGCCCCGCCGCAGCGAGTCGAGTTCTCCTACACCTCGCCGGACGCGCGCGCCGCGCTGCTGCACATGCTTGCGGGCAACTCACCGATCGCGATCGCGTCTTACAACGACGACCTAGCGATCGCGCTGCTTTCCGCCGCACGCGACCTGGACATCGCCGTACCGGCGGCCGCGGCGATCGTCGGCGCCGACCACACCGTCCAGGGGCAGTTCTGGAAGTCGGCGCTGACCACCATCGACACCGACTTCACCGCCCTCGTCGAGGAGAACCTGTCGGAGAACCTCCGCGAGCAACTAGGCCTCCCGCGGCGCCGCGATTTGGCCCGCCCCCGCTTCCGCGTGATACACGGCGAGACCGCCTGAACGAACGCCGCCCTGCGCCTGCCGATGCTTGAACAGGGCGTCCATGGCAGCCCCCGCCTACGCGACCGTCAGGTCATCGGGTTGGCCGTGACGGGCCAGCGCTTCAAATTCGGCACGTCTCGCGCGCTGTAGATCCGGGTCGGGTATCGGGGCAGCGGCGAACAGTCGACGCGTGTAAGCTGTCCACCGGCTGCTGTCGCCATCGTGGCCAGCGAATACGTCCACGATCCGTCCCTTTTCGAGGACCGCCACCCTGGTGGCTATGTGCCTGACGACGGCTAGGTCGTGGCTGATGAACAGGTAGCTGACTCCGAGCTCGGCCTGGAGGTCAGACAGCAGGCTCAAGACCTGAGCCTGGACCGAGAGATCCAGCGCGCTCACCGCCTCGTCGCAGATCACCAAGGGCGGCCGCGTGATCACGGCTCGTGCGATGGCTATCCGCTGGCGCTGACCGCCCGAGAAGTCTCGGGGCAGCCGATGCGCGGCGTCGGCCGACAGGCCCACCCGGTCCAGTTCGTCCGCCACTCGACGGCGCCTCTCAACCCGGCCAATCCCCGGTTCCTGGACCAGCAAGCTCTCCTCGAGGATAGACCCGACGGTGCGCGCCGGGTTCAGGGATCCGTACGGATCCTGGAAGACGGTCTGCACGATGGCCGCCAGTGCCCGCCGGTCGGACAAGCGGCGAGTCGATGCCAGGGCGCCGTTGAGCAGCACGGTTCCGCTGGATGGAGTCACCAGTCCCTGGATTGCCCGGGCGATGGTCGTCTTGCCTGAACCCGACTCCCCGACCAGCGCTAGCGTCTCTCCACGGCCGATGTCGAAGTTCGCGTGGTCAACGGCGCGTCGTCCCCCCTTAAGATGCTTGGTCGCGTAGTCGACGACCAGGTCCCTTACCGACAGCAGCTGGTCGTGCCGTCCTGCGTCCTCAGACATGCACGGCTCCCCGGCGCAGTTCGTTGGCGCGGATGCACCGGCTGGTGTGCCCGCCCTTTTCCGGTTCCAGGTCGGCAAGTTGCGGGTGAACCGCCCGGCATTGGTCAAGCGCCAGGGGACAGCGCGCCGCGAACCGGCAGCCATCAGGGAATTTCCCCGGAGCGGGAACCGCCCCGGGGATGAAGGTCAGCTTGCCGTCCTCCGCTTGCAGGTGCGGATCGGCCTGACGCAGCGCCGCGGTGTAGGGATGCGCCGGATGCTTGAACACCTCGCGCACGGCGCCGGACTCGACGATCTCGCCGACGTAGAGCGTCAGCACGCGGTCGCACATGTCCGCGACCACCCCCCAGTCGTGAGTTACGAGGAGAATCGTAAGGCCGCGGTCGCGCTGCAGTTCTTTGAGGAGGCCAAGAACCTCCATCTGGACCGTCACGTCAAGCGCGGTCGTCGGCTCGTCCGCGATCAGCAGCTCAGGGTCGCCCGCCAGGGCGAGGGCGATCGCGACCCGTTGCGCCTGACCACCCGAGATCTGGAATGGATACTGGCGCGCAATGATCTCAGGACTGGGAATACGCACCGACGCGAGCAGCCTCAGAGCCGCGGCCCTGGCTTCCCGTTTGCTCAGGTCGCGATGGGTACGGATCGCCTCAACGAGCTGGCTCTCGACCCTGAAGAGCGGATCAAGCGCTGACATCGGATCCTGTCCCACGTACGCGATCCTGCGCCCGCGGATCGCGGCAAGCTTCCGTTTGTCGCCCCCCGCAAGGTCGACGCCATCGAAGATCATGCTCCCTTGAACGCGCGTGTTGCGTGCGGGCTGCACCAGTGCGCGTGTCACGGCTGATTTTCCGGCGCCTGTCTCCCCAACGAGTCCAAGGACCTCGCCACGGCGCACGTCGAAGCCCACGTGGTCCACCAGCGTTAGCCGTCTCGGGCCGGTGGTTTCGATGCTCAGGTTCCTGACGCTCAGCAGAACCCGGGGGTTTGTCGATGCTGGGACCTCGGCCGCTGACTCCACCCCGCTCGGCTCAGCGAAGACATCCGGCGCGAGGAGACCGTCGGCTGGTGCGCGTGTCGCGGCCGCGCTCTTGCTCGAGCGCGGCTGGGCTGTGCCAAGCGGCCGCCGGCTCGGGGTGCGGCGCCTCCGCCTCCGGGCCGGTCGTTCGACCACCTCACCCAGAACACCGAACGCCAAGATCGTGAGTCCGGTGACGACAATCGGAGGGACGATCATCCACGTATCGGTCGACAAATACTGCGACGCGTTGGCCAGGATCCCACCCCAGCTCGGGTCCGGCGACGGGACGTCAAGGCCGAGGAACCCGTATCCGATCTCGATGACAATCGCAAGCGCAGCCATCATCGACGCCTGAACCCGAATGACCCGCGCCAGCCGAGGCGCCAGATGCCGCCGGATGATCGCCGCGTGGGACAAGCCCGACGCTCGTGCCGCGGTCACGTAGAGCTCATTCCTCACGGTGAGGGTCGCGCCACGCACGATCCGATACATCGGAGCGGACATGAAAAGCCCGGTCACCGCCATGACGAGGTCGAGATTTCCGGGGAAGATGGCGAACACCACGAGCCCGACCAGCAGTCCGGGAACTGACTGCGCGATGTCGGAGATCAGCGCAAGAGCCCGGTCGGCGCGCCCCCCGAGGTAGCCGCCGGCCAGCCCCGACGCGCCTCCGATGCAGACCGTTAGCGCGACGAGGATCGCGGCGCCCTCGAGCGTGGGCCGGGCTCCGTAGAGCAATCGCACCAGTAGTCCGCGTCCCAGGGGGTCGGTGCCGAGGATGTGCTGCAGGCTCGGGCCTTGCAGGGCAGCCAGGACGTTTTGGTCATCGCTCCCCTGGGGAGCGAGCAAAGAGGCGAAAACCGCGCCGAACACCACCGCGGCGACCCACGTCCACGCCGCCGCAGTCACCCAGCTGACCTGGCGGATATGCAGAGCGCGCCCCACCATGTTGCCGCTTAGGGCTCTGGTCCTACTCACTGGAGGCTCACCTTCGGGTTCAGCACCGCGTACAGGAGGTCAAGGAGGATGTTGACGACGACTACAAAGGCCGTGAAGCACAGCGCCGTCGCTTGTACGACCGGCAAGTCCGCCTGGGTAGCCGAGGAAACCATCAGGCTCCCGACCCCGGGAATCCCAAATACGGTCTCGATCAGCACGACTGATCCGATGGCGCCAGCCAGTTGCACGCCCATCATGGCGAGGGCCGGGACGATCGCATTCCGCAAGGCGTGCTTGTAGACGACCGACCGCCGGTTGAAGCCGTTAGCCGTCAGCGTGAAGGCGAACTCGCTGTCCAGGGCTTCGAGCATCGACTGACGGACCTGCTTGGAGGAGAACGCGGCGCCGCTCAAGGACATCGCGATCACCGGAAGCACTAGGGAGCGCAGCCACTCGCCAGCCCCGGAGGACAGGGGAACATACCCCTCAACAGGGAAGATCCGTAGCTTGACCGCGAACACATCGATCAGCAGTAGCGCGACTACGAAGCCCGGCGTCGCGAGCCCGAGTAGCCCTCCGATGTCGGCGAGGCGAGCGACCCAGCCGCCGCGGAGCGCGGAAAACACGCCGAGCCAGATGGACGCGGCTACCGTCACCAGCGTCACGAGAATCACCAGGGAAAGCGTCGGCTCGAGCCGGCCTTCGACAAGGGTGGCAACTGACTGCCCATTGAGGAGCGAGGTGCCGAAGTTGCCTCGTACCGCGTCCTTGAGCCAGTCCCAGTACTGCACCGGCAGCGGTTCGTTCAGGTGCAGCTCCTGACTGAGCTGTGCGATCTTCGCAGGCGTGGCCTGAGCGCCCAGGATCGTCAGAGCGGCGTTGCCTGGAATCAGCGCGACCAGCAGGAAGGTCAAGGCAGACACCACCAGCAGCACCAGCACGCCCATCACAGTACGTCTTGCCAGAAACCTGAGCATATCGGGCTCACGAATCCTCTCTACTCACTCGCATGTCGGCGCGTCCAACTGAAATCAGGCACTCTTCTCGGGTCTCGGCGTCCACTGCGCGCGAGCGAATTGGACACGCATCGGCATCCGGCCCTCTCCTCCGCCCTTATTCCCGGCCGTCAAGAACCGCCATCGATTTTCTCATCGCTTCTACCGGGTCGGCCTCCGCTGGGCGATGCCATTCATGACCAACAAAGCCCGTGTAGCCAGACTCCGCGATGGCTCGCCCGATGTAACGGAAGTTAAGCTCCTGATCGTCGTCCAGAGGGCCCCGCCCCGGCACGCCGGCGACCTGGATATGGCCTATCCACTCAACGTGCTCATGCAACGTGCGAGCGATGTTGCCCTCCATTAGCTGCGCGTGATAGATGTCGTAAAGGATCTTCACGCGGGGTGATGCCACTCGCCGCACAACGTCCAGACCCCAGGCCATCCGGTCAAAGATGCTCTCCAGTGGTCCGTACAAGCCAAGGGAGTTCATGTTCTCGATGGTGAGCGTGACATTGCACGCCTCGGCTTCGGCCTTTACCTGGTTTAGAAAGGCAACGGCGTTGTCGGCGCCGGCCTCCGAGGAGACGTCCAGCCGACTGCCGCAGGACAGGTAGACGGCCGGGATCCCGTTCTGGCCAGCCAGCTGGATGCCTTTGGCGCAGGCCTCGAGAAATTCCCCCTGCGCCTGCTGCAGGGCGATCGCTCCCCAGCCGGCCGGCGCAGGCGGCGGCAGCATCGTAGACTGGCCTCCTCCGTAGTCGATGCGCATCAACGAGCAGACAAGCCCGTACCTCTCAAGGAGCGGCCAGTCTCGCGGGTCGCTAACGGCATCGATTCCGACAGCGCCAAGGCGCTGGGCGATCTGGCAGAGTTCCTCCACGCTCACGGTCTCACCGAACGGCGCCCGCGCGAATACCTGGCGCAGCGGCCGCAGCGGCTCAGAGTCCTCATTCTCAGCAGCCATGTCTCCTTGTTCCTCCGAATCCCTATATAGCCGAGGCGGTGACTCGTCAGCTCATTTCGAAGTAGAGCGGGTTCGGAGTCACCCCCTGGCTTGGCGGGACGATGACGTTCTGGCTTGAGTAGTAGGCCGGCGCCACCGCGGCGACTTCCACGAGCCAAACGTAGTTTCCCTGGGTCTGGCGCATGAGCGCCGCCCAGGCGGCGTACGCCGCGCTGCCACTCAGCGCGCTCGCGGCTTCGTAGCTCGCGTTAAATCCGGCGGACGGAGCAGGATCATCGAAGAAGTTCCAGAACCCGTCCGGGAACAGCGTCGCCTGGACAAAGCTCAGTACGTTGCCCGGTAGCTGGTCGATATCGGCAGCATATTTCTTCGCGACCATGTCGCTGATAAACGCGTTCTCGGTAGGCGCTGTCACCAGGTTCATCGTCACGCCGATCTTTTGGAACTGGGCGACGAGGAACTGGGCTGTCTGCACCGAGGTGCCGTCCGTCCCGTTCACGAGCGCGGTAAAGGTAAACCCGTGCGGGTAACCGGCGGCAGCCAGGAGAGACTCTGCCTTGGTGACGTTGTATGAGTAAATGTTCTGGCTGTAGTGGCCAGGAAACCCAGAGTCGTTCAGCTGTTCAAGCGGCGTGCCGCCGAGAGCAGTCGCACCTTGCGTGCGATCCACCGCATAGTTCAGCGCTTGACGTACCTTCACGTTTCCGAGCGCCGGAACGAGCTTGCCTGTACGGTCGGCGATCAGCAACCCGTAGCTCTTGGTAGCGGCGGCAGATGCGATCCGCAGTCCCGCGCTCTTTGCCGCCGCGTTGCTCAGGACCGTGCCGGCCACGTACGAACTTCCGTTGGCCGACGCGGCCTGGATGGCTGAGTTGGTGCTGCCAAGCACCTTGATTACGACCTCATTCCACTTTTGCTGGGCCGGGTCGAAGTAGTGCGGGTTCTTGATAAACGTGTACGTCGAGCCGGCCGAAGTCTGGCTCGGATCTAGTTGATATGCCCCGGCCCCAAAGGTCTCGTAGCCGATTGCACTAGACGTCATGCCCTTCGGGCTAATCGGGCTCGCGACCCCGCCCTGCTGTGAGAACTCGGCCTCCGCAAACGGGTATGCCTGAGTAAAGTAGATATCGAGCGTTGTCGAGTTCGGCGTCGTAATCCGCTCCAGCGGGAACTGTTCCGGACCGATCGAACCCGCCTTGATGGCGTACTTGATGACCTGCGCCTCAAGACTTGAGGTCAACAAGGTACCGTCACTGAAGCGCACGTCGGAACGAAGCACGATCTGGACTTCACGGTTGCCCGTGCCTACGTAACGGAAGCTCTTCGCCATTTCCGGCTTGTATTCTGTTGGTGACACCTGGTAAAACAGGTTGCCGTAAGCCAGGTCAACGACCGGCGTGTCAACCGGTCCCTGGCTCAGTGCCGGGTTAAGCGTCGTTGGCGGGCTCGGTTCATACAAAGTCAACGTGCTGGCTTGCCCCGCAGCGCCGGACGACGATCCGCATGCCGTGACCGCGGCTGCCACGAGCACCATGGCTAGCGCGACTGCCACGCCGCGCCCCGGTCTCCGGCCAGTAACGCATACCCTGCGTCGCGCAGCGCGTGCGGCCCTTATCAAGACCATGTTCCCTCCCTTGGGATGTCACTAGCCTTCACCGCTCTCACTTCGGATCATGGTCCGGACCGCGTCGAACGGTCCCAGCCATACCGCTGCTGGCGAGTCGGGCCGACGAGCCATGATGCGGTCAACTCGAACTGCCGAGCGATCACGTCCGGTTCAGGGCTAGTGGCTTAACGATGACGAAATTCTGCCGTGACGTCTATTACGTCCGTAGCAACATAAGATTTCAGATCCGGCTCGTTCCAGGCGAAATTGGCATTCGAATGGAACTGCCAATTCATATGACCGGAACTGCGACTTAAGTATTGCCTCAGAGGGTCGTCTGGTGTGAATTATGGTCAGCCAGTTGCAAGACGTGACCCCATGGCCTCCTACATCGACGGGGAGACCATGGTGACCCTGGGAGTGGCGCCGCTCGTACCCTGGCCCTCGATTGGAGACCTTGATTGGTAACTGGATAGGTTTCTCGCCTCTGGTTTGCTGCTCGTCTATTTGCGGGTGGCCGTCGGCTGTGGTGTAGTGCGGCGCGTGCCCGATGAGCCCGTGCCTGGTGATGCCGCGGGGCTTCGCGCTGGGAACGCGCGTCTGAGGGCGCTGCTGGCGGAACGGGACGCGCAGACCGGGGAACTGCTTGCGCAGCTGACGGTGGTCAGGGGGCTGCGGGAGCAGGTGGCGGAGCTTCAGGCGCAGGTCGCGGACCTGGCCGCGAAGGCCGGGAAGAACTCCCGGAACAGTTCTAAGCCGCCGTGTTCCGACGGCCTGGCCAGGCCGGCGCCGAAGTCGCTGCGGGGTAAGACCGGGAGGAAGCCGGGCCGGCCGAAGGGGCAGCCGGGCGTGACGCTGCAGCTCAGCGGCAGCCCGGACCGGGTAGTCCGGGATGAGCCGTCGCGCTGCTGAGGGTGCGCGGCCGGCCTGGCCGGCGCGCCGGAGGCGGGCGTGGTCAGGCGGCAGGTTACGGCGCTGCCGGAGGCGCGTGCCGAGGTCACCGGGCACCAGATGGCTGGCCGGCGCGGGCGTGGCGCACTTCGATGAGACCGGGTTCCGGGTCGCGGGAAGGCCGGCCTGGGCGCATTCCGCCTCGTCGGGGAAGTTCGCGCTGGTCACCGTGCACGCAAAGCGCGGGAAGGACGGGATGGAGGCGGCCGGGGTGCTGCCCGCGTTCGGCGGGATCGCCTGCCACGACGCCTGGGCGCCCTGCGACTGCTACGACGGCGTGTCCGGCCACGCTCTTTGCAATGCGCACGTGCTCCGCGAGCTGAACGCGGTCACCGAGACCGGCACGGACGCCGGCGTGACCTGGGCCAGGCAGGCGGCCGGCGCGCTGCTGGCGCTGAAGGAGGCCGCCGGCGACGCCCGCGAGGCCGGGCACGCCGCGGTCAGCGCGGAGATCCTGGACGAGCACGGCCGCTGGTTCGGCGAGGCGGCCGCCGCCGACACCGTGCTGAACGCCTCCCGCCGCAGCGCGCTGCGGAAGACGCGGCACGCCCTCGCCTCCCGGCTGGCCGCCCGCGAGGCGGACCACCTCCGCTTCGCCTCGGCCTGCGGGTTCCCTTCGACAACAACCCGGCCGAGCAGGTCACCCGGATGAGCAAGCTGCGGATCAAGGTCTCCGGCTGCATGCGGTCCATGGCCGGAGCCGAGGCCTTCTGCGCGATCCGCTCCTACCTGGCCACCGCCTCCCGCCACGGCAGCAGCTGGCTGGACGCCTGACCCGCGCCGCCGGGGGCCGCCCCTGGATCCCGGGCACCTCCTAGGCCCCCGCAGCGGGCAGCAGCCCCGATCCGGCAGCATGACGCGCCGGCCCCGGCTACCGTGGCCGCATGCCACCGCGCCCGTCAGGCCCCCAGCACGGCCTGTTCGACAACCCGGTCCGCGCCTTCAGCCTGGAAGAACTCACCGGGACCGTGCAAGAGCTCGAACGCCGGCGTCCCGGCCGCACCGTCGATGAGCTCACCACCGCCGTGTTCACCGAACTCGCCATGAAACGAACACGCCGCGCCGCCGACCTCGTCGCCGAGGCAATCCGGATCGCCCGCGCCCGGCAGCCCCGCGCCGAGATCACCGCCACCCGCTGGCAGGCCGGCACGTCCGAGGTCAGGCAATGGGCAGCCGGCAACGGCTTCCAGATCGGCACCGACGGCACCATCCCCGAACAGGCAATCACGGCATACAACCAGACACATCCCGACCGGCCATACTGACCAAACCCCCCAGCCATAACCCACTATCCCAGCGCGCTCCGGCGGGAAACAGCAGCACCTATCCAGTCACCTTGATTGAACAGAATTCCCCTGATCGGCATGGGGACAGCCCCGATGAGCGGCTCCCAGACCGAGGAGGCGGTCGCCGATGGCCTGCGGCGGGCTACCGCCTTATCGACACGGGTGCGGCCTACGGCAATGAAGCAGGCGTCGGACGCGCACTGTCGGCGAGCCAGATACCGCGTGAGGAGGTGTTCGTAGTCACGAAACTGCCTGGCCGCGACCACGGCTATGCCGAAACGCTCGCCTCCTTTGAGCAGTCCCGCCTCCGGCTCGACGTCGAGTAAGTGGACGGGTACCTCATCCACTGGCCGCTCCCGCAGCTCGACCGCTACGTCGACTCCTGGCGCGCGATGATCAAGCTGTGCGAGGGGGAGCAGATCCGGTCGATCGGCGTCTCCAACTTCACCGCCGGGCAGCTCGACCGGCTGGAGGCCGAGACAGGTGTCGTGCCGACGGTCAACCAGGTCGAGATGCACCCGGGCTTCCCGCAGGATGAACTCCTGGCCCAGCACAAGAAACGCGGCATCCAGACGATGGCCTACAGTCCGCTCGGGCGCGGCGGCGGACTGCTCGACACACCGCTGATCACCAGCATCGCCGCGGCTCATGGTGTCACCCCGGCACAGCTCGTACTGCGGTGGCACATCGAGCGCGGTGTCATCCCCCTGCCCCGATCATCCCGACCCGCGCAGGCGCGTCGAGAACCTGGATGCCTTCGGCTTCGCGCTCACCGTCAAGGAGACCGCGCGCATCGGCCGATCCCTGCCGCACCAGCGGATCGGCTTCGACCCCGAGACGCACGAGAAGTTCTGACCCCAGAGAAACCCCTGGCGCTGTCAGTCTTCCAGTCGTCGACGGTATCGGCGGTGGCTACGCCGCGTTCCGGGCGGAGGGAAGAGGTGCGAACAGCGGGAGGCGACACCGGTTACGGTGTCGCCTCCCGCCTGCCCGCGGATCAGGCCGAGTGGCCTGACTACGATCTCTTCTCTACGACCGGACTCGGTGGTGCATCGTCAGCAATCGCTTGATTGCGCCTTCGGCGACTTGCTCTGCGGCCCCGCGCGCGTACTTCGATGACATCGCCTCGTAGGTGATGCGGTCGTAGCTCCGCGCGTCGGGAAGGTACTTCGCCGCACCGTTGACCATGGTGGCCACCATCGTTGCCTGGAACGGGGATGCGGTGCGGATCCACTTCCCGGTTGTGCTGGCGAGCTCGGCCTGGGTGCCAACGAGGATGGCGTCGCCGATGCGGACGAACACGACCGGCACGTCCTGGTCGTCGGTCGGGGCGAAGGTGTATGACCTGGTCGGCCGGATCTGCGGTCTCGGAAGGAGGATCTGCCCGGGAACGCGCGTGGTCTCGTGCGCGACCTCGATGTCAAGCCGGGCCGAGACCGGCACCAAGCCTGGCAGCGAACGGAGGACGTCTTCCCCGAGCCGTTCTCCCTGCGCCTCGACGAGCAGGAATCCGGCCGTGCCGGCGTCGACGGTTTCCGCCTCGCAGTCCTGGGAGCGTCGGCTGCGCACCGCGGTGTAGCGCGGTGCTTGGTCACCGGCAGCGCCGATCAGGAACATCGCCACCGTGCCGGGAAGTGCCCGTTCGAGGTGGCGCATGGCCGCCCCAGCAAGGTCCGCGGAGACCGGGCGTGCCCCGTGGTCCGTCGAGTCGTTCATGACCGAAGGCTGCACCGCGTAGTTTGTCAGCAGCGCGATCGGGCGATCGTTGCCGTCCTGGACTGCGATGACGGTGATGTCTCGGTCCGAGAATCCGGCCTCATCGGCTCCGAGCCACCACCCGTCCGGTCCTTCGACGTCCCGGTTGACGTTGACTCCGCTCGTTCCGGTGGTGGTCGCGAGAGTGGCGGGCCGGAGCGACGCAAGCGCAGTGTGCACGCTGTCGGCGACCGCGGCCCCGACTGCCGTTTCCAGCTTGCTGTTGCGATCACGCTGATCGGGGTCCAGCACATGCTCCGGGAGGATGTGGGGCGCGGAGAAGGTGTGGCTTGCCGCGATGATCACGTTGCTGAGCGGGACACCGGCCGCCTCATGCGCGAGTTGGCGGAGCTTCGCGACGGTCCGGCCGGAGATCGAGGTCAGGTCGACCACGACGAGGGCGACTCGCTCGTTCTTGTAGCTCAGCAGAAGGACACGCACCTCCAAGGGATCGTGCTCCCAGCCGAATCCGTCGATCGGGTAGAGGCTCTCGGCGATCGCGATCAGGGAGCGCCCGGCACCGGCGAGCAAACCGGGCGTGGGCGAATGGTCGTGGCTGTGCCAGGGAGGCATGACGGCATGCTCCTCTCAGCGCGCTTCGTCGTGAGCTTCGGGACAGGAGAAGGCGCTGGCGCCGCGTCGGATCGGAAAACGCAGCGCCAGCGCTAGGGTCGGCAACCCCTACCAGGCCCTCTGAGTATCGAAGAACCGCTTCGTAAAGGCCACCCGGTTGGGCGCCGCCAGTTCGACTGGCCTCCAGGCGTCGCCGATCTCGAAGGTCCTCGCGGTGTCCGCGTCCACGGCAGGCCAGGAGGGCAGCCCGCCGCCGTTCGGGTCTCCGTTGCTGATGAAATTGACGACGTAGTCCGACAGGCGGTCGGCGATCTCGTGATCTGCGTCGGAGTAGTCGCGGTTCTCGGCCTGGAGGTTGTTGAAGACGTACGGTATCTCCGAGCCGTGGAACGCGCCGCGTGCCTCCCCGTCCCGACCCGGCGGCACGTGGCTCCAGTAGTACGTGTAGACGGGCTGGTCAGAGTGCTTGGCGAACTCCGATGCCCACATCCACGTCGAGAGGCGGGTTGACTCCCGGTAGGCCGAGTTGAGTGCGTCACCGGCGGTGGGGTCGTCCTGCGCCGGGTAGAGCGTGA
>Ga0335072_10007148_pt1 | contig 16295 bp, 13 predicted proteins | sample Lox_Sample_21_FD_206725 | JGI IMG/M metagenome (GOLD analysis project Ga0335072, IMG submission 206725) | Soil microbial communities from Loxahatchee National Wildlife Refuge, Florida, United States - Lox_Sample_2.1 | ecosystem: Environmental > Terrestrial > Soil > Wetlands | place: USA...
TCATTCAGCGCTTGGTGCGCCGGATCAATGCCCTCGGTTGTGAGGTCCAATTGACTCCCCTGGCGGCGTGAGTAAAGCGGCACAGCCCCGATAATGGGAGGCCAACAGTGAGAGCTTCATCTTAGGCGGGCGTACCCGGTTGATCGCGCCATTTCAGGACATGAAGGCCGGTACCATGAAGCAGCATATTAGAAGGCGATAATCTGGAATTGAATGCTAATCAGGCGTACATTCAGCCTCATGACACACTGATTAGAGTCTCCTATGGCCGCATCCGCCTTCGAATCGAAACCGGCACTCGATTCCCGGGACTGGCAACTGCTCGAGCTGCTGCAGAAGGACGCGCGCACCGGCTACGCCGAGCTTGGCCGCCAGGTCGGGCTGTCGCCTCCGGCGGCTGCGGAGCGGGTGAAGCGCCTGGAAGACGCCGGCGTGATCCGTGGCTATCGCGCGGAGGTCGACCCGCAAAAGCTGGGCTACGCGATCGAGGCGGTGATTCGCCTCCGATGCGACGGTACCGTCTGCGCCAGCCTCGGCCCGGCTCTGGCCGGGATCCCGGAGATCCTCGATTACCGCCGCCTGGCCGGGGAGGACTCCGGCTCGCTGCGCGTGATAGCGATGTCGGTGAGCCACCTCGAGGCCATCCTGGATCGCATCGTCGGTTTCCACTCCAGCATCAGCACCACCACCCTGGTGGTGCTGCAGACTCCGTACAGGAACCGGCCGCTGACGCGGGACGCGTGGCTGAACGGCAGCGCTCCCTGATCCCGCGGCTCAGGTCTTCAGTCGATAGCCCGTCCGGAAAATCCACGCCACAATGACCAGGGCAATCGCCAGGAAGAGCGCGGTCATTCCGAGACTCACGCCCACATTGACGTCGGCCAGGCCGTAGAAACTCCAGCGAAAGCCGCTGATCAGGTATACGACCGGATTCGCCAGCGCCACCGTGCGCCACGCGGGGGGCAGCATGTCGATGGAATAGAAGCTGCCGCCGAGGAAGGTCAGTGGAGTGATGATGAGCAGAGGCACGATCTGCAGCTTCTCGAACCCATCTGCCCAGATGCCGATGATGAAGCCGAACAGGCTGAACGTCACGGCGGTGAGCACGAGGAAAGCCAACATCCACAACGGATGCAGGATATGCAGAGGCACGAACACTCCCGCGGTGGCGAGAATGATGCCGCCGAGGATGATGGACTTGGTCGCCGCCGCGCCCGCATATCCCAGCACGATCTCCATCGCCGACACCGGCGCCGACAGTACCTCGTAGATGGTCCCGGTGAAGCGCGGGAAGTAGATGCCGAACGAGGCGTTGGAAATACTCTGGCCGAGAAGCGAGAGCATCACCAGTCCCGGCACGATGAACGAGCCGTAGCTGACACCTCCCACGCTCTGTATCCGCGAGCCGATCGCGGCGCCGAACACCACGAAGTAGAGCGAGGTGGAGATGACCGGTGACACGATGGTCTGCGTCACGGTTCGCCGGGCGCGGGCCATCTCGAACCGGTAGATCGCGCTCACCGCCTCGATGTTCATTTTTTCTCCCGCACCAGGCTGACGAAGATGTCCTCCAGCGAGCTTTCGGTGGTCGCGAGGTCGGTGAACTCGATTCCGGCCTGCCGCACCCGCTCGAGGAATTGGCCGACTCCATCGCTGGCGTGCTTGGAATCATAGAAGCAGGTGAGCTCCCGGCCGTCGCTCGAGAGCTCGAGCCGCCAGGCCGCGAGTGCCTCCGGCACCTGCGCGAGAGGACGGCTCAGGCGCAGCGACAGCCGCCGGCTGCCGAATTCATGCAGCAGGTCGGCCTTGTTTCTCACCAGCACGAGCTCGCCCTTGTTGATCACACCGACACGGTCGGCCATCTCCTCGGCCTCCTCGATGTAGTGCGTGGTCAGGATGACCGTCACCCCTTCGCCGCGCAGGCGGCTCACGAGCTGCCACATGTCGTGCCGCAGATCGACGTCGACGCCCGCCGTGGGCTCATCCAGGAACAGGATGCGTGGCTCATGCGCCAGCGCCTTGGCAATGAGCAGCCGGCGCTTCATCCCGCCGGAGAGAGTCATGATCCGGCTGTCCTTCTTGTCCCACAGCGCCAGCGCGCGCAGCACGCTTTCGATGTGAGCCGGCTTGGCACGCAGTCCGAACAGGCCGCGGGTGAACGTCACGGTATTCCACACCGACTCGAAGGCGTCAGTGGTGAGCTCCTGCGGCACCAGGCCGATCAGTGACCGGGCCGCGCGCCAGTCACGAACGATGTCGTGGCCATCGACCAGAACACGGCCCGTGGTCGCCCGCACGATGCCGCAGACGATGCTGATGAGCGTGGTCTTGCCCGCCCCGTTCGGCCCGAGCAGGGCGAAAATCTCGCCGCGGCGGATGGCGAGATCGACTTCCTTGAGCGCAACGAAGCCCGAGGAGTAGCGCTTCGACAGGCCGGAGATGTCGATGATGTTGTCCATGGGTGTCAGGATAGCGCAGCCTGCATGGCGAGCAGCATTGCCCCGGTCGCACCCGCCGCGTCGCCCAGTTCCGGGGCCGTGATGTAGCGGTCGAACCCGCCGCCCCGCGCTTCGATGGGCAGATACCCGCCGAGCCAGCGGCTCGCAGACTGCCTGATGTAGGGAAGCAGCCGTCCGCCCGACACCACGCCGCCGCCGAAGACGATGCGCTCGCAGGAAACCACCAGCGCTATGGTCGCGGCCAGCTGGCCGAGATAGTCGCCGAGGACCTCGCGGGCGGGATGCGCTTCCGGCATGCAGTCGGCACGCGTGTTCCAGCGAGCGGTTACGGCCGGGCCGCTCGCGAGACCCTCCAGGCAGTCGCCGTGGAAGGGACACACTCCGGCGAAGTCAGCGTCCCGGGGATCGCGTTTGACCCGAATGTGCCCCATCTCGGGATGAAGCAGCCCCTTGAGGGTGCGATCCGCTACGAAGACTCCGCCGCCGATACCCGTACCCACCGTCACGTAGGCCAACGAAGCCAACCCAGCGCCGGCACCGAGCCGGGCTTCCGCCAGCGCAGCCGCGCTGACGTCGGTGTCGATGAATAAAGGGCAGGCAAAACGCTCGAGTGGGGCGACGAGACTGACGTCGGACCAGCCAGCCTTGGGCGTCGCCAGCATGCGCCCCCAGGACGGTGAGCGCGTATCGAGATCGACCGGCCCGAAAGCGGCGAGGCCGATGCCGGCAAGTGCGCCATATTTGCGGATAACGCCCACGAAAAATTCCACGACAGCGGAGAGAGTAACCTCAGGGGCCGCCGTGGGAATGACGGCGCGGCAATCCTCGGGGATGGCGCCGGGACCGTAACCGGCCGCGCATACGAACTTGGTGCCTCCGGCTTCGATGGCGCCGAACAGATGCTTCGCCCTCACACTCGCAGCATACCTGCTGCGACGCGCCGGAGGGTGACTAGTCGGTCGCCGCGGCGCCCGGGCCGATGAGATTGATCTGGTGCTCGCTCATCCCGCGGATGAAATCCGGCAAGGCGATGAAGCCCACGGTATCCAGGTACCTGTTGGCATTGCCGCCGTCCAGCGAGATCGTCCACAGGAGAAAGCCGCGCAGCGCGGCCGCCGTGGCGCCGTCCGCCTGGCGCTTGGAGACCACCGCGTACTCGTAGTTGATCAGCGGATAGGACTGAGCGCCCGGAGCGAACACCAGGCTGAGCCTCTCATCCGGCGGAGTCCTCGAATCGAGCTGCGAGGCCGCGGCACTCACCGTCTCCGGGGTCGGCAGCACGAACTGACCGCTCTGATTCTCGAGCCGCGCGGTGCCCAGGCCCGCATGCGCAATCGAATCGCGGAAGCTGATGCCGACGTATGCGATCGAGTACGGAGTGCTCGCGAGCGTCTGCACCATCTGCGCGTTGCCTGACGCGCTGAGCTCGCCGGCGACGGCGGGCCACGGCACGGTCGTGCCGTAACCGACCTGGTCTTCCCATTCCTGATTCGCGAAGTCCAGGAACTGGGTGAAGATGAAGGAATCGCCGGACGCATCGGCACGCCGGATCGGCACGATCTGCTGATGGGGCAGCGTCACGCCCGGATTCATCGCGGCAATCGCCGGCGCATCCCAGTGCGTGATGCGCCCGGAGTAGACGCCGGCAAGGACCGCGCCGTCCAGCTTCAGGTTGCCGCCATTCAGGCCGGGAATGTTGTAATTCACCGTCTGCGCGGAAATCGCCAGCGGAATGTTGACGAGCTGCGGATTCTGCTCCGCCTGCCGGTCGGACATGTAGGCATCCGAGCTGCCGATCTGCGCCGTTCCGGCCATGGCCGCCGAGATGCCGGCTCCCGACCCGGTAGCGCCCATGCTGATCGAGATGTTGGGATCGACATGCGAGTAGTCGGTCACCCAACGCTGAAAGAGCGGGTAGAGCAGCGTCGACCCCGTCTCGTGCAGCTGGGCACCGGCGGCCACGGCCCCCACCGGCAGCGCGAGCCAGATCGCGCCCGCCGAGATCAACGCGCGGGGAGTCATGTCGGCTCCCTGCCGATGTTGTCCAGGTTCACCCCGGTCGTCTCGATTCGCCACTGCCACGTCACCCAGGCGCCGAGCAGCGAGGCGATGACCAGACCGTAGAGCAGCGCCCGTGTGCCGATGTCGACCAGCAGGATTGGAAACAGAAACGCCGTCGCCACCGCGCCGATCTTGGCGAACGCGGCCGCGAAACCGGCGCCCATGCCACGCACCTCGGTCGGGAACACTTCACCCGCGAGGAGGTAAGTCTGAGCGTTGGGGCCGAGGTTGGTCATGAAGTCGAACAGCATGAAGCCGGTGAAGATCAGCACGATCTTCGCTTCGCCGCCGACGTCCGCCGAGAACGAGGCAATCAGCAGGCCCACTGCACAGCCGATGAAACCGAAGATCTGCAGCTTGATGCGCCCGACGCGGTCGGCAAGTACGACGGCAAACGCAATACCCACCAGCAGCAGGACGTCGATCAGCGCCGCCCCTTTGGAGGCGATGATGTCACTCGTAATGAGATCGCTGAGGCTGCGGATATGGTCCGGACCGCCGCCGATCGCAGCGGCCAGGATCACCGGCGTGAAGATGCCTATGCCGTAGGTGCTGAGATCCTGGATGAACCAGGGAAGCGAGGCGAAAATGGTAGCGCGGCGGTTACGCCGGTCGAACAGGGCCCGGAACGTTCGGCTGCCGGATTCGCCATCAGAGCGAATGGCGTGCCGCGACAGCTGGATGTTGGTCGGATACTGCGGCACGCGCCGCAGCAGCCGGATGACCGACTTCTCCGCCGCTTCGTGATCGCCGCGCACTGCGAGCCAGTTGGCGCTCTCCACGACGAAGAATCGGGCGACGGTGATCGCCAGAGCGGGCAGCATGGCGGTCGCGTACATCCAGCGCCAGGCGGTCAGCGTCGGATCGGCGATCAGAACGACGCTTCCGACGCCCGTACCGGCCAATGCACCCAGTGCCTGAAAGCCGAACGCCCCGAGCACCAGCTTCCCGCGGTTGGCACTCGGAATGTTCTCGGAGATCACCATATGAGCGGTGGGGTAGTCGCAGCCGAGCGCGAGTCCCAGCCCGAAGAGGCAGATCGCCAGCGACAGAAAGCTCGTGGAGACGATCAGCAGCGCCAGAAACGCCACGAAGATGACCATCTCGGCGACGAACATGCGCTTGCGGCCGAAGTAGTCGGAGAGCCCGCCGAGGAGCTGCGCGCCGAAGAGGATGCCGGCGAGGCTGGCCGCGCTGATGATTCCCTTCTCCGCCGAGGCGATCTGAAACTGCCGCGCAATCAGCGGCAGCGCGACGCCGGTCATGAAGACCACGAATCCCTCGAAGAACTTCCCGGCGGCGGCCAGCGACCAGATGCGCCACTGCATGCCGGTCATCGGCGCGGCCTTCAGGCGCGTGCCATCCGACCATGACGGCAGCTCATCGAGATAATCCTGTACGGTTTTCGCCCCGGTAACGCTCACGTAACCGCTCCCCCCGCCCCGTCCCAGCGCAGTCAGGCCAAAGCGCTGTGCGGCACGGCTCGTTGCTGATAATCCGAAAAATCTACTCGCGATATATGACGGATTCGTTGCAGTGTCAGCGCCGGCCGGACGGCCTGGCGGCTCTCGCCCGGCTCACCGGCACGCCCGAGTCAGTCAACCGGATGCGGGCGCCGGGGAAGTACGGGCGGCGATGCCAGCCCGACGTTCAGATACCAACTCTGGGTGCCTGCCGCGCGCCGCCGCGCGACGAGCTCCTCGTGCAGCTCGAACATTCCGGGCAAGAGGTGATGATCCGGCCGCGGTGCATCGCGAAACTCCATGTAGGCGCGACCGTTTCGGTACGGTTCCCAGACCGGCGCCGCCACCGCTCCCGGCGCACCGGTGCGGGCGAAGCTCGTGAAATATTCCATGATCGCCTCGCTCAGAGCCCGCTCCCGCGGTTCGTCCGGCGGTCGCGGCCACGCCTCGGGCCAGCCGTCCGCAGACCCGATGCGGCCGAATTCATAGGGCAGCTCGCTGGCATGAAACGCCTGCAGGCCGCGAGCCTCCTGCGCCGGATAATGGTGCGCGAAGAAATAGAGGTAGGCCGGCACGCCAAGCCGGGTCTGAGCTCGCACCAGCCTTTCCGCGCTCCATCCGTAAAAGGCGTCGCGCGCTGCCGCCAGCGAGCTGGCGTCGACGTCGTCGGCCGGATAGCGCGCCAGATAGCTCGGCGCTAGGTCGCCGAAGAGGCCGTGCACGCGGCTCTCGTACTCCGCCGCGCTCACCGGCAGCGGCGGCAGAAAATACGACCTCAGGGAGCGCACTTCGCCCTCGTTGAAGCCGACCATCATCGGCACCGCCGCCTGGCCGTCGCGATCGAGGCATTCGACGATCTGTTGCGTCAGGACCCAGCCGTCAATGTTGGCCCGCGGATCGAATCCGGCCGCCGCAGCCCTTGCCACCAAGGACTCGACAGGCGCCGCCCGCAGTGCCACGGGATCCGAGACACCCAAGTCCCTCGTCAGTCGCTCGCCGACGGACTCCGCCGATGGCTGGCCAAAGCATGCGCGCTTCAGCTCCGGGTTCGACACGAGGTAGCCGCTCTGCAGGATCACCCGGTGAAACAGGCCGGCCGCAAGCGGACTCGTCATCAGCTCGATTGCGCTCGACGCGCCCGCCGACTCACCGAACAGCGTCACGTTGGCAGGATCGCCGCCAAACGCGGCGACGTTGTCCCGTACCCAGCGCAGCGCCTCGATCTGATCCAGCAGTCCGTAATTCCCGGAGGACGCGTGGGGCGATTCCGCGCTCAGTTGCGGATGGGCGAGATAGCCGAGCACACCGAGCCGGTAATTCACAGTCACCACGAGGACGCCCTTGCGCGCGAGCTGCTCCCCATCGTAGAGGCCGCTCGCAGGGTCTCCCGTACGCAGAGCCCCGCCATGCAGCCAAACCATGACGGGGGAGTTGACGGCCCGCGGCGGCCGCCAAACATTCAGGAAAAGGCAGTCCTCGCTCATGCGCCGCGGCTGCTGCGCGTAGATGCTTCCCAAAGGCGATACGACCTGAGGGCATGCCGCCCCGAATTCGGCTGCACGACGCATCCCGCGCCATGGGGCGGCGGCAACGGGCGGTTTCCAGCGCGAACCGCCAACCGGCGGCTCCGCGTAGCGAATGCCTCTGAAGGCCGTCAGCCCGCCGCCCAACCGGAGCCCGGCAAGCGCGCCACGCTCCGTGACCACGGTGACATCAGCTTCATTCATTCGCCAATCAACTGCGTGGGCGTGCGGGCGGCTGCCAGGTCGGCGAGGGCGCCGCTCAGCGGCTCGCCTTCCTGCGTGCCGCTGCCGGCCTGAGAGATCTTGCGGACTGGCCGCACAGTGCGATGAAGCCGGCGGCCATGAAACGCGCCAGACGATCCTTGACCGCCGCGAAGTCCTCCGATTTGCACACGCCGCTCGAGAGGCGATCGATGCGGCCGGTGCGGCCGAGCACGTGCATGAACGCGCCGGTTACGAAATCGTAGCCCCAGAAGATGTCCGCATCCGAGCAGCCGGGCAGCGCCTTTTTGAGGATGCCTATCAGCTTCAACACCACGGGATCGAAGTGCAGGTCCATCATCGCAGCCCCCTCCGGGGAGTTGCTCACCTGCGAGGCGAATGCAGCGAAATTCCGCCACCCCTCGCCGCCGTTGATATACAGCTCGAGATCGGTGTCCAGAAAGGCGCGCAATGCACCCTCCACCGTGGGCGACCCGCCGCATTCGCGCTCGTAGTGGTCAAGGGCATCGAGCCTCCGGCTGCTCGTCGTGCCCGCGCGTCGTGTGAAAACCGCCTCGAACAGGCGCCGCTTGTCGGCGAAGTAATAGTGCATCAACGAGGTGTGCACGCCGACTTTGAGCGCGACATCGCGCAAGGTCACGCCGTTCAGGCCGTGCTTTGAAAACAGATACTCCGCGGCATCGAGCATCTGCTCCAGCGTCTCGGCGCGCTGTTCCGCCTTGGTACGCGGTCTTCGCCTGCTCGCGAGACGCCTCGCCATCTACGCAACCTTCCACGAAAAGCGGCTCCGGGAAGGCGAAGATTAGCATCAATCGCACTGTGCCTGCCCCGCCCTCAGCCCGCGGCGAACTCCGCCCGCAGACGCTGCTTGTCTATTTTTCCGGTGGCGGCGAGCGGCATCTTCTCCACGATCAGGATCTGATCCGGCAACCACCAATCCGGCACCTTGCCGCGCAGCGCTGCCAGCAGTCGCTCGCGATCGATCGCATGGCCCCTGCACGGCTCCACGACCAGTACCGGCCGCTCGCCCCATTTCTCGTGCGGCCGGCCCACCACCGCCACCAAGCCGACTTCCGCCAGGCCGCCGATGATGTCCTCCACCTCACGCGGATTGATCCACTCACCGCCCGACTTGATCAGATCCTTCGCCCTGCCGGTGATGGTCAGGAAGCCGTCCTCATCGATCAGAGCGAGATCACCGGTGTCGAAGTAGCCTTCGGCATCGAGGGGCACCTCGGCATGCTCGAAGTAGCGCTCGGCAACGCTGGCTCCCTTCACCATCAGTCGCCCGATGTGCATCCGCTGCTGCGGCAGCGCCACCCCGTTGGCATCCACGAGCTTCAGATCGAGCCCCACCGGAACCCGCCCGGAGGTGCGCGGGCCGGCGCGTGGCGGGACGTTCGGCGGCTCGATCGACCCCAGCGGGGACAGCTCGGTCATGCCCCAACTGGTCTGCACCCGCACCTCGAGGCGTTCCTCGATGCGCCGCAGCAGCGCTTCGGGACAGTGGGAGCCGCCGACGACGATCCGACGGAGAGTCGGCAGCTCCCCCCCTGCCCTTTCGAGGTGTTCGACCAGCCCGAGCCAAACCGTCTGCACCGCGGCGGCGACGGTCACCCGCTCCGTCGCGATCAGGTCATACAGATGCGCGGGCTCCGTGCTCCTGCCCGGCAGCACCATTTTCGCGCCGACCGCCGGCGCCGCAAACGGAAAGCCCCAGCCGTTGGCGTGGAACATCGGCACGGCCACCAGCACGGCATCCTCCGCGGTCAGCGCAACCGAATCGGCCTGCAGCGCCCGCAGGGTGTGCAGATAATTGGAGCGATGCGTATACAGCACGCCTCGCGGCTTGCCGACTGTGCCGGAGGTGTAGCAAAGCCCGGCCGGTGTCTCTTCGTCGAACTCACCCCAGGGTGCGGGGCGACCGAAGAGCCGTAGCAACTCCTCGATGCTCGAGCGGCGTGCCCGCCCCTGGGAATCCTCCTCCGCTGCCTGCCCGTCGAGAAGGATCACCGTCTCGAGGCTGGGACAGTCCGCAACCAGCTGCCGCGCCAGGGACTGAAGTCCGACGCCCACCGCGATCCACCGGTCCCGCGCCTCGTTGATCATTTCCGCGAGGTGGGTGGCCCCGAGCCGCGGGTTGAGCGTGTGACAAACCAGGCCAACGCCCATGGCCGCGTAATACAACGTCAAATGGTCCTGAGTATTCCAGGCGAGAGTCGCAATTCGATCGCCCCGCGCGAGTCCCTGATCCAGCAGCGCGCCGGAGACCCGCCGGCATCGCTCGCGCAACTGCTGGTAGGTGATCCGATCGGACTCGCCGCCGGCGGCCGACGAAACCACACACGTGCCTCCATGCCACTTGGCGGCGTGATCCAGGAACTTGTCCACCGTCAAAGCGTATCGCTGCATCGTCCCGTCCGTATCCTCATCACGATCTCATAATGACGACCTGTGCCGATCCTTCACGCCGGACCGCGGTCCGGCTAGAAGCTCTTCATCACCCGGATGCCGTACTGGCGCGGATAGCCAGCCCAGCGCAACCCGGAATCCGCCGCGGCAACATACGCCTCATCCGTCAGGTTCGTGCCGTACGCAGTGAACGTCCAGTCGCCCCACGCGTACGCCGCCTGGGCCGACAGCAGCTTGCGGGCGCCGAGGTAATCCCCCAGCGGCGCATTGTCGAATAGAGTCGCCCACTGCGAACCTACATACGAGTAGTTCGCGCGCATCGTCAGCGTGTGCCCCCCGAGATAAAACACGTACTGCGGGCCGAAATTGTAGGTGAGGCTGGGCGCATAGGACTGCGAGTGCCCCGACAGGTCCACGCAGCTCGAGGAGGCCGGCCCGAGCATCGGGTCGCACGTGCCGATGACCGGCAAGCGGGTATCGGTGGCAAAGAAAGTTCCGAGACTCGTGTGCTCCCATCCGAGGCTGGCATCGAAGGAGAACTGGCCCAACACCGCCTGGGCGGAGAATTCGACGCCGTAGAGCGTCGTCAGCGACGGGCTGTTCACCTCCAGGCCCTGCGTCGGCAGCAGCGGGTCCCCGATCGTCACCTGGAAGTTATGGTACTTGTCGTAGTAGCCGTCCAGTTGCGTCCGCAGGTGATCGTCCAGTGCCGTGGCCTTCCAGCCCAGCTCGTAGTCAGTCACGTACTCGGCGCGAAACGGCTGCTGATACTCGGTCCCGATCGGGAGATTGAGCCCTCCCTGCTTGTATCCGGTCGCGACGAACGCATAGAGATAATTGTCGTCGTTGACGGCCCAGCTCAGATCCGCCTTCCCGGTCAGGCGGTCGTCGTGCTCGCTCTGGTGAGCATACTCGTCGTAGAAGTACTCCGGAATGATGTTGTAGATCCGGTTCGTAGTATCGTTCCAGGAGTAGCGCGCGCCGAGCTGCAGTTTCCAGCCGCCGCTGAAGTTGAAGCCCAGCTGCCCGAATGCAGCAGCGGTATCGTTGGGCACCTTGCCTTCGATGTACTGGTCATAGTATCCGGGTGGATAGCCGACGTAGTAGCCGCTGCCCACCGGGTAGGAATAATCCAGCCCCTGATAGTAGATGCCGGTGACCCACGTCACGAGGCCCTTCTCCGGCGAGATCAGGTCGAATTCCTGCGAATACATCTCCCCGGGAACTAGATCCTTGAAAGTGTACGGCAGCAGATCGGTCCCATCGAGGTCGGTGATGTATACGGACCGGCCCCACTGCACCCCCGTGATGGAGCGCAGCGTGACGCCGTCATCCATGCTGTAGTTGACATTGAGGGTCGATCGGGCGATTTGATCGATGGCGTCCATCTGCGCGTTCGCCGTGACATCGTATAGCGGCGTTGTCGCCATCGCCGGAGAGGCCGGATAGCCGCCGTTGTCGATATAGGAGTAATCGGTCTGCCAGAGGGCGCTCAGCTTCGCGGATGGCCGCCAGAGCAGGCTGAACCGAACGGAGGATTGCTTGAGACCCCCGTCGCCTCCCGTGTACGGGCCGGTCACGTGAAAAAAGGTGTCGCGACGCTCGTCGTAGAATGCCACCCGTGTCGACACCGTATCGCTCACCGGCATGTTGACGGCCCCTTGCAGCATGACGTCGTCGTAATTGCCGTACTGTCCCAGTACGTAGCCGTTCACGCCGTTGAAAGTCGGCGCCGCTTCCGTGATGTACACGGCGCCGCCGGTCGAGTTCTCGCCGGCGAACGTCCCTTGGGGACCGCGCAGAACCTCGATGCTCGAGATGTCATAGAACGGCTCATCCTCGAGATAACCCGGAAACGAGGCCACGCCGTTCCGATAGGTGATGACACCCGCCTGAGTCTGCGTGTTGTGCTCGGCCTTGCCGATGCCGCGAATATTGAACTCGTCACCCTGGCCGAAATTGTCGACGGCAAGCGAAGGCGAGACGGTTTCCAGCTGATCGACGGTGAGCACGCCGTTGTTGAGCAGTTGCGAGGCATTCAGCACCGTGGCGGCAACCGGAGTCTGCTGCAGGTTGGTGGTGCGCTTCTCCGCGGTGACCACGACTTCCTGCAGCTGCGCCTGCGACTCCTCCGAGCCCGTAGCCGTTGTGTCGGCCGCGGTTGCGGCGGCGGTCGCGGCTGATGCCGACTGCTCCTGAGAATCGCCGGCCGTGGATTCTGTTGGCAATGTGGCGGCCGCCGCCGCCGCGCTCCCGCCCAATACGAGGGCGAGGCTAACGAATGCGCTGATCTTCATTGTTCCCCCCCACTTCTTTTGACCCGCGCGCCGATGGCGCGGCGGGCCAGAGCGTCTCAGCTAAATAACTCCTTGTCAAGTTCATTCACACGAGAAATAATATCTTCCACAGACGCAGCCGCGGGCGCGACCGCGGCCGGTGCAAAGGGGGGGGTTGGTGCGCATGTCCATGATTTGCCGGCCTCGATGGCCGCGGGGGGTCCGCCACATGAACGCGGCAGCGAATGAGGCCACCCCATGACCGGGCTGCTGGCGCGACGCGTCGCGATCGTCACGGGCGCCGGCCGCGGTCTCGGCCGGGCCCATGCGCTCGCCCTCGCCCAAAGCGGCGCACGGGTCGTCGCCAACGACCTCGATGCCGCGAGCGTCGGTGAGGTTTGCGAAGAGATCGTGCGCGCGGGAGGCGAGGCGCTCGGCAATACGGCGAACGTTCGGGACTTCGCCGCAGTCGAGGGCATGGTCGCCGGCGCGCTGGGCCGTTGGGGCCAGGTGGACATCCTGGTCAACAACGCCGGCATTCTGCGCGACCGCACCTTCGCCAAGCTGGACCTCGCGGATTTTCGGCTCGTGCTCGACGTTCACGTCATGGGCTCCGTCAATTGCGCGAAGGCCGTCTGGTCGCACATGAAGGAGCGCGGCTACGGCCGGATCGTGCTCACCACCTCCTCCTCGGGCCTGTACGGCAACTTCGGTCAATCCGCCTACTCGGCGGCGAAGATGGCGCTGGTCGGCCTCATGCAGACGCTGGCGCTGGAAGGAGTGCGCTACGGGATCCACGTCAACTGCATCGCGCCAAGCGCGGCGACGCAGATGACGCACGATTTGTGGTCACCGGAGGACCTGGCGGCATTGGACCCGCGGCGCGTCAGTCCCGCCGTGGTGGCACTTGCGAGCGAGGCGGCGCCGAACCGGCGGATCGTGCTCGCCGGCGCCGGCAGCATCAAGGAGGCCAACGTCACGATGACCCGGGGCATCTACCTCGCCGACGATCGGCTGAGCGCCGAGCAGATTCTCGCGCAGTGGGACCGGATCGGCGACCGGGCCGGAGAGCTCGTGCCGGCGACCGGATCGGAGCAGTATCGTTTCGAAGCGGAACAGGCCCGCGCGGGTGCGCCGCTGGCGGGCGACTGATGTCCATCTCGGGATTGCAGCTGACAGCCGCCGACCTCGTCCCCTACGGACGAGGCTTACGCCGCCCTGAATGCGTCTGGGTCGATCGGGAAGGCGTGTGGGCATCCGATGCCCGCGGCGGCGTTTGTCGAGTTCATGCCGATGGCGAGCCGCAGTTGCTCGGCCGCGGAATCGCCGACCCGAACGGCTTCAGCCGGCAACCCGACGGCAGCTTCGTGGTCGCCGGCCTCGGCGACGGGCTGCTGCATCAGATCGCTCCTGACGGCCGGACACGCGTGCTGCTCGGAAGCCTCGATGGAGTGCCGCTTGGAGCCGTCAATTACGCCTGCGCGGATGGCCCGCATCGCGTTTGGCTATCGGTGATGACACGTCGGCTGCCGTGGGTTCCGGCCATGCAGACGATGAAGTGCGACGGGTACATCATCCGCTTCGACGCGGATGATGGGCGCGCCGAGATCGTTGCCGACGGGCTCGATCTCACCAATGAGGTCAAGGTATCGCCCGACGGCCGCCACCTTTATGCCGTCGAAACCCTCGGTGGCCGCGTCGGGCGATTTCCGATCCGACCGGACGGATCGCTCGGCAACAGGGAGGGCGTCGGGCCGGAAAGTCTCGGGCGGGGCGCGCTGCCGGATGGCCTCACATTCGATCCGGCGGGTAACATCTGGCTCACGATCATCAGCCAGAACGCCCTCCATGTCATCGACCGGGATGGAGCCGTGCATGTCGTGTATTCGGACGCGAACGGGGCGGCGGTTGATGCCATGAGCACCGCGATCGAGCGGCGGACGGGCACTCTCGATCACCTGTTGGCCTGCATGGAGGTCACGGGGCCGCTGCGCCTGCCAACCAGTCTGGCCTTCGGCGGTCCCGGGGGCCGGACGGGATTCATCGGCTCGGTCGGCCTGACTCATCTGCTCGCGTTCCGCGTACCGGAAGCGGTGCCGTGGTAGCCTACTCAATCACGTGATAATGAATAACAATGGCACACGCGCCTGGGTCGCTCTCGCCGTGCTCTGCGGCGTCTACGTTCTCAACTTCCTCGACCGCTCGCTGCTCGCGATTCTGGCCAAGCCCATCCAGGACACACTGCACATCTCGGACGGTCAGCTCGGACTGATCGGCGGCCTCTACTTCGCGCTCTTCTACTGCTTCATCGCCATCCCGATCGGCTGGCTCGCCGACAAGACCAACAGAGTCAGCGTGCTGTCCGTCGCGTGCGCGCTCTGGAGCGCTGCGACCGCTTGCTGCGGGCTGGCGCTGCGCTATCCGCAGCTCGTCGCGGCACGGATGATGGTGGGTGTCGGCGAAGCCGGCGGCGTCCCGCCCTCCTACGCCCTGATCACTGACTACTTCCCTCCCGGGCGGCGCGGCAAGGCGTTCGGCATCTACAACCTTGGACCGCCGATCGGCGCCGCGCTGGGCATCGCGTTCGGCGCGGCCATTGCCGCCGCGTTCAACTGGCGCGATGCCTTCGTCGCGCTCGGGGGCGTCGGTGTGCTCGCCGCGATAGCCGTCCGGCTGATCCTGCGGGAGCCTCGGCGCGGCGGTCTCGATCCCGCTCCCACGCCGGCGACGCCGTCGGGATTCTTCCGGACTGCCGCAACGTTTTTCTCCCGACCCGCTCTCGTCCTGGCGGCGCTCGGCAGCGGCGCGACCCAGATCATCACTTATGGTCAGAGCAATTTCACCAGCCTCTTCCTGATGCGCGAAAAGGGCATGACGCTCGATGAAATCGCCATCTGGTACGCGCTCGTCGTCGGCGTCGTGATGAGCGCAGGCATGCTGGTGTCCGGGCAACTGATCGACCGGCTCACCCGTCGCTCGAAAACCGCTTACGCGACACTTCCCGCCGCCTCGCTCGTACTGGCCATTCCGCTCTATGTCGGATTCGTCTGGGCACCCACCTGGCCCGTCGCGCTGATGTTCCTTGCCGGGCCGGCCTTCCTCAATTACTTCTACCTGTCGTCGTCCATCGCGCTCGTCCAGGAGGAGGTGCCCCCCGACCAGCGGGTCATGTCGGGCGCGTTGCTGCTCCTCGTCATGAATTTCATGGGCCTCGGCCTGGGGCCGGCCTACGTCGGCGCCGCGAGCGATTATTTCCATGCCTCCCACCCCCAGCACTCGCTGCAGATCGCCTTGTACTCCCTCACGCCGTTCTATGTCGTTGCCATCGTGATATTCGTCGTCCTGGCGCGCGTCCTGCGCCGCGACAGCCGCCCAACCGGAGCCGTTACATCATGATCCGCCTTCGCACTCTCGCCTTCCTTGCCGGGGTGTCTGCCATCCTCGGGACCGCGCATTGTTACGCGGACAGCAGTCCCGCCTCGCGCGCCCTGGCACAGGCCGGGCAGGCCGCCATCGTGGCTGCTCCAGCCGGCATGATGAAAGGCACGATCAGTGGCAATCTGCGTGTCTTCAAAGGCATTCCCTACGCTCGGCCGCCGGTTGGGGCGCTGCGCTGGAGGCCGCCTTTGCCGATGCCACGCTGGCGAGGCGTACGCGAGACGACGGAGTTCGGACCTGCGTGCTTCCAGCCCTCAAATTCATTCGTCAGCGTCTACATCGAGGAGCCGATGCCGATGAGTGAAGACTGTCTCACCCTCAACATCTGGGCGCCCGCAGATGCGCACGATGCCCCGGTCTTCTTCTGGATCTACGGCGGCGCGCTGTGGGGCGGCGCGAGCCGCGACCCGCTCTATGACGGCGCACGTCTTGCCGAGCACG
>Ga0335072_10007149_pt1 | contig 16293 bp, 16 predicted proteins | sample Lox_Sample_21_FD_206725 | JGI IMG/M metagenome (GOLD analysis project Ga0335072, IMG submission 206725) | Soil microbial communities from Loxahatchee National Wildlife Refuge, Florida, United States - Lox_Sample_2.1 | ecosystem: Environmental > Terrestrial > Soil > Wetlands | place: USA...
CGCCCCCGGGGGTCCGGCTGGCGCGGGTCGGGCCGGACGCGGGGATCCTGCGGCCGGCGCGGGTCGTGGAAGGCGCGCGGATCGGCCCCGCCGCGCGCGTCGCGCGGCATCCGGGGATCCTGCTGCGGTCGGGGGTCTTGGGGCATGCCTGGTCGCAGGCCCGGCGGTGCGGGCGGTCCAGGCGGCGACCCGGAGCGGGTCGGGCGCTCGTAACCGTGCGGCGGCATCGTACTCCCTTCCCACACAGATAGTACCTGTGGTGGCGGTCGATGCCCCGGACTCGGACCCTCAGGTATGGCGCACTGAACACGCCGTGTGATTCGCCCCGATAGGATCATGGTCGTGAATCCGCGTCTGCTGCTAACCCGTCTGCGCCACCTAACCGGTGAGAACAAGCTGTTCTCGTGGGCGCTCGCGGCGGGCGCGCTGCTGCGGCTGATCACGATCCTGGGCTACCCGGGCGCGCTGTTCTTCTACGGCGACTCTTACGTGTACCTCGGCGCGGCCCTGCGCCCGCAGCCGAACCTGTCCAAGGTGACCGGGTACTCGTTCTTCCTGCGGGCGCTGCTGCCGTTCCACTCGCTGACCCTCGTTGTCACCATCCAGCACCTGATGGGGCTGGCGGTCGCGGTGATGATCTACGTCCTGCTCCGGCGCAATGGCGTGTCCAAACTCTGGTCGACGGTGGCGACGCTGCCGCAGCTCCTCGATGGCTACATCATCGAGGACGAGCACATGATCATGACCGAGACGGTGTTCACCTTCCTGCTCATGATCGCGATGCTGATCGTGCTGTGGAAGCCGCGGCCGGCCTGGTGGTCGCTGCTGATCGCGGGAGTGCTGGCCGGCTGCGCGTCGGTCGTGCGGACCGACGGCGAGATCGTGCTCGCGGTGATCCCGATCTTCCTGCTGGTGCGCGGCTGGTCGTGGAAGACCCTGCGCGGCTGGCTGCTCGCGATCACGTTCGCGGTCGGCTCGCTGCTGCCGATCGCCTCCTACGAGGGCTGGTTCCACAACTACTACCAGCACGAGCAGCAATATGACGGCTACGAGACGTCGCTCGCGCAGGGGTTCTTCCTGTGGGGGCGGGTCTCGTCGTTCGTCAACTGCGCGGTGCTCAAGCCGACTGGCGAGCAAGCCAGGATCTGCCCGACCGACGCGATCGTCGACCGGACGCCCCCCGGGAACTACGTCTGGGAGAACCCGTACATCCACAGCAGCACGATCAACCCCGGCTTCACCCCGGTCTCGACCGCGAGCAACAAGCTGCTCACCAGCTTCGCGATCAAGGCGATCGAGGCCCAGCCCCTCGACTACGCGAAGACGGTCGTCAAGGACGTGTTCCTGTCGTTCGGGATCCCGCGGATCGCCTACCCCGGGCCCGGCACGACCTATTACTACAGCTTCCACCTGCACTACGTGGTCGCGGCGACGCCCGCCAGCAAGGGCTACAGCACGCTGCCGCCGGACAACAAGTCGTGGATCGGCCCGACCAGCCGCACCAACCCGGCCTACCACAGCGCCTACAGCGACTGGCTCGCCTACGGCCACCAGGCCCCCGGCGTGGTCAACAAGGTCTTCGCGCTCCCGATCCTGCTCTACGAGCGGGTGGTCTTCACCTGGGGCCCGCTGCTCGCGGTGATCTTCCTGCTCGGCCTCGGCGGCGTGATCTCGGTCTCCGCCTCGGCCTATCGCCGCGGCCAGGGGCTGCGGGCGGCGCTGTCCTGGCAGACCCTGCGTTCGGTCCGGCTGCACTGGTCCCCGCGCGGCACCTCGGTGCTGCCCTGGATCACGGCCGTCGCCCTGCTGGTGATCCCGATCGCGGTCGCCGACTTCGACTACCGCTACCTGATCCCGGTCATCCCGTTCGCCTGCCTGGCGGCCGGCCTCGGCTTCGCCCCCCGCCGGGTCAAGCCCGCCCCGCAGGCCCCGTCCTCGCCGTCCACCGCCACCGTTGAGGACACCGTCCCCGATTCGGTCTCCTAGCCAGTCGGTTTTGACCTTATTTGACGGGCACCATGACCGGGGAAGCCTGCTTGACGGTCCGGATGACCGGCGCCGTTTCCATGCGCTCCACGCCCGGCAGCGGGCCGACCTTCTCGGTCAGGAACGCATACAGCTCCTCCTGCGAGCGGCAGACCGCGCACGCCGCCAGGTTGGCCGGCCCGGTGCTCGCCATCGCGTACGCGACCTCGGGGAACTTCGCCAGCGCGGTGCCGACGGCCGCCAGCTGCGACGGCGGCACCGACAGCCACATCCACACCGTCGACCGGAAGCCGAAGCTCGGCATGTCGAGCTCCAGGTCGAAGTAGAGCGCACCGCTGTCGCGGAGCTGGTCGACCCGCCGCCGCACGGTGGTCTCGGACCAGCCGGTGGCGACGGCGAGGTCGGCGTACGGGGCCCGGCCGTCCGCCGCCAGCGCGCCGAATAGCCCCTGGTCGAGCTCGCCGAGCTCGATCCGGCCGCCGGGAACCGGCCGGACCAGCGGCGCCAGCTGGGCCGGGGGAAGCGCGTCGAGGAACTTGAGGCCGTCGGGGCCGCCGGTGAACATGTGCAGCCGGGAGTAGGCGGTGACCGCGACGATCCGGTTGCTTCTCGGCAGCCGGGCCAGCAGCGCGTCGGTTCCCTCGCCCGGGCTGCCGCGCAGCGAGCACAGCACCTCGGTGTCGCCCGACAGCAGCTGAACCCAGGCGGTGTCGGCCCGGCGCGCCAGCGCGGTCGCGATCGCCTCGCCCGAGCCGGGGACGACCCGCATCCGCAGGAACCAGCTCGCCCCGTCGGCCTTGGCCGGCAGGCCCACCACCCGCAGCACCCCGGCCGAGCGGAGCCGCCGGTAGCGCCGGGCGACGGTCTGGTCGGAGACCCCGAGCACCTCCGCGATCGCGGCGAACGGGGCCCGGCCGTCGATCGCCAGGCACTGCGCGAGCTGTAGGTCGAGATCGCCCACGGTGGTGATTTCCATCATTCCACCGTACCTGATGTCGATATCCGGCAACATAGTGACAAGCGACTACCGCATCCGCCTGATCGTGCCGCATCGTTGAGCCTGACAAGGAACGCGGGATCCAGAAAACAGACGGAGAAAAGCAATGCGCAAGTGGTGGCCGCTGGTCGCGATCTGCACCGGCGCCTTCATGCTGCTGGTCGACGTGACGATCGTCAACGTGGCGCTACCCGACATGGCCCGCCAGCTGCACACGACCTTTCCCGACCTGCAGTGGGTGATCGACCTGTACGCGCTGGTGCTCGGCGCGCTGGTGCTCACGGTGGGCAGCATCGCCGACCGGTTCGGCCGGAAAAGGCTCTACCTGGGCGGCCTGGTCTTGTTCGCGGCCTCGTCGCTGACCTGCGGCCTGGCGCCGAACGTGGGCGTGCTGATCGCCGCCCGCGGCGTCCAGGGGCTCGGCGGGGCGGCGATGTTCGCGACCACGATGGCGCTGATCAGCAGCGCCTACACCGGGCGGGACCGGGGCGTCGCGTTCGGCGCCTGGGGAGCCGTCAACGGCGCGGCCGCCGCCGTCGGGCCGATCGCGGGCGGGCTGCTGACGGCGAACTTCGGCTGGCGCTGGATCTTCCTCGTCAACCTCCCGGTCAGCGTCGTCGCGGTCGCGCTCACGGTCAGGATCGTGACCGAGTCCCGCGACCCGCACCCCAAGCGGGTCGACCTGCCCGGCATGGTGACGTTCACCGCCGCCGCCGGGGCGCTGACCTACGCGCTGATCCGCGGCGACTGGGGCTCGGCGACGACGCTGGCCCTGCTGGCGGTCTCCGTCGTCGCGACCGTGGCGTTCGTCGTCGCCGAGCGGCGCGGCGCCAGCCCGATGCTCGACCTCGCGCTGCTGAAGAACCGCTCGTTCACCGCGATGCTCATCGTCGGCGCGCTGCTGTCGGCGGCCGCGTGGGCGGGCATGGCCTACGAGTCGCTGTGGATGCAGTCGGTCCTCGGCCGCAGCGCGATCGAGGCGGGCCTGATCTTCCTGCCGTGCGCGCTGGCGGCGTTCGTCACCTCGGCCGTGGTCGGCAAGGTCATGCACCGGGCGCACCCGCGGGTCTTCATCGGCGTCGGGCTGGCCGTCGTCGCGGTTGGCGCGCTCGCCCAGGCCGTCATCAGGACCGGCTCGGGCTGGGCGGTGGTGATCCCGGGCCTGGTGCTGGTCGGGATCGGGGCCGGCCTGGCGATGGCCCCGCTGTCGGCCACCGCGATGTCGGCCGTGCCCTGGCAGCAGGCGGGCATGGCGGGCGGCGCGCTGAGCTCGTTCCGGCAGCTCGGCTACGCGTTCGGCATCGCCGTGCTTGGCGAGGTGTTCCGCGGCGGGCTGACCCGGGTGGCCGGTCCCGCCCTGGCCGGCCCGCTCGGCGGCGGCCAGGCGGGAGCCGTGATCGCCGGGTCGCCGCACCTGACCACGCTCGTGCACCAGGCGTTCGCCGACGGCCTCGACGTCATGTTCCTGGTGGCGGCCGGGTTCGCCGTGCTCGCCGTGATCGTGGTGTTCGCTCTCGTCAAGCCGTCCGCGGCGGCCCCCGCTCCCGCATCGCCGGAGCGGGCGGCCGCGTCGACGTTAGGGTGAGACGGTGGCGCTGGCGGCGCGCGCGGACAGCCACTCGCCCGCCACCACCGGGGCGAGCTCCCGGTTCCCGGTGACCGGCTCGATCACGACGTCGACGTCGGCGTCGAAGAACACGATGAGCGAGATCAGCTCCTCCTGCGGCGCCTGCTCCGGCGGCGGCAGCACCCGGTGCCTGGTTGACCGCCAGAGCTCGCCGGTCCAGCGGGACAGCAGGTCGGCCACGTTGATCGTGAGCGCGTCGGGCACGTACGGCGCGTCCGCCCAAGTCCCGTCCGCCGCCTGCACCTGCAGGCCGCCGTATCCTGGCTGCCGGTCGAGGATCGTCAGGATCCCCCAGTCCGTGTGCGGGGCGACCCGGTACTGGCCCGGCTTGGCCGGCCCGGTCTCGGCCAGCGGCGGGTACCGGTTGATGTTGAACGTCTCCGTCCCGCTACGCACGTGCGAGACGAAGAAGTCGTCGTCAAGGCCGAGCGCGACCGCGCCCATCCGCAGCAGGTCGTAGTAGAGCTCGCGCGCATGGCCGGCGAACTCCCCGGCCAGCCCGGCCAGGTCCGGGGTCTCGGCCGGCCACACGTTGGGCGCGAACCAGGCCGCGTCGATCTCCGGGTCACCGGTGCGGAAGTCCCGGCCGTTGGTCAGGCTCTCCTTCATGTCCGCCCGGTCGGGGTCGGCCGTCTCGCCGTAGAACGCGTTCGCCTCGCCGCCCGGGGGCAGCCAGCCCCGCCCTGCTAGCGGCGTGGCGTACCGCCCCTTCTGCTCGGCGGGCAGCGCGAAGAACCGGCTCGCGTCCGCCCGCAGCCGGTCGCGCAGGCCGGCGGCGATGCCATGGTTCTCGATCAGCAGGAACCCGGACTGCCGCAGCGCCTGGTCCATCCGGGCGGCGATCTGCGCCCGCTGAGCCTGGCTGCCGTCGCGCCAGCGCGAGATGTCGAGCAGCGGAATGTCTGGTGTGCTCATGACAGCAGTCAATATGACATCAGCGGGTGATGCCAGCCCGGACGGCGGCGGGAACTCGACCGGGGCGGCCGGACAGGAACGGTGTATGGAACCAAGTCTGCGCAGCCGGGCGCGTGACGGCGACCCGGACTCGTTCGGCGCGCTGTTCGACGAGCACGCCCGCGCGGTGCACCGGCTGGCCTTCCGGCTGACCGGCAACGGGCACGAGGCCGAGGAGGTCGTCTCGCTGACCTTCCTCGAGGCATGGCGGCTGCGGACCGGGATCGAGCCCGTGGGCGACTCGCTCCGGCCCTGGCTGCTGGGCATCGCGGTCAACGTCGTGCGGAACTTCGCCCGGGCGTCGAGGCGCCAGCGGGCGGCGATGGCCCGGCTGCCGGAACCGGCGCCGGTGCCCGACTTCGCGGAGGAGCTGGCCGGGCGGCTGGATGACGCCGTCCGGCTGGCGGCCGCGCGGGCCGCCTTCGGCCGCCTCCGGCCGGCCGAGCAGGACGTGGTCGCGCTGTGCGTGTGGTCGGGGCTTGACTACGCCGCCGCCGCGCAGGCGCTCGGCATTCCGGTCGGCACCGTCAGGTCGCGGCTGTCCCGGGCCCGGCGCAGGCTCCGGGAGCTGGCCGCGGAACCCGATGGCGACGGCGGACAGGAATCAGCTGACCGCCGGCCGGCGGTCCGGCCCGTTCAGGGAGGCACCCGATGAACGACGACCAGATCACCGAGCTGGCCCGGCTGCTGCCGGCCGGACCGGAACCGGACCTGTCGGCGGACCGGCTGCAAATGCTCAAGGAGCGCCTGATGCTGGAATACCGGCAAGAAACCCGTGACAGCCGCCTGACCTGGCCTACTCGCCCGCGGCGGCGTGCCCGACGTCCGGTGCTGGCGGCCCTAGCCGGGGGCGCCGTGCTAGCCGGCTTCGGGGCGACCGCGCTCGCCCTGGTGCTATCCAGCGGCGGACCGGCCCCCGCGAGCCCAGCCGCGGTGGAGTTGCTGGCCAAGATCGCCAGCACCGCCGCCCGGCAGCCCGCCCCGGCGGTGAGCAACCTCGAGTTCATGTACATCAAGAGCGAGGTCTCCTACGCCGTCTACAACAACGGGAGCCAGACCCCGACGATCGAACCGCTGCACGAGCGGCAGATCTGGATGCCGGTAGCCAACGTCTGCGACTGGGGTCTGGTGATCGAGCAGGGCCAGCGGACCTCGCTCGCGCCCTCGGCCGGCAGCGGGCCGTCGCTCGCCGTCAAGTGCGGGCCGGGCAGCCTCGACAACGCGACCTACCGCCTGCTGCAGTCGCTGCCGACCGACCCGCGCACGCTGCTCAGCCAGATCTACGGGTTCGACCAGGCGAACGGGGAGGGGGCGGCGCTCGGCAGCGACGGCGAGGCGTTCGTCACGATCGGAGACCTCATCCGCGAGACGATCGTGCCGCCGTCCACCGCCGCTGCGCTGTACCGGGCGGCCGCGCTCATCCCCGGCGTCACCCTCATCAGCCGCGTGACCACCGTCGAGGGCCGGCCCGGCATCGCCATCGCCTGGACCAACAGCCAGAGCCGGTACGAGTGGATCTTCGACCCGACGACCCTGCAGTACCTGGGGGAGCGGGACTACGACCTGAGCACCGGCAGGCCGGTGGTGACCGGGAATGCCGCCGTGCTGCAGCGCGCCTTCGTCAGCAAGGCCGGCCAGCTTCCGTAGCAACCGCGTTTCGGCAACAACGCGCTTGACCGCCGAGGGCGCCCGCTGGGTCGCGGGCGCCCTCGGCCTGCGCACACCGGACGCCCGCCAACCCTGGCCGTGATCAGACCGTGCCCGGCCCGTCCGTTGACGCCGTTTCTGCCCGGGCTTACAGTCCTTTCTAATACCTGAATCACCTCTCATATCTCGTGGAGGAGACATGGGCGGCACGGACCGGAAAGCAAGGCGTCGCGCAGTGGCGGGCGCCGCAGGACTCGCGACGATGGCGCTGGCGGTCGCAGCCTGCGCCTCTTCATCAACCTCAGCATCGACCCCCGCGGCGGGGGCTTCCTCTTCCTCGACCGCATCGGCTCCCACCGCCGCCTCGGGCAGTGCCTCGGGCACGCCCGTCAACGTCGGCATGGTCTACGAGAAGACCGGCATCTACTCCGCCTACGCGCAGGAGTACCAGCAGGGCTTCACGATCGGGCTGGACTACGCGACCGGCGGCACCGGCGCCGTGGACGGGCACCCGGTGAACGTGACCTGGGACGACGACGCGGACAGCGCGACCACGGCCGTGACCGACTTCAAGAGCCTGGTCGGGGCGGGCGACAAGATCATCGGCGGGACGGTCGACTCCGGCATCGCGACCGAGCTCGCGCCGCTCGCCGCGCAGAACCAGGTCCTCTACATCAGCGGCCCGGCCGCAGCCGACCAGCTCACCGGGATCAACAAGTACACGTTCAGGTCCGGGCGGCAGACCTACCAGGACGTGATGGCGGCGAAGTCGTTCGTGGCCGGCGGCGGCAGCGGGCAGAAGATCGTCGTGCTCGCCCAGGACTACGCGTTCGGCCAGTCGTACGTGACCGACGCGCAGAAGGTGTTCGGCGCGATCGGTGACAAGGTCGAGCCGGTGCTCGTCCCGCTCACCACCACCGACTTCACGCCGACGGCGCTGCAGGTCAAGGCCATGCACCCGAGCCTGATCTTCCTGGCCTGGGCCGGGACGACCGGGGCGGCGCTGGCGCAGGCGCTGGACCAGCAGGGCGTCTTCAGCGACGCGAAGGTCGTGACCGGCCTGGCGAACATCGCCACCTATCCCTTCTACGGGGCGGCCGGCGCGAAGTTCGACTACCTCTCGCTGTACTTCTACCAGGGGTCGCGCAACGCGGCCAACGACTACCTGATCAGCCAGATGAAGGCCAAGTACGATACCGTGCCCGACCTGTTCGCGCCGGACGGCTTCGTCGCCGCCGAGATGGTCGTGCACGCCATCGCGGCCGGCGGCGGTACCAACGTGAACGCGATGATCAGCGCGCTGTCGGGCTGGTCGTTCCTCGCCCCCAAGGGCATGCAGCAGATCCGCGCCTCCGACCACGCCATGCTGCAGCCGATGTACCAGGCGAAGCTGACCGAGGTGTCGGCCACGGACTTCACCCCGTCGCTGATCACCACCCTGTCCAACGCCGACACCGCCCCGGCGGCCGCGGCGAACTTCGGCAGCTGACGCCAGCACCGGGAAGGGGAAGCGGAAGGCAGGATGACGATGCCGGATCAGGTGGCGCTGCAGGTGAGCGGGCTTGGCTTCGCGGCGGGCGGGGTCAGCGTGCTCAGCGACATCGACCTGACGGTCGCCGACGGTGAGTTCATCGGGATCATCGGGCCGAACGGCGCGGGCAAGACCACGCTGTTCAACCTGCTCAGCGGCCTGATTCGGCCGTCGGCGGGCAGTGTCAGGCTGGCCGGGCGCGACCTGGCCGGCCGGGGGCCGGCCAGCCGCGCCCGGCTCGGCCTGGGCCGGACGTTCCAGACGTCGCTGCTGTTCGGCGCGCTGCCGGCGGCGGAGAACGTGCGGCTGGCGGCGCAGGCGCGGCTCGGCGGCAGCCTGCGCTGGTGGCACCGGCCGCGCGGCCGGGACGAATCCGCCCGGCTGGCGGCCGACGCCGTCGAGGCGGTCGGCCTCGGTGCCGTCGCCGGCCGGCCGGCCGGCGCCCTCTCCCACGGCGACAAGCGCAAGCTCGAGCTGGCGATCCTGATCGCGGGCGGCGCCCGGGTGCTGCTGCTGGACGAGCCGATGGCGGGCGTCAACAGCGAGGACGTGGCCGGCCTGACCGCGCTGATCAAGGACCTGCACGGCACGGGCCGGACGGTGCTCATGGTCGAGCACCACATCTCGGTCGTGCTCGGCCTCGCCCAGCGGGTAGCGGTGCTGCACCACGGGCGGCTGCTCGCGTGCGGGACCCCGGACGACGTAATGGCCAACGACACCGTGCAGGGCGCCTACCTGGGAGACCCGCTGTGAGCGCCGGCCCGCCCGCCGTCGAGGTCGCGGGGCTGCGGGTGGCCATCGGCGGCTCGCAGGTGCTGGCCGGGGTCGACCTGCAGGTTCCGGTCGGCGGGGTGACGGCGCTGCTCGGGCGCAACGGCGTGGGCAAGACCACCACGCTGCGCTCGCTGATCGGGCTGCTGCCGTCGGCCGGCGACATCAGCGTGCTCGGCCACCGGGTCAGCGGCTGGGCGACGCACCGGATCATCCGGCTCGGCGTCGGCTACGTACCGGAAGACCGCGATGTGTTCGCGGGCCTGTCGGTGCGGGAGAACCTGCGGATCGCCGAGACCGGGCCCGATCTCGACTACGACCGCGTCTACGACCTGTTCCCCGAGCTCCGGCAGCGGTCGCGGCAGCTCGCGGGGACCCTGTCCGGCGGCCAGCAGCAGATGGTCGCGATCGGCCGGGTGCTGCTCGCCCGTCGGCCGCTTCTGCTGGTGGACGAGCCCACCAAGGGGCTGTCGCCGAAGTTCGTGTCGGAGGTGGTGGACGTGCTCGAGCGGGTACGCGAGACCGCGACCATCCTCATGGTCGAGCAGAACGTGCACGTCGTGCGCAGGCTCGCGCAGCACGTGATCGTGCTCGACCGGGGCGCGGTCGCCTACGTCGGCGAGGCCGGCGACCTCGACGACGAGAAGCTCGCCCGGCGGCTGCTTGGGGTGTCGGCGTGAGCACGTTCATCGCGATAACGATCAGCGGGCTCGCCCTCGGCGCGGTGTATTTTCTGATCGCCTCCGGGCTTTCCCTCATCTACGGGCTGATGGACGTGCTGAACTTCGCGCACGGCGTGTTCCTGACGCTGGGCGCGTACGCGGGGTGGGCGGTCGCCGCGCACCTGCCTCGGCTCGGCTTCGCCGGCGTCGTGGTCGCCGCCGCGGCGGCCGGGGCGGCGGTCGCCGCCGCGACCGAGGTGCTGCTGATCCGGCCGCTGTACGGCCGGCCGATCAGCCAGATCCTGGTCACCATCGGGCTCGACCTGGCGCTGGTCGGGCTGCTCGAGGGCGGGTTCGGCAGTGACTCGCTCTCGATCGCCGTCCCCGCCTGGCTGGCGTCGGTCACCGCGATCGGCGGCGAGCGGATACCGAACGGGGACTTCCTCGCCCTCGGCGCCGGCCTGGCCGTGCTCGGGGCGCTGGCCTGGTTCCTGCGCCGCACTCGCTACGGCATGATCATCCGGGCCGGGGCGGAGAACCGGGACATGGTCCGGGCCCTCGGCATCGACGTCGGGCGGGCCTTCACGGTCGTGTTCGCGGTCGGCGGCGCCGCCGCCGGGCTCGCGGGCCTGCTCAACTCGGTGGTCTTCAGCGGTGCCCTGGTGAACCCGACCCAGGGGGACCAGCTGCTGATCTTCGCGTTCATCGTCGTCGTGATCGGCGGCCTCGGCTCGATCATCGGCTCCGCGATCGCCGCCGTCCTGGTCGGCCTGATCCAGGTGTACGTGACCTTCTACGCCGGCACCGGGGCCGGCCTGGCGCAGCTCGGGAACGTGTCGGTCGTGCTGGTGCTTGCGGTCGTGCTCCTGGTCCGCCCGCGCGGCCTGCTCGGGAGGGCGGCATGACGACACCGCAGGACGCCATGACCGGGGTGCTCGGGCGGCTGACCCAGCTGACCCAGCGGACGCAGTCGGGCCGGGCGGCGGCGCGGCCGAGAACCCGCACGGCGGCCGCCGCGGCGGTGGTCGCCGTCTTCGCGCTGATCCCGCTGGCCAGCCTCGTCGTGCCGTGGGTGCTGCCCGGGCCGGTGGACGTTCTCAACTCGGCGGGCACCCTCGACGTGCTCGGCCTCTGCTTCGTCTTCGCGGGGGTCGCGCTCGGCTACGACGTCCTGTTCGGCTTCACCGGGATGCTCTCCTTCGGGCAGGTCCTTTACTTCGCCATCGGCGCCTACGGCCTCGACATCACCCTGTCGGTGTGGAACTGGCCGCTGCTGCCCGCGATCGTGGTCACGCTCGCGGCCGGGCTCGTGATGGCGCTGTTGCTCGGCGCGATCAGCCTGCGCGGGACCGGGATCGCGTTCGCGATGGTCACCCTCGCGTTCGCCCAGGTCGGCTACTACCTGATCGAGGACAACCCGCACAACCTGACCGGTGGCGACACCGGCCTGGTGATGTCGGCCGCCCGGCTGCCCGCCCAGCTGGTCGGCGTGGCAAGCACCCGCAACCTGTACTGGCTCGCGCTGGCGTTCCTCACCGTCGTCTACGCGGTGGTCTGGCTGGTCACCGGGTCGTCGACCGGCCGGGTATGGCTCGCGATCAGGGAGAGCGAACGGCGGGCGGAAGTGCTCGGCTTCCGCCCGCTCCCGTTCAAGCTGGCGTCGTTCACGCTGTCGTCGCTGATCACCACCGCCGGGGGAATGGTCTACCTGCTGCTGGTGGGCACCGCCTCCCCGGACGCGGTCGCCTCCACCACCGTGACGATCTCGATCCTGGTCATGGTCGTGCTGGGCGGGGCCGGCACGCGGTGGGGCGCGGTCGCCGGCGCCATGGTCTACGTTTACCTGCAGCAGTACCTGCTGAAGATCGCCGCCGAGCCGTCGTTCGGCGCGCTGCCCGCGGTGGTGCGCGTGCCGCTGTCACAGCCGTCGTTTCTGCTCGGCGCGATCTTCATCCTCTTCATCCTGTTCGCGCCCGGCGGCATCGCCGGCCTGGCCAGCCGGGTCGCCGCGCGGGTGACCGTCACCCGATCGCGGAGACCGCCGGCTGACCCCGAAGGAGAACTCGTTGAGTAGTCCCGACTCCACCGCCGTCCCCAACCCTGACGCCGACGCTGAGGCTGATGCCGCGCAGCCGGGCGACGCGGCAGGCAAGGCGCTGGGGGAGAAGGGCGCGCGTACCCGCCGACGGCTGCTCGAGGCGGCCGAACGGGTCTTCGCCGACCTCGGCTATCACGACGCCTCCATCGTCAAGATCACCGAGGCGGCGGGCGTCTCGCAGGGGACGTTCTACCTGTACTTCTCGGGCAAGCAGGAAATCTTCGACGTGCTCGTCGAGGATCTCAACACCCGGCTGCGCCGCGCGATGTCAGAGGCCTCGGTCAAGGGCGAGACGCGGATGGAGATGGAGCGGCTGGGGTTCGAGGCGTTCTTCCGGTTCACCGCCGATCACCCGGCCCTGTACCGGGTGATCAGGCAGGCCGAGTTCGTGTCGCCGCGGATGCTCCGGCTGCACTACGAGCGACTGGCCGAGGGGTACGTGGCGGGGCTGCGGCACGCCAGCGACGCGGGCGAGATCGAGATCGGGGATCCGGTCGTCACCGCGTGGGCGCTGATGGCGGTCGGCGAGATGATCGGCATGCGCTGGATCCTGTGGGGCGACACCCGGGAGGTGCCGGCCGACGTGTTCGGCGAGGCCATGGCGCTGATCGCGCGCGCCCTGGGCGTGCCGGGGGAACCCGGCGACGACCGTGGCTGAACCGGTCGTCGGCGTCGTCGGCGTCGCCTCCTACCTGCCCGACGGCCGGGTCAGCGCGGCCGAGGTGGCCGAGGCCAGCGGCATCCCCGAGACGGTCGTGACCGAACGGCTCGGGCTGCGCGGCAAGCACGTCGCCGCCGCCGGGGAGCACGTCACCGACCTCGCCCGTGAGGCCGCCAAGCGGCTGATCGGCGAGCTCCGCCTCGACCCGGGCGAGATCGACGCGGTGCTGTACTTCGGCTCCAGCTGGAAGAACTACCCGGTCTGGCAGGCCGCGCCGAGGATCGCCCACGAGCTCGGCTGCGACCGGGCGTTCGCGCTCGAGCTCGACTACGCCTCATGCGGGTCGCCGGTCGCGCTGCGGGTGGCGAAGGCCCTCGCGGTCTCCGACCCCCGTGTGCGCACCGTGCTGCTGGTCGGCGCGAGCTGCGAGTCCCGGTTGATCGACTACGGCAATCAGCGGACGCGCTTCATGTTCAACTTCGGGGACGGGGCGGTCGCGGCGCTGGTGGCGCGCGATCATCCCGCCAACCGGATCCTGGAGACGTCGATGATCACCGACGGGTCGCTGAGCGCCCACGTCCGGGTTCCCGCGGGTGGCTCGGCGCTGCCGGCCTCGGCCGCGACGGTCGCCGCCCGGCAGCATTTCCTCGACGTGGCGGATCCCGACGCGATGCGGCGGCGGCTGTCGGAGGTCAGCCTCGGCAACTTCCTGCAGGTCGCGGCGACGGCGGTCAAGCAGTCGGGGCTGAGCCTGCGGGACATCGCGTTCGTCTGCCCCATTCACATGAAGCGGTCGATGCAGGCTGCCCTGCTTGACGGGCTCGGCCTGGCCGACAGCCAGGCCGTCTACCTGGAGGACACGGGTCACATGAGCGGAGTTGACAACCTGGTCGGTCTCGACCGGCTGGCGCGGGCGGGCCGCCTGCGCGACGGCGACGTGGTGCTGCTGCTCGCGGCCGGCATCGGGTACACCTGGGCGGCGACGGTCGTGCGCTGGGGGGAGGCGCGATGAACGGGGCGGACCTGGCCGTCGCCCGCTGGCTGCCGGAGCGGGCTGCGCTCACCCCGGACCGGGTGGCGGTCGACTTCGGTGGGCGGCTGATCCGGTACCGCGAACTGGCCGCGACCGCGGCCCGGTGGGCGGCCGGCTTCGCCGCGGCCGGGCTGCGGCCCGGCGACCGGGTGGCGACGCTCTCCCGTAACTGCCCGGAGCAGGTCGAGGTGTTCTTCGCCTGCGCGGCGGCGGGCCTGGTGCTGGTGCCGCTCAACTGGCGGCTGACGGCGGCCGAGCTCGCCTACCAGATCGGCGACGCCGACCCGGCGGTGCTGCTGACCGGGCCGGCGCTGGAGCCACTGGGCGAGGAGGCGGCCGCGGCCGCCGGGACCGACTGCGGGGTGGAGCCCCTGACCAGCCCGGCTGACCGGCCGGCGGACGGCACCGGGCCACCTGCCGCACCATTTCCTTCGCCGTCCGGCGACGACCCGCTGCTGATCCTCTACACCTCGGGCACCACCGGAAGGCCCAAGGGCGCGGTCCTCACGCACGCCAACTGCTTCTGGACCAACCTGAGCCTGGACCGGACGGCCGAGATCACCGGGAGCGACGTGGTACTTCAGGTGCTGCCGCAGTGCCACGTCGGCGGCTGGAATGTGCAGCCGCTGCTCGCCTGGTGGAAGGGCGCCACCGTCGTCCTCGAGCAGTCCTTCGACGCAAGCCGGGTGCTGACCCTCATCGAGGGGAAGAAGGTCACCACGATGATGGGCGTGCCCACCAACTACCAGCTGCTCGCCGCCCACGAGCGATTCCGGACGGCTGACCTGTCGAGCCTGCGCCAGGTGATCGTCGGCGGCGCGCCGATGCCGCGGCCCCAGCTGGAGACGTGGCAGGCGCGCGGCGTGACCGTTCTGCAGGGCTACGGCCTGACCGAGGCGGCGCCTAACGTGCTCTGCGTGCCGCCCGAGTACGCGGGCGCCAAGACCGGCTCGGCCGGGCGGCCGTACCTGCACGTCCAGGTGGCGCTGCGCGACCTCGCCGACGCCGCCGGCGGTCATCTGCGCGGCCCCGGCACCGGCGAGCTGCTGGTCGCCGGGCCGAATGTGTTCTCCGGCTACTGGCGGAACCCGTCGGCGACCGAAGCGGCGCTGCCCGGCGGCTGGCTCACGACCGGCGACATCGCCGAGCGCGACGCCGACGGCTTCTACTGGATCCGCGGCCGGACCAAGGAGATGTACATCTCCGGCGGCGAGAACGTCTACCCGGCCGAGGTCGAGGAGGCGCTGATCGCGCACCAGGCCATCGCCGAGGCCGCCGTGGTCGGGGTGCCGGACGAGCGATGGGGCGAGACCGGCCTGGCGTTCGTCGTGTTCGCCGCGGGCCGCGAGCCGGCCCCGGACGAACTCGTCCGCCACTGCCGGACCCGGTTGGCGGCCTACAAGGTGCCGAGGCACTTCCGGTCGCTGGCCGAACTGCCCAAGCTGACCAGCGGCAAGCTGGACAAGGTGACGCTGCGGGCGCGGCTCGCGAACGTCGGCGACGCCGCCGAGAGAGGCGACCGATGACTGACCTGGCCGGACGGCGGGTGCTCGTCACCGGCGGCGCCAGCGGCATCGGCGCGGCCTGCGCGGAGAAATTCGCCGCCGCGGGCGCCGTCGTCGTGGTGGCCGACCTGAACGGCGAGGGGCCCGACGGGTCGCGGACGCCGTCGGCGGCCAGGCTGCGCAGGTCGACCTGGCGGATCCCGCCTTCGACGCGCTCGCGCTGGCGGCCGATGCCGACGTCAGCCGACGGTGGGGGAGGATCGTGAACATCTCGTCGGTGCACGGGCTGCGCGCCTCGCCGTACAAGAGCGCCTACGTCGCCGCCAAGCACGGCCTCGAGGGCCTGTCCAAGACGATCGCGCTCGAGGGCGGCGATCGCGGCGTCACCTCCAACACGATCTGCCCCGCCTACGTCCGCACCCCGCTCGTCGAGCGGCAGATCGCCGACCAGGCCCGCGTCCACGGAATACCGGGGACCGAGGTCATCGAGCGCATCATGCTGACCGAGCCCGCCGTCAAGCGACTGGTCGAGCCGTCCGAAGTGGCCGACCTCGCCGTCCACCTATGCAGCCCCCAGTTGTCGTTCGCAAACGGCGCGTCCTATCTCCTCGACGGCGGCTGGTCGGCCCGCTGACCCAACCCGGCGTGCGCGGCGGCCTGCGCACGCCGGGCGGCCCCGGCGGTATCCTCGTTGCGGGTGAGTCGGCCGGGCGGTCGCGCCGGGCCTTCGGGTCCGGTGAGGAAGGTCCGGGCTCCACACGGCAGGGTGGTCGATAACATCGACCCGGGGTGACCCGCGGGACAGTGCCACAGAAAACAGA
>Ga0335072_10007150_pt1 | contig 16289 bp, 16 predicted proteins | sample Lox_Sample_21_FD_206725 | JGI IMG/M metagenome (GOLD analysis project Ga0335072, IMG submission 206725) | Soil microbial communities from Loxahatchee National Wildlife Refuge, Florida, United States - Lox_Sample_2.1 | ecosystem: Environmental > Terrestrial > Soil > Wetlands | place: USA...
TGGGCAGGTAAGCGGGACGATTTCCGACGTTTTATCAAATGCTTCCGGGAATGGTCCTTTTCCGTCGCAGTACGTTCTGGTTCGTCCTAATTTGACCCAGGACAAGGCGTTGGCGCTTGCGACGCAGCGCCTTTCCGAAATCACCAAGTATGAAAGAACCATTGAATTTTCGATGCCGGGCGAGCTGGACTTCACTCCTGGCAGCGTAATCTCACTAAGCGGTACGCAGACGGACTTTGACCAACAGTACTACATAAATTCCATAACCCGGACGTTCAGGATCCGGACGGGATTTATGCAACGAGTACGAGCAAGCAATAGTTCACCAAGGACGGTGACAACGATTGAGTCGGCCAGTTAACCAATGGATCGAATCCTGAACGCGTTCAAGGCGCAGGCGAGTGCGCTGGTGCAAAGCCAGGCTCAGCCAAGATTTGGCACTATTTCATCCGTCGATTCGGGCAGCGGCACCGCCAAGGTTGCTTTTCAGCCCGAAGGCGTACTAAGCGGATGGATGCCGATTCTCTATCCCTGGGTTGGAGCGGGTTGGGGAATGGTGTGTCCACCCGCCCCGGGCGATCAGGTGCTCGTGCTTGCCCAGGAGGGGCACGCCGAGCACGGAGTGATCGTCGGCCGGGTCTTTTCAAGTCAGCAACACCCTCCTGCGGCCCCCTCTGGGGAACTGTGGCTGGTTCACGCCTCGGGAAGCTATCTAAAGCTGTTGAATGACGGTACTGTTCGGGTCAAAGGGGATCTACACGTGAGCGGTGACGTATACGACAGTGAAGGACCTCTATCTCGCCTGCGCGGGCATTATGATGCTCATGTTCATACGGACTCCCGCGGCGGCGCTACAAGCACGACAAGCCAACCGGATTAGTGCCAAATGGGCGATATCGATCACCAATGGGGCTCCGATTTGAGCTTTGGACCAACGGGCGACATCGCAGTCGTTTCCGGCTCTGCGATGGGGCAGCAGCGCGTGTTGCGTCGTCTGCTAACGAACCCTCTCGATTACATCTGGCAACCCGCTTATGGCGCCGGCCTGGCAGAATTTGTCGGCGAGCCGGCAAACCCCTCCCGTATCCAAGCTGTGATTCGCGGTCAAATCTTCAAGGAAGCAACGGTGGCAAGATCCCCTGAGCCGACAATCAGCGTCAACATCAATCCCGGCGATTCGACGGGTGATGTCTACGTGCAAGTTCTATACGTGGACAGCACCACCGAACAAACCCAGGTACTCAGCTTTTCTGTGGGTTCGTAAATCATGCAGCTTTCGCTTCAGACCTTCTCCGGTCTGGTGCAGGGGATGGCGGCAACTGTCCAGGCCACAGCGTCACAACTGCTCGACCTGACCGTGGGTTCAACCATGAGGGCCTTGCTCGAGGCAAGCGCCTCCGTGGCACTCTGGATGCAGTGGCTTATCCTGCTTGTGCTACAGATGACGCGAGCGGCGACCAGCGCCGGAGCAGATCTTGACAGTTGGATGGCGGACTTCTCATTGAGCCGCCTGCCAGCCAGTCCGGCGTCCGGGACCGTCACGTTCTCGCGTTACAATGCGAGTGCAACTGCCTTGGTTCCCGCGGGGACATTGGTACGAACGATCGACGGGAGCCAAACCTTCGCCGTAACCGCCGATGCGGATGATACCGGCTGGAATCTTCCGCTCAATGGTTATCTTTTGGCCGTTGGGGTGGTTTCACTTGACGTTCCGGTCGTAGCACAGGTGCCTGGTACGTGCGGCAATGTGCAAGCCAACACGATAACCGTTTTGGCAACGGCAATCTCCGGCGTTGACCTGGTGACAAATGCGGCACCATTTTCCAATGGTGTCGATGCCGAATCGGACCCGGCCCTCAGGCTCCGTTTTCAAAGTTTCCTGGCCAGCCGCTCGCGAGCAACCATTGGGTCGGTAGAGTATGCCATCAGCACAGTCCAGCAGGGCCTTAATTATACCATACAGGAGAACCAGAGTTCCGCAGGTCAGTTTCAGCTAGGCAATTTTGTCGTCGTCGTGGATGACGGTTCCGGCTACCCATCAACCAGCCTGTTATCTCAGGTCCAGCAGGCGATTGAGGCAGTGCGGCCGGTGGGATCAACCTTTGCCGTGTTTCCTCCCTCGGTAACTCAGGTCAATATATCGCTCTCCGTGGCCACCGCTGATGGATCTGACGTCACTTCAGTGATGCCGCAAATTGTCTCCGCCATCCAGAGCTATGTGAATTCTCTCCCAGTCGGCACTACGCTTCCGGCCAGCAGAATCGTACAAATTGCCTATGACTCGGCATCAGATATCGCCAATGTCACAGACGTTCTTCTGAACAACCAGGCATTGGACATTGTAATGCTGCCGTCGGGCGTCGTGAAGGCCGGCACGGTCGTGGTGTCATAGCCATGCTCGGGGATCAGCAGGATATGCTATGGCGGCTGAAGCAGGTACTGCCGTTGCGATGGTTTCCCGACCAGACACTCGTTCTCGATACAGTGCTGAGCGGTGTCGCCTGGGCGTGGGCTTGGGTCTACGGGTTATTGCAGACGGTAAAGATGCAGGCTCGACTTTCGACGGCGAGCAATACCTGGCTGGACCTGATTGCCAACGACTATTTCGGCGATGCTCTGTTACGACGAAGTTCTGAGACCGATAGCGCCTACCGGTTGCGAATTCAACACGAACTGATTCGGGAGCGGGGAACGCGCGGGGCGGTCCTTGCGACGTTGATTGATCTGACAGGACGGTCGCCACAAATATTCGAGCCTGCCAATACCTTCGACACTGGCGGATACGGCGGCGCGGCTGGGACGGTGACCGGATTGGCGTACGGCTGCGCTGGCGGCTGGGGTGATCTCAACCTGCCGTTCCAGTTTTTCGTCACGGCCTATCGGCCGGTCGGCATGGGGATCGCCGCCATTTCCGGCTGGAACTGTGGCGGCGGCGGATATGGTCAAGGCGCTCTGGAGTACGCCGATTTCAGCATGATGCAGACGCAGGTCACCGATAGCGACATTCTGACAGCCATAACCAGTGTCCTGCCGGTCGGCGTCATCGCGTGGACACGCATAAGCAGCTAGTACCCAATATCGGTAAAGCGTGAGTCATTTGGAACCGACCTCCGAGGCGAATTGGCGGCCGAGTCCGTGTGTTGCGTTTTTGTGATTCCGGGTACTAGGGCGCTCCCTGGCGATATGAGGACATTATGGACCGGAATTTGGTTTATCCCGGAAGCATTCCGCTTGATACGGATTTACTCTCCGTAAACCGCAATACAATGATTGCGCTGGGCTATCTGGCGCAGGCAGTGTTAGGGGCATCTCCCGTCGTGGATGGTCTGGCCTGCGCGTCGACCCTCCCGCCGTCAATGACGGTGACGATTGGACCCGGCGTGATCTCCGCCCTTGAGGTGATCGATGCGTTGCCGTACGGCTCACTTCCGGCGGACACCACGGATCCGCTGTTGAAAATGGGAATTAACACGGAGCAAACCAATTTTACTTTGACGGCTCCCACAACGTCGGGGCAATCGACGAACTATCTTATAGAATCGGCTTTTCAGGAAAGCGATACCAACCCGCTGGTGCTGCCATACTACAACGCAGCATCGCCATCTCAACCCTATAGCGGACCGGCCAATTCGGGGACTGCCCAGAATACGCTCCGCACCCAGACTGTCCAATTGCAGATGAAGGCCGGTACGCCTGCGGCAACCGGCGCGCAGCTAACGCCACCGGTGGATAACGGCTGGATCGGGCTTTATGTTATTACAGTCACCTATGGGCAGACCGCTATTTCCGCGGCAAATATTACACCTCTCCCGACGGCTCCATTTGTATCCTGGAAGCTGCCGTCATTACGACCCGGATTCGGCTCGGGCGTTCAATCGTTTACGCAGTCCGGGGCATTTGGGGTCCCGGCGGGCGTGACACAAATTGAAGTGGAGGTCTGGGGCGGCGGGTCCGGAAGTTATGCGTCGCTGCCTGGCCTGCCGACCTACGGAGGTTCCGGGGGCGGCTCGGGCGGCGGGTACGCGCGAAAGCGTATCACCGGCCTGACACCCGGCCAGTCGATTGCCGTCGTCATCGGCTCCGGAGGGATCGCCGGGACCTTGCAAGGCGGTGCCGCCACCTCCGGGGGTACTTCGAGCTTTGGCTCCTATGTTAGTGCGACGGGCGGCAGCCTCAACGCACTTACCTCGGTTTCCAGCCCCCAACTCGGCGCCACACCCGCAGGCAATGGTGTCGGCGGCGACGTCAATCTCTCGGGATCGGCAGGCCAATCAGCCGCTTTGAACTTTGGAGGAATGGGTGGAGGGGCGCCCATGGGCGGCAGCCAGAACAGTGGAACGTCGGCTGTTGCCGGGGCATTTCCTGGAGGCGGCGCTGCGGGAGCCGGCACGGGCTCCGCGGGCACCACACCCTATGCCGGCGCCGCGGGAGCCCCGGGACTTGTCGTGGTGAGGTGGTAAGATGAGGAAATTCGCCCGCATTCAGGACGGCCGCGTCGTTGAGCTTTTTACCCACCCAACTGATATATCATCGATGTTTCATCCTGCACTGGTTTGGCTGGACGTGTCGTCGATGAACCCCACGGTTGCGGAAGGCTGGAACTACGATGGGGTGGCGCTTTCGCCACCGGTCCGCCAGCAAACTGCGACCGCACCGACGATCCTTGATGATCTCCAGAGACAAATTCTGGCACTCACCGCGCAGGTGGAATCGATGAAGCGATCACAGGCGTCGGCGCAGGCGACGGTTTCCACCGAGCCGCAAGAGCATTCCCACTCATAACGGCGTGACACGTTCGGGGCCTGATCCCTGCAACGGGGGCAAAGGCCGGCGGTTCGTTCATTGACCCCCGACTATGGTTGAAAAAACATGCCCACACCTGCTACTCACGTCCAAAAGCCCAGTACAGCACGTACCGTCGTTCTCGACGCTTTCATACCTGTCCCTCGCGGGTCGACCGCGAGCGCGCTGCCGCCGCTCAATTGGCCGTCGAAGGATCCCAGCGACGTACTTGATTATCGTTTCAATATATCGCCGGCCTTGGTTGGGAACGAAGGCGACTCCATCTCAACCCTTGACGTCTTCATCACACCGGACAATCCGGGCGATCTTCTGCTGAATGAAGTCCAGGCCGACGGACCCAACGCCATACTTTGGCTGTCCGGAGGTCAGGCCGGGACGATTTATACGATCACCGTTTTGATTTCCACCGTTAATGGCCGGACCTTGCAGCGGAGCATATTGTTGCCGGTCCTTGAATTATCGGTGCCGCCGGTTCCAGCGGACGCGATAGACGTCGGTGCGGGCGTGGCGCTGACCGATCAAAACGGCAATCCAATCCTGGCTTGATCGGATCGACACAAATCAGACCTTCTGCCGCTCCCTGCCCGGCACCGGCGGCAATTTACGAAATCGGAGTATATTGGAATATGCCGACGATTGACCAACTGGCACCGGCGACTGCTGCGGCCGATACGGACGAGCATATCGTCAGCCAGTCCGGGACGGCATTGAAGATGACTCGTGCCCAGATACTGGCAGGTCTCCAGCAACAGATCGCGCTGGAAAGCGGCGTATTGCTCGGGCGGTGCAGCTCCGGAACAGGGGCACCCGAATCGGTCCTGATCGGCGCCAATCTTATCCTCGCGGACGGCATCCTATCTGCCAATGCCGCGCCATACGACGTTTGCGGGCTGGTGGCCGGTACTGTTCCCGCAGTTGGCGATCTGGTACCGCTTAGCCAAGGGAGCCTCAACACATCGATTCCGTACAGCGAGTTCATGAGCGGCTTGCCTGAGGTACCCAATGTCGACGGCTCACAACTCCTGGTTACGCCTACCGGCACAACATCCCCGGAAAAATTAGCCGATTTCGCCGCCGGGGTGCTGCCGCGAGCCGGTGGGACCATGACCGGGGCATTGACCCTTGCTGCGAATCCGACCGCGTCGCTGCAGGCGGCCACCAAAGGTTACGTCGACAGCCAGGTCGCGACCGCGCTGCCCCGGACCGGCGGCACGCTCACCGGTACATTGACTCTTGCCGGCAATCCGACGGCATCGTCGCAAGCTGCCACGAAGGGTTATATCGATGCCCAGACGGCGAGCATGCTGTCCAAAACAGGCGGAACTCTTTCCGGGGCATTGACTCTGGCCGCCGACCCCACCGCGGCTCTTCAGGCGGCAACCAAGGAATATGTCGACACTCGCGTTTTTCGAGCCGGCGATACGTTGACCGGACCGCTGATGTTGGCCGCCGACCCGGTCTCCCCGCTGCAGGCCGCTACGAAAGGCTATACCGACAACAGGATCGCGACGGCCTTGCCCATTTCGGGCGGCACACTCGCGGGGGTGTTGACGCTCGCCGCAGATCCCAGTTCGTCGATGCAGGCGGCGACAAAACATTATGTCGATACCCAGGTCGGGACGAACCTTCCGCTCTGCGGTGGAACTCTGACAGGATCTTTGATTCTTCCCGCCAATCCTACCGCCGCGATGCAAGCTGCGCCCAAACAGTATGTCGACAGTCAGGTCGCCACGGCCCTGCCTGCCAGCGGCGGGACTCTGACCGGTTCCCTGACGTTGGCCGGTGCCCCAACAAACCCACTCAATGCCGCTACCAAGCAGTACGTCGATACCAGTCCAGGTAACGCCACCGGCGTCATCAACATCAAGTCGCCACCGTACAATGCCCAGCTCAATGGAGTTACCGACGACACCGCCGCCTTCATGGCGGCATACCAGGCGGCCCCGGCCGGCTCGGTCATCTATGTGCCGAACGGCGTCACAGTTCTGCAGAATCCCGCCTCGTGGGGCATTCCTCTCACCAAGCGGGTAAAGTGGATCGTCGATGGGACGACGCTGTCGAACGGCACGGCGTTGGCTGACGCGATACCGAACGGGACAGGGCCCGCCAGCCTGACGCTGCCCGGCGTGGTGGTCGGCAACAATCAGCAAAGCGCCGAGGTTTCTCAAGGGTCGTCCCAGCCTACAGACTTCGCGGTGTTTCGTACCGCCTACATAGTCAATCATACGGGTGGCCCGACAACCGGCGTAGTCGCGTCCAACGCTCGCGTCGACACCCTGATCTATAATAGTCCGAACAATTATATATGGGGTGGTCTCGACCGCCTGCTTTGGTGCGGCGTGCAAACAGGCTCTGCCAGCGCGGCTGCCCAGCATGTCGGCCGTTACGTGCAGACGATACGTCAATCGGTAGGTATCAGTTCTAACGGAACAGCGCTCCCGCAGCCACAGATGTGGGCGGCCTGCCTCGAATATCGCGACACCACGGCCCAATTGTCGAGCATTACGAACTCGGGCATAACCTGTGAAATGGACTGGTTCGGCAACGGACCCGACGATGGTCATAATCGCCAGCTCCAGTCGCTGGTGGTAGGGCAGAACAATCTCTCCGGCGCCCCAATCGAGATATCGACGGTTGTCGGAATTTACCTCGCCGCCGGTCACACAGGGCACGCGTACACCGTGCTGGGGATAAACATCCCATTCTCGACGTCGGCAGTGGACACGACCAACGCCACGCAAATGACCGGTGCCGCGGCAATACGTTTGGCGGCCGGTCATATCATCGCATTTGAACCGACCGTCACCTATCGCCTTGGCTTCGACAGTACAACCAATGTGCTCCGATGGTATCAGGGCACCCTTTCCTACGTGGTCGGAAAGGGAATTTCGGTCGGCTTTCAGAATGTCTGTACCAGCAACACGACGCTGCCAAACTATGATGCCGGAAATATCGTATTTCTCGCGGGATCTGGCACCTATGCGATAACGCTGCCTGCCGCCGCAACGGTCGCCGCGGGTACCGGCTTCACTTTTTCGGCTTCAGGCAGCGGCGTCGTCAGCATCAATCCCTCCGGCACCGATGCCATCGACAACGGCCCGATAACGCTGCATCAAAATGACCGGTACCAGATCATCTCCGATGGCAGTTCGTGCTGGAGAGAAGTGTTCCGAACGAATTCGGTAAGTCCCCGCTTTACCGGCACGCCTGTCCTGCCGACCTACACTGTCGCCGGCCTGCCTGCCGCGTTGACCGCCGGTGCGCAGGCCTTCGCGACAAACGGCCGCAAGCCCACGGAAGCCGCCGGCGGCGGCACGGGCGTGGCGGTGTTCTGTGACGGCGCTCACTGGATTTCCGTCTGTTCCGGGTCCCAGGTCCTCGCCTGATCCGAAGCCAGACGACACCGGACAATCGGAGTCGCAATGCCCACCATCTCGCAACTGCCACCCGCCGCGCAGGTCACGGCCGCCGATCAGATTCCGATCAGCCAAGGGGGCTCCGCGTGCTCTGTCAGTGTCGGGACACTTCTCGCCAGCACGCAACCGGCAATCATGATACCGACCGGCAGCCTCTTTGGGCGCACAAGTCTGGGAGCGGGTGGCCCGGATCCGGTGGACGTCGGGACGGGTCTCGCCCTGAACGCCGGCACCCTGGTCGCCACCGGCGCCGATCATGCGATATTCGCCCAGGAAGCCACGCTAACGCTGACGGATCAGGCCGTGGTCAACAGCGCCGGCACGCCAAGGCTGTTGCCGCTTTCCCTCCTGCGCGGTCTATTCTCTGCCGGAGCGAACATCTCGATAGACCAGAACGGTACCGTTTCGGCGAGCGCCGCGGGTCCGGCACCGGGCGGTTCATCCGGATACAGCATCACGGCGCTTCCTACCGTGGGAACGATCGACGCGAACGACCTGGTGGCGATCAGCCAGTCCGGGACCGATCACACGATCTCCTATGCCAATTTCATCGATGGACAGACGATCGATGAGGTGCAGGCGGCAGCACCAGCCTCAGACACTGATGAATTTCTTGTCGCCCAGAATGGCAACGTCATGGCACGCCAAACACTGGCGGCCATGTGGTCCTGGCTGAACGCGAAACTCTCCGCTTACCAGCTTCCTACGCTCGAGTTGACGACAGACACGATTTTGAACGCCGCGGCGCATAACGGGCGCCTGCTGGTTTGCAGTCAGCCAATAACGGTGACCCCGGCACTAGCTGCCATGGGGAACGGCTTCGTCTGTACCCTTATCAACATGAGTAGCGGCAGCGTGACCCTGGGCAGCGGGATCATTACCTCAGCGGGAAATTCCAACCTGACGCCTGGCCAGGCCACTATGCTCTCGTGCCTGACATACTCCGGGGGAACCATTGTCTATGGCTGGACTGGCACGGCTACGACCTCCCTCGCACTGCCCCTCCAGGTCATTGGCCTCACGATCGGGGCAGTCACGTCGAGCAGTGTCGCCCTGTCGTGGACGGCGCTGACCCCGTCACCGCTCAACTACACGGTCCAGTTCCGCGCAAGCGGAACCACGGCATGGTCGGACGCATCACCTGTCACCGGCTCCGCCGCCACGATCAGCGGTTTGCAGTCAGCCACCAGCTATGATTTCGCCGTCTTCGCGGTCAACGTGGCCGGAGCAGGACCCGCGTCAGCCATTGCCACGACAAGCACTGTCGCGGCGGCCATTTCCGTCACGTCGGTTACCTGGAACATGGTTCCGTCCGGCAGCTATTCCCACGGGACCGGCGCGATCGGCGTGAACGCACAAATTACGCCGAGCAATGCACCGGTACAATTCGGCTTCTCCAACTCGCCAACTGTTCCATCATCGAACTGGACTCTCGGCACGTACGTCAATACGAATTTGTGGGGTGCATACGTCAACACCCCAGCGGTCGCCGGGACATATTATGCGTGGGTCGAAGGCACCGACGGCAGCACCCCAACCGTTTATCCCACGAGTTTCGCGGTCACCTGATCCCCGCGGCAGCGTAAATCCCCTCACCTCCCCGGCCGCGCGACGGCAGGTCTGGGATATCGCTGTCTAATCCGGTCGATGCAATGTGGCGCGCTCCCTCGTGAGCGTGTGCCGGCCGCGTTTGAAAACCGCGAGCGGCGGACAGATTTCGGCCACCGCTTGCTCTGGCGTCCGCGCGTCCACCACCACGATGTCGGCCGGATTGCCTGGCCTTATCCCATAGTCGGGCAGGTTCATCAGCCTGGCGGAGCGTTCCGTCAGCATGGCGAAACACTCGCGCAGCCGATGCGATTGACTGATCTGGCAGACATTTGCCTGTAAATTTGCCATCCGCAGCAAAGAGCAATCGCCAAGTGGCGTGAACGGGTTCAGGACGTTGTTGGTGGAGATGGAGCAATTTACCCCATGCTCCGCCAGCACATTCACGTCGGCGACGCCGCGCCTGACAGCGTGATCCTGGTCGCGCCCCATCATGAACAAGTCGGTAGCGGGCAGCACGGTAACCGCGACGCCGGCATCGGCGATACGCCGCGCCAGCGCTGCCAATCGATCAGGCGGCAACAGGGCATATTTGCAGCCGTGTCCGATCGCCACGCGCCCGCCAAGCCCATACTCCTCGGTCAGTGCGCATACCTGATGAATATCCATCTCGTCCGGCGAGTTGCCGGAGTCGAGATGCATATCGATGTCCACACCGAATTGTCGAGCCAGAGCGAAAATCCGCCTGATCTGGCCAGCGTGGTCCGGATCATAGTTGGGCGCGGCGCCGATGACCTTTGCGCCACGTTCCAGAGCCTGGACGAGCAATTCGTCGGCCCGCGGATTGTTGGTCAGCCCCTCCTGGGGAAACACGCAAATTTCGATGTCGATCGCCCAGGCATAGTCGCGGCGCAGCGCCTCGATTGCCTCGAAGCTGCGCAGCTCCACCCCGGCGTCCAGCTCGAGATGGGTACGCATCCGGGTGGTGCCGTGCTTGAGGCATTTTTCCAGTGTGCGTGATGCACGCTCGTAGACGTCTTCAATCGTAAAGCTGGACTTCACCGCTGCGACGCGCGGCACCGCATTGGACTGGCGTCCCTCCTCCGGCGGACACCTGTCGATAATGCAGGATTTGTCGAGATGGATATGAGTTTCGACGAAGCCGGGACAGACGAGACAGCCATCCGCGTCGAACACTGCGGAATCCGCCCCGAGATGCGGCTCGACGGCGACGATACGTCCGTTTGCAATGCCGATATCGACGGGCGCATCTTCCGGCGCGCTGGACAGGCGTGCGTTGCGGACAATGTGCTCCATGTCGATTCTCCATTTATCCGCTTTGTCTGCCGGATCGGCGTTCATTGTCCGGCCGCTGTTCTGATCTTCTAATCCGCGTCACGCCAGAAATGCCCGCACCTTGGTCACGAACAGATCGAGCCGGTCATGATGCACCCAATGTCCGGCACCTTCCACGCCAAGCACCGCGGCGTTCCGAAAATATTCCAACCGTCCATCGGTTGCCGGATCGGTCGCCCAGCTCTCCTTGCCGTAGACCAGAAGCACAGGACAGGCGATCTGCGACCATAGCTCGGCGATGGCATCGCGGGTCATGTCGTAGGGTGGCCACACCGCAACGTAGTGGTCGAACTTCCAGCTATAGGTGCCGTCCTCGTTCTGGTTCACGGCATGCTGGGTCAAATGCCTGGCCTGGTCCGCCGACAGATGGCGGTTCGCCTCTTGCATCCGGGCCAATGCATCCTCGATTGTGGCGTATCGCCGCTGCTGGCGCCCCGCATATGCGCGCTGTTGCTCGATCCATGCACGCATGCGTTCGGCGATCGGCTTGCGCGCCCCTTGTTCAGCCGAGCGAGGGCCCGGCCCCAATCCCTCTATCGCTACCAACCGTCGCACCGCCTCCGGGTATATGCCGGCATAGCGCAAGGCGATGTTGCCACCCAACGAATGGGCAACGATCGACACGGGCGCCAGCTTCTGCTGATGCACCAACTGCGCCAGATCGTAGATATAGCTGGCCATCGTGTAATGGCCCGAAGCCGACCACGCCGAGTCGCCATGGCCGCGCAGATCCGGCGCGATGACATGGTATTCGTCGCGCAGGGCGCGCGCGACCCAGTCCCAGTTCCGACAGTGGTCCCGGCCACCGTGCACCAACAGCAACGGCGGTGCGTCCGGATTGCCCCAATCGACATAGTGCAGGCGCAATCGCTGCGAAAAGAATACGCGCGAAGTCGGTCCGGATTCGATCAGCCGATCGGCGGCTTTTGCTTGTGCCATTCCGTTGCCCGCTCATAGGCCGCCGCGACTCGCAACAACATCGACTCGTGGAAATACCGGCCGACAAACTGCCCTGACAGCGGCAGTCCGGTGCTCGACAGGCCGAACATCATTGCCAGCGCGGGATGCCCCGTCACGTTGAACGGCGTGCGCGCCTGACGCGAATAGGTGCGCTGGGTTTCCGCGGCATCCTCGATGCGGCTGGCCGGATCCATGGAACTGCCGCAGAGCAATACATCGAACTCGCGCAGCGCGTCCTCGACCATTGCAATCAGCCGCAAACGGCGCCGCTGCGCGCCGACATAATCGCCGGCGCTCATGAACGCTCCTGGCATCAGCCGTCGCCGGGCAAGCTGTCCATAGTCTCCCGGCCGGCTTCGCAGCCACGGTGCGTGGATCGACCACGCCTCGCTGCACAGGAGCACGCGATTGATGCCGGCGAACTCGTTCAGCGACGGCAGTGTGACGCTGCGCACTTCAGCGCCCTGAGCTTGCAGAACCCGCGCCGCCTCCTCCAAGGCCGCGGACACCTCGGGCGCGGCCGGCATATCCGTTTCGTGGAAGTGCCGGACGAATCCAATTCTGAGGCCACGCACGCCGCGATCCAGCATCTGCCCGAAATGCCGCGCCGCGCTCGGCGTACTCCCCGGATCGGCCGGATCGTACCCCGCCATCGCATCCAGCATCAGCGCTGAGTCGGCGACGGTGCGGGTCAATGGCCCGACATGGTCCAAGGTAAAGGACAGCGGGAACACGCCGCGCCGTGATACCAGGCCATAGGTCGGCTTCAGCCCGACGATGCCGCAGGCGCTCGCAGGGTTGCGCACCGATCCGCCGGTATCGGTGCCCAATGCGGCGGGAAAAAGCCCCGCACACACACCCGCGCCGGACCCGGACGACGATCCTCCCGGATGATGCTCTGGGTTCCACGGATTGCGGGCCGGCGGGAACGGCAGATCGAAGCTCGGTCCGCCGATGGCGAACTCGTGGGTCGAGAGCTTGCCGAGGATGATCGCCCCGGCCTGACGCAGCCGCCCAACCACCACCGCATCCTGTTTCGCCACGTTGTCGAGCAAGATTTTCGAATGGCCGGTCGTGGGCAGGCCGGTCACATCGATGATGTCCTTCACGCCGATCGGCACGCCATGCAGCGGGCCGCGCGAGCGCCCCGCGGCGATCTCCTTCTCCGCCGCCCGCGCCGCGTCCATCGCCGCATCTGCATCCAGCCGGATGAACGCGTGAAGCCGCGGATCGAATTGCTCTATTCGCGCCAACAGATCGGACAGCAACTCCACCGGCGACAGCGTGCGCGCGGCGAAGGCCTCCGACGCGTCGCCGATTGTCAGCCAATGGAGCGCGGTCATAGCCCCGTCCCGGCCCGCATTGGCGGCCACGGCTCCGCCGCCGGATCATCGGGCACCAGAACAGCCCCCGCGTTGTTCATCGCCTGCGCTGCGGCCGCGGCCACATCGTCCGGATATTCCGCCAGCGCCTTCTCCAGGCCGGCCGCCCGAGCGAGCATTGCGACAAGCTGTCGGTCCATTGTCTCATCCCTTCCGCCGCGGCCCGATCATGCGATGTCCGCGGCTGCCGCGAAAGGGACAGTCCAGCCGAACCGGTCAGCCGGTCGCCCGCACGAACGGATTGCGCAGCGTGCCCAGGCCGGTGATCTCCACTTCCACCACATCGCCGTGCTTCAGGTCGGGCGAGGTCCCATCTGTTCCCATCCAGATCACATCGCCCGGATACAGCGTGAGGTAACGTGTCATCGCTTCGATATAGGTCGGGATATCGAAGATCATGTCGTTGGTCTTGAACCGCAGGCTCTCCGCGCCGTTCAGCCGCACGATGGTGGTCATCGCATCCAGATCGGCGTCGGTATCGATCCACGGACCCATCGGCTTGAACGTGTCCGCGTTCTTGCCCCGCCAGAAGGTACGGTCGCCACGCTGCCAGGTGCGTTCGCTCACGTCATTGCCGATCGTGTAGCCGAACACGCACGACATCGCCTCGGCCTTCGACAGATGCTTCGCCTGCTTGCCGATAATCACGACCAGCTCGCCTTCGTAGTTCACCTTCTCCGTCGCATCCGCCGGGATCACCACGTTCTGTCCGTGTGCGATCAGCGCATTGTTGGCGCGGTAGCCGATATCGGCCTTGTCCGGGAATACCGGCTGCACGCCACGCTTGGCCGCCATTTCGCGGATATGGGCCGCGTAGTTGATCCCGGCGCAGTAGAACGTGCGCGGGATCACCGGAACTTCCAGAGTGACATCGGCCAGCCGATACCGGTTGCCGGTCGGCGCGTGCGCGTCCCACGGCGCACCATTGATCTCCGTCACCATCTCGCCGTCCAGTGAGCCGTAAGCCGTGCGGCCCGCCGTGGAAAATCTGATCCAGCGCATCGTTCAATTCGCCTCCGCCATGGCCAGTTCCCGCACCGGGCGCAGGAAGGCCGGGTCGAACACCTTGGTTGCCATCACCTGGCAGCGTCGCATCAGGCGGATTTCGTCGGGCCCATAATCCGCGATGGCACGATGGATCGTGCCGAGGTGATCCCAGATCAGCAGATCGTTCTCCATCCACGCGTGCGTCCAGCGGAACTGTTGTTCTAGCTGGAAGTCAAACAGATATTGCAGCATCGCATCGCTCTCGTCCTGCGGCAGTTCGTTGATCCGCGTGGTGTAGCCGGGATTGGCATACAACACTTTCCGTCCGGTGATCGGATGCGTCAGGAACACCGGGTGCACGACCGGCGGACGCAGCCTGCGTTGCTCGTCGGTCAGCGCCGGACGCGTGCTGGCATGGTTGCGGCGCATGTTCTCCCAGAATTTTTCGAAGTCGTGCGTGGCGGTCATGCTGTCCAGCCGCACCTTGATGTCGTCCGGCAGCGCCTCATAGACCGCATGCATGTTGGCGAACTCGGTGCCGCCAAGCGGTTTGCCGTCACGCCGGGGAATGCGGATGCCGTACAGTACATTCACAAAACCCATGACGTCGCGATACGACATATCGGTGTGCCAGTCCTGCCCCGCGTCCGGACTGCCGATATACTTTCCGTCCTGCTTCAGGTTCGACAGGATGCCCACATTCGGATGCGCTCTTTTGTCGGCATCCGGCCGGCGGCTGATCGAGCCTTGGATCTCGCCAAACAATTCCGAAAACCGCTGCACGTCGCCGATATCGAGCTGCTGATCCGGAAACCGCAGCACGCCATGATGGCCGAGCGCCCGCAGGATGTGCGCGAAGGCCGGTTCGGGCAGCTCGTGGCTCAGGTCGATTCCCCGAACAACCGCGCCAAGTACCGCGCCGGTCGGCTCGATCGTCAGCATTGCGCTTTCTCCTGACGGTGTCGCCGAGGATGCTAAGTCCGGTGCGCCGGGCCGTCCATGGGCGCGAATGGGCCGGATGTCAGCGCCGGCTCACGGCTGCCCCGCCGGCACATCCAGGGTGCGGCCGTAGCGGGCAGGGGAAAAGCATCAACCCTGCTTCACAAATGGCCGCACGGCGTCCAGGAGCTGCGCCGTGGGGGCCAGCCGAGGACCGTCCCCCTCATCGACCGGCGGCACGATGATGACATTCCACATCGGCAGCGTGCGCAAGGAGGCCTGCGCCACAGGGTGCGCCAGCAAGGGCGCATTCAGCGACGGTCCCACGATGACGGGGGTGGCGCGCCCGATTGCCTCGGCCGCTACCGACAAGGCGAGACTATCGGCGACGCCATGCGCCAGCTTGTTCAGCGAGTTGAAGCTGCACGGCGCGAATAATACCACCCCGAGCGGCGGCCGGGGCCGGATGGCGAGGTCGAAATAGGATTCGACAACCTGCGCGCCAGCGACGTCGGCCAACTCACGGGGCGCGATCACGCGTGACGCATTCGGCGTCGGGATGGCGATGATCCTCGCGAAGCCCAGTCGGAGCAATCCGCGCAGCAACTCGGGACCACGGGCAGCCGTCGTCGTACCGCTGAGGATCAGGTAGGCAATTTCGAAACGCGCGGCCGCATCAACCACCTCGCACTCCTGCGTTTGCGGCCGTGCGCGGACCATGACCATACTGTCCTGATCGGCGACGAACCGAGGGGGCACCCATGACGACCACACCACAACTCCGCCGGTTAGGCGAGACGCTGGGTGCCGAGGCCATCGGCATCGATCTGGCGCAACCTCTGGACGACGCGACATTCGCCTGGATTGCAGGCGCGTTCGCAGAGCATTCTGTGCTTGT
>Ga0335072_10007151_pt1 | contig 16288 bp, 16 predicted proteins | sample Lox_Sample_21_FD_206725 | JGI IMG/M metagenome (GOLD analysis project Ga0335072, IMG submission 206725) | Soil microbial communities from Loxahatchee National Wildlife Refuge, Florida, United States - Lox_Sample_2.1 | ecosystem: Environmental > Terrestrial > Soil > Wetlands | place: USA...
ATGCTGCCCGGTTTGTGACGAACTGTAGGATGGATTTAAGACGTAACCTTCCCCGGATTCTCAGTTTCCAGTGCTGCCCGACCGTTCCCAACCGCCCAGGAGGCCTCATGGCAAAGTCCCCGCCGAAGAAAGTCTGGATCAAGGTAGAAAGCTACCTTTCCGCGAAGCTTGTCGCGCCCGATCCGGCGCTTGAAGCCGCGCGCGAGGCGAATGCGGATGGCGGGCTGCCGGCGATCGATGTCTCGCCGCTCGAAGGCAAGCTGCTGCACGTGCTGGCACGATCGATGAATGCGCGCCTCATTCTCGAGATCGGCACGCTGGGAGGCTACTCGACCATTTGGCTGGCACGTGCGCTGCCGGAAGGGGGCCGCGTGGTCACACTCGAACTGAATCCGAAGCATGCCGAGATCGCGCAAGCCAACCTTCGGCGCGCGGGCGTTGCAGAGCGGGTTCTGATCCGCGTGGGAAAGGCGCTGGAATCGCTGGCGAGGCTCGATGAAGAAGGTGCGGAACCTTTCGACCTCATATTCATCGATGCGGACAAATCGAATAATGCCCACTACCTGAAGTGGGCGCTGCGATTTTCGCGTCCCGGCAGCCTGATCGTCGTTGACAACGTTGTGCGCGATGGCGCGGTGGCCGATGCGGGGCATCCTGACCGCGACATTCAGGGCACGCGAAGCTTGTTCGATGCGATGGCGGCGGAGCCCCGCTTGATTGCAACGGCGCTGCAAACCGTCGGCAGCAAAGGCTATGACGGGCTTGCCATCGCCCTTGTGGTCGGCGAAGCCTAAAACCCCCTCCTTTTCCTTTTCCGGCTACGAAGGCGGGCTCGATGCCGCGCCTCTGCCATCCTGCTGATCAGCCGCCGACGCGATCGACAGACACCCCGCAAACTTACGACAAAGCGATAGCACTCCGTCGTGTGCCCGGACAGTTCGAAAGAAAAGCCCAGTGAAACCAGCAATCTAGCGCGCCGGCTTGGGCGTGAAAGCCAGTTCCGGTGTATGACCTCTGCTGTGTGACCGCGTTCACTGCGCCGAGCAGGTAGCTCGCTGTAGCAATCACACGGCACTTCAGTTCACGGTCTGTCAGGGCCGCAGCCGTTCCTGCCTGGGAATTTCCTAACAAGGAGCACTTTTATGAGCAGTTCGAGCGGATATCCGACTCACATTTCCGCGCATCGCGGCGGTGCGGCAGGCCTGGTGACACTCGCGGCCACAATGCTGGCACTGAGCATTCTGGGCACAGCGGAAGCCACGGCCCAGAGCTATCAATTCGAAACCCTCTACAAGTTCCAGGGCGGGACCGGGGGTGCGACGCCGATGGCCGGCGTGCGAAGCAGCGACGGCACGATCTACGTTGCTACGCTCTTGGGTGGCGATGCTTCGTGTTATCCCGCGGGCTGCGGGATCATTTACATGCTCGACAGCAGTGGTACCTGGTCGACCGTGTATACCTTCACGGGAACGGATGGCGCCATGCCGTTCAGCAACCTGGTGCTGGACTCCGGCGGGAACATCTACGGCACGACAGAATACGGCGGCGACTTCAACTGTTCGGCAAACGGTTGCGGAGTTGTTTACAAGCTGAATCCCACGACGAAACAAATCACCGTCCTTCACCAGTTCGCCAGCGGTTCGGATGGAATCGGCGGGAGCCCGGCATCGGTGGCCTTTGACTCGGCAGGAAATCTCTACGGCAGCGCCGATACCACCGGGGGGAATGGGATGATTTTCAAAGTGGATACGAGCGGCAAAGAGAGCGTGCTTTATCCGTTCACGGGCGGCGCCGACGGAGGTGGATCGGCTCTGGCCATCGCGGTCGACAGCAGCGGCACGCTTTACGGGACCACGCGCGGCGGCGGCAAGTATGGTTCGGGAACTGTTTTCAAAATCAACACCAAGACGGGGGCTGAAAGCGCACTTTACAGCTTCACTGGCGGGAATGACGGTGGAGGCCCCCGCGATGCCCGCCTGGTACAGGAAAACATGGTTGGTGTCACCAAGGAAGGCGGCAGCGGCAACGGAGTCATTTACGAGGTGAACGTCGCAACCGGAGATGAGAGCGTGCTTTATTCCTTTGCCGGAGGAGCCGACGGCAGCTCACCAGGCGCCTTTGACTTCGATGCAGAAGGAAACCTTTTTGGCGTGACCCATTACGGTGGCAACAAAGCCTGCACCGAGGGCTGCGGGACCGTCTTCAAGCTCGCCTCTGGAAAAAAGACCATCCTCCACAACTTCGCAGGAACTGACGGAGCCGATCCGGGCGGCGTGCTGCTGGATCCGCTCGGCAACATCTACGGGGCGGCAACAGGAGGAGGAAACGCGACGGCAGCTTGCCAGAACATGCTTGGAATGGGAACAACGGCTTGCGGCACCATCTTCGAGCTCGCAGTTTCGAGCCAGACGCTACCCGCCACCACCACGACTCTGGGTGCTTCGCCGGCAACGGTCGCACTTGGCGGCACTACAACCCTCACGGCTAAAGTCACCTCGGCGACGGCGGGAACCATCGCCGGAACAGTGGCCTTTAAGCGCGGCTCGACGGCCCTTGGTTCGGCGCCCGTTTCGAGCGGAAAAGCGACGCTGAGCAATGTCGCCGTGAGCACGGCAAATGGCTTTGTGGTCGGCTCGGACACGGTAACGGCAGCTTACGGAGGAAGCACCTCATTCGCCTCATCCAGCGGCAGCACGACGGTAAACATCACGGAGCCGACGGTTGCTACGCCCGTTTTCTCGCCCGCCGCAGCAACATATGAGTCGGTGCAGCTGGTCACCATCAAGGATTCCACCGCCGGAGCATCGATCCATTACGCAATCAACGGCGCTGTGAGCAGCACATCCGCGACCTATTCGAGCCCCATCACGGTGAGCGCCGGCGAGAAGATTGAAGCAATGGCTGCGGCCCCCAAGTTCAACAACAGCGCAACGGCCACGGCGGTTTACGTAATCGTCGGCTCGCCATCCGCACTTGCGGCTCCGGCAACATCGATCGCCGCTAGTTCCGCGACCTTAAACGCGATGGTGAGCTCGGGGGGGTTGAGCGGCGGTACCTATCAGTTCCAGTACGCAACGAGCAAGTCGGCTCTGACTTCAAACCCCGTCGTCACGAGCCCGGCGTCGCTCAAGGCGTCGAGCGCGCCGGAGCAGGTGCAAGCAGCGATTACCGGCCTGAAGAACGCTACCACCTATTACTTCCGCGCAGTCGTCAGTACGGCGGGAGGGACGGCCAGCGGCGAGATCCTCACGTTCAAGACGCAATAGCAGACGGAGATCCGGCCAGAGCGGCGAGTGGTAGGTGGTTTGCTGCAACTTAATTCAGGTGTATCCTCCATGAGCGGGGGATTTTGCCATGCTGCATGCGCCGATACGCGTTATCACGGTCGAGCGCGAGTACGGCTCGCGCGGCGGGGAGTTTGCTCACGATCTTGCACGTCACCTGGGCTGGCGGCTGCTCGACTCCGAGTTGGTAACCGGTGCGGCGCGAATCGCTGGTGTCGACCCCAAGCTCGCGGAGAAGTTCGACGAGCGCCTCGACCCCTGGTACTACCGGTACGGTAAAGCTTTCTTTCACGACCCCATCACAGCCACGTTTTCTGATGAGATGGTTTTCGACTCAGAGCGCATGCTCAAGCTGATCCGGCAGGAGATTCTCGATGCGGCCAAGGCCGGAAACTGCGTGCTGGTCGGCCGCGGCGCTGCCTGCGCCCTGGCCGGCGCGCCCGGATGCTTCCATATCTTTGTCTATGCCACGTCAAGCGCCAAGAAGGAGTGGTTCGAGCGGCAGTTCCCGCGCCAGGCCGGCCACGCCGAGCAGGAACTGCTAGCGCACGACAAGCGCCGCGCTCAGGTCATCCGCAGGTTCTACCAGCAGGAGTGGTGCTCGCGCGGCCTTTACCACATGCTGCTGAACTCCTGCATCGGAACCGAGGCCATGATCGCCGCCGTGCAATGCGCCGCCGGGCTCTGCGCGCCCGCGCCGGAAGCGATTGGCAGCGCTGCGCGCTAGAACGCATTAGGGATTGATGTCCCAACCGTTCGCGTGCGGCGCTTGATACACTGCGCCCGATGGGATTGAGCGCCTGGCTTCGAAGTCTATTCTGGGGCAACGGTGATGTGCGTCCGGTGCCCGTAGCCCCTGTGTCCGGAGAAAGAGATTCCGTCGAGGATCGTCGACGGGCTGCCTTTCATGTGAAGGCTGAAACGGAGGCTCAGTCGGCCAATGGGCCGGTGCCGGAGCCGGCGCGGACCGCAATGCAGTCGGCCACAAGGCCCGCGATCGCCTGGGATGGAATCAGCGACGATGAGTTCGAAGCTGTGCTCGAAAAAGCGATTCCCTCGTCGCATTGTGAGAAGCGTTTCTATACGAAGATCGCCGGAACCAGTCATCGCAACTCGGACGGGAGCTCGCGGACCAAGGCCATCAAAGAGTGCGAGATTGCTGAGGAACTCGAATTGCGGCATGAGCCAGAGAATTCCTTCGACCCGAACGCCGTCGCGGTGCTTCGAAAATCGGGCGAGCAACTCGGCTATCTCGACGCCCGGCTTGCTGGCGAGGTGGTGAGAGATGCCAGGCGGTCGCCCGGTCAATGGATGGCTCTCTTCCAACACGCGAACCATCATCCCGAGACGGGAAGGGTCGTCGGCGGTGTGATCTACATGATGCGGTTCCTCGGCAGCCAGAATTTCTAGCGTCCTCCAAGTTTAAGCGCGCTCTTGAGCTCCGGATACCGCGCTAATATCCTTCGCCGATCGTCGGGCGCAAGCTGGCCGAGGCGCATCGGTTTGTCCTGCGGGCGCGTGCCCTTCTGGTTCAGGACGTTCATCAGGCTCCATTCGCGCTGCAGGCTATGCGGCTCCTCGGCCTTCAGGTCGTAGCGCGTAAAATCGATCGCCATCCATGGGCTGCCGGTTTTCCAGTTGCGCAACAGCGCCAGCCGGAACTCCTTGTTCATGAACCACTCGATTTCGAGTTCCGGTTCCGAGCCTGGCGCGCCGGTGCCTTTCGCATGGAAGCGATAATTCAGCCGGTCGTTGTTCGCGTAGTGCTTACGCCACTCGAGGCCGAACGCGCCTTCGGTCATCAGGCGCGTGTCGGGCCAGCGCTCCCTGACCGCCTGGAGCCACCAGGCCAAGTCCTCGTCGTGGCCGATGGAAACCTCCCAGATGCCGGTGACGAAGCCGAAGCCGTTCAGGGAGTGGCCGGAGTCGAAGTGCATCGCCGTGGTATCCATCATCTCTTTGCGACCGCGGTCCTTGCCCAGATTGCCTACGGTCTCGATGGGTCCTACCCCCATCCGGCTGTTGAATCCGCCATCGAAGCCATTGCGGCGCGCCGCGAGAAAGTCGCAGGTCCAGCCGTCGAGGCACACACAGTCAATGAAATCCGCATGTCCCTGCGCCGGCTTAAGATAGTGCTCGCGGCTCGGATAGTAGGGATAACAGATGCCGCCGTCGCCATCACCGTTGTCGATGCCGTGCTGACTCCAGATCTGCCCCTGGCACACGTGAATCCCTTCATCTTTCGCGAGCAGTTGCTGGTTGTCGGCATCGAGGTAGCCGGCCACCAGACATTGCGGGCGGTAGCCGCCGCCCACCATCTCTGTCACGCGCTTGAGCGCCGCGGCGATGGTCTGCCGGTTGTGCTCGCGCGTGTCGTACATGGGAGCGAAGTAGCCGCCGGGAATGAATGTAATTTCGTCGCCGTATCTGTCGTGATAGCCGGCGAGCAGGCGGCGCGCCTCTTTGTATTCCGGCCGGTCATCGTGCAGCGCGAGCCAACTGATGGCCCAGGTCATGCTGCCGCCCGGGCAGCCGCGCGCAAAGGCCTCGCGCCGCGCGCGAATGCGTTCCGGACGGTTGTCGGCGGCCTCGTCCTCACCGATCGACTTGGACGGCGTTACTTCAATCTGGTTTACGCGAACGACGGAGACGTGGGTGAGGAACCGGCCCGTAAGTCGAGCCGTTTCAGCGGCTGTTGCAACACTTTTCGTCGCCTGTCTGCCCAGCGCCAGTACCGCCGCTGATCCCGCCGCACTGCCCAGAAACCTCCGCCTAGTCCAGAAACCCTGCATCGCTCGCCTTTCCGAGCCGCGGCCCCAGAGCAGGTGACGCGGTCGCTGCAAACTCTCGATTCTCGCCTGCGAACCGCACCCGGTGTCAATTCCGGCGCTCACCGATCGGGAACCTTCGAACCCGGTTTTCCGTAGAAGATGGAGTATCCCACTCCGCGCGAATGCGCGGGAGCCTGGTGCTTGCCATGATCAAATTCATTCTCTGGTGCATTCTTTTCGTGCTTTGCTGGCCACTGGCGTTGCTGGCGCTTATCGCCTATCCCTTCGTATGGCTGATTTTGATTCCGTTCCGCCTGGTCGGCATCGCCGTCGACGGCGTGTTGGAACTGGTCGGCTCCATCCTGTTCCTGCCGGTGCGGCTGATCCGCGCGATCTGAAGCCCCCACTATCGCCGGCGACTTTCGTTCCTGGCTGATACCCGCCTGCATTTCGCCCTGCCCCAGCGAAACGGTTTAGCATGGATTCGGAATCATGCGGCCATCTTGTCTGCGGCCTGCGATTCCTGCTCGTTAAATCCACTCCTGCGGCTGAAGCCCAGCGCCGCGCCGATACAAAGGAGAATCGATGATTTCCCGACGGACGTTCCTTGAATCGCTGGCCGCCGGCAGCGCCGGACTCGCGATTTCGTCGTCTGCCAAGAGCTATGCGAGCATCGCCGGCGCGAACGAGCGCCTCAACTTTGCAGTCATTGGCCTCAATGGCCGCGCCCAGGCGCATCTCTCCTCGCTCAAGGCGAACAGCGACGCGGCGCGCATTACACACATCTGCGATGTGGAGAGCAACATCCTGGCGCGCTTCGCGGCCGATGTCGAGAAGGAGATGGGCTACTCCGCCGCCACTGAAGAGGACTTCCGCCGCGTTTTAGACCAGAAAGACGTGGATGCCATCACCATTGCAACACCCGACCACTGGCACACGCCGATGGCCATCGCGGGCCTCCAGGCCGGCAAACACGTCTACGTCGAAAAGCCATGCAGCCACAACCCGGCTGAGGGCGCGCTGCTGGTCCTCGCGCAGCAGAAGTACGGCAAGCTGGTGCAGATGGGCACGCAGCAGCGTTCCTCCCCGCACACCATCGAGATCGTCGGCAAAATCCACTCCGGCCTGATTGGCCGCGCCTACTTCGCCAAAGCGTGGTACTCGAACACCCGAAAATCCATCGGCGTGGGCAAGGAGGTTCCGGTGCCGGCCACGCTCGACTGGGATCTGTTCCAGGGACCGGCGCCGCGCCGCGCCTACAAGGACAATTACCAGCCATACAACTGGCACTGGTTCAAAGTGTGGGGAACCGGCGAGACGCTCAACAATGGCACGCACGAGGTGGACGTGTGCCGGTGGGCGCTCGATGTCGACTTCCCCACCCGCGTCACCGCTGCCGGCGGCCGCTTCGCTTTTCAGGACGACTGGGAGTTCTACGACACGCTGACCACGAGCTTCGAGTACGGCGACAAAAAGATCGCGTGGGAAGGCACCTGCTGCAATGGCATGCGCTACTACAACCGTAGCCGCGGCTCGACGATTCTCGGCACCCAGGGCTCGGTGCTCGTCGATCGCGACGGCTACGAGATCTTCGATCTGAATGGAAAAAAGACCGACGAATTCAAAGTGAGCAAGCAGCAGACTGAATCGACTGACACCGTCGGCCGCGATTCCATGACCGACGCCCATTTCGCCAACTTCATCGCCGGCATCCGCACCGGCGAGAAGCTGAATGCACCGGTTTCTGTCGGCAATGTCGCCGTGACCATGCTGCAGCTCTCGAACATTGCGTGGGAAGTGAACCACGAACTGCTGATCGACTCCGCCGACGGCAGGATCAAGAACGACCGCGACGCGATGAACTATTGGGATCGCGAGTACGAGAAGGGCTGGGAACCCAAGATATGACGACTCTTTCACGGCGGAGATTCATTGAAGCAGGCGGTATGCTGGGAGCGGCGAGCGCACTTCCCGTGACGGGTTTCGCCCTTGCCCAACTCACCGAAGCCGGCGGCGCGCCATCGCAGGTCAAGCTTGGCATGGCCAGCTACACCTTCCGCAACTTCACCCGCGCGCAGCTAATCGGTTTCATGAAGCAGCTTAGCCTTACCGGCTTGAACGCCAAGGACGCCAAGGATCATCTGCCAATGGCCGCCGACGAAGAAGCCAAGGCGCTTGCCGACTATGCCGCAGCGGGCATTCAGCTCCACGCCGTCGGCACGGTTTATTTTCCCAAGGATGAGGACGACGACATCCGGGCGAAGTTCGAATATGCGAAGCGCGCCGGAGTGAAAGTGATCGTGGCCGGCGATCCCGCAGTGACCGCGCTGCCGCGCATCGAGAAGTTCGTCCGCGAATACGACATCCGCATCGCCATCCACAATCATGGGCCCGAGGACAAGATCTTCCCATCGCCGCTCGACGTGCTCAAGGCCGTCAAGGGCATGGACCCGCGCATGGGCTGCTGCATTGATGTGGGCCACTGCGTGCGCGCCGGGACCGACGTAATCGAAGCCATCCACGCCGCCGGCCCCCGCCTCTACAACCTGCACATGAAGGACCTGGCAAGTTTTACCGACAAGGAGAGCCAGGTGGCAGTAGGCCAGGGAAAGATGCCCATCCACCAGATCTTTCAGACTCTCATCCAGGTCAAATACCCCGGCTGGGTCGATCTCGAATACGAGATTAACGGCGATGCGCCACTGCCCGGCGTGACTGAAAGCGTCGCCTACATGCGCGGCGTGCTGGCGGGGATGGGGTACTCTACTCGCGCCTGATCACTCGCCGGCGACTTTCTCCAGGAACGCGTCAAAGTCCTCCAGCCGAGCGTATTCGATAATTACGCGGCCACGGCCGTTGTGGTCTTCGATGCGGACTTTGAGGCCGAGCGCGCGCTGAAGGCGGTCCTGCGCGTCTCTCACATTGGGATCGACGGGGGGGGCGGGCTTGGGTTCGCGCTTCGGCAGCTTCTCCGGGTGCAGGATGCCCTGGACGTGGTTTTCTGTCTGGCGAACAGAAAGCGAAAGCAGAGCTACCTTTTTGGCCGCCAACTCGATTGCCTCGGCCGTTTCGAGCGCGAGCAGCGCACGGGCGTGTCCAAAGGATAACTCGCCGCCCTCGACGCGAGACTGCACGCTTTCCGGCAACTTGAGCAACCGCAGAAAGTTCGAGATCGATGCACGATCTTTGCCCGTGCGCGCGGCCATCTGCTCTTGCGTCATGTGAAAATCGCGGGATAGCCGTTCGAAGGCGCGCGCTTGCTCCATCGGGTTGAGGTCGGCGCGCTGCAGGTTTTCAACGATGGTGATCTCCATCGCCTGTTCGTCTGAGACCTGGCGCAAAATGGCGGGGATAGTCTCCTTGCCGGCGCGCTTTGAAGCCAGCCAGCGCCGCTCTCCGACGATGAGCTGGAATCGGCCGCTGGCCAGCGGTCGCACCAGAATCGGCTGCACGACCCCGTTCGCCGTGATGGACGCGGCCAACTCGGCCAACTGATCCTCATTTACGTGCGAGCGTGTCTGGAATGGATTGCGCTCGATCTGGTCAAGCGGAATTTCGCGAGGTTTGCCGCCCTCCTGCTCTTTGGCCTGCGGAGGGGCGCTGGGAGAAACACGGGGGAGGAGCGAGTCAAGGCCTTTGCCCAGAGCACGGCGTTTCACATCTTGGATTGCGGAAGTCATGTTGGATTCGTCCTCAGGTTTTCATAGGAAAAGGCCAGGTTTGGCCTGAAGCGGATTTGAGGTATCTGTATGGCCGGAGAGAGCACCCTGAAGGCGCCCTCAGGAATATGGCCAGAAGCGGACTCGCGTCTCCGGCTGCACGCTCGCTGCCGTCTTCCGATCGGCGCGGCGGGGCGTTTGTAGGCCGTTGCGTGCCATAAACTCTCCGGCCAGCTCGAAATAGGCCTGAGTTCCGCGCGATCGAGGGTCGTAGAGGGCCACGGGCTTGCCGTGGCTTGGCGCCTCGGCAAGCCGGATGTTGCGTGGAATCACCGTTTGGAAGAGTCGCTCGCGAAAGTGCTCCCGCAGCGTATCGGTCACCTGCTGCGCCAGGTTGGTGCGATCGTCGTACATGGTCAGGAGAATGCCATCGATGTTGAGTGCGGGATTGTAAGCAGCGCGAACCCGCTCCAAGGTCGAGATCAGCTCTGAGATCCCCTCCAGGGCAAAGTACTCGGCTTGCATTGGGACAATCAGCGAGTCGGCCGCGGCGAGCACATTGAGCGTAAGCAGGTCGAGAGCCGGCGGACAATCCAGAACGAACAGTTCGAAGCTTTCCTTGATCGAAGCCAGAGCACGCCGCAGGTGCAACGCCCGGTCGGCCGCATTGGCCAGCTCGACGTTTGCCCCGGTCAGGTTCTTTGAGCCAGGCAGAATCGAGAGATTCTCGATTTCTGTCGGCAGGATCACCTGCTCGGCGGGCGAGTCGCCCGGAGCTGGCGTTGGCTTGCGGGTCGCAGTCGACCAGGAGGACCTTGAGGCCTTCAATGGCTAGGCTCGCAGCGAGGTTGATGGCAGTCGTCGTCTTGCCAACCCCACCCTTTTGGTTGACCACGCCGAGGATTTTACCCATGGGCTTTTAGAGTAAAACGCGCGGGTCGCAAAGGTTTGTCGAGCAATTGTGGAGAATTCGGTAAAGCTGTGGAAAGCGGAACAGTGATAGGGGAAGCGCCAGGAGCCAAGTAGCTGCCATGCCGGGGGTTGCGGGCGCAGCCGACCAGACATTGCGCGGCGCGTACGGAAGGCGCCGAAAGTGGAAAACTCCGGCTTTTCTTGGCGCATCCGGGCACTGCTGGAGAGGTGTTCCACGTGGAACATTGAACCCGCGAAGACGTCTTTTGGCCCAGGTTCCACGTGGAACAATTTCGCAATAAGATCCGCTGATGCGTCAGGAATGGGATTCGTCCTCGACGAAACATGGGTGGGCATTGCGCTTGAAATAAAACATGAGAACGATCCTTTACATGGGGCCCTACAACGGCTGTTTTCATGCCTCTCTTGTGCCGGGCGACAAGGCACTTCAAACCGTGAGGCAACGTGAAGTCTCGGCAGGAAGGTGCTCGACATTCTTGCTTCGTCACCAAAGTATCCTGAGGGTACCGGCGTGCGCCTCATCGTTCGCGGAAGTGCCGATCTCCGTGCTCTACGGAAACTCGTCGAAATCAAGCTGGCACATTGAGCCGCCTGCCTAGCGCGAGGATGCGGTCTTCTCCGCCGGGAAGCTGAATCGTCGAATCCCACGAGATCCGCGCCCCGGCCGCAAGTTTCACACCTGCCAACTCCGCACTGGTCGTCATCGGCGCCAACCATCCGCCTGGATCTACAAGGTTAGCCGCCGCAGCGACAGCCGCCGCCATGCGATCCACGGCCCGGAGTGTCACGCAACCGAAAGTTCCCGCCAGCACCTCCGCCCGCCGCGAATGAACTTCAACAGAGATTCCCAGCGTGCGAGCCGCTTCGCGCAGAAACGCCGCTTTTTTGCCCTGCGATTCGGCCAGCGTGACGGCAATCCCTTGGCGGCAAAGCGCGATGGGAATTCCGGGAAACCCGGCGCCCGAACCGAAGTCCAGGAGCGTGGCAACGCTCGCAGGAAGAGCGCATGCGCATGCGATCGACTCGACAAAGTGCCTGCGAAGGATCCCCTCCTCGTTGCGAACCGAAGTGAGGTTGACCCGCTGATTCCAGTGAACGATGAGTTCGAAATAATCTGCAAAGCGCGCTGCAATGGACGCGTCAAGTCCAGGAAGACCCGCTTCGGCCAGCAAAGCCTGCAGCCGCAACTGGACATCTACGCTCATCTGCGGGTGCCGCATTCCTTCATCCGGTTCAGCTCCCACGCCCTTGCTGCCTGCGCAAACGAGGCAAAGATGGCCCGCGAGAGCCGACTGGCCGAAAATGTCCGCTCCGGATGCCACTGCACCCCGAGAACAAAATGATCTATGGAGTCGAGTTCAATCGCTTCAATCACGCCGTCGACGGGTGAAACCGCGCTCACGCGCAGGCCATTGCCGGCCTTGCGGACTGCCTGATGGTGGCTGGAGTTGACCCAGGGATCATCGCGTTCTCGCAAAGGAGCGATCGCGGCCAGTCTCGACCCAGGCTCGATCTGCACTCTGTGCGCCTTCCTGACGTCACGGCCCGGCCGGTGATTCACACGCGTCTGCAGCTGCGTCTCTACATCCTGGACCAATGACCCGTTCCTCCACGTGTTCAGCACCTGTACCCCATAGCAGATGGCAAGGATGGGCTTACGATGGTGGAATGCGTCCCGGAGCAGAAGATCGTCCAGCGCCGACCGGCCCAGATCGGCCTCACCGCATTGCGGAATCGGATATTCGCCATATATTTGTGGATCGACGTCGTACCGGCTCCCCGGCAGCAGCACTCCGTGCGTGGCTGAGAGGATTCGTCCAACCTCTCCTTCGCCGATCGCAAGTGGAAGACGGACCGGCTCAATCGCGGAGGCCTTCAGCACCTTGAGGTAGGTCGGCAGGGAGCGCTCGTTGTACTCAGCATCGCGACTGGTCGGTTCCGGAATGGCAATACGGACAGGCATGCGAAGAATCAGTTTAGACCGCCATCCACCGTCACGAAAGGCCTTCGGGGGCAGGGCCTTCTCTGTCACCAGCGAACGAGACCGACCGGGTCCTCTACCAGCACCACGTCATATTTCTCCAGCATCGGCATCAGCGCCTGTTCCAACTCGCACTTCCAAAGGGCCGAGGATCTTCATCCCAATCTCGACGTGCGCCGGGACCGACCTGGTAGAAAAGATTTCGAGGAATTCAGCTCGCCGGCCAGGCCTGGTCCGATACGTCCTCATTTCGATAATCATTCGCCTGCCTCCGAGAGCATCTTCCTCCAAATCCTCCTGACTTAGCAAACCGGACACATCGACTAAGAAGACGGCCGTCAGCGCAAGTGGGCCTACGGCAGGCGCTAGAATATCGGTTGAATGAATCCTTATAACTCATTTAATATCAGTTCTTTATATCGTTCCTCAGGTTTTTACACCGGCCCTGTCGCTTGGGATGAGACGGGGAGAAGAATTGCGCTCTCCGGGGAAGCTAACGTGGAGCGGTTGATGCGACATGCTCGCCCTCTACAGGCTCCGCAGTTGCCCCGTTGGATTGACCGCCAAGAGCCACGATGGCAGCCCTGAGCCGCCGGGTCAGCTCCTCGGCCTGGCGCAGGTGCATTCCCTCGGTCGAAATGGGTTCGCCGGCCGTGAGAACAAGCTTTCCGGGATAAAAGTGGCGAGTATGGATGGGAAGCAGTTCGTACACACCCTGCAGTGCGATGGGCACCAGCGGCACCTGGGCGCGAATGGCAAGGTACGCTGCGCCGGAAAGAAAGCCCTGCATGGCGCCATCCGGGGTTCTGCCGCCTTCGGGAAAGACAAACAGCGGCATGCCCGCGCGCAGAGCTTTCGCGCCGGCGCCAAGGCTCGATAGCGTGGCGCGCGGATTGGCAGTGTCGATGGGGATCTGCCCCGAGCGGGCGAGGTACCACCCGATGAACGGCCACGACCAGAGCTCCTTGCGCGCCAGGATGCGGAACTGAAATGGAAGGGCCGCGAAGACCACCGGCGTGTCCATGTACGAGGTGTGGTTTGAGGCGTAGACGGCGACGGTGTGCCGCGCCAGATTCTCCTGTCCGCGAACCTCGAGTGAGGAAGCGGACGACCAGATGCAGAGCTTGCCCCAGGTGCGGGCGATGCGGTGCTGCAGTCTGCCGCTGCGTTCAACCAGCGAAACCGCCAGCGCGAGTGAACCGCAGACCGCGGTGGAAAGAAAAAGAATCGGCGCCTGAACAATGTTGCTGCGCCAGCGGTAGAACCAAGGGAGCGGAGCCGGCCGTTGCGGCGGTCTGGGTTGCAGCTTCACGGCCGTACACCGTCGGTGGCCAGCAGGATCGACCGAGCCGCGCCGACAAGGTAAACCGACCCGGACACGACAACCGCCCCGCCGCCGGCGCGATTCTGCGCCATGCGCAGCGCATGCACAACTGACTCTGCCGCCAGTGCGTCGGTTCCGGTGGCGCGTGCGGCTGCAAGCAGGTCCTCCATTGAAGTAGCACGCGGGGAACGAATGGGGGCCAAGATGACCTGGTCAAAGACCGGGAAGAGGATCTGCGCCAATTCGGCCACCGGCTTGTCGCATAAGCAGCTGAAGACCAGCGTGCGCGGATGATCGGCCTCAAAGACATCGCGCAGACCTGCCCGCAGCGCCCAGACTCCGGCCGGATTGTGCGCCACGTCGAGAATCCAGTCCACGTCATTCGCCTTCAACCGTTCCAACCGCCCCGGCCAGACCGTTTTGCGAATGCCGGCTGCGATCGATTCGGGAGATATCGGGAAGCTGTGCTTCTCAGCCAGCTCGACGGCCGCGGCAATGGCCAGCGCTGCGTTGCGGTGCTGGTGCGCTCCGGTCAGCGGCGAGTCGACCTCGATGGTGGCACCCAGTGTTTCAACGCGGTAGGGACCTGCCGCGCCGGCTTCGCTTCCCGGCATGTATCGCGTCGCGCTGACCCCCCGCACTTCGAGCGATTCGGCAACTTCACCGAGCACCTGGTTCGCCTCAGGATGCTGCGGCAAGGTGATCAGCGTTCCGTGTGGGCGAAGGATGCCTGCTTTCTCGCGTGCAATCTCGGCGATTGTCGATCCCAGCCACTCCATGTGGTCGAACGAAATGTCGGTCACAATCGAGAGCAGTGGGTTCACGATGTTGGTCGCGTCCAGGCGTCCGCCCATGCCCACTTCGAGCACTGCGATATCGACTTTGCCGTCGGCAAAGCAAAGAAACGCCTGCGCGGTCAGCATTTCAAAATAACTGGGCAGGTGGTTGAGACGGCCTTCCAGCACGAGCTGCTGCGCGGCATCGTGAACGCGGAAGTAGAACGCGGCGAAAGCATCGTCACCGATCTCCACGCGGTCGATGCGGATGCGCTCATTGGCACGCACCAGATGCGGCGAAGTGTAGAGCCCGGCGCACAGCCCGGATTCGGTCAGAATCGAAGCCAGTGTGGCGGCCGTCGAGCCTTTGCCGTTGGTCCCGGCTATCAGCACCGACAGGAATCGCCGATGCGGATTCCCCATGGGCTCCAGCAGCGTGCGAATCTCGTTGAGCGAAAACTTGCGCCGCGCCGGGCCTTGAATGGCGTACAACTCCGGAATCATCGCATTCAACTGTTCGATCGCCGCGGCGTAAGACATGGAATGTCCAGTATAAAAGCTACGGCGCGGGACAGACTTGGCGGCGACCCGACTCAAATGGCAGCCGGGGGCCTGAACCGCGCCGAACGGATCCGTCTGCAAATTTGTCGTATGGAAGCGGGTCAAGAGCGAAGCAACAATTGGAGCGCTTCACGCGCGTTCTGTAGGCATACCCGCGCCTCATCTTCCGACAGGAGGCCGTGGTGCACGGCCTTTTTTCCTGCATCGTTGACCAGGTTCGCTACGCGGGGAAAGCCGCCGTCGAACCCTGTAAGCTGAAGATTATTGTTCACCTCGTGCAGAAGATTACCCAGTGTGGGAGCGTTGCGATATCGCGCTCGAATAAGCTTGGTGAGCACAGCAGGCAGCTTTTGCTTAATCGCCTCTTCCAGCACGGACCTGCACATCACGGCACAGGCGGTAAAGAGACCAAAGAAGTAGCAACGCGTCGCCTCATCGAGGTAGCTGTCTGCCTCGGCCGAGCACGGCGCCGCAACCACACACTCGCGCAGATGGGCGGCGCGGAGGACCGCCGGCTCGACAAGTTGCAGCAGTTCCAGGGCGAGAGCAGCGCGCAGCAAGTCATTTTGTTGCGCGTCAAGCGCCAGCTGAATCGCCTGCCACGCCGGTGTAGAGCCCGTGTTGGACACCTGCCGCAGTCTTGTCAGCATAGTGAGTCTTTGCCGCGCATGCTGGATGAAGCCCTGGCGCATTTCCTGTGCCATCGTTTGCCACCCGGCGATGAAAACCTCCGGATTTTGTTGATAGCGATCCCATAATTCGTCGTACACGATGGCTGGAAGCACATCACGTAACTGCGCAAAACGGCCAGTTCTCGCCAGCTCCGCTATCGCTTCACAAAACTCTTTTCCCGGCGCTCCTTCACTCGTCATTTGCAAAAGCTGATCTTCTAAACATCCTACGTCGATTGACACGTACGCAGCTCCTCCGCCGAGCCTGGAGCCTGTCACCGCTGCCGGGCCGCCGAGCCGGTCTCGCCAGCACACTCAGTGTAGGCAC
>Ga0335072_10007153_pt1 | contig 16285 bp, 9 predicted proteins | sample Lox_Sample_21_FD_206725 | JGI IMG/M metagenome (GOLD analysis project Ga0335072, IMG submission 206725) | Soil microbial communities from Loxahatchee National Wildlife Refuge, Florida, United States - Lox_Sample_2.1 | ecosystem: Environmental > Terrestrial > Soil > Wetlands | place: USA: Florida...
AAGCCCAATCCCAAGCCTTCTCCAGTAATGGCATCCACGGTTCCTGACGCATCGCCGATTAGAGCGACATGGTGTTTCCAGACCCGCGTGAATTTTCGGTTTCCCGTTAACGCTCCTCGCACGCTTGAAGTTGCGGGTGCGCCTCGAAGCCGCGCATCCAGTCCAGGCAGCTCACTCAGAGCCTGCTCCATCCGCAGATTGGAATCCGGCGATGCAACAGCAATGCAGACCTCATCGTTGCTCACAGCCGTGGCGTATCCCTGGCAGCGTTCGCCCCAGTAAACCTCCATGTAATCGGTCCAGGGCGCGACTCGAAAATGCTGGCGAAACGCATAGCGTAAACGCGGTTTGGGACCACGGTCCAAACCAGCCCAGCGCCGGACGCGGGAGTTCGCGCCATCCGCACCGATAATCCATCGGGCTTGAATACGGCGATCTTCAAGATGAACGCTACAGTTCGAGATTCCGGTGACACAGCTGCGCCACAAGATTTCCGCGCCAGATTGCTCGGCTCGTTCCGCAATCAGCCGATGCAATTCCGTGCGCCGCAAGGCCAGGCCGCAAGTCCCACCTGGAAAATCGGCCTCTGCCGATTGTGTCTCAGCGACAAATCGAATGCCGCGAAATTTGAAACCATATTCCGCGGGAACTCGAATCCCCAGCCTCTCCAGAGCTTCCAAACTGTCTGGCAGTAGCCCCTCGCCGCAAGGTTTATCTATCGGCGTTTTGGCTCCATCCGCTACGACAACACGCATGCCTCGCTGCCGCGCTGCAAGGGCCACCGCCAATCCCGCCGGACCACCCCCGATGACAAAAACATCCGTTTCGTTTGGCAAGCTTGTGTCCATCATCACCAACGCAGCAATAGCAACTCTGAGCAGAAGCCCGGCCCCATAGCCGCGAGCACACCCAGTGTCCCAGACTCGGGACGCCGGTTTCTCATTACGTCTTCAAGAACGACGAGTACTGACGCGGAAGACAAATTTCCCACCCGTTTTAGGCACTCCCACGACGCGTCCAACTGGCCATCATGCAAATCGAGCGCAGCGGCAGTCGCCTCCAATACCTTCGGCCCTCCCGTATGCAGAACCCAACTTCCGACCTCTTTGCGTGAGCATCCGTTGTCAGCGAGAAAAGCATCCACGTCCTGCCCGAGATGTTGGCGGATGAGATTTGGGACTTCCGGTGAGAGCACGATGCGGAATCCCTTTTCGGTAATCTTCCAGCCCATCATTTCTTCGGTTTCTGGGTAAAAGACAGATCGAGTCGCAAGGATCTCGGGTCCGTTCGCCTCAAGGTCATCGCCGGTCACAATTACAGCGGCGGAGCCATCGGCAAACAACCCCGATGAAATCAAGTTGGCCACAGAAAGATCATCCCGCTGAATGGTCAGCGAACATAACTCGACGGAGACCAAAGCCGCGGCCTGCGAAGGATACGCTCGCACATAGTCCGCACAGCGAGCTATTCCAGCCGCGCCCGCGACGCAGCCCAACCCGAAGATCGGCACGCGCCGGATGTTTCGTGGAAGTCCCATTCGATTGACCAGCAACGCGTCGATCGATGGACTTGAAATGCCCGTGACTGACGTAAAAAATAGTGCTCCCAGTTGACTCGCGTCCACCCCCGAATGATGCAGAGTACGGCAGAGGGCCTGTTCCCCCAACTCCTGCGCAACCTGAATCCAGGTGTCGTTGGCCTGGCCCCACGTGTGAATGTCGTAATATTTCTCGGTCGGCAGCGCCAGATAGCGGCCTTCCACGTTGACGTTACGATGCAATCGCGCCAGCATCTGCGGATTGCGCAGCCGGTCTTTCCAATATTGTTGCAGTTGTTCCAGCAGGAATTTCTGCGAGTAATACTGCTTCGGAAAAGCGCTGGCAGAGCTGGCAATCTTCATCGTCTTACCCCACTTCCAGCCGAGCGTCAGCGCACTATTGCCGGATCTCCGGGTAGCAAGTTAGATGAACAGGCGCTGTCCGCTGTTGTATTGACCGCCACTCACTCCCATTCTGCGGGCAATAGAGGTTGCGTTTGTCATATGCTTGTCAAACAAAAAGCGGCGCGTGGGAACGCCGCAAGAATACGTCTCCGGTCTTGGACTCTACTTCAAGATCACAATGGAAGTCGGCGTTCCTGGTATCGGGTACGCCCCGACCGTAATCAGATTGCTGTTGCCATTATTAAGCTGGAACGACTGAATCTTTGGCGTCGATTGGTTGCCGACAAATACAAAATCGCCCTTCGGGTCGGTGGCGACGACGTCGGGGTAAGCCGCGGTCCCATACTGACCGGAAGCGACCAGCGTCAACCCTCCGCTTGAGTTAACCGAGAATGCGACCAGACTTCCGCTTGAGACGTCATCGGCCGCAAACAAAAAATTCCCCACCTTGGTGATCAGGAGCGCGGACGGCGATGAGAGCGTTCCGCTGCCGATTATAGTGGGATTCGTGTTAAGCGAGCCATCCGGGTTGATGGTGAACTGCGAGATCGAATTATCTGGAGCTGCATTCGCCGTGTATAGATAGCTGCCATTGGAGCTGATCGTGAGCCCAACCGGATTCGTGCCCGTCAGATAAGGCGAATTGGGCAGCGGAGGCTGAACCAGCTTTCCCGAGCTTAAAGAAAATGCCTGTACGTATCCGAAGGTGCCCGACTGACCGGTGACGTAGAGAACATTGCCTGAGCTCGGAATTTGCATCGCCAAAGGCGACACACCGACCGGGAACGGAGAACCTGTAACCGGACTTAGAGCACCACTGCTGGCGTCAATAGAAAATGAGTAGATCGCGCTCGCTACCGCGTCCGCTGCGTAGAGATAGCTTCCCGTAGAATCCATAACCAGCAGGGTTGGTTCTGCATTCTGGGCCAAGAGGGTTCGAGACCCGATTTCCGTGAGATATCCCTCAGTAACCGAGTACGTCGAGATGTCTCCCTCGCCCGCATTCGCCGCGTAAAGGAATTTACCCGACGGAGCCACTGCCAGTGCATGCACGCCCGGTCCTGCGGAGACGGGCCCTGTGGACAACTCGGTGAGAAGGCCCGAGTTCGGGTCTTCCCGGAAAACTGCGATTTCGCTTGCTGCAGGGATTGCCGCGTACAGGTAGTTGCTGACCGTGTTGCCACAACTTGTCCACGTCGCTGCGCTCACCCCCACCAGCAACAGCGCCGCCGCTTTCTTTAGCATCCGTTACTCCTGAAGCAGGTTTTTGAAATTTACGAAAAGGCGGACCTTCAGATCCAAGCCGGTCCCGCCTCAAGCTTTGTTGAGCTGACGGCCGGAGCCATGTTCTTGTGTAATGGAGAAGCCTATCACAAAAATAACACCGCAACGTCGTTCAAGCGCGTCGCCGGTCCGCTTAACTTCCTGCGCGCAGACGCGCCGTATGTGCGATGCCAGGTCGCTGCGTCTGCGTTGCATTTGAGTGGATCTGCAAGGAGTTTCAGGCATGAACGGGCCCGACTTCGGGCAGAACCTCGTCTGCCCCGCCGCGCAACGCCAGCCGCAATCTATCCAGGTAGACATACACGACGGGAGTTGTGAACAGGGTCAGCATCTGGCTGACGATCAGGCCGCCAACAATGGTAATTCCCAGCGGCCGGTGCAACTCTGACCCCACACCACTGCCCAGGGCTAAGGGAAGACCGCCGAGCAGCGCCGCCATGGTTGTCATCATGATCGGCCGGAAGCGCAGCAGACACGCATCGTAGATCGCCTCCACCGGCTTCTTCCCCTGCGTGCGTTCCACATCCAGCGCGACGTCGATCATCATGATGGCGTTCTTCTTGACCAGTCCAATGAGCAGGATGATTCCGATCGTGCCAATGACATTCAGTTCATTATGCGTCAGAATCAGCGCCAGCAACGCTCCTACGCCCGCTGACGGCAGTGTTGACAGGATCGTGATGGGATGGATGTAGCTTTCATACAGCATCCCAAGAACGATATAGACGGCAACGAGAGCCGTCAGAATCAGGATCCATTCGGTCGAAAGCGAGTCTTTGAAAGCCGCTGCCGTTCCCTGAAAACTCGCCTGAATCGTGCTTGGCAGCCCCATCGAGCGCTGAACGTTTTCGATGGCCTGTGTCGCCTGGCCCAAGGAAACTCCAGGAGCCAGGTTAAAGGAAATTGTGACCGACGGGACCTGCCCCTGGTGATTGACGGCCAGAGGAGTGTTCGACGGCTCAAAGTGCGTGAAAGCCGCTAGCGGCACCGGCGTTCCCGCGGTCGATCGCAGATAAATGTTGTTAAGCGCCTCGGGCGTCTGCTGAAATTGCGGCGCCACTTCCATGACCACGTGATACTGGTTGAGCGGACGGTACATGGTCGAGACCTGCCGTTGGCCGAATGCGTCATAGAGAGCATTATCCAGGGTCGCGGCCGTAATTCCCATGCGGCTCGCGGTATCGCGGTCGACGACCAATTTCGCCTGCAAACCTTGATCTTGCTGATCCGAGTTCTGGTCTCGCATTTCGGGCAAGGCTTTGAGTTTCTGCAATACCAGCGGCGCCCAATGATCCAAATCGTCCAGATTCGCGCTCTGCAGCGTGTACTGATATTGCGCGTTGCCCCACCTTCCGCCGATGGTCAAATCTTGCGCCGATTGCATAATCAGCGTCGCTCCCGGCACAACCGCGAGTTTTCCGCGCAGGCGATTGATCACGTCGTCAGCCGTGACATAGTGGCATTGCTCCCAGAAATGCTGCTTCCGGCAGGGCCCACGCTCCTCCAGCGGCTTCAGCATCATGAAGAACCGGCCTTGATTGAGCGGCGATCCGCCACCGGCGAAACCCACCACCGTTTCGACCGCCGGATCTTTCATCACAATCCCGACATAGCGGTGCATCTTGTTGCTCATCGACTGGAAAGACGTGTCCTGGGCAGCCATCACGGAGCCTGCAATGCGACCGGTATCCTGCTGCGGGAAAAATCCTTTCGGAACAACGATGTAAAGAACCACGCTAAATACCGCGATCAGAATGGTCAGCACAAAGGTGGCAAACTGATGCCGCAACACCACGCGCAGCGCATGACTGTAGGAGCGGACTAGTCCATCGAAAAGCCTTTCGCTCGTGCGATAGAAAATATTGTGCTTTTCGCCTTCCGCTTTGCGGGTCCTCAGAAACTTGGCGCACATGGTCGGAGTGACCGTCAGCGAGACTAGCAGCGAAACGCCAATCGCGGTGCTCAGGGTAATAGCAAACTCGCGGAACAAACGTCCGACAATCCCTCCCATCAATAGCAGCGGGATGAACACGGCAACCAGCGACACGCTCATCGAGATGACTGTAAAACCGATTTCCGCGGCGCCTTTGAACGTCGCGGCAACAGCTCCCATCCCCCGCTCGACATAACGGCTGATGTTCTCCAGAACGACGATCGCATCATCGACGACGAATCCCGTCGAAATCGCCAGCGCCATCAGCGAAAGATTGTCGAGACTATACCCCAGCACATACATCACCCCGAACGTTCCGATCAGTGACATGGGTACGGCGATACTGGGGATGATCGTGGCACGTACCGTACGCAGGAACACGAACACCACCATGATGACCAGGAAAATCGAAATGAGCAGAGTGGTCTCAATATCCTTCACCGATGCACGCACCATAACCGTGCGGTCCAACGCAACCGTCAAATTGATGGCGGGAGAAATCGAAGACTGCAGGTACGGCATCAGAGCGCGAACCCGATCGACGGTATCGATGATGTTGGCGCCGGGCTGGCGGAAAATCGGCAGGAGAATGCCCGGTTTCCCGTTGGCCAATCCGATGTTGCGAACATCAGCAACCGAGTCGCTTACGTCAGCCACATCGGAGATGCGCACAGCTCCGCCATTGTTGTAGGCGACAATCAGCGGCCGGTATTGGTCAGCTTTGAAAAGCTGGTCGTTATCTGTAAAAGAATACGTTCTCTCGTGGTCGGAAATCGCACCCTTGGCCTGATTTGCGTTCACCGCGTTTAACGCGTTGCGAACGTTATCCAGCCCAACGCCCAGCTTGTTTAACAGCATGGGATTTACATCTACACGCACGGCAGGCTGCGAGGATCCCCACACGAAGACCTGCCCGACTCCTTCGACCTGGGCCAGTTTTTGCGACAGAATCGAGTCGGCGACGTCATACATGGTCGCGATCGGGACGGTGTCCGACGACATGGCGAGAATCATGATGGGCGAATCCGAAGGATTCACCTTGCGGTAGCTCGGATTACTCGGCAGATTGGCCGGAAGCTGCCCTCTTGCTGCATTGATGGCTGCCTGAACGTCGCGTGCTGCGGCATCGATGTTCCGGTTCAAATCGAACTGCATGGTGATGCCGGTTGAGCCCAATTGGCTCGACGAAGTCATCTGGTTGATCGCGGCGATGCGTCCGAACTGACGTTCCATCGGCGTCGCGACCGACGATGCCATGGTCTGCGGATCCGCTCCTGGCAGACTGGCTCCCACGCTGATCACCGGGAAATCAACCTGGGGCAGAGAAGCTACCGGAAGGAAATTGAAGGCAAGAATTCCCGAGAGTAGCAGCGCCGCAGCCAGCAGCGAGGTGCCGATCGGACGCCGGATAAATGGAGAGGAGATACTCATCTGCAACCGTTACACTAAACAGCCATTGCTAATCTGCCGAGACTGGCTCGTCCTTCGGAATCGGATTGCCGATGCTGTATCGCGCAAAGCGCTGTGCCAGCCGGTCGAACCACAAGTAAACCACCGGGGTTGTGTAGAGCGTCAGCAACTGGCTCAGCAACAATCCGCCGACAATGGTGATGCCCAATGGTCGTCGCAGTTCCGCGCCCGTGCCCGAGCCCAGCGCGAGAGGTAATCCACCGAGTAGGGCAGCCATGGTCGTCATCATGATTGGACGGAAGCGCAGCAGGCAAGCTTGATAAATTGCCTCCTGCGGCGGCTTATGTTCTTCGCGCTCGGCCTCCAGCGCGAAGTCGATCATCATGATGGCGTTCTTCTTCACAATGCCGATCAGCAGGATGATCCCTATGAGGGCCACCACCGTTAGATCATTTTTCGTAAGCATCAGCGCAAGTATTGCTCCCACCCCGGCCGACGGCAGCGTTGAAAGAATCGTGATTGGGTGAATGTAGCTCTCATAAAGAACGCCGAGAACGATATACACCGTGATCACCGCAGCCAGAATAAGGTAAGGTTCCGACGCCAGTGAATTCTGAAATGCGGCCGCCGTTCCTTGAAACGATGGATGAATGCTGGGTGGCAGCTGAATATCTCTTTCGACCTGTTGAATCGCCTTGGTTGCATCTCCCAACGACGCTCCCGGAGCCAGGTTGAACGATAGCGTCACCACCGGAAATTGCCCTTGGTGGTTCACGGAAAGAGACGTCGAGCCCGATTGAATCTTCGTGAAGGTGGAAATCGGGACCGGATTCCCGCTGGTCGTCACCGTAGCGCCGTTCGCCGTGGGTGCGCCCGTGTTCTGGGTTTGCATACTCGGGCGTATATAAATGTCTTTCAAATCCGTGGGATCTTGCGCAAATCCCGGCAAGACCTCCAGAACTACGTGATACTGGTTCAACTGCGTGAAGATGGTCGAAACCAGCCGTTGGCCAAACGCATCGTACAGCGTGTTATCGATCGCCTGCGGAAAAATTCCCAGTCGCGATGCCGTGTCCCGATCGATGCTGACCATCGTCCGCAATCCGTGATTCAACTGGTCTGTGGCCACGTCCCGCAATTCCGGCAGTTGCTGCAGCTTTGCCACCAGCTTTGGAGTCCATTCCGCCAGTTCCTGTGCATCCGCATCCTCAATGGAGTACTGAAATTCGGTCCGGCTCACACGATCTTCCACCGTCAGATCCTGGACGGGCTGCATGTAGAGCGTAATGCCCTGTACCTTTGCCACTTCTGGCTGGAGCCGCCGGATAATCGCGGAAGCGTCGTCGCTGCGCTCATCGCGCGGCTTCAAATTGATCTGAATTCTGCCGGAGTTCGGCGTCGTGTTTGTCCCATCCACTCCGATGAAAGAGGACAGACTATCAACGTCCTTATCCTGCAGGATGATCCTCGCCAGCGCCTGCTGCCGCTGCGACATAGCCTCAAAGGAAACATCGTCCGGAGCCTCTGAAATTCCCAAAATCACTCCCGTATCCTGCACCGGGAAAAAGCCCTTTGGCACGATCACGTACAAAACCAGTGTTCCCACCAGCGTCGCCGCGGTGACCAGCAAGGTCGCGGTCTGATGCTTCAACACAAACTTCACCGTGCGTCCATAGAACGCGATGATGCGGTTGTAGTAATCCTCGGTGATTTCGTAGAAGCGGCCTTTTTCGCCCTCGCGCTGATGCTTCAGCAGTTTCGCGCACATCATCGGCGTCAATGTTAGGGAAACGAACGCCGAAACCAGAATCGTCACCGCCAACGTCACGGCGAATTCGCGGAACAAGCGACCCACGATGTCGCCCATGAACAGCAGCGGGATCAGCACGGCGATCAGCGACACAGTCAACGAGACAATCGTGAACCCAATCTGCCCCGAGCCCTTGAGCGCCGCTTCCAGAGGGGAATCGCCTTCTTCCAGAAAGCGATCGATGTTCTCAATCATGACGATCGCGTCGTCCACGACAAATCCCGTCGAGATCGTCAGCGCCATCAGAGTCAAATTGTTCAGGCTGTAGCCCAGCAGGTACATCACGCCGAAAGTGCCGATCAGCGACAAGGGCACAGCGATGCTGGGAATCACGGTCGCCGAAAGATTGCGCAGGAACAGAAACACGACCATCACGACCAGCGCGATGGCAAGCATCAACTCAAATTCCACGTCCTTCACCGAAGCCCGGATCGTGATCGTGCGGTCGGTCAGAATCTGCACCTTAACCGCTTGCGGCAGCGAGGCCTGCAATTGTGGCAGGAGTTTCTTGATGCGGTCGACGACGCTGATAATATTCGCGCCCGGCTGGCGCTGAATGTTGACGATCACCGCCGGTGTCAGATTCATCCAGGCGGCAAGTTGATCGTTCTCCGTTCCATCAATCACATTGGCGACGTCGCTCACCCGCACCGGCGCGCCGTTGTGATAGGCAATTACAATTGGCTTGTACTGTTCGCCGGAGAACAGCTGATCGTTGGCGCCGATCGTGTACGACTGCCTCGTCCCATCGATCACGCCCTTCGCTTGATCGACGTTGGCCTGCATCAAAGCCGCGCGCAGATCTTCCAAGCTCAGACCATAAGACGCCAACGCAGTAGGATTCGCCTGGATTCGAACCGCCGGCTTCTGTCCGCCGCTGATCGAAACCAGGCCCACACCCGGCAATTGCGAGATCTTTTGCGCCAGCGATGTGTCGGCCAGATCTTCCACCTTCGAGAGCGGCAGCGAATCGGAACTCAAAGCCAAGGTAAGAATCGGAGCGTCGGCCGGATTCACCTTGTTATAGATGGGAGGATTTGGCAGATCGGTCGGCAGATACGTTTGCGCCGAGTTAATCGCCGCCTGCACCTGCTGCTCCTCGACGTCGATATTTTGATCCAGTCCAAATTGCAGCGTGATGACCGAACTGCCGAACGAACTGGTGGAGGTCATCTGGCTCAGGCCCGGCACCTGCCCGAACTGCCGCTCGAGTGGCGAAGTAACGGAGGACGCCATCACATCCGGATCGGCTCCCGGATAGAAGGTCACTACCTGAATCGTCGGGTAATCGACTTCAGGCAAGGCCGAGACCGGCAATTGCGTAAACGCGACCCCGCCCACCAGCAACACACCAACCATTAGCAGCGTGGTCGCCACCGGCCGAAGAATAAATATGCGTGAGGGACTCATGAACCTGTGCTAGAGGATCTCGGCTCGCCCGAGTTTGTCGCCCCAGAGCCGGGCGCGCCCGTAGCTCCGGCGGTCTGGCGATCGTGTCCGTGCACGCCTGCCGTCGCCGGAGCGCTCACAGGATTGCGCGGCTCGATGCGGCTGCCGCGCTGCAACTTGTCCTGGCCATCCGTTACCACCACATCGCCAGGAGCTATTCCGTCCTTGACGACCGTCGTGTCGCCTTCGGTCAAAGCGACCGTCACCGGTTTATCAATCACGGTTTTATCCGGATTGACTGCGTAAACAAACGTACCCTGCGGCCCGCGCATGATCGCTGCCGTCGGCACCACCGTGCTGTTTTTCCTCGTCTCCAGCAGCAGATCGGCATTCACAAACTGGTTCGGCCAGAGATTATCGTCCTTGTTGTCGAACACCGCCTTCAGCTTGGCCGTGCCGGTGGTTGGGTCAATCTGATTATCGATGGTCAGCAGCTTGCCGCTCGCCAGTTTCGTCTGATCATCGCGGCTGAAGGCATCCACTTCGAGTGTTCCTTGCTTCATGCGCTTCGCCACCGACTGCAGTTGATCCTCCGGGAGCGTGAAGATGACTGCAATAGGCTGTAATTGCGTCAGGATCAGCATGGGGTTGGTGTCGGTCGCGTGAACAATATTCCCGGGATCGACCTGGCGCAGTCCAACTCGCCCGTTGAATGGGGCCGTGATGTGGCAATAGACGATCTGCAGTTTGGCATTGTCGATCTGCGCCTGGTCAGTGCGCACCTGCCCATCCAGTTGATCGACGGTCGACTTTTGCGTATCCACTTGCTGCTGCGCGATGCTGCCCGAGGGAATTAGTGCCACGTAGCGGTCATAGTTCAGTTTGGCGTCGCGTAGCGAGGCCTGGTCTTTGAATAGTTGTGCCTGCATCTGCTCCAACTGTACTTCGTAAGGCCGAGCATCGATCTCGATCAGCAAGTCACCTTCGTGGACGAATTGTCCTTCCACGAAATTCACTTTCATGATTTGCCCATCCACGCGGCTCTTGATGTTCGCTGTATTGAAGGCAGTCACCGCTCCCAGACCCGTCAGGTAGACCGGGACATCCTGCTGCTGCACCGGAGCCACAGCAACAGAAACCGCGTGTGGTCCGGCAGCCTGCGCCTTTTGCTTCGGATCTCCATTGCTGCAGGCGACGGTATACGCGAGCAGGCTGGCCAACGCCAGCATCACCGCAAGGCGCTCAGGCCACGCCTTTAGTGCGCAAAACTCCTTACTAACTCTATGATTTCGATCATTCATAAGTGGTCCGGTGCGGGCGGTATATTCGGCCGACACAGGCCTCATCTATTAGACGTACACATTGTAGGCTGGTTTCGGCAAGTTAACTTCGGCATGTCACTAAAGTTTCGTTGCTATGCCGGAAAAGAATTCAGGAATAAGCGTAGTTGGGCCAAAACCGTGCTATTCCAGCATCAACCGCGGGGATATAAGAGGTCAAGGTCGGACACGACCTTTTACAATTCTTTACCTGGGATGAGTTTTCTGAGCTGAAATTTGTTAGGTATGGAAATTCTCGAGAACGGCCGCAACCGGATGTTCGGCCTCGTATGCGGAAATTTCTGACTCGTGCTGTAGCGTCAATCCGATGTCGTCCAATCCGTTGAGCAGACAATGACGCGTGAATTCATCCATCGGAAACTTTGCCCGGAATCCATGCTCGTCGCTGACTTCGCACCCGCGCAGATCAATCGTCAATTGATAGTCAGGAATTTCTTTTGCACGGCGCATGAGCTGGGCAACTTCTTCTTCGCTTAGCCGGACGGTCAGCAATCCATTCTTCGCGCTGTTATTCGTAAAAATGTCGGCGAACGAAGAGGCGATCACGACGCGGAAACCGAAATCGTCCAGCGCCCACACAGCGTGCTCGCGCGATGAGCCGCAACCAAAATTCTTTCCCGCGACGAGGATGCTTGCCCCTTGGTAGCGCGGCTGGTGGAGAACAAAATCCGAATTCTTCTTTCCATCGGCTGCGAATCGCCAGTCATAGAACAGAAACTGCCCGAAGCCTGTGCGTTCGATCCGCTTGAGGAATTGCTTGGGAATGATTTGGTCCGTATCGACGTTCACCCGATCCAGCGGCGCCACCAACCCGCGATGTAAGGTAAATGACTTCATGCTCCCTCTAATTCACTGTGCCGTCATCCCGCAGGCACGCGCTTTTTCCGTCCGGGCCGATCAGAAAAACATTAGGTTGCCCCACGTCTCGCCGCCTTTGCGGGACGTGGAAGTGACGTCCTACCGGAACTTCCAGTTCCTGATGTCCGTGAAATGTCCCACAATTGCCGCCGCGGCCGCCATCATCGGACTCACCAAATGCGTTCGCCCTCCGCGTCCCTGCCGCCCCTCAAAATTCCGGTTGCTCGTCGATGCGCAACGTTCCCCCGGCTGCAAGATATCCGGATTCATTCCCAAACACATCGAGCATCCTGACTCCCGCCATTCGAACCCTGCGTCCTGAAAAATGCGGTGCAGTCCCTCCTGCTCTGCTGCTCGCTTCACCGTCTGCGATCCCGGAACTACCATCGCCCGCACTCTCCCGCTTACCCGATGTCCTTTCGCAACCCGCGCCGCCGCCCGCAAATCTTCGATCCGCGAATTCGTGCACGAACCGATAAAAACCCGGTCAATCTCGATCTCTTCGATCTTCCGTCCCGGCGGCAGCCCCATATATTCGAGCGCCAGTTCCGCCGCCCGTCGCTCCGTTTCCTTCATTCCGCCAATCTCTGGAATCCGTCCCGTCACCGGAGCCACCATCCCCGGATTCGTGCCCCACGTCACAAACGGACACAGTTGCGCCGCATCAATCTCCACGGATTTATCGAAGCTCGCGCCCTCATCCGTCGGCAAATTCCGCCATTGCCGGACCGACCTCTCCCAATCCGCTTCGCTCGGCCCAAACTTTCTTCCCTTCACATATGCGATCGTCGTCTCATCCGGAGCCACCATCCCCGCTCGCGCGCCGGCTTCAATGCTCATGTTGCACAGCGTCATCCGCCCTTCCATCGACAGCGCGCGTACCGCAGGCCCCGCATATTCGATCACATGTCCCGTCGCTCCATCGGTACCGATTTGCCCAATGATCGCCAGCGCCAGATCTTTCGCCGTCACGCCTTCGCTCAATCCTCCGCGCACATCGATCTTCATCGTCTTCGGCTTCTGCTGGGCAAGACATTGCGTCGCCAGCACGTGCTCCACTTCCGACGTTCCAATCCCGAACGCCAACGCTCCAAACGCGCCATGCGTCGACGTATGACTGTCCCCGCACACAATTGTCATCCCCGGCTGCGTCAGCCCCAGCTCCGGACCGATCACGTGCACAATTCCCTGCTCCGGCGAATTCATATCAAACAGCCGAACTTCAAAATCTTTGCAGTTCGCCTCCAGAGCCGCTATCTGCTTCGCTGCGATCAAATCGGTAATCGGAGTTCCCCGCGGCTCGGTCGGCACATTGTGATCCACCGTCGCTACCGTTCGCGCCGGCTGCCGGACTTTCCGCCCGGCCGCTCGCAGCCCGTCAAACGCCTGCGGCGATGTCACCTCATGCACAAGGTGCAGATCGATATAAAGGATCGGCGACCGCCCAGCCGGCTGCGCTACCAGGTGTGCATCCCAGATTTTCTCGAATAATGTGCGCACGGATTTCATGTATTGAAACGGACTCGTCAGAATATTTGTGTCTCAGTTTTTCACATGAAAGAAGCGTTGGGCAACACGCTCATACGCGGCGCGAGGGAACTCTTATAAGTTTAACCGCGCGCCAACGTCACCGCTCCCTGCGACGCCGACTGCACCAGCGCTCCGTATTTCGCGAAGACTCCCGTCGCATAGCGAGGCTTTGGCGGCTTCCACTCTTTCATTCGCTGCCGCAAAACTTCGTCGCTGATTTCCACTTCGAGCAATCGTTTCTTGACGTCAAAGTGAATCGTGTCACCATCGCGTACTCCGGCGATCGGGCCGCCCAGCGCCGCTTCTGGAGAAACATGCCCAGCCATCAACCCGTGCGTCGCCCCGCTGAATCGTCCATCCGTCAAAAGGGCCACCGACTCGCCCAAGCCTTCTCCCACGATCGCTCCCGTAACGCTCAGCATTTCGCGCATTCCTGGGCCACCCTTCGGTCCTTCATTACGAATCACCACCACGTCGCCAGCCTTGATTTTCTTCGCCGTCACGGCGGCCATCGCGTCTTCTTCGGATTCAAAGACTCGCGCTGGCCCACGCTGTTCCAGACGCTCGTGCCCGCTGATCTTCGCCACGCATCCTTCCGGCGCCAGATTTCCCTTGAGAATCACCAGCCCGCCCGTCGCCTTCAACGGCTTCTCCAACGGAGCGATAACCTCCTGACCTGCCGTTTGCCTCGCTCTTTCGGCTTCCTCGGCAATCGTCTTGCCCGAAACCGTTTTGGCTGATCCGTGCAGATGCTTGCCGCCCATCAGCTTTTTCGCCAGCAGTCCCACACCGCCGGCACGATGCATATCCGCAGCTACAAAACGCCCGGAAGGCTTAAGATCGGCGAGCAACGGCGTCCGCTCGCTGACAGTTTGAAAGTCATCGATCTCAAGATTCACGCCAGCTTCACGCGCAATTGCCAGCAGATGCAGCACGGCATTGGTCGATCCGCCCGTCGCCGCTACCGAAGCAATCGCATTTTCAAATGCATCCCGCGTCAGGATGTCCCGCGGTTTCAATCCATTTTTCAACACATCCATCACGATGCTTCCGCACTGCAATGAGACTTCATCTTTCTTCGCGTCCATCGCCGGAACGCTGTTGAATCCCATCGGCGAAAGTCCGATCATCTCCATCACCGTCGACATCGTGTTCGCCGTATATTGCCCCCCGCATGCCCCAGCCCCCGGACAGGCCACGTCTTCGAGATCTTTGAGATCCTTATCCGTAATCTTTCCCGCGGCATTCGCGCCAACCGCTTCAAACACATCCTGAATCGTGACGTCTTTCCCGCGATAACTGCCCGGCGCGATCGTTCCCCCGTAGAACACAAGGCCCGGAAGATTCATTCTCGCCAGCGCCATCGCGGCCGCGGGAATCGTCTTGTCGCATCCGACCACGCAGACCACCGCGTCGAACATCTGTCCCCGGCAGACCAGTTCGATCGAATCGGCAATCAATTCGCGGCTCACCAGCGACGCACGCATGCCCTCCGTCCCCATCGTCTCGCCATCGGAAATCGCGATCGTGTTGAACTCCATCGGCGTCCCACCCGCTTGTCGAATTCCCTCTTTCACCTTCGCCGACAGCCGCCGCAGATGAAAATTGCACGGCATAGTTTCAATCCATGTGTTGGCCACGCCGATCAGCGGACGTTTCAGATCATCGTCAGTAAATCCAATCGCTTTGAACATGGCGCGCGCGCCTGCGCGATCGCGTCCTTCGGTGATTCCACGGCTGTTGTGCTTGAGATCCATGATGGTTTCCCGATGAAAGATTACAGGACAGAAAAAAACGGTTTCAAAGTTTCAATGTTTCAGCGTGCAAAAAGCCGGACCTTTATCTTGGAAACCTTGAAACTTCGAAACCCTGAAACCTATTTTCCACAAAAAAAGGGAACCGGCGGCTCAGCCGGCTCCCCAAATCTGCATGACCATGCCCAGGAGTGTCATGCGTGCCCAGTTCTGCGCTTTACGAGACTGCACTCTGCAAGAACGAATACCGAAAAACATCACGCGCGAGCCGCCGCCCGCGAATCCAGCCCCACTCCGGCTGGAGGATGCGCTCCCGACCAAGCCGCCGCTTGCGCCGCGCCCGAACGCACATGCATGACATCCGCGATCGCATACCACTCGCGATAGAGCTGTCCCACCTGCTTGGGACTCACATCCAGAACAATCGTCGCCTGATGATCGTGCTCCGACGCTTCCGCGTGCACCGACGGAATATCCAGCCCGCGGCGCGAAGCCGCCGTCAGAATGCGCATCAATGTGCCCTGCGTGTTGCGATAGCGAATCTGAAATGCCTGCATGTTCTCTTCTCCCTTACTCTTCCAACATCATTTCTGACAGCGCTGCTCCTGCGGGAACCATCGGGAAAACGTTGGCCTCGGGAGCGCAATCAAACACCAGCAACTCCGGTTCCGGCGACGACAGGAAACGGTCCAGCGCGCTTCCGGCCTCATCCGCGACTGGAAATTCGCGCATGGCATCTTCATTCATGCGAAATCCGTGAATCTTGTACGCTTTCGCGATCTCCACAAAATCCGGGTTGTCACTCAAATCGGTTTCGGCGTAGTTGCGCGCATAAAACAGCTGCTGCCACTGTCGCACCATCCCCAGATATTTGTTGTCGATGATCACCATTTTGATCGGCAATCCAAGCCGATGAACGGTCGCCAGTTCCTGGATGTTCATCTGGAATCCGCCATCACCCGAAACGCAGAGCACGCATGTGTCGGGTCTCGCCAACTGCACGCCAACCGCTGCCGGAAGGGCGAAGCCCATCGC
>Ga0335072_10007154_pt1 | contig 16284 bp, 15 predicted proteins | sample Lox_Sample_21_FD_206725 | JGI IMG/M metagenome (GOLD analysis project Ga0335072, IMG submission 206725) | Soil microbial communities from Loxahatchee National Wildlife Refuge, Florida, United States - Lox_Sample_2.1 | ecosystem: Environmental > Terrestrial > Soil > Wetlands | place: USA...
TTCATTTAAGTGGATCGGTCAGCGCTCTTTTGGTGCGCCTGACCGCCCAAAAACTGGATGTACGGTGTTTCCTCGTGGACAACTTGGAGAAATCTGGAGATGTGGCTCCCGCACAAAGGCACCGCAGGAATGCTGAAAGGGAAATGATCACCAGCCGAAAATGCCGCTAGCAGTAGATGGCTTCCGGCCGACGAAGGGTCACTAGTAAAGGAGTGGACATGGCCAATTGCGACGAAGGCTTGGACAGCCGCTGCCGCGATGGAGATGGAACTATCCGTCGTAAGCGCGGGGATACGCTTGTCGGAACTCTACGTGAAGAGTATGGCGAAGATTTCGCTGCAGGGTGGAGAAGCGATACTCGCTTAGACACTCTCCTGCTCGAGAGCGGTGTTGATTCCCTGAGCGAATACTTACGACACCGAAAATGAATTAACTCGGAATCAAGAATCACAGTGTAGACGATCTCAACAGTGCGCCGAGCGCTGAAGAAGGTATCAATAACGATGAAACGCCAGCACCTTACGTCAAGCAAGTCCGCCGGGTTTGTTGCGAGCATCCTCGTTCTTCTACTGTCACTTCTTCTTTCGGGAGCAACTGCGCCACCAGAGCCGGCGATCACCCCAGGTTCCGCAGCCCAAGCGCGTGTCTATTATAAGGACGTCATCTCGAGGCAACTTTCATTTGACGCCACTCCTGGAGCAACAACGCTCGACAATCTTCTCGATTTTCTGGGTTATCCGACCTCAGGACTTAAGTTGCAAACACTAGATCCAGAGGTCCTCATGAACCCGGCGCGAGCGAGTTCGGCTGATGGACTCGGTATTCCCGAGAAGGGCTTGAACGGCGCCACGCTTCGTGAGGAAGATATTTTGGCCGCTCGCTTCTTCGCGCCGAAGATCGTGAACGTGAGCACCAAGGATCCCATACCGGGATGGCGCAAGCTAGTTCGCCTGCGCGTCCGCCCGGAATCTCGCGCGGCGCGCGTCGGAATTGAATCGGCGGTGATTCTCTTCAACTTCTTTGTTCCGGTCGATCAGCCACCGTTCGAAGGGCCGTCGATAAATACGCAAGTTATGCTCTTGGCTCCTAAACTGACCAGCCGGCTTTATTGGCTCGATTTCGATCCCAAGGGCACGTTGAGTCTTGCCTTGAACGCGAGCTTCGACGCCGCAGATCTGCAAGGTGGCGGTACGCGCGATTACTTCGTTCCGGATGGGTGTAACGCCTGCCACGGTAGTCCTGGCAACTTGCGTCCTCCCATGATGAACTACCTTGACACGGATCATTGGTTTGATCGGCTCGAGAATGATTTCGCTACTCTAAAGACCCCCGTGGTATTCGATGCCCACACAAACGACACAACACAAGCAGGGTTTGCACCAGCCTTTGATGTGATCCGGCGCTTCAATGAAGAGGCTCTCCTGCAGAATGCATCTGTACAGCCAGATTCCTTCGAAACCCAGGCTGCCGCTACTTGGCTTAAACTTCACGCCGACTCGGATGCACACTTCCCGCCCATAGCGCGCAGTTTTTCCGGCTCGGCCGGGCAGTCCTGGCAAGCCTCTGAAACCGATGGGCTCAACCTGTTGAATCGATATTGTTTCCGTTGTCACGGTTCGGTTCGCTTTTCGATCTTTGACCGCCAGGCTGTCGTTGAGCGCGCAGGGATTATGCGTCAGCGTATCAAACCCAGCCAGCAGCAAGCAAAATCTCCTGGTTTCAAAATGCCTCCGGACCGTCCTCTGAGCGACTCTGAGATACAGGCGTTAGATGATTTTCTGAAAAAGCTTAAGTGAGGAAACAAATAGTATGCCGAATCTGAAGATTCATCCTGCAATTGGGGTCGCTCGCATCGGAAACTCGCCGCAATTCTTCATTGGACCTGAGTCGCCGGGAATCCCCGGTAACTGGGACAGCACCGCGGCTGCGTTCGGACGCTTTCGAGACGATCAAGGAAAGATTCTCCGGCAAGCCGCACGCTTCCGAGTTTTTCAGTTTGACGACGCCGGAAATCCGATCAAAGAAATCACGTTTGGGGACGGTGTAGGGATCGAGTGGCGCGTCCATGTAGCCAATCGCAAAGCATCCTTTTTCACGTTCAATGGCCAAAGCGGAGCGGAGACGAGTCCTCCCTATGTGGATCGCGCAAAGCGTGCGCCAGATGCAATTGAGAAGCAAGACCGCGGTCGTGGCCAGCCCGAACGGAAGAACTTGCGCAATGCCGGCATCACCGATCGTCGCAGCCTTGAGGTCGACCCTGGTGAGATCAGCATTTCAGCTCCCGGCTCGGTCGACTTGGTCGACGCCGTAACACCTGCTCCCATAAAGTTACTCGGACAACTCCAAATGCAGAGTGACGGGAAGTTGCTTTTCCTCGGCGGATTCGGAAACACCGGATTTGTTGGAGCCAAAACACCTCCGATCGACGAGTACGCCAGTAACGATGGGTGGTTCGACGATATGTGCGACGGTGTCGTTCAAGCGGAAGTCACCTTCCCCGACGGGCACAAGGAAGTGGCGTCCCCGGCTTGGGTCATCGTCGGCCCGCCCAAGTTCGCGCCCGGCATCCGCAATGTGGTTTCCCTTTATGACACCATCTGGGACTTGGCCGTCCGCCTCAAACTCCCATGCCAACCGGGAAGTGACCCTGTCCTACAAGACTTGGTGGCGCAACAGCAATCCTGGCTGGATGCAACCGATGATTTTGGTCCGAACTACCAGCCTTCGTTCTTCGATCACATCTACCCGGTACTCTCGCGAGCATTAGCAGCGCGCGACGCTCATGAACCTCCGGTTGGTCGCGTTGATTACCACGCCACTCTCCCTGATTGGACTCGTCTCTCCCAGCGGAGTGAAGATCAGATGCGGAGAGCTGTTTTCAAGCGTATTCGGAATCCCAATTCGAACGAGCTTGATAGGCTCAATATGCCCCGAGGTTTAGGTGATGATTACACGACATTGGACGCATTTGAAAACGGCGATCCAACTCCACCTTCACCACGCGCATTTCTGAGCGTCACCAAAGTGCAATATGCTCTCTTGAAGGCCTGGGCTGAGGGTCGTTTCAAAGAGGACTGGACATTTGGCGATGTGCGCTTTGCTCCAATTCCCGTTCCTGGCCCGATCACGCCCCACGGACTCGATTGCGCAGCTCTTGAAAACTGTGTGGGCGGGCCATTCTATCCGGGCATTGAGGTTAGTTGGCTCATCCGCCAGCCAGAAATTTACGCCGGCGCTTTTCGGTTGAAAGTACCGCCGATTGATCTTGGCCCGATTCGTTACCAGGCCGGGTTCTTTTCTCAACAGATGGCGTTGCCCTGGCAAGCTGACTTCTACGATTGCCACAAGGAAGATCACACTACGGACGATGCTGCTGAACCGTTGATCTACATGTGGTGGACAGCCCAGAGGCCTGATGATATCCGATCGGATTCAGCCGGGCCGTACCGCCGATGGGTGGAGCCATTCGATGCTGCGAAAGAACAGGATACCCCGGACCCAGATGACCTAACCAATCTTGCACGATTCGAACAAATGCGCACGCGTTGGTCCGAATTGAGCTTCCTGGTTCTGGAGGACGACCAATTCATCGAGCAGAAATGAGTGATTTTGACGTCGTTGTTGCTGGAGCAGGCGTTGCCGGAACTGCAACCGCGCTGCAAATCCACACGCTTGGCCTCCGGGTGGCAGTCCTCGGACGGCCGGACATTCCTGCCGGTTACGAATCATTAGCTCCGGCGGCGGTACACATGCTGACTTCCATGTCAATTGGGGGTTGCGTTCCCCTGCCCGAGATCGTCGCTTGGTGGGGAGATACTGGCGAGCATCATGTCCACCTGCCCGACGCACGCGTCGTTGAGAAAAAACTCTTGGTGGAATCCTTGCGTGAGCGCGCTGCAGAGGTCGGCATCAAGCAGTTCACCTTGACGGGGCGGTTCGAACTTCAACGTGCCGATGGTCTGTGGTGCCTCCGCGACTCACATGCACTTCAAGGTGGGGCCACCCTTCGCAGCACTTATCTTGTCGATGCTACAGGCCGGGCGTCGGTCATTGGCAGGTATCTCGGCGCCCGCCGAATTGCGTTCGACTCGCTTGCGTCAATCTCGTTTCAGATAAACAATCCTCTGGTGGTTGGGGTCTGGACGGAAAGTACCGCGGACGGATGGTGGAATGCATGCTGTGGATCTAACGGTGGGATGCTGTCCTTCTTCTCTAGCCCGCAGGCGATTCGGGAGTCTAGGAGAAACATCAGTCGGTATCTCGAACCAGCACGCAAGATCAGATCCTTGTTTCATCTTTTGCCAGATCCATCGTCAGTTCCTGTCATCAGACTGTGTTCATCCTCTTTCTTGACTCCGGCGGCAGGAGTAGGTTGGCGTGCTGTCGGCGATGCTGCATGGACTGGTCAGCCGCTTGCCAGTGCGGGCGTGGCAAAAGCGCTGCGCGACGCCCATTTAGTAGGCCAAACGCTCCGAGGTGATGACCGAAATTATCACCGAGGGCAAACCACTGAATTCGTCTCATACTTCCACCAACTGAGACGGCACTATGAACTCGAGTCGCGCTGGACCACGACCCCATTTTGGCGAGACCGCCGGGATAAGTTTGTGGATCTTGCGATCCAATAATCTTCTCCGGCACGTAAAGAGCGGCACTTGTGACAAAGAAAGTCCTTATCCGCGGTGGTCGCCGCGACGTATTCCGATTTCTTCCTAGCCCGAACAGCGGATGGAGACATATCGAGACTTCGCCTCTTGTCGTTCCGTACCACACTCGACAAGCAACTCCCTGATTACACCGTCCTCGAATATCGGGCCAAGGATTTTGTAGCTGGACTCGTCCTTTTGATTGTGTATGTAAACCGTACCATCGTGCGAAACAAATGGATAAGTGAGTCGTCTCGCGGGGATGGGATTAACTTCGACCCGCACCCCATCGATAATGGCCGGCAGCTTTCCTGTTGTTGTCGAAAACTCTTCATCTGAAATGACGTGTTGCGCAATTGCCGCCTTCCCCTGAGACAGCGGCCAGTATTGATAGAGGCTCCAGCGGGACGGTCCCAAGCGTGCAATTAGAGGTACCATCTCTTGGATCGTGTTCGCATTGCACTTGGAAACGAAAGTGTTGATCTTCACCTTGGGCATAAACGGGCGCAACCATGTCAGACGATCGACAACAAGTTCAAAGTGCGAAGTTGTCGATCTCATTCGATCATGAATATCTGACCGCGGGCCGTCTAGAGGCAATCCCAACAAGTCAATTTGGTTCGTCAGTAGAGAAACGGTTGCATCAGTGCACTGTAGCCCAATTCCATTCGTGTCAACGTGCACAAAAAGGCCACATCTGCTGGCCGACGCGAGTAGGTCCGGCAGAAAATCATACAACAGAGGATCTCCTCCTCCGAAGGTGAACACCTCAAATCCAATTTGCGCAGACCGCTCGATGATTCGTTTGCAGACTACGGGGTCCGGTCGTTCCCCCGCAAAGGGCACGTAGCACCACTCGCAACTCATGTTGCAGCGATGAGCGAAGTTAAGGACAATTCGAGTAGGCCTGCGTAAAGACCCACTACCTAATGATGTCGTTGGCTGGTTCATCGGCAGGCCTCAGCTCAGGGAGGTCGCGGATATTCAGTTCTCGCTCAAGTCGTTCACGGTTTCGTCTCAGCCAATCCTGAATGGGTACGCCTCGTTGCCATAATACATCCCAGTGGCTTCGAAACAGGTCGAAATAGCTCATCCCTGCGGGCGGGTTGACTCTCACCATCCGCAAACACAAGAACCGATTCTCGATGCGTCCGTCGCGGTATGCCAGATGGTAAGGATCGAAGAACAGGACATTGTCCGCGAAAAAAAGGGAGCACGTCATACCCCGATCTATGAAGCGCACATCCAAGCGTAGGTAGTCGTTGCATAGTCGAATTATGTCACCAAGGGAGAGCTTCGAATCTGCTTGTTCTCCCTGCACATTCACTTCATCCCGCAAGCGTTTTTCATGGCTTAAGGGGTCGAGTAACAGTACTTGAAACACGCATCCCGCCTTCAATCTATCAACCACATACGGTCTGTGCCGAGCCAATGCAGCATTAAGATACGATGCTCCAGAGTTCGCGCTCAGAAACATGGAGTTGGCGGTTGAGATCGCCAATTGAGTGTCTACGTTTCGGCGATTTTGATCGGCGGCAATTTGCATGTTGTAAAAATCTGTAACTCCGTACGCTTCTGCGCTATCCGTGATGTGGTCCGAAAGTGTCTCAAAGGCCTTTACGCGGTACCAATCGCTTCGGAGCATGAACCATCTGAAACCAACGAAGGCTACGAAAAGAGCGAGCGCAGCTAATGCGTAGACCTTCATCCCCCTCGTAATTAAGTAGTTTGCGGCAAAGGCCGCCGTCACAAACAGCAGAGATTCTCCCAAGAGAGATGCGAATAGTACGTGCCGGGGTCTGACGTTTTTCATAGTCGTGTTTTGAAGCTATTCATTTTAGGGGAATGCCAACTTTACCCGCTAGCGCTTTCTTCCTAGTAGGCTATGCCACCGCTTACCGCGTGGGACCGTCGATCGTCCAGTTGATATTTGCCTTATTGGTTTCGTGAGAGGCGACACGCGCGTGACCGCGCCTGTCGTGTCGAATAGCTTAGCGTGAACGCTTTCGCCTCCCTGGGCGTTCGGTTGATCGCAACGCCCAAGACGGTGAACGCAATGCGGAGCCCGGGCTCTCCAAGTCCACTCGCCCGAAGGGGGCTGACACGGCTATCTCATCAATTCGGTATTTGATCAAAAGGCACGTACGGCACAAGTCTGAAGACAGACCCAAGCAAAACGTCATACAATTCAAATGTGATTGGCAAAACAAAAGCGCCCAGGTCGAAACCCGTGACGCGCGACGTCGATATTCGGAAAGCGCTTTTGGCGAATCTGGAAGTGAAGTACAGCGACAGCAGTCACGACCTTATCGTCGAAGAGTTTGGATGCAAGACTGCGAGGGCCGATGTTGCTGTCATCAACGGTTTTCTGCATGCCTACGAGATTAAAAGTGACAGCGACAGCCTCGACCGGTTGCCGTCGCAAATCGACGCCTATCAGGGTGTATTTGAATATGTGACCCTGATATGCGGTCGTCGCTTGTTGAAACGTGCGCGTACTGAGATACCAAAATGGTGGGGGCTCCAAAGGGCAGAGTTCAGGGATGGCTGTGTTTTAATTCATGAGCTGAGGACCGCTAAGCCCAATCCAAATCAAAATCCCTTCGCTGTAGCAAGGATGCTATGGAAGACAGAAGCACTCGCGGTCCTGCGCAGATTTGGACACCGAGTTGTAACTTCGAGATGCACAGCCGATGAAGCCTGGAACGCCGTTGCCGCCCATGTGCCGATCACGGAACTCACCAACGAAGTCCGCCAAGCCATCAAAGCTAGGGGAGGTTCTGGATTTGCGAAGCTGTCAGTTCTAGATGATGATTCGTGCACCACTGAATCCACTGTTCAGGCGAACCATTCGCCAGACTTGTCGTGGCTGCTTTCGCTGCAATCTCCGCATCTCCGACACTGAATTGTGCGCCGCCGTAAAATTGCTGCGCAATGAGGTCGCCACAAATCCCGCGCATGGAACCGTTTGATTTTTCGCCTCGTCTGACGCATATGATTGTTTCTGTGGTGTAACGAAGATTCGGAGCTGGTGTATTGGGAATTACCTGAGGTTCACCACCGCATCTGATGCCATAATCGCCGTAAGACGGCAGTCTCAACTGCGATGCGGTCCTCTGCTGAAGAACGTTATTCCACCCTAGCCAATCGTTCCTATCGAAGGGAATCCATTGGCCAGTTGGTTGATTCGAAATTGACTCGGGAAAAGACCCCGACGCCAGTGTGACGGTCCGCCACTCGTTCACATCAGGTAAGTTGTTCAAGCAAAACTGGCCAACTTGCTGCACAGATAGGAGGTCCGGCCGATATTGAAGATCGATGAGAATGTCGACCTGATCGAGTGCGACGCCCAAGACCGCTGCCAAATTGCCTATCGCAGGGAAGTTTTGAGGATTGTTGAAGAAGTTGGCGGGTATCCGAAACATGACTCCTCGCCCATCAGTGGTGATGACGCCTCTAATCGCCTGCTGATAGGACTGCGCGAAAAATGGCGAGGTTACAGGGACGGCGTTGACTTGTGCAGCGCGGGCAATAGCGAATATCGTCTGTGCAGACTGAGGCGAGGGCAAGCCGCCGGGTGGCAAATATAGCGTGTCCAAATAACACGGTAAGCCGGTCCATTCCGTCGCAAGGATCTGCATCAGGTCTGTTGTGTGCTGGACCAGAGTTTTTCCTGGGTTTGTTTGTGTTGGTGGATTCGGTGGCCACATCTCGAAGAGCGGCGTCACCGCAGCCTTTGCCGCTTGGCTCAATTGGTTGAGTGCCCAAACCTCCCCCCTCTTCAGCTTTGCAATAAAGACTTGGTGCTTATGGTTGAACACCAAGCCGGCATGTACAACGGGAAGTTGCGCTCGCGCAATCCTCAAGGCCGTTTTGGTAGGTGTCGGTTCTTTCTTTCCCTTCTTAGACCGACCTCCACTCTTGTTAGTTGGCATTGGCTGCCCCTCGCTGATTTGCCAGCAAGGATAACACCACTTGAATGTATCGCACTGACATTCAGGCGATTTGTTTCATAACTAGAAAAAAGTCGAGGACAGACAAAACGCTCCCAGTTATTGTTGCGTATATTTCCACTCTGTACTCTGGCGTCAGTCGAGATTTGGTCAACTTTGCGAGCCATAGAGTTTCCTCCTTGGCTAGGTAAGAGAGGCACACAACTGGCGCACTCATGCGGCATCAAAGCTCGGATATTCAGATTGATTGAACAAAGAGTGGCTGATCGGCCGTAAGTCATTGCGGCGCCCAAAACTGGCTTCCGGAGGTTTGGGAAACGCCATTGGCCTCCAAGGAGGGTTAAAGTTTTGCGGCAAGGCTCCATCGCCGTGAACAATGATGGAGAAGGCTTTAGGAATGAAAACCGTCGCGATTCGGGCAATCCTGGTCTTCTGCTGGGTATCCTCCATCGATTTCAGGCGCTGAAGGCGTGGTAGTTGTTCCTGACCACTCCAGCGTCCACGCTTATTCAGACAAACCATTGTAGAATTGCGGCTTCAGGGCAATCGAATGAAGGTCCCACCGCAAAAATTCTTCAACTTCTGCGCCGCCCAAGTACCGTTGTTGCGAGCATTGAACGAACAGGAGGGAGAAGTCTCGGAGTCGGACGTCAGGCGTCTCATACGTAGTACAAGTTCGAGTGACGAACTCCCGGAGACGACATGGAAGCGGCTAGCGGAACTCCAGATCCTCGTGCCGGTAGAGCCTGGTAGCGACTTCTATGTCATGGCCGAGCAGGTCCGCCGCCTTCTTTCCTATTTGTTTGACGAAGCTAATGCTGCTACCCCTCAGATCATCAGCGGCTACATCGATTCCATCGAAGCTCTGGATGACCAGCTTTCTCGTGCGATTGAAGTGGAAGACTTGTTTGGAGCGCGTCTGGCGCTTGAGGAATTGCAGCAAACCTTGCGGCGCATCCAAAGTGATTTGGACCAAACTCATCGGTCGATTCTGACGGAGGTAAGCCGCTACAAGACGGAGAGGGGCGTCTCGGTGCGGGAAAAATTTCGCAGGATTCGCCATTGGATGGAGAGATACGTCGATCCTATTGTAGAGATGGTACGGGTGGATGGGCCGCTGCACGCAACTTTCGATGAGACGGAGCGGCTTTTGCAACGGGCCAGGGAGCATGGTCTCTACAATGATCTCCCCGGGCTAGAGAGAAATTTCCGGCAACTGAGACTGATCCAGCGGCACGCTCTTCGCATCTTCCAACAATGCCGGCGCGAGTTGCAGCCGCTGTATGATTCCTTGCGGCGGGCGTCGTTCATTGCTGAGGGCGCTGCGATTGCCTTGGAGCGGATGCAACGCGAGGGAGTCACGGCTTGCGCTGACGCAGTGGTTGTCAAGGTTTTGACGCTGCGTTGGCAGCACGCTCCTTCCGACCCTGCCATTGAGCGCGCAATTTTGAGCGTTGCAGAGTACCAGCCAGTGCCGCCTCCGCTGCTGGTCTTAAATGCTGAAGAGAGGATGCCGGAGAGTTATCTCCGTCGGGTCTGGCTGGAACAGCTCAGCACCATGATCGATCAGGACCTGCCGGTACCGGATCTACTGGAGTGGCTGACGCAGCATTTTCCGGAGAAAGACACCGATTCTGCGCTTTCCGGATTCACGCGGCTTATTTTTGCTCCAGACATTGCCGTACATTTTACTGAGAATCAGTTCCGTCGCTACGAAACATCCGACGGCGTATTGGAGGGCAGTCCAGTTAGACTAACCCGCGCATGAGTAACCTTCTCTATCTCGAGGACATTTTTCAGAAGCTGCGAATGGGCTATCATCTCTCGCCCGAGGACGAGCCAATCTTTTCTGCGGTGACCGGCAACTACGAAGCCTACGCGGCACAGTTTTCGCTGTTGGGCCTGAAGCTAAAGCGCCATTCCCGCGATTTCTTCTACTTTGACCCTGATGGCAACGATGGCACGCGCGAGACACTGCCGCGAATGGCGGTTTTCTCGTACATTTTGATCGACCATATCGCGAATAAGGGAAAACCGATTGAAGAATTTCTGTTGACGACTCCATTTCTGGTTTCTCAGCTGCCACATCTTTCCATGGATCGCTACAGAGACTTGCTCCGCCAGGTGGATGTAGAAGACGAGGCGGGTCTGCGGCTGATCATTAAGAGCATGGAACGCCTCGGCTGGGCGAAATTTCTCGGCGAGGACGAATTCAGGTTTCTGCGTCCGTTTCATAGAATGTTTGACAAGTGCCTGGAGCTTTCCGAGAAGTCGCCAAACGCAAAAACGGAGTCTGAGTTCGAAAAGTGATCTATGCCGAACGGTCCACAGCGCTTGATTCTTATCCATTCCGGGCGTTATGACTACGCGGAGGTCGAGCTGCGCGGATCGTTGCAGATAGTCGGCCCCAACAATACCGGCAAGACTACTCTCATTAATACGCTTCAATTCCTTTATCTCGATGACCGGCGGCACATGGAATTTGGCTCCTACACTGCGGAGCACACTCGGGACTATTATTTCCCCGACCAATATAGCTATGTCCTTTTTGAAGTCCTCGGTGCATCCGGCAAATGCGTGATCGGGTGGCGCGGACAAAACCGGGTGATTGATCCTGAGCCGGAACGGTTCTTCTTCGAAGGGCCTTTTGACCGCCATGATTTCTTGCACGAAGGCTCGCAGCTCAAGGACTCTCAGGTCAGGGAGCCGAAGGATGTCAGTTCACGACTCAGCCTGAAAAATTATAGGGTACTCAAGAGTGCACAAGAGCATAGAGAGCTTCTGCTTTTATCCACCAAAGGAGAAGCAAAAGGTCTCGGACTGGTGGTGTTACGAGACAACGAGCGCTACCATCAGTTTCGGGAAACCCTCAAGCGGCTTCTCTGTTTGAGCACGATCTCACAGGGTCAAATGCGGGACCAACTGGTTATGTTGGCAGGCCTTTCAGCCGACCGTCACGCGCTCAACATTCGAGAGATGTTTGGCGACGATTATGATCGAATTCTCGCGCAGAAGCAGAAACTCGTGCGCTTCAAAAAGCAGCAGAAGGAGATCGAACTGCTGTTGGCAGCGAATACCCGTCGCGATGCGTGGCAGGGCGAGCTGGCATATCGCTGGCGTGACTTGCGAGCGAAGCGGCAGGAGTTTGAGCAGAATCACAATAAGAGGTTGGAGAAACTAACTCGTGATGCTGAAGGAGCGGCAAAGCGAATTCAGGAATTGGAAGCATACGTTGGAACGCACCATGATGCCAAGGTGCGGCTGGGCGAAGCCAAGGGGACGATCAACACACGATTGGGGGATATAGACAAGCGGACGAAGGAATTTGAGGGCTTTGCGGAAGAGCTGGCCCGAAGTGCTTTAAAGAATCTTCAAGCCGATTTGCATCGTCTCGAAGATACGCTCCGCGACGCGGAAAAGGAGACGTACGAGCGTGCAGAGCGGAAGAACCAGCAATGCAGGGAAATCATCGATCGCACCAACCATGCCATCGAGCACTTTGATCGGGCTTTGATCACGGTTTTGCGGCGGCAGCTAAAGGAGGTAGAACTAGCTTCACTAAGTGGGCTCTTTAATTTTGACCTTCTGGAGCAAACCGTTGGCAATGGCGGGGCGTCACTGCGCGCGCCAGATAAGCTTATTCGATTGCTTCGGCTGCTCAGTCAGCGCATTAAGAACAATGTTTATCAAGACGAGAATATTACTCTCCCCCTGCCGTCAAGTAGGCGCAGCCTCTCGGAGTTGCACGATGTAGACAGCCTGAAGGGACGCCTCCTCGAGGAGGAGACCTCCTTACAAAAATCAGTGAAGGTTCTGGCGGCAATTCAGCAGCGTGACTCTTTGCTGGCAGAGCTGAATAAGAAACGTCAGCAAGTCGATGGGAAGAAGGACATGCAGGGCCGCGAGATCGAAGAAGGCTTAGCCAAGCAACTGTTCCGTTTTGAGGAATACGAAAAAATCAAGCAAGATGAGCCGAGGTTGAAAGCCGAACTAAAGCTGACGCTGGATGAAATGCTCGCTGAAGAGAAGCATATTCATAAGGCGCAAGAGCAGTTGGGAATCGCGAGAGCTAAAGAGTCTTCTGCGAGCCAACAGGTCAAGGCCGAAGAGAGTGGCTTCGCTGCTCAGATTAAGTTATTTGGCGACTGCTCGGCTCCCGATACGGAGGACGCAACTATCACGGCTGAAATCGACCTAGCCAGTGATTTTCCGACCTCTGTTAAACAATACCTAACGCTTCAGCAGGAGTTGCAGCAACTTAATTCGGAAATCAGCACTGGATCGCAACGCTTGGAAGCTGTTCTGGGGCCTGACTACGCGGGCGTGGACGAGTTTGACACTATTCAACGCCTTCGCGAAGAGCTGGAAGCATTGCCCGACAAGGAGGACGTACTGCGGCGAGATTGGCACCACCAGCTCACCAGTCTCCAGGCTACTTTTGACCAAATCCTAAGATCGCTGGCTGACATCAAGAGCGCTTCGGACCGACTTAACCGGGATTTTTCCGTTATCCAGATTTCTAACCTGGCCTCTTTGCGAATGGACGTGCTGGAGCAAGCCGATATGGTTGGCCCCATGCGCAGGCTGGCTACGATTAACCAGCCGGGGCTTTTCGATGACAGTGCTGGGCTTGAGGCTACCATCGCCAATTTCCGTACGCGATTCGAGGCTATGCCATTCGTCTCTTACCAGAATCTGTTCACGCTGCAATTCACCGTGACCGGCGAGGACGGCAGGCCGCATCATTACGACGATTTCCGCCAAGTCGAATCCGATGGCACCACCATCACTATCAAAGTGTTGTTCAACCTGCTTATGCTGCGCAGTTTGTTGCGTGAAGACGCGCAAAAGAACCTCCTTTGCGAAGTACCTTTCTTCCTGGATGAGATCTATTCTTTAGACGCCGTGAACCGTCATGCCATTCTAGAAACAGCTCGAAAACTCGGCTTCATCGCCATCACAGCAGCCCCTGAGTCGGTTAGCGAGGTAGACGCACTATATTTTCTTCAACCTCACAAGGGCCGAATTGTGGTGAAGAACAGTCATTGCATAGCCGTGATAGCACGAAAACGTAGCGCATGATCTATCAAGAACAATTCCTGCGAAAGCTTACCCTACTCAAAGACCAAGGCCAGCTGAGGAAATCGCAGTGTGGTGGCCATTTCTTGAAGTTCGTTCGCCCGTTACTATCCGCGAATGTGATCGTTGAACAGCGATGCGGAAGCGGCCGCAGACTGACAGTTCAAGACGGCGCGACGCTATGCGCATTTATCGAGCGAAATTTTCCGAATGGCATGTCGGGGATTGGCCTTCCGCAACGAGTCATGGGCGTCCAGCGTTTCCGGGACAGTAAGGCGTTTCGAAGCGACAATCCAGAAATAGTCTTGATTCGCGCTTGGCAGGGGAATGTCTTGCGCAGAAATGGCTTGTCGGTGGACGTTGTTGATAACACCAACCTGCACTCAGTTTTCTCATTCCGCATGGGCCCCGCTTACAGCGTTCATGGACTGTGCGCTCTTATCGAGGGCCCTGTGGTGTTTGGTTGGTTTGAGCGCCTCGGGCTGGATGTGCCTCTCGCCATTTATTATCAGGGACGCATTTCAACCCAGCTTTTGAACTGGCTGGAAAGGCAGTCACAAGCGGGGTTTTCTTGCCTCCATCTGCCGGATTACGATCCCGTCGGCTTGTATGATTTTGAGCGGGTCCGGATCAAGCTGGGTTCACGCGTTCGTTTGCATTTGCCTGAGAATTTGGACGATCTCTTTACTCGATACTCAAAGCGGAAATTGCTCGAAAAGCGTAAGAACCAGGTACTGCTCGCAAAGGCGCGACAGTCGGAATGTTCACAAATACGGGAGGTTGTCGCACTGATTGACAAATACAACGCCGGTTTGGAACAGGAAGCGCTGTTAATCGATGGGGATGCTTCAGAGACTTCCGGATCTCGGAATGCGGGCAGCTTGAGCGAGGAAGTCGGGCCAGCTTAAATCGTTGTGTCAGCGACTTGGGCTGGAGTTACAAACGGTAAATCGATATCAGATTTGCATGAACGGACTATGTTTCGCCTGCGATTTGTTTTTACATCGCCATGCTGCGGATCTCTACAGCTACGCGAGCAACAAGCTCGGCACTTTCAAAACTCAAAAAGAAGCAATCGATTGGCTAGAGCGAAGGGTCACGCTCCCCTTGTCGCTCGCGTCCGACACCTGAATGACAAGAAGAACCCTGACCATTGGCGGTCGGCCTAAGGCCGATTGCAGCAGGTACGGTCTCGTGATCGGCTGTTCAGCTCATCCATATAGAGGACCAGATCGGTGGGAAACCGTTCTGCGTTCTCTTCTGTTTTGCGGCTGTTTTGTCGGTTAAGCACGAACAGTAGATCGGACGATATGGAAATCATCGCCTTATCGCTTGAACTCCGCGCTAGGGCGCATTGTGGCCCGGATCCTCATACAGAATGATCCCATAATTCTGCGATGGCATGACCGACTCGCGGAATGCATCCAGCTTTCCCCGGGCTTCCTCGACACTTGACGCTGCCTCGAACTCGGCAACTAGATACAACTTGATCGGTTCTGGGTTGTTCATGATCACTCCGATGGATGAGGCTAGGCAGGATTGGCGGAAGGACATTTGCGCCCTTATGCCGACCCGATCCAGTTTTGAGCCAGTGTGAACTTCAGAAATGGGTGATTGCAATCCTGGTTTACTCGGATTTGCCAAGTCAGTAATTCAGGGAAAACTCGCTCCGGCAACGCAACGAGCTTTCATCGCAAACTGAACGCAATGCAGGATGGACTCCGCGCGCGCTTGTAATGTGTTGTGAGAGAGCACGAGAGCCCGGGATCATTTTGTGTGCCTCTGGCAAAATTCTCCCGCTAGATCTACCAATTAGGACAACGAGAACCGGGCCGTCGTTGCGAGTTCGGCATATCGGCACAGTGCGTTGGCAAGCTGCATCTGGCGTGGTGTATGGCATTCAGGCTCGAGAAGCCGAGGGCTTGCCACGACGATGACCATGGCCTGAGCCCGCGAAGTCGCCACATTCAACCGGTTCAGACTATAAAGAAATTCCATCCCGCGTGGCGCATCTTCGGGCGATGACGTGGTCATGGAATAGATCACGACGGGCGCCTGCTGGCCTTGAAACTTGTCGACCGTGCCCACCCGAGCGTTGGGAAGGCGCACCGAAAGATCCGAAACCTGAGTATTGTAGGGTGCGACAACCAAAATGTCGCCCAACCGCAGTTGGCGGCTGTTTCCTTTGTCATCGACCCATCGGATGTTCGGCTCCGTCAAGCTCGCTATCAGCCCAGCGATAGTTTCAACCTCTTCCTCTGACGAATTCTGATTGCCTTGATGTTCGACCGGAAGGTAATAGAGTCCGGCTTCTCCTAACGAGCGATGTCCCTCGATGTGTTGATTTTCCAGGCCCTCGCGAGACTGGAGGCGTCCCTCATAGAATACTTCTGAGGTGAACTTGGTGACCTTGGGATGGAGACGCCAGGTCTTCTCCAGAAATAGACCCCGATCAGATGGGATCGTCTTTGCCCCGGCAAGTACATGTTCCAACGCCGAAACATCGGCGCCTTCCGGATGACTCCCTCGGAGTGGTTGCTCCAGCTGCTGCGGATCGCCGAGCAACACCAGGCTCTTGGCCGCCTGCGAGACTACCAGCACGTTTG
>Ga0335072_10007155_pt1 | contig 16282 bp, 18 predicted proteins | sample Lox_Sample_21_FD_206725 | JGI IMG/M metagenome (GOLD analysis project Ga0335072, IMG submission 206725) | Soil microbial communities from Loxahatchee National Wildlife Refuge, Florida, United States - Lox_Sample_2.1 | ecosystem: Environmental > Terrestrial > Soil > Wetlands | place: USA...
GCCGAGAATCGCCCGGAATGGATGATCGCCGACCTCGCCATCATGGCGGCGGGCGGCGTGACCGTGCCCGCCTATACGACACACACGGTCGAGGACCATCGCCATCTCCTGTCGAACAGCGGCGCCAAGGCGGTCATCGTCTCGACCGCCGCCATCGCCCATCGCGTCATGCCGGCCGCCGATCAGATCTCGACGATCGGCGCCATCATCACCATGGAGCCGTTGACCCGGGGCCAGCTCTCTCATGCCGAAGTCCACTCCTGGCAGGAAGTGATGGCGCGCGGCGCCGCGGCCGCCGACCAGATCGATGCCATGCTTGCGTCGATCCGCCGCGACGATATCGCCTGCCTGATCTACACCTCCGGCACCGGCGGCGTGCCCAAGGGGGTGATGACGACGCATGCCAACATCCTCGCCAATTGCTTCGGCGCGTCTCGCCTGCTGCAGACGATCGGTCTCGGCAACGACGTCTTTCTCTGCTTTCTGCCGCTGTCGCATTCCTACGAGCACACCGCGGGGATGATGTTTCCGATCTCGCTCGGCGCCGAGATCTACTTCGCCGAGGGGGCGGAGACGCTCGCCGCCAACATGCAGGAGGCGCGCCCCACCATCATGACCGCGGTGCCGCGGCTCTACGAGACCATGCATCAGCGCATCCTGCGCGGCATGGACCGGCAGAGCCCGCTGCGCCGCCAGCTCTTCGAGCTGGCGCTGCGCCTCGGGCGCAAGCGCCTCAACGAGGCGCAGAGCTTTGCTCCCGGCGATCGCCTGCTCGATATCGCCGCCGAGCTGCTGGTGCGCCGCAAGGTGCGCCAGCGCTTCGGCGGCCGGCTCAAGGCGATGGTCTCGGGCGGGGCGCCGCTCAACGCGGAGATCGGCAGCTTCTTCCTGGCGCTTGGCGTCCGCTTGCTGCAGGGCTATGGCCAGACCGAGGCGTCGCCCGTCATCAGCGTCAACCCGCCCAAGCGCATCAAGATCGACACGGTCGGGCCGCCGCTCGAGGGCGTCGAGGTCAGGATCGGCGAGGACGGCGAGATCCTGGTCCGCGGCGAGCTGGTGATGAAAGGCTATTGGAACGACCCGGAGGCGACGGGGCGCGTGCTGCGCGAGGGCTGGCTTCATACCGGCGATGTCGGCGAGCTCGACGGCGACGGCTACATCAAGATCACCGACCGCAAGCGCGACTTCATCAAGAATTCGGGCGGCGACATGCTGTCTCCGGCGCGCGTCGAAGGCTATCTCACGCTGCAGCCCGAGATCGGTCAGGCCATGGTGTTCGGCGACCGGCGGCCTTATCTCGTTGCCGTCATCGTGCCGCATCTGGAATTTCTCGACAGCTTCGCCGTGCGCCGCGGCGTCAAGCCCGACCTCGAGCAGCTGGCGCAGGATAACGAGCTGCACCGCGTCATCGGCGCGGCGGTGGCGCGCGTCAATGCCGAGCTCTCGCCGATCGAGCGGGTGCGGCGCTTCATCCTCGCGCGCGAGCCCTTCACCACCGCAAACGGCCAGATGACGCCGACCCTCAAGATCAAGCGGCACGCCATCCGCCACGCCTATGGCGACGCGCTGCTCGCGCTTTATGAAAGCAAATGAGGTCGCGCCTTGTCTCCTTCGGGTGAGGCATTCGTCCGGCATCGCTCATAGGTGTGAGATCCACGCGCACCGCTGGCGCGCGCGCCGCCACGCGCTTTGCGAAGCTTCACCATTTGGTGCGGTTATAGCCATTTGGTTGCCCCTTCGGCGGCGCTATTTACAATTTCTACCCTTGGCTAAGGCATTGATCTCTATATGTTACTGGGCACGCTGTTTTCGCGGGTCAGCATCACCATGCACGTGCCTTGCATCGATTGCCGGCTGCGGACGCGAGCGTGCTACCGACCCTTCAGCACCGCCGAGCTCGCCGCGGTCACATCGTTGAAGGCGGATCATGTGACCTTGCCCGCGAAGCACGACGTCGTGCGTGAAGGTGAAGTCGGCGGGGCGCTCTACACGCTCTATGAGGGCTGGGCGTTTCGCTACGCGCGGCTCTCGGGCGGCGGGCGGCAGATATTGGATCTGGTGCTTCCCGGCGAGATCATCGGCCTCTCTTCGGCGCTGCTCGGCACGATCCGCCATTCCGTGCAGACCTTGACGCCGGTGAGCCTCTGCGTTCTGGGCGGCTATCCGCTGACGGAGCTGCTGCGCGGGCACATCGATCTGACGCTCGATCTGCTGCGCTGGCGCGTCGAGGAGGAGCATCGCGCCGATGTGCGCCTGGCGCTGCTCGGCCGCCGCAAGCCGCTACAGCGCATCGGCTATCTCATGCTGGAGACCTTCGATCGGCTGCGCCGGCTCGAGCTTGCCGAGGGCACCATGTGCCCCTTCCCGCTGCAGCGTCAGCACATCGCCGACGCGACCGGATTGTCGATGATCCATCTCAACCGCACGCTGACCAAGCTGCGCGACGACAAGTTGGCGCGCATCGAGAACAAGATGCTGATCATTTACGACCGGCGCCGCCTCGTCGAACTCACCGGCTATGCCGCCAAGCAGCTGATCACGCAGCGTATGCTGCTTTAGCGTCGCGTCGCGGCGCGGGCGGAAACGTGCAGGCCGAGGTCGGCCGGCCGGCGAAATCGAGCCAGCAGTGCTGCTGATAGTCGTAAAGCTTGCAGCGCGCCAAGGTCGAGAGCAGATAGGCCGGCGAGAAGCGCTGCGTCACGGCGCGCTCGCCGAGCAGCCGGTTGAGCTGACGCTGCGCGCCGGCAAGGCGGTAGAGCGGGATCTTCGGATGCAGGTGATGCGCCGGATGGTCCATGATGTGATGCGAGATCAGCCCGTACCAGCGCGGCACCTGAAGCTGAACCGTGACATCCTCCTGTCCGCCGAGGCGGCGCAGCTCGGCCAGCGCCTCGAACCAGGGGACGCGCGGATGGGTGTGCTGCATATAGGTCGTGGCCCCCATCATCGCGTTCCAGACGAGATAGGGGAGGAGAAAGCCGAGCAACACCGCATCGATGGCGCCGGTGCCGCAGCTGCTGCCGCCCCAGGCGAGGAGCGCGAGGAAGCCGGCGAGGAAGCTCAGCAGCAGCGCGAAATCAACCCAGAACACGGCGCGGCGCCCGTTTCGCCGCCGCGGAAAAAACTTGTCCTTCCACCAGCGCTCGACGAGGTAATAGGGCGCAAAGCCGAGCGGTCCGCGATACAGCCGCTCGACCGCCCGCCGCCAGGCCGGCAGCCGGTCGAATTCCGCTTTGGTCATCGGCGACCAGGAATTGAAGCCGCGCAGATTGGTCAGGCGGTGATGGAGGCGGTTATGCTGCACCTGCCAGAGGCTGTAATTGTGCAGCGCCGGCAGGAAGGCGATGCGGCCGATGACGGCATTGATGCGGCGGCTGTCGGTATAGGCGCCATGCGCGGCGTCATGGCCGATGACGAAGAGCGAAGAGATCGCGAGACCCGCCAGCAGCGAAGCGGCCAATCGTGCGGCAAGCGGCGTCAGCATCACCGCGCCGGCGACCCCGGCGGCATAGATGGCGATGGTCGCCAGCAGCAATGTCCAGGCCAAGACGCTCGAGCGCCGGACATAAGGCTCCAGCGCCCTGCGCAATTGCCTCGCTTCGCTGCCCTGCATGGCCGCGCCCACCCCTCCGTTCCCGCCATGTCAGGTTAAACAGCTGCGCCGCCGCATGCAATCCTGCAGCGTGCTGGCGGCCGCACGCGGCTTAGCGCGCGGCGGCCAGCGCCGCGGCTGAGGTGGCGGTCTTGGCCGCGGCGTCGCGGCGGCGCAGATGCAGGGTCTTGGTGAAGGCGGCGTGGACGGTGCCGCCGGCGTCGGTGAGCTCGACCTGCCAGGTGCGCTCGAGCTTGCCGTCGCGCTCGAGCAGGCGCCGGAGCTCCGCCAGCTCCGCTTCCTCGAGGCGGAAACGGGCATAGAGGGTGGAGCGGCCAGGCTTGCGGAAGTCGATCGTGGCCGCCTTGTCCCAGACGATGTATTTGGGTCCGAGCCGGCGCGCCAGCATCACCAGCAGTATTGGATCGATCGCGCCATACATGCTGCCGCCGAAGGTGGTGCCCCAATAGCCGCGGGTCTTCCAGTTGAGCGGCAACTTGACGCGCACCTCGCTGTAATCGCCCGCGGCATAGATGATGCGCGCGCCGGTGCGGCGATAGCAGGGATAGAAGTTGAAGGCGAAGCGCAGCAGCCGCGTCTTCAGCGACTCGCTCATCCCGAGATCCGCGTCGGTTCGATGGCTGCCCAGTCTAACATCGCCCCGGCTCAGACGCGATGATAGTCGCGATACCAGGCGACGAAGCGCGGCAGGCCGATATCGATCGGCGTCGTCGGCGCAAAGCCCAGATCGCGCGTCGTCTCGCTGATATCGGCATAGGTCGCCGGCACGTCGCCGGGCTCCATCGGCGCCAGTTCGATCGCCGCCTTCTTGCCGAGCGCTTCTTCGAGCAGGGCGATGAACCGCATCAGCTCCTCGGCGCGGTGATTGCCGAGATTGTAGACGCGATAGGGCGGCGCGCCGTCATCCGTCGGCGGCCGGTCGAGCGCGGCGAGCACGCCGGCGACGATGTCGTCGATATAGGTGAAGTCGCGCCGCATGGCGCCGCGATTGAACACCCGGAGCGGCCGCCCGGCGAGGATCGCGTCGGTGAAGATCCAGGCGGCCATGTCCGGCCGTCCCCAGGGGCCGTAAACGGTGAAAAAGCGCAGCGCGGTCATCGGCAGGCGATGAATGTGCGCATAGCAATAACCCATCAGCTCGTCGGCCTTTTTCGTCGCGGCGTAGAGCGAGCGCGGCGTGTCGACGGGGTCCTCGATCGAGAAGGGCAGCTTCTCATTGCCGCCATAGACCGAGGAGGAGCTGGCGAAGACGAGGTGCTTGAGGCGCGGCAAGCGCCGGCAGGCCTCGAGTACTTCGAGATGCCCGTTGATGTTCGAACTGATATAGGCGTGCGGATTGACCAGCGAGTAGCGGACGCCGGCCTGCGCGGCGAGGTGGATCACCCGGTCGATCGCGCCGTGGCGCAGGGTCAGCGCCGCGAGCGCGCCGCGCTCGGCAATGTCGAGGCGATGGAAGTTGAAGCCCGGGGCGCGGGCGAGCGCCGCGAGCCGAGCCTCCTTGAGCGCCACGCTGTAATAGTCGTTGAGGTTGTCGACGCCGATCACCTGCTCACCCCGGTCGAGAAGCGCCTGACTCGTCGCGGAGCCGATGAAGCCGGCGGCGCCGGTGATGAGGATGGTCATGCTCGGCGGTATAGCCTGCCCCGGCGCGGAAATCACCTGTTGCGTGCGCGTGCCGGCGCGGTTGGCAGGCCTGCCCCACTCGCCTATGGTTGCTTCAAAACGGGAGGATGGTCATGAAGAGCTACGATGTCGTCGAGTTCGGCGCGCCGCTCAAGGCGACGGAGAAACCGACGCCGAAGCCGCAGGGCACCGAGGTGCTGCTGCGCACGCTCGCCGCGGGCGTCTGCCACAGCGACCTGCATATCTGGGAGGGCTGGTACGATCTCGGCGGCGGCAAGAAGCTCACGGTGCGGGATCGCGGCCTGGTGCCGCCGCTCACCATGGGTCATGAGATCGTCGGCGAGGTCGTGGCGCTCGGGCCCGAGGCGACCGGCGTCAAGCCCGGCGACAAGCGCCTCGCGCATCCCTGGATCGGCTGCGGCACCTGTCCGGTCTGCCGCCGCGGCGAAGAGCAGCTCTGCCTCGGGCCGCGCTTCCTCGGCGTGCAGCGGCCGGGCGGCTATGCCGATCACGTGCTGGTGCCGCATCCGCGCTATCTGCTCGAGCTCGGCACGCTGACCCCGGCGCAGGCGGCGCCCTATGCCTGCTCCGGCATCACCGCCTATGGCGCCTTGAAGCGCGTCGGCGAAGCGATCCTGCGGGAGCAGCCGATCCTGGTGATCGGCGCCGGCGGTCTCGGCCTCATGTGCCTCTCCTTGCTCAAGGCGATGGGCGGCAAGGGCGCCGTCGTTGCCGATATCGACCCGGGCAAGCGCCGGGCGGCGCTCGAAGCGGGCGCGCTCGCGGCGATCGATGCCGGCGCCGCCGATGCGGTGAAGGCGGCGCAAGAGGCGGCTCGGGCGCCGATCGGCGCCGCCATCGATTTCGTCGGCGCGTCGGCCACCGCCAGGCTCGGCGTCGACGCCATCGCCAAGGCTGGCAAATATGTCATCGTCGGGCTCTTCGGCGGCGACATCACGCTGAGCCTGCCGCTCATCCCGATGCGGGCCATCACCCTCCAGGGCTCCTATACCGGCAGTCTGGCCGAGATGAAGGAGCTGCTCGCGCTGGTGGCCACCGGCAAGGTGCCGCCGGTGCCGGTGCACGAGCATCGGCTGGCGGAGGCGAATGCCGTGCTTGAATCGCTGAAGGCCGGCCATGTCGTCGGCCGCGCCGTGCTGACGCCCTAGGCGCATGCCGCGCCGGCGCTCAACGAGCGGGATGGTAGCGGGAACCTGTCCGCACGCGCCGCGTTGATGGCGGCGGCGGCGCGGCCGGGCGCCTGCCCAAGCCGCCGCAAACCGGAAACGAGAATGCGTCGCGCCGCATGGAACGTTGGACGTTCTCTACCGTTCGTTGGGCGCCAAACAAGGCTGGGAGTTGGAAGATGCCAGTGCCTGTCCGCATGATCCTTGCCGCCTTGCTGATCATGCTGCCGCTCGCTGCCTGTTCTTCGCAGGGCTCGGGCCTGCCGCCGCTCGGCTCCGGGGCGAACACCGACGAAGCCAACTACAAGCTCGGCCCCGGCGACAAGCTTCATATCGCCGTGGTCGGCGCCGATGATCTGACCGGCGATTACGCCGTCGGCGACAATGGCGCGATCAGCATGGCTCTGATCGGCGACGTCCAGGCCAAAGGCCTCACCCGGGCGCAGGTCGAGAAAGCGATCTCGGACAAGCTGGCGCAGGGCTACATCAAGAACCCCAAGGTGAGCGTGTCGATCCTCACCTATCGGCCGTTCTACATCTATGGCGAAGTGCAGAAGCCCGGCGAGTATTCCTATGCCAGTGGCATGCGCGTGATGAGCGCGGTGGCGACCGCTGGCGGCTATACCTATCGCGCCAACCAGAATTTCGCGGTGGTAACGCGGAACGGCCAGGAGAGGCGCGCGTCTCCGGACACGCCGATCGAGCCCGACGACATCATCAAAGTGCCGGAGCGCTATTTCTAGCTTCCGAAGCGATGGCGGCCGCAGGGTGCGGCCGCCATCGGAACGTTCCTCGCTCGCGCCGGATCCTCGCTGAAGGGTCGGCGCGATTGCGCGCTGAAGCGCTCACGACAAAGCGTCGCATTGCACTCCGCCGGCGCTCCCTCACCATAATGATGACGAGTGCCGGTGCGGTCGGGCCTTCCGACATGCCGGGACGTTAGACTCGCTGCGAGCCGAGAGAGGAGGCGGGGGATGGAGCTGCGAGAGGAACGCATTCGTGAGCGCGCCTACCAGATTTGGGAGCGCGAGGGCAAGCCGCATGGCCGCGACGCCGAGCATTGGCAGCAGGCCGTTTCCGAGGTCGACGCCGAAGTTGCGGCGACCGCCGGCGCCGGTGTCGGCGAGACGCGAACCGAAGAGCCGGCTCGACCGGCAGCATCGCCGTCGCCGACGCGGCGCAGTCGCGCTGTGCCCCGCCGCGAGCCCGGCGAGAAGCGACGCTAGACCAGGGCGCTAGGGACGGGAGGCGACCGTCACCGGCGCGTTGCGGGCGGTGAGAATGGCGCGCGCCACTTGGCGCGCAAGGCAGTCATAGCTCAGGTCCGACATATGCAGCCGGTCCGGCGCCAGCATTGCGGGTAAGCTCATCTCGCCATCCTCGGACCAATGGCGCATCATGGCGAAACGCCGGACCAGAGGCACGTCCTCGCTGCGCGCCACCGCCGCGATCACCAGCAGCATCTCGCGGTAGCGGGTGTGCAGCAGCACCGCCGGCGCATATTGCAGGTCCATCAGCATGACATCGGCGCCGGTGGCCTTGATCCGCGCAATCCCTTGCTTTGCCCAGTTGGCCTCCCCGGCGGGGTCGAGATCGTGCAGCACGCTGTTCGTGCCGAGCTGCCAGATGACCAGGTCCGGCCGCTCGGCCAATACGTCGCGGTCGAGCCGCGCCATCATCTGTGGCGCCATCTCGCCGCCGACCCCGCGGTTGAGGACGCGAATGGCGATCTTGGGAAAGCGCGCCGTGAGCAGCGCCCCGAGCCGGCTCGGATAGCTGTGCTTGGGGCTGGAAGCGCCATAGCCTTCGGTCGAGGACGAGCCGAAGGCGACGATGGTGAGCGGCCCGCCCGTGCGCAGCCGCTCGACCGTGCGCGGCAATGGCCCACCGAGCGAGCCGAGCTCGGCCGGGATGGCGCAGCGATTGATCGCGGCGCCGGCGCTATGCCCGCCGGGCGCCAGCAGGAACGGCAAGGCGGCGGCGAGGGCGATCAGCGCCAGGGCCGCCAGCATCGGGCGGCGACGGGAAAAGCGCTGATCGCGGGCGCCGCTCATCGGGCGGCGTATTCGATGGCGTCGGCGAGCCGCTGGGCGAGGCAGTCGTAGACCTCGGCTGCAAGCGCGGCCCGCTGCTCGCGCGGGACGTCGGCGAACTGGAAGATGTCGTTCTCGCTCCAGTAGCGCATCATCTCAAATCGCCGAAAGAGATAGACGTCGTCCACGTCGGCTCTCTGTTCCATTGCCTCGAGGTAAGGCGCGAAATCGATGATCGAGGCGGTACTGCGGCTATATTGCATGTTCATTAGCAGAATGTCGAAATGATGCTCGCGCAGCGCGGCGATGCCGGTTTCGAGCGCGCCGGCGAAGACATCGACGTCGACGGCGCGCGCGGCATCGAAGGTGCCGGTCTCCCAGATCACCAAAGTGGGCGCCGGCGCATAGACGTCGCGGTCGAAGCGATCGACCATCTCCTGCGTCGTCTCGCGCGCCACGCCCTTGTTGATGACGGTGATCGGCACGTCGGGATGGCGCTGCCGCAACACCACCTCGAGACGATGGGCATAGGATTGCTGCGCGGGGTTGGCGGCGGCGACGCCGGCGGTGGTGGCGCCGCCGATGGCGACGATGGTGATCGGCTGCTTGTGCTTGAGCCGCTCGGCAATCAGCGGCAGCGTTGGATCGTCCTGGAGAATGTCGCTCGGTACGCGGCAATCCGGCGCCTCGGCCGCGACGACCGGCGGCGCCCAGAGCACCGCGGCGAGAAAGAGCAGCGGAAGACGCGTCATCGGGCTTACTCCGAGGGTGTCGCCGGGACCGACGAGCGTGCCGATCCCGCGCCGCTCGCCACCCGATACCAGGCGAGCATCGAGGCGGTGCCGACCATCAGCGCGAAGCCGACGAGGTTGACCAGGATCTGCATGGGGATCGCGGCATAGAATTCCGTCAACACGAAATGCGCGCAAACCGCGAGCACGATGCTGAGGCAGAAGACGTAGAGCGAATGCTGGCCGCAGAGAATGATGGGCCGGGCGATGCGCCAGCGCAGGAAGGCGCTTTCCGGCGTGACGAAATAGACCGTGGCCAGGGCCAGCGCCAGAAAGTTCAGCAGCCGCAGCGGCGCCAGGTCGCTCTTGTCGATGGTGTAGCTGAGCAGCGGCTTCGCCAGGATGGCGGGGAAGGGCTCCCAAAGCCAGTGGATGAGCCAGCTCAGATTGATGACGACGCAGAGGCCGGCCAGCACCACCGCGCCTTGTGACAGCCAGGTGCCGTGCGGGAAGGGCCATCTTCGGCTGATCCGCGCATGGCCGGCGCAGGCGCCGATGACGAACAGGAACTGCCAGGCGAGCGGGTTGAAGTACCAGAGGTGCTCGGGATAGGCGGGAAGCCCCCAGCCATGGCGCAGGGTCAGCGCATAAAGCGCCGCGGACGGCAGCAGCGCCCAGAGCGCGCCGCGCGCCAGCGCCAGCAGCACCAGCGGAAAGAAGCCGAGGAGCACGATGTAGAGCGGCAGGATGTCGAGATAGGTCGGCTGGAACTGCAGCAGCAGCGCCTTGATGATGGCGATATGCGGCTCTGCCAGGAAGTCGCCGACATGCAGCTCCTCGGAATACATCGGGTTCTTGAGCTTGAGCACGGCATAGGAGACTTCGGCCGTGAAGATCATGAAGAGAAAGATATGCGCGACATAGAGCTGCCAGACGCGGCGGTAGATCTGCGCCGTGGCGAACAGCGCGCCGTGCTGGCGCAGGCTTCGGCCATAGACCAGCGCGGCGGTGTAGCCGGAGATGAAGATGAAAACTTCGGCCGCGTCCGAGAAGGCGATCGAGTGCAGCGTGAACCAGCCGAGGATGTTGTTCGGGATATGGTCGACGAAGATGAAGAACAGCGACAGCCCACGGAAGAAGTCGAGCCGAAGGTCGCGTCCCGGGCGCGGGAAGGCGTCGGCCATGCCGCTGGAGCTCCTCGTCTTCGTCTCCGGCCGATCATAGACAGCCCGGGCGCTAGCCCCAAGCCGCGCTTCGGAGGATTGCGACGGTGAGGACAATGCGCCACGCGGGAAGCCCGCCACGGCGCCGCCCAAACCCTGGTCCGACGCGTCAGATCGTGTCGAACTGGTAGGCGAGGTCGTTGTGGATGTTCCAGAGATAGTTGATGCTCGCGGTGCCGGCGATGGCATAGGCGTGGCCATGATGGCGCCAGCGCAGCACGTTGATGTCGCCGCTATGATAGAAATCCGTGCCCTTGTCGGCGTGGGGCGAGTTGGCGACGACGACGAGCACCGGTCCGAGCGCCTTGTTGGCGGTCGTGTACATCAGCGCCATCGCCGGCTGGCCTTCGACCATGAGGAAGCGCGCGCCCTGAAACTCGAGCCCCCAGGGTTTCAGATTGGGCAGGTGGAAGTTTTGCGGCAGCTTGTCGAAGGTGGTGCCGTCATTCGGCCCCATATTGACGTAGCGCCGATAATACCCGGCGAGATTGTCGGGGAAGCTGTCCGCCGGCTGGTCGCCGGAATGCGGCGCATAGGCCGCCACAATCGCGTCGGCAAGCCCGACATCGCCGCCGCCAATGCCGAAGCCCACGGCGAACGCCGCGAGCGATGCGGCTGCGGCCGTGCCGAGCCAGAAGCGGCGATCGCCCAGCACGCGCTTCCAGCGTTTCTGCCGGGCAGCGGCAAGATCGGCGACCACGCCGCTCTCGCCCCGCGCCGCCCGGATGAGGCGCTCGGGCAGCGGCTCGTGCAGCACCTCGTCGAAGGCGGAGCGCAGCAGCACCGCGCTCTCGCTCAGCACCGCCGAGCGCTCGCGCAACTCGGCGTCGCGCTCCAACGCATGGGCGATGGCGGCGCGCTCGCTCTCCTCGAGCTCGCCGTCGAGATACGCGATCAGGCTCTCGTCACTCGGCCTTGGCATCTTGCGCACTCCTCCGCAGGCCGCCGCCGGCTTCGAGCTTGGCCAGGAGCGCTGTCCTTGCGCGCGCCAGGCGGCTCATGATCGTCCCCACCGGTACGTCGGCGGCCTCTGCCGCTTCCTTGTAACTCAACCCGTCTACCGTCACGAGGAGGAGCGCCGCCCGCTGCTCGGCCGGCAACTGCGCCAGCGCGCTTCGTACCTCCTGCAGCGCCAGCCGGGCCTCGGCGCGCCGTCCTGGCTCGTCGGTGCCGACATTGACGCCTTCCTCCTCCGCCTCCTCCCGACGGATGTCCCGCGAGCGCAACTGATCGATCCAGATCGTCTGCACGATGCGGAACATCCAACTGTCGAAACGCGTCCCCTCCTGAAACTGGTGCGCCCGGGAAAGCGCCCGTTCGCACGCCGCCTGGACGAGATCGTCCGCTTCGACAGCAGAGCCGGTCAGACCACGGGCGAACCGCCGCAATCGCGGCAGTACGGCAATGAGCTGGTCACTGACCGAGACGCTCAAGGCCGCACCCCCAAACAGGGTAGTGTCGCCCTGATCAACCTAACAAAGTGATAACGGTTAAGGATGGGGCTTATTCCCTGGCAAAAATCGGCCCACTCGACCGGCTGGAGGGCGGGTAACAGGTTTCTCGCCGCCCGGTTGATGATAAAAAGGGCGGCCGGTCTGCCGCGGCCGGCATTTGCGCATCTTAGTGAGTGGAATTGTCCATGAAAAGAGCACGAGCCGGATTGCCGCTGGCAGTCCTGGTCCTCCTTGCCGGCGGCATGCTGGCGCTTCCCGCCCATGCCGATTGTTCCGCCGAAATCCAGGCGATACGCGCCCAGCTCGCCGCGGTCAAGGATCCGCAGCGCCGCGAGGAGCTGCAGATGCTGCTCGACAAGGCGCAGAAGGACGAGGCTGCGGGACGTAGCGAGCTCTGCGGCCAGGCCATCCAGCGCGCGCAGGTGCTGGTAAAAGGCTGACGCTCGGGGCTGAGGCTTCACAAACTTGCCAAGGCACGTCTATTGTGTCGCGCCAGCCGCCGGAGAGCGGCCGGCGAGGGCAGGGGAATCCCGATTCGATGAAAATCTGCGTCGCCAAGGAGCGCCGTCCCGACGAGCGGCGGGTCGCCGGTTCGCCCGACACGGCAAAGCGTCTGGTCGGCCAAGGCCATGAGGTGGTGGTCGAGACCGGAGCGGGGCTCGGCAGCGCCTATCCCGATGCGGCCTATGAGGCAGCGGGCGCGCGAATCGCGCCCGACCCGGCCGCGGCGCTGGGTGGCGGCGAGATTCTCCTCAAGGTGCAACCGCCGCTCCGCGCTGGCGAAGGCGCGCTCGATGAGCTGGCGCTAATCAAGCGCGGCACGGTGCTGATCGGCTTGCTGCAGCCGCTGCAGCGGCGCGAGGATGTCGAAGCCTATGCCAAGGCCGGCATCGCCGCCTTTGCCATGGAGCTGGTGCCCCGAATCACGCGCGCGCAATCCATGGATGTGCTCTCCTCTCAGGCGAATCTTGCCGGCTACAAAGCGGTGCTGGACGCTGCCGGCGAGTTCGGTCGCGCCATGCCGATGATGATGACGGCTGCCGGCACGGTGCCGCCGGCGCGGGTCCTTGTGATGGGCGCCGGCGTCGCCGGTTTGCAGGCGATTGCCACGGCGCGGCGCTTGGGTGGCGTCGTCTCGGCCACCGATGTCCGCTACGCCGCCAAGGAGCAGGTGGAAAGCCTCGGCGCCACGTTCCTCACCGTCGATCTCGAAGCGATGAAAGCGATGGAGACGGCGGGCGGCTACGCCAAGGAGATGGGCGAGGATTTCGCCCGGCGCCAGCGCGAGCACGTGACGGAGGCGCTGAAGAAGACCGACCTCGTGATCTGCACCGCGCTCATCCCCGGGCGCAAGGCACCGGTGCTGATCACGCGTGCGATGGTGGCGGTGATGCGCCCGGGTTCGGTGATCGTCGATCTTGCCGTCGAGCAGGGCGGCAATGTCGAGGGCAGCGAGCCGGGCAAGACGGTGCGCACCGACAACGGTGTTGCCATCATCGGTCATGCCAACGTGCCGTCACGCATTGCCGTCGATGCGAGCCAGCTTTACGCCCGGAACCTTTTGGCCTTCCTCGCGCTGATCATCGACAAGGACAAGCACCTCACGATCGATACCGCCGACGAGATCGTCAAGGCGACGCTGCTCACCCGCGATGGCGCGATCGTCCACCCTCAGCTGGCGCCTCAGCCGGCGGCAGGAGCGTGACCCATGGAGCATAATTTCGTCTCCTTCCTCACCGTCTTCGTGCTCGCCTGCTTCGTCGGCTACTACGTCGTCTGGCGGGTGACGCCGGCGCTGCATTCGCCGCTGATGAGCGTCACCAACGCCATCTCCAGCGTCATCATCGTCGGTGCGCTGATCGCCGCCGGCCCGGCCGGCTTCAGCTTCTCGAAGGTGATGGGGTTCGTCGCCGTCATCCTCGCCTCGGTCAACATCTTCGGCGGCTTCATCGTGACCCAGCGCATGCTGCAGATGTTCCAAAAGAAGAAGACGAAGTAGGAGCACCGGACGTGAGCGCCAACCTCGCCGCCCTGCTCTATCTCGTCGCCTCGATCTGCTTCATCATGGCGCTGCGCGGGCTCTCCTCGCCCGACACCGCGCGCGGCGGCAATCTCTTTGGCATCACCGGCATGGTGATTGCGGTCGGCACGACGCTGGCCTTGCCGGGTGTGGTCAGCTACCCCCTGATCGTGCTCGGCGTCGTCATCGGCGGCGCGATCGGCACCTTCATCGCGCTGCGCATCCAGATGACGGCACTGCCGCAGCTCGTTGCCGCCTTTCACAGCCTGGTCGGCCTTGCCGCCGTCTGCGTCGCCACCGCGGCGTTCTACGCTCCCGCCGCCTACCATATCGGCGCGCCCGGCGAGATCTTCGCCGGCAGCCTGGTCGAGATGTCGCTCGGCACGGCCATCGGCGCCGTCACCTTCACCGGCTCGATCATCGCTTTCGGCAAGCTGCAGGGGCTCATCACCGGCAAGCCGCTGGTCTTCCCCGGTCAGCACCCGCTCAATGCGCTGTTGGGGGTGCTGCTGCTGGTGATCATCATCTGGTTCGTCCTCGCCCAGTCGGCGGCGGGCTTCTGGAGCATCGTGGTGCTGTCGTTGGCGCTGGGATTGCTGCTCATCGTGCCGATCGGCGGCGCCGACATGCCGGTCGTCATCTCGATGCTCAATTCCTATTCCGGCTGGGCCGCCTGCGGCATCGGCTTCACGCTCGACAACAGCCTCCTCATCATCACCGGGGCGCTGGTCGGCTCCTCGGGCGCCATCCTCAGCTATATCATGTGCAAAGGGATGAACCGCTCGATCTTCAACGTCATCCTCGGCGGCTTCGGCACCGAAGGCGGCGCCGTGGCCGCGGGGGCGGGGCATGGCGATCGCGCGGTCAAGGCGGGGAGCGCCGAGGACGCCGCCTTCATCATGAAGAATGCGAGCTCGATCATCATCGTGCCCGGCTATGGCATGGCCGTGGCGCAGGCGCAGCATGCGCTGCGCGAGATGGCCGACCTCTTGAAGCGCGAAGGCGTCACCGTCCGCTACGCCATCCACCCCGTGGCCGGGCGCATGCCCGGGCATATGAACGTGCTCCTGGCCGAGGCCAACGTGCCCTATGACGAGGTGCTGGAGCTCGAGGAGATCAACCGCGATTTCGCGTCCACCGACGTCGCCTTCGTCATCGGCGCCAACGACGTCACCAACCCCGCGGCCAAGACCGACCCCTCCTCACCGATCTACGGCATGCCGATCCTCGATGTCGAACGGGCGAAGACGGTGCTTTTCGTCAAGCGCTCCATGGCGTCCGGCTATGCCGGCGTCGAGAACGAGCTGTTCTTTCGCGACAACACCATGATGCTCTTCGGCGACGCCAAAAAGATGTGCGAAGAGATCGTCAAGGCGACGGAGTAGCGGCGAGCGCGCTCTAGCGCGCTCGTCCGCGGCGGCGACAGCGGTTGCACAGCAACCGCGAGAGCCGCTCGCCAGCCAGCAAAGACCGCAGCCGCGCGGCGAGCGCGCTCTAGCGCGCTCGTCCGCGGCGGCGACAGCGGTTGCATAGCAACCGCGAGAGCCGCTCGCCAGCCAGCAAAGACCGCAGCCGCGCGGCGCGCGCGTCAGCGCGCTCGTCCGCGGCGGCGGCAGCGGTTGCACAGCGACCGCGAGAGCCGCTCGGTAGCCGGCGAGCCAACACCCCCAAAAAAACCAAAAGCCGCCGCGGAAAATCCGGGCGGCTTTGCCAATCGGCAGCTCTAACGGCGCCTAATACCCCTCGCGCTCCATGCGCTTTCTCAGGAGCTTGCGATAGCGGCGCACGGCCTCCGCCTTCTCGCGGGCGCGGCGTTCGGAGGGCTTCTCGTAGTTGCGGCGAAGCTTCATCTCGCGGAACACACCTTCGCGCTGCATCTTCTTCTTGAGAGCGCGCAACGCCTGGTCGACGTTGTTGTCGCGGACGAGAACTTGCACGAGAACTCCTCTCCTTTCATCAGGGCGAAAAAAAGCCGGCTGCGGAACCGCAGCCAGATTGGATAATTAATAGCACGCCGTCGCGGAGTTGTGAAGCGGCGGTCGGTGATCGTGAGCCCCGGGCGCGGCGATTTCCGGCTAGGCTTACCCTTGGAAGGTGAGCGAATGGTGAAGAAACTCACGACCACCGTGGCAGCGATGCTGGCCCTGCTCGTCGCCGGTTGTGCCGCGAACAATTCCTCATCGCAACCGCCGACGCAGCACAATACCCTTGGCCAGACGATCGATCCCCAGACCGGTCTTCCCGCGCCGGGGTCGCCGGGTTATGGCGGATACTAGATAGTCGCCGGAGGCGGCGCGGTAGCGATTGGGGCTCGGCCACGCGCCGCAGTGCTTTACCGCGGCGACGCTGGCGCACATATTACCCGCCATGGCCATCCTCAAAATCGCCCGTATGGGCC
>Ga0335072_10007156_pt1 | contig 16281 bp, 13 predicted proteins | sample Lox_Sample_21_FD_206725 | JGI IMG/M metagenome (GOLD analysis project Ga0335072, IMG submission 206725) | Soil microbial communities from Loxahatchee National Wildlife Refuge, Florida, United States - Lox_Sample_2.1 | ecosystem: Environmental > Terrestrial > Soil > Wetlands | place: USA...
CCCATTTTCGAAGGGGGTCAGCATGGCCACCAAAGCGGCGTTGCGAATCTGGCTGCGGTCTTTGGGTTTGTCGTTATCGGATTTCTGCTGCGGACTGGTTTCCGGAGCCGGCTGGGTCTGCGGCGGCAGGGACGGCGATTGCGGCTGCGGCATCACTTCGGGCTGGGGCTGAAGGCGCGACTCGATTTCGTAGACGACGCGGAGGTCGTTGAAGAAGCGAGTGGTGCGGCCGTAGACGAGATGAGCCTGGCGGTTCGTCGAGACAACGACGGACGCGGGGCTGAATTCCATGCGGCGGACGTGCGACCATTTGACGCCGGAGACCTGAAAAACGATGAGGACAAAAGCCGCGAAGGTGACCGCGCCCATGGCAAGGCGCGGCTGGCGGAAGGGCAGGGTCCAGCGGAGCCAGCGCTCGCGGAGAGTGAGGGTTTCGCGGGGGCCGATGGTGGCGTCGAGAATGCGGCGGTTGAGGCCGGCGGGTTCGGGAACCATTTCGAGCGCATGCATTCCGGTGACGAGGCCGCCGACGCTTTCGACGAGCTCCGCGCACTTCGCGCAGGCGGAAACGTGGGCGCTGAAAGCGCGCGCGTCCTCGGGCGAGAGTTGGCGCTCGATAAAATCGCTCAGGCGTTCTTCGATGTCCGGGCAGTTCCAAGTCATGACAATCCCCCAGCTACGACAATAAAAAGCAAAGCGCCGCGTGTTGAATGTGCAGCAAACCTCAATGCGGCCTCACTCCCATTTCTTTCAGGACGCGGGCCAGCTCGATGCGGCCGCGGTTGATGCGCGACTTTACGGTTCCTTCGGGAACCTGCAAGACGGCGCGAATCTCTTCGTACTCGAGCTGTTGCAGATCGCGAAGAATAACGGCCTCGCGCAATTCCGGCGAAAGGCGGCCGAGCGCCATCTGCAACTGGGCGCTCAGCTCCGAGGCGAGCGCGAGACGGTCGGGCGAGCGCGCCGAGGAGTGCTTCTCCTCGAGTTGAGGCATGGCGTCCTCGAGCGAATCGGTGACGCGGTCGCGCTTGGTGCGGCGGTAGTGATCCACCAGCAGGTTGCGCGTGACGCTGGAAAGCCAGGTCGGGAAGGCGCCCTCGGCCGAACGATAACTGGTGAGCGTGCGATAGATCCGCAGAAAAACTTCCTGGCTCAAGTCCTCGGCTTCGGTCGAATTCCCGGTGAAGCGGTAGCAGAGGTTGAAGACGCGGCGGGTGTGGCGCTTGACCAATTCTTCCCAAGCCGGAGCTTCGCCGCGGAGGCAATGCTCGACCAATTGGGCGTCGGAATCCAATCGTGCTCAGCCTCGCTCGTCCCATATTTCGCCAGCCTCGACCATAGAAACGCAAAAGGCCATGGAAAAGTTCCCTGAAGTGTCCGGAAGCGGACACGATTGGCGATTTTGAAGCATGAGGTCCCACAGGCATGGAGGCCGCCCCAGCCTCACATCCTACCGCGCTCGGGGCCAGGGGTTCCAGGATCCTCGGCAAAGCCCGGAGGCGGATTCCGCGGGGCATCTTATCCGCGAAAGGAACAGAAAAACAAGAGAGGCGGAAGAGTGCGAAGAAAAGCGAGCGGGAGGAGATTCGGGAGGGAGAGGGCGCGAAGGCGAGGGTCGCGGCGGTGTAGCGATTGTCGAGGTGCGCCGGCGAGTGTTTTGTGGGGGTTAGGGAGAAACTCAATTCGACGGAGGTAGCGATTGGAAGGATCGCGGCGAGTGGGCCTTCGTACCTCAGGGCAAGCGAGTGGCTATGGGCTCGTGGAAGAAAACCCGTGGCGGGATTGGAGTATTGCCAAGAGGGGCGCGGTCTGAATTCGAAATTCATCCGGGGAGGGTAGCAGAGTGCGGGGGAAAAAGATGCTGGACGAAGGGAGGGATTTGGTCGGGTTTTAGGACTGGACGTATAGGACTGTACCAAAGGACAGGTGGGGGCGGACATGGGGAAGCAGAAAAGGTGCGGATTTCAAAATCTGAAATTTCAAATGGAAACCGGAATCGCCGCCGATGGGCGTTGACGCGTCGTGCGCGCCTCGCTTGCCACCTCGTCGAATGAAAATTCTCTGGGCTGCCGAGAGGAACCAAGGCGGGGGCGGAGGCCATACCTTTCAGGCCATGGAGAGGAGAAGATGCGTGAGCGGAAGGCGATTTCAAAGGGCGTCGGGACAAACCCAGACGGAAGAGGAAGTCATTTGTTTTTAATGGAGTGTTCAACACGGCCGGGGCTGGGAAACTTGACAGTGCTGGAAACATGCTGATACGGTCGAAAATCAATGGCGCGATCCTGGAAAAGGTATCTTCTGCTCGCTTTGGGTGTGGCCGCGCTGGGCATTTTCATCTATAAGTCGCGAAATTCGATCACATTGGCGGGGTTTTCCTGGAGCGACGTAGGCGCGTCGCTGGGGCGAGTGAATTGGCTGCTGATGGGCGGCGCGCTGGTGGTGATTTACGCGTGCTACGCGGTGCGAGCGCTGCGATGGATGGCGTTTTCGCGGTGGCTGGGGAGCGCGAAATTCGGCGGCGTGTATGCGGCGACGTTGACGGGATTCAGCTGCGTGTTTTTGCTGGGGAGGGCGGGGGAGCCGATCCGTCCGGTGCTGATCGCGAGGAAGAGCTCGCTGCCGGTGCCGGGAATGTTTGGGGTGTACATTCTGGAGCGGATCTTCGACATGGGAGCGGCGGCGGTGTTGGCGGGGCTGGGGCTGGTGTTTTTCCGCCACGCGGAACTGGAGACGGCAGAGAGCGCGCATTTGCTGGCGCTGGCGCGAACGGCGGGCGCGGGGCTGCTGGTGGGATTTGCGGCGGCGGTTTCGTTTCTGGTGTATTTCCGGTATCACGGCGGGGAGTGGCTCGCAAAGCGGCTGAAAACGGAAGCGTGGCGGCAGGGATGGCGGCACCGGGTGGCGTCGCTGCTGGAGGGATTTTCGGAGGGGTTGCAGGGAATCCGGACGTGGGGGGATCTGGGGGGAGTGGTGGGGCTGACGGGGGTGCATTGGTTTGGGGTCTCGGTGTGTTATTACATGGCGTTGCACGCGTTCGGCGGGGAGTTGGCGGGGCTGGGATTTCTGGCGTGCATCGTGGTGCTGGCGTTTACGCTGGTGGGTTCGGCGCTGCAATTGCCGGCGGTGGGAGGGGGAGCGCAGGCGGCGACGTTTGTGGCGCTGACGCTGTTTTTCGGGATTGAGAAGGAGCCCGCGGCGGCGGCGGCGATCGTGACGTGGATCGTGTCGTTCGCGTCGTGCGCGCTGGCGGGGATTCCGCTGCTGTTGAAGGAAGGATGGTCCATGGGCGACCTGAAGCGGATGGCCGCGGCGGAAGAAAAAGCGGCGGAAGCGGAAGAAGCGCGGGCGTGGGAAGGAAGAAGGGCGGAAGGAGAGACCGGCGAGTGAAGTGCCCGTTTTGTTCGCACCTGGACGACAAGGTAATTGATTCGCGCGAAGCGAAGACCGGAGATTTGATCCGGCGGAGGCGCGAGTGCCTGAAGTGCGGGCGGCGGTTCACGACGTACGAGCGAATCGACGAAATTCCGTACATGGTGATCAAGAAGGACGGGCGGCGGGAGAAATTCGAGCGGCAGAAGATCCTGGTGGGGCTGCTGAAGGCGTGCGAGAAGCGGCCGGTGCCGGTGAACAAGCTGGAAGCGATCGTGGATGAGGCGGAAGCGTTTGTGAGCGAGGCGCCGGACCGGGAGAGGACGACCTCGGAAATCGGCGAGCTGCTGATGCACAAGCTGAAGAAGCTGGACAAGGTGGCGTACGTGAGGTTTGCGTCGGTGTATCTGGATTTCAAGGATGTGAAGGAGTTTATGAATGAGCTGAAGGGATTGTTGGTGGACCGGGCGAAGAAGTAGGCCGGTGGATTTTCCTTCCTGAATTTTTTCTGCTGAAGCGAATTCAAAAAAACCGTGAATTGTTGTGAGCCGCGGCGGGCGGAGCTTATGTCGCCAGCGGATTTCTCTAACCTGGAGGCCTGAGCGGGGTCTGGGGATGAGGAATTTATTGTTCGCTCGAAGCAGAGGGAGGCTTGGTTTGCACGATGCGAGTGATCGAGGTGGAAGCGGAGGGTGTGCGGGTGGCTGGGGGTGAGGCAAAGCGGCGTCAAGTCCGCCTTTGGCGGACAGGCCGCCGCCCTCCAAAAAAGCAACGGCAAAGGCAAAGGCGAGAGCGAAGGCGGGGGTAATTTGCGCGGCGGAGAGAGCAATCGCGGAGATTGAAATTTTGGGGTGAGGCAAAGCGGCGTCAAGTCCGCCTTTGGCGGACAGGCCGCCGCACTCCAAAAAAAGCTACGGCAACGGCAAGAGACGGCGGGAGGGCGGGGCTAGGTTTGCCAGACGCCGGCGGCGAAGGATTTGACGGTGAGGAAGCCCAGGTTTTCGTAGAGGCTTACGGCGCCTTTGTTGGCGGCGGTTACGGTGAGGGAGAGGAGCTTGAAGTTGCGGCGCTGGAGGGCTTCGATGGAGTGCTCCATGAGGTGGCGGCCGATGCCGTGGCCCTGGTAGCCGGGCTTTACGCAGACTTGAGTGGTGTGGCCTACGCCGGTATCTACGGTGGAGGTAAGGATCATGCCGACGGGCGGGTCGCCGTTGGCGGGGCGGATGACGAAGGAGGCTTCGGGGAGAAATTGGCCGCAGCCGGGAAGGAGGACGATGTTGCGAAGGAAGCGCATGCCGCCGGCTTCGGTGCGGTACTGGTCGTTGATTTCGGAATCCACGTGGCCGGCGTAGGCGACCTGGATGAGGCGGGCGGCGGGGTCGAGGAAACGGTCGGACCAGGAATCAATGCGCAGGCCGGAGGAGAGAGGCTTTCCGGAGACGCGGGCATCGGCAAGGCGCAGGAGCATGAATTGGCGGGTGTAGAGGCGGAAAAACTGGGAGAGGAATTGAGGGTCGAGCTCGGTGCCGAAGGGCATGAGCTGGGCTTCGATGCGCTGGAGATGCGGGGAGGCGCGGAGGGCGGAGAACATTTCCTGGAGGAGGCGCTGGTTGACGGGCGACTGATCGAAGCGCGAGGAGACGAAGAGGCCGCCGATGAGGCCTTTGAAATCCTCGAGGACGAAATAGCCGTAGCCGGCGGGGTGATTGTCGAGGACGGCGAGCGAGCCGCCGAGGGAACGCGAGTCGATAAATTTGCGGATGAGATCGATCGAGGGACGGTAGTCCCAGTGGAGCTCGTCCTGCCAGCGGCGAGCTTCCTCGTGGAAGAGAGGCTCGAGAGTCTTGGAATGAACCTGGCGGAGATCCAGAATCTGCATGAAGCGGTCTGTGACGCCCCCGCCGCCATTATAGACTTGGGCACGCGCGAGACCAAAATTGCCCGAAGGGTTAACGGGAGGAGCCGGGGGCCGGGAAGAGTTGTGCTAGCATAAAATTCGTCGAGGCGCGGAAAGGACAGCGCCCGCGCCACCGGATGCCCGTCCTCTCAGAGCTTCGCTCTCCGACAACCCGAATCGCGAAGGTCGTCTCGGCCTTCCTCGCGCTGGTGTTGTTTGCCGTGGTGTCGGTGGCGACGATTTCGGGGTTTCTGCTGTACCAAATATTGAGGCCGGCGCGCAGCCCCGCGTCATTTGATTTGAACGTGATGATGGGGCAGCCGTCGGCGTTTTCGTTTGCGGTGCCGGGCGGGCCGGACCGGGAAGGGCTGTTTTTTCCGGGGCTGCGCGGGGCGCCGACGATCGTGATCTGCCACGGGTACATGTCGCAGCGGGCGGATTTGCTGACGTTGGCTTCGGCGCTGCAGGATCACGAGTACAACGTGTTTCTGTTCGATTTTGCGGGGCACGGCTCGACGCCGGGGCTGACGACGCTCGGGTACAAGGAGTCGGGGGAGCTCGGGGCGGCGATCGAGGCGCTCTCGAAGCGGGATGACGTGGACCCGAAGCATTTCGGATTGTGGGGCGTGGATATGGGCGGGTACGTGGCGCTGGAAGTGGCGACGCAGGACCCGCGCGTCGCGGCGGTGGCCGTGGAGGACGCTTATCCCGACCCGCGGGAGATGCTGAAGCTGCAGGTGGCGCATTCGGGGCTGTCGGTGGTGCCGTACGTGATGAAGCTTTCGGACTTCGGATTCAAGATGCTGAATTACCAATACCGGAACGAGCTGCCGCTGGCGAAACGGCTGAATAAGACGGCGGGGGTGCCGAAGCTGTACATTCAGGCGGACGACAAGCCGGGGCTGGCGCAGGATACGCTGAATTTATTCATACAATCGCCGGACCCGAAGCAGACGCTGCGCGAGCGGCTGAGCTATTCGGAAATGACGGACGACGACCGGCACACGTACGAGAACCAGATTGTGACGTTTTTCCTGCAGAACCTCCCGCCGAACGCGCAGTAAATTCAAACGAGAAATGAGGAGGAAACGCGCGCGCTAGCGCGGAGGCGCGGGCGAATCCGCGCGCGACGATGGCAGGACGGGCACGAGGAGAACGCCGCGGTAATTTTCCTCGAGCGTCCCGCCGAAGCGGCCCTGCCGCTTGATTTCGGCGAAGCCTTCCGGAGTGGTGAGGAGGAGAGCGGCGCGAGGGTCGGCGGGCGTCCATTCGGGCAATTCGCGATGGAAATAAAAAGCGAGACCGAAATCCCAACTGCGGGGTAGCTGGTAGGTGAAGATGCGGTCGGGGAAGCGGCTGGAGCGGAGAAGAGCGGCTTGGGGGCGGGCGGAGACGTAGGGATCGAGGGCGCGGAAGAAATCGTGGGCGGAGCCGGCGACGAGGGCGGCCGTGAGGGCGACGGTGGCGATGAAGGCGAAGGGGCGGCGGCGAAATCCGAAGCAGGCGATGAGGAGACCGCCGAGCGAGGCGACGGCGGCGAGAGGGAAGAGGGCGGAGGAGAAATCTTCCTGCTTGTAGAGGGGAAGGCGATGGAGCCAGAGGAGAGAGGCGGCGGCGAGGAGGATCCAGGTGAGGCCGAGTCCGACGACGGAGATGCGGAAGGGGAGAGGACTCTCGGCGGAGGATTGAGAAATGCGCGACCAGGTGACGCCGAGGAGGAGAGCGGCGGCGGGCATGGAGGGGAGGATGTAGCCGGGAAGTTTGGATTGCGAAAAGCTGAAGAAGAGGATGGGGAAGAAAACCCAGCAGGCGAAGAAGAAGGCGGGCGAGGCGGCGAAGGATTTCGCGCGGAATTGCAGGAAGGCGGCGCGGGCGGCGGGATAGAGGAGGATGGCCCAGGGCAAGAGCGCGAGGATGAAGATGGGCGCGAAATACCAGAAGGGCTGAACGTGCTGGAAGAGGGGAGTGAGGTAGCGCTCGACATTGTGGCGCCAGAAGAAGATGGCGAGGAAATCGGGATTGCGATGGGCGCAGAGAGCGTACCAGGGGAGCGCGACGACGGCGAAGGCGGCGATGCCGGCGGGATGGAGGAGGCGGAGCGATACGCGCCAATGTCGCGTGGCGAGAACCCAGAGGGCGACGGAGCCCGCAGCGAGAATGAGGGCGGCGGGACCTTTGGCGAGGACGGCCAAGCCGAGGGCGGCGCCCCAGCCGAGAAGAGCGGGCAGATCGCCAGTCTGGGAAGCGGGAGATTCCGCAGAGGCGGGGGCGAGCGAGCGGGAGCGCGCGAGGATGGCCGCGGCGAAAGCCATGGCGACGGTGAGAAAGGCGCTGAAGAGCATGTCGGAGGTGGCGGCGCGGGAAAATCCGACGGCGGCGACGGAGGTGGAGAACAGGAGCGGCGCGAAGAGAGCGGGGCCGCGGACGAAATCCTTTGCGGGGGAGAAAAATTTCCAGGCGAGCCAGGAAATGGCGGCGGCGGCGAGGAGGGCGGCGAATGCCGAGGGCAGGCGCGCGGCCCACTCGGCGGAAAATCCGGCGCGGAATCCGGCGGCGGCGGCCCAGTAGTAAAGAACCGGTTTTTCGAACCAGGGCTGGCCGTAGAGGCGGGGCGTGACCCAGTCGCCGGTTTCGGCCATGGCGCGGGCGATCCAGGCGTAGCGGGGCTCGTCGGGGCCGGTGAGGCCGATGGCGCCGAGATTTCCGAAGAGACAAATCAGGATGGCCACGGCGGAGAAGGAGAGCGCGGCGAGATTTTGTTGGCGGATTTTTTTCGATGCGTCGCTCAAGGCCGTCGAGTGTACCACCGGTTCAAAACATCACCGGCAGGGGAGAGCGGACTAGCGCCTGCCGCGAAGGGTCTAGCATAATGGCACGCGATGAAAGAGCGGCTGGAATATGCGGCGGCGTGGCTGGGATTGAAATTGCTGGGGGCGCTGCCGAGAGGGGCGGCGAGATGGGTGGGCGCGGCGTTTGTGAGCGCGGCGTTTGCGGCGCGGAGCCCGCTGCGGCGGGCGGCGGAATTTAATTTGCGGCTGGCGTTTCCGGATTGGAGCGCGGAGGAGCGCGAGCGGGTGATTCGCGGGATGGTGCGGCAGGTGGGGTGGATGGCGGGGGAATTTTCGCAATTTCCGAAGTACACGCGGGAAAAAATCGAAGAGATTGTGGCGCTGGAGGGGCAGGAGTTTTTTGAGGAGGCGCGGGAGCGCGGGAAGGGCGTGGTGTTTCTGACGGGACACATGAGCGCGTGGGAACTGGCGCCGTTTGCGCACGCACGGTACGGGTTTCCGCTGCATTTCCTGGTGCGGCCGGTGAAAAACGCGCGCGTGGACGAGATAATCAATCACTACCGGTGCCTTTCGGGGAACATTCCGATCGAGAAGAACCGGTCGGCGCGGGCGATCTTGAAGGTGCTGGCGGAGGGGGGGACGGTGGGGATCCTGGCGGACCACAACACGTCGTGGGGAGAAGGCGTGTTTGTGAATTTTTTCGGCGTGCCGGCGTGCACGACATCGGGATTGGCGCGGGTGGCGCTGCGAACGGACGCGGCGGTGGTGCCGGGGTTTCTGGCTTGGGACGACGCGCGGAAAAAATACCGGCTGGAGTTCGGGCGGGCGGTGGAGCTGGTTCGCACGGGAGATGAAGAGGCGGACGTCGCGGCGAACACGCAGAAGTTCACGGCGGTGGTGGAAGCGCAGATCCGGAAGCATCCGGAGCAGTGGGTGTGGGCGCACAAACGGTGGAAGACGCGGCCGCCGGGAGAAAAGCCGCTGTACGACTTCTGAGGGATTTTCGGGAAAGAGGGGCGAGCGATGCGAACCGCGGGAGAGCTGGCGGAATTGCTGGGGCTGAAGCTGCAGGGCGACGCGCAGGCGAGATTGAGCGGGGTCGCTAGCCCGGAGCGCGCGAAGAGCGAGGATTTGATTTACATCGAGAGCGCGCAGTTCGCGGAGAGAGCGGCGGCTTCCGAGGCGCGCTGCGTGGTGGCGCCGGCGGGGGCGGAGATTCGCGGCAAGACGGTGCTCGAAGCGAAGGAGCCGAAGCTGGCGTTTGCGAAAGCGGCGGCGCTGGTTGCGGGTGAAACGGCCGTGAAGGCGGGCGTGCATCCGACGGCGATGATCTCGGCGAGCGCGCGGGTGGACGCGAGCGCGCACGTGGCGGCGTACGCGGTGATTGAGGCGCACGCGGAAATCGGCGCGGGGAGCGAGATTGGCGCGTTTTGTTTTGTCGGGGAGGGCGCGCGAATCGGCGAGGGTTGCAGGCTGCATCCGCGCGTGACGGTGTATGCGGGAGCGAAGTTGGGAGCGCGCGTGGAGGTTCATTCCGGGACAGTGCTGGGGTCGCCCGGATTTGGATATGTGTTCGGCGAGGGCAGGTATTGGAGATTTCCACAGGCGGGCGGGCTGGAGATCGCGAGCGATGTGGAGATCGGCGCGAATACGACGGTGGACCGCGGGTCGCTGGAGACGACGCGGATTGCCGAGGGCGTGAAGATAGACAATCTGGTGCAGGTGGCGCACAACGTGGAGATTGGCGAGCACACGGTGGTGGCGTCTCAAACTGGGATTTCGGGAAGCAGCGTGGTGGGGAAGCGCGTGTTGGTGGGCGGGCAGGTGGGAATCGCGGATCATTGTGAGATCGAGGATGGAGCGGTCTTAGGCGCGCAGGCGGGGATTCCTACGGGGAAGAGGATTCGCGGGGGGCAAGTGGTCTGGGGGACGCCGGCACGGCCGCTGGACAAGTTCAAAGAGCAATACGCGTGGTTCGCGAAGCTGCCGGAGCTGGCCGAGCGGCTCCGGAAATTGGAAAGGAGAAATTCCGGCGAACCTGATAGGAAGTAAGCAAGGAGCGAAATCGAGGCAAATCCCGCCAAAACGCGTGCATATTGAGGACGAATAGGACTCCAAGGTTCTTCACGATATGTGCCGCAAAATTCCAGGAAACTGCAAGAAATTGTCACGCAACGAAACCGGCCAAGGGATCATCTGAAAGGACGATGGGCATAGTTTTTAGTTGACCAATAGGCCAAAGCTAAAGATAATGCTACTGTTAGGGTATTTCTGGAACGTGGCATGGGCCCCCGGGGACACGGTTTGACGTTCGCCGCATCCGAAACCTGGATTATGGCGAAGGCGAGGGTAGGCGTTGCCAAGCCTTAATGGCGGCCTTGCAAAATTCGCGGACCGCACGCTCAATGTGCTGCATCCTGGGGCAGCGCGGCTTGAAGTTCCTTCCGGCGAGGAGAATCACCCAGAAAGCAAACCACGCGGGAGAGGCGTATTTTGGCCCGGGCACGAATTAACGGTGTGAAGTACTTTACGTCTTCAAATTCACGCAGGGCGGGGAGATGACTCCAGAAGCAAGACTGAGGGTGGAAGCAGGCAGAACCGGCACCGCTACCGTTCCGGCACAAGATACCGAGACCTCCATCGCGAAAGCCATATCCCGCGCCACGGACTGGCTGCTGGCGGCCCAGGCCCAGGAAGGGTACTGGTGGGGCGAACTCGAAGCCGATACGACCCTCGAATCGGACTATATCCTCTACCTGCACCTTCTCGGGGAGCTGGATTCCGAGAAAGTCCCGAAGCTCGCGAATTACATTCGCCGCCACCAACAACCCGACGGCGGGTGGAATATTTACTATGAAGGCCCTTCGGAGCTGAGCGCGACCGTAAAGGCCTACGTGGCGCTCCGGCTGGCCGGGGATTCCGCGGCTTCGCCGCACCTGCTCCGCGCCAAGGCGAAGATTCACGATCTCGGCGGACTGGAAGAGGCGAATTCCTACACGAGATTTTATCTGGCCATGGTCGGGGCGATTGACTGGAGCTTTGCGCCGTCAATACCTCCGGAGCTCGTGCTGCTGCCGACGTGGTTCCCGGTCAACCTGATCGAAATGTCTTCCTGGACGCGCGCGATCGTGGTGCCGCTTTCGATCATTTACGCGCGCAAGCCGGATTGGAAGCTGCCCGCAGGCGTAGGCGTTTCGGAACTATTCAAGACGCCGGGGGCGCGGCCTCCTTCTTTAACGTGGAACGGCAAACTTTTCACCTGGAAGACTTTTTTCCTCGCCGCCGACCGCCTGCTGAAACTCTACGACAAGCTTCCCCGAAATCCCCTCCGGAAAATGGCCATCGATCGTGCCCGGCAGTGGGTATTTGAACGGATGGAACGCAGCGAAGGACTGGGCGCGATTTATCCCGGGATGATGAACACGATCTGCGCGATGCTTTCCGACGGGAAGGGGCCGACGGACCCGCTGCTGGCGCGCGAAATCAAATTTTTCGAGCGGTACGAAATCCACGAAGGCGACTCGCTCCGCATTCAGCCCTGCATTTCGCCGGTGTGGGACACGGCGATCGCCATGGTTTCCCTGGAAGAGGCCGGGCTCGATCCGGCGCATCCGGCGCTGATTGCCGGCGAGCGGTGGCTGGTGGACAAGCAGATTCTGGGCCCCGGCGACTGGCAGGTGAAAAACAAGAAGGCCGATCCGGGGGGCTGGGCCTTCGAATTCCGCAACGACTTCTATCCCGACGTGGACGACACCGCGTTTGTCCTGATGGCTCTGAGCCGCGTGGCCGAACCCGAAGAAGAGCGGCTGAAGGCGGCCGTGCGGCGCGGCCTGGCCTGGCTCGTGAGCATGCAGAATAGCGACGGCGGCTGGGGTGCGTTTGACCACGAGAACAATCTCGATTTCCTGAACAACATTCCCTTCGCCGACCACAACGCGATGCTCGATCCTTCGACCGCGGACGTGACGGCGCGCGCGCTCGAATGCCTTGGGCAGATGGGCTGGGACGCCTCGCATCCCGTGGTCGAGCGCGGCCGGGCATTTCTGCGCCACGACCAGACGGCGGAAGGCGCGTGGTTTGGCCGCTGGGGCGTGAACTTCGTTTACGGAACCAGCGGCGTGCTGCGCGCGCTGGAACTACTCGGTCTGAGCCACAATCCGGACTGCAGGCGCGCCGCGGAATGGCTGAAGAGCGTCCAGAACGAAGACGGGGGATTCGGCGAATCCATCGAGTCGTACTACGACGTTTCGACGAAAGGCCGCGGGAAGAGCACGGCTTCGCAGACGGCCTGGGGACTGATTGGATTGCTCGCGACCGTGGGCCCGAACGACGCGGCCTCGGAAAAGGCCGCCGCGTGGCTGGCCAGGCACCAAAACGCCGAGGGAAGCTGGGACGAGCCGGAGTTTACCGGCACCGGATTTCCGTGCGTGTTTTACCTGAAATATCATTTGTACCGGCACTCGTTCCCGCTCTACGCGCTGGCGCGGTCCCAAAATATGCGCGAAGGCGCGGGACGCTTCGTGGCCGTAAAGATATCCGCGCAGGAACTGCAGCAAAGCGACGGACGCTGGGCCTAAGGCGAGCAGGAGAATCCCGGACAAAATGACAACGCTGGTCACCGGCGCAACAGGGTTCGTCGGGAGCCATATCGCCCGGCAAGCGGCGGGCGCGGGGGAACGCGTGCGCGCGCTGGTGCGGGCCACGAGCCGCCGCGAAATGCTGGAAGGCGCCAGCGTGGAATTTTTCGAGGGCGATTTGCGGGACGCGGCCTCGGTGGAGCGCGCGATGGAGGGCGTCGAGCGCGTCTTTCACGCGGCGGCCGATTACCGGCTCTGGACGCGGCATCCGGAAGAGCTTTACGAGAGCAACGTCGAGGGCACCCGGCGGCTGCTGCAGGCGGCCGGGCGGGCGGGGGTGAAGAAAATCGTTTATACGAGCACCGTCGCGACGATTGCCGTCCCCCGCGAAGGCGGTTTGCCGAATGAAGAGACGCGCGCGGGGCTCGAGGAAATGATCGGGCACTACAAGCGGTCGAAATTCCTGGCGGAAGAAGAGGCCCGGAAAGCCGCCGCCGTGGGAGTTCCGGTGGTGATCGTGAACCCGACGGCGCCGGTCGGGCCGGGCGACTGGAAGCCGACGCCGACCGGGAAGATCATCGTGGATTTTTTGAACGGGAAGATGCCGGCCTACGTGGACACGGGGCTGAACCTGGTGGCGGTGGAGGATGTCGCGGCGGGGCACTTGCTGGCCGCCGAAAAGGGCCGCATCGGGGAGCGCTACATCCTCGGCGCGCGCAATATGACGCTGAAGGAAATTTTGCAGGCGCTGGCGGGTCTTAGCGGCAGGCCGGCGCCGCGCGTGCGGCTGCCGCACGCCGTGGCGATGGCGGCGGGCTACGCGGACGAAATGATCGCGCGCCTGGCGGGGCGCGAACCGCAGATTCCGGTGGAGGGCGTGAAAATGTCGCGCCACCGCATGTTTGTGGAGAGCGACAAGGCGGCGCGCGAGCTGGGATACGCGCCGGGGCCGGTGGAGAAGGCGCTGGAGCGCGCCGTTCGCTGGTACGAAGCGAAGGGTTACGTGGGGAAGGCGAAGGCGGGGGCGCAGCGCCAGGCGGTAAACACGGCCGCGGCCTGAGAGGGCGGATTGCGATTTTTGGTGACATTCGCGCTGGGTACGGAATTCGCGGCGTGGCGCGCGGCGGAAAAATTCGCCGAGGAAAGAAACGAAAACGGCGATGCCGCCTTTCGCACGGAACGGGAAGGCGCGGAAGTGACCGTGCTGCTGACCGGCGTGGGTGCGCAGCGAGCCGGGCGGCGCGTGACGCGCTGGCTGAAGCAGGGCGAGCGGTATGACGCGGTGATCAGTTCGGGATTTGGGGGCGGATTGCGGAAAAGCTTGAACGTGGGAGACGTGGTCGCCGCCGGAACGGTCACTTGCGAGCCGTTCGATCCATCGGCCCGGGCCGGAAGGATCGAATCGAGCCGGGCGCTGATGGAATTTGCAGAGGCGTGCAGCGCGCGGCGGGTGGACCGCTTTTACACCGTGGCGCATGTGATTTCGACGGCCGCGGAAAAGCGGGCGCTGGGCGAATCGGCGGACGTGGTGGAGATGGAGAGTTTTGACGTGATGCTGGCGGCAAAGCAGGAGGGGATTCCGTCCATCGGCATTCGCGCGGTGAGCGACGTGGTGGACGAGGATATGCCGCTCGATATGGCGGACATTTTGACCGAAGACGGCCGGGTGAGCGTTTCGCGCGTTCTGGGGCAAGCGATGCTGCGCCCCCAGGCGGTGCCGGGCCTGATGCGGCTAGGCAAGCAAAGCAAGCAGGCCGCGGGGGCGCTGGCCAGCTTCCTGAGCGTCTACGTAGGGCACATCGCGTCGAAAATGAACATGCTGGAGGCGAGGGCGGTCGAGAGGGAAAGCGGATCGGCATTCATCCAATGAGCCAGGCCACCACACAAACGATTCCGCAGGGCGCGCCGCCGAAGCCGGCGGGCATGATGCGCGCGGGCGTGTATCGCGGGAAGGGCCAGGTGGTGGTGGAGCACGTGCCCGTGCCGGAAATCGGCGAGGGAGAAGTGCTCTTCCGCGTAGCCGCGTGCGGGATTTGCGGCACGGACATCAAGAAGATCCATCACGGGTTTGTGAAGCCGCCGCAGATCCTGGGGCACGAGCTGGCCGGGACGGTGGTGCAGGTGGGGCGCGGAGTGAGGAAATTCAAGACGGGCGACCGCGTGGTGAGTTTTCATCACGTGCCGTGCGAGAAGTGCTTTTACTGCGAGCGCAAACTCTTTTCGCAGTGCGCGACGTACAAGAAGACGGGATTGACGGCGGGTTTCGACCCGAACGGCGGCGGTTTCGCCGAATACGTGCGGGCGATGCCGTGGGTGGTGGAGCGCGGGATGATCGCGCTGCCGGACGACGTCACGTTTGAAGACGCGACGTTCGTCGAGCCGGTGAATACGTGCCTGAAGGCCGTGCGGAAGGCGCGCGTGGCGCCCGGAGAAACAGTTCTGATTGTCGGGCAAGGGCCGATCGGCATGCTCCTGATGCTGCTGGCGAAGCTGGAAGGCGCGGAGGTGTACACGAGCGACCCGATGGAGGGGCGCCGCGCGGCGAGCCTGCGGTTTGGCGCGAAGGAATCGTTCGATCCGGCGAAGGCGAATTTGCTGGAGGAAACGCGGCGGCGGACCGAAGGAAGGGGCGCGGACGCCGTACTTTTGGCCGTGCCCAACCCGTTATTGGTACCCGAGGGGCTGGCTTTGACACGCCCAGGCGGGCGCGTGCTACTGTTTGCACATAACGATCCGGTGATGCGTTTGGAGTTTCCGGCGGCGGCGGTAGGGGTGGAAGAAAAAGAGATTCTGGGGAGTTACAGCGCGTCGGTGGAGGAACAGGAAGAGTCGGCGCGGCTGGTTTTCGAGAGACGACTGCCGATACGAGAGATGGTGTCGCATCGGTTTCCGCTGGAGCGGATCGGGGAAGCGCTGGATTTGGCGGCTCGCCCGGCGGAAAATACATTGAAAGTGGTGATACGTCACGAATGAGAAGCGAACGTAACGGGCATATGACCGCGGCCGTCCTGTACGGCCAGGAAGATTTGAAAATCGAGCGGGTGGACATCCCGAAGCTCGCGGATGACGAAGTGTTGGTGCGCGTGGAAGTGGCGCTGACCTGCGGGACCGACCTGAAGGTCTGGAAGCGCGGCTATCACGCGCGGATGATTCAGCCGCCGTCGCTCTTCGGGCACGAGCTGGCCGGCGTCATCGAGGACAAGGGCCGCTCGGTAAACCACGGACTGCACAAGGGCATGCGCGTGCTGCCGTCGAATTCCGCGCCGTGCAACACCTGCTTCTATTGTCTGAAGGGACAGCCGAACCTCTGCGAAGACCTGCTGTTCAATAACGGCGCTTATGCCGAATATATCCGCATCCCCGGGCGAATCGTCCGGCAGAACATGATTGAGATTCCGCAGAGCGTGGCGTTTACGGACGCGGCCATGGCCGAGCCGCTGGCGTGCGTGCTGCGGGGCATTCATGAGATGAACATCAATGCCGACGACACGGTGGTGGTCATCGGGTGCGGGCCGATCGGGCTGAAATTCATCCGCGTGCTTTCCGGACGCGGCGTGCGCGTGATCGCCATCGGCAAGCGGCTGAGCCAGGTGAAAGCCGCCGAACGCCTGGGCGCGATTGCGGCGTTTGATGTGGAAGAGATCGAGGA
>Ga0335072_10007157_pt1 | contig 16281 bp, 13 predicted proteins | sample Lox_Sample_21_FD_206725 | JGI IMG/M metagenome (GOLD analysis project Ga0335072, IMG submission 206725) | Soil microbial communities from Loxahatchee National Wildlife Refuge, Florida, United States - Lox_Sample_2.1 | ecosystem: Environmental > Terrestrial > Soil > Wetlands | place: USA...
TGTCAAGGGATTGTGTGCGTCGGCGGAGAAGATGAAACAGGTCGAAGATTGGGAAGAGAAGATCTATCTCTACGGAAAAGTCACGTATGGTGACTTGATTTCGCCCCGGGATAATCAGACGCACGAAACGGCATGGTGCTGCTGGTACATCCACGGCCGCCAAAAGAGCGGGCTGGTGATGTCCGGGCCGCCGGCGTACAACGGGCACACTTGACCGATTGCACACGAACTGATCGTGCGCCGCTCAGGCCGTAACCGATTCCCGCAACTGTTGGTCAAAGAGCGATTCGGGCTCCGCCAGCCTGAGCAGACGATGGAGATAGGCGCGCGAAATGCACAGACTGCGGGCCGCCAGCGTCTTGTTGCCTTTGTTTTCGCGAACAGCAGAAACCGCCAGCTTGATCTTATAGTCGCGAAGCTGCCGCTCGAACGATCCCGCGGGATGGTAGTCGCCAATGTCTACGACATCCTCGATGCCGGCTACATCCTCCTCGACTTCGGTGATATTCAGGTTCAGGTCCTCCGTGCGCACCAGCCGGCCGCCCGACAGGATGATCGCCCGCTGCATGACATTCTCCAGCTCCCGTACGTTCCCCGGCCAGGAGTAACTCTGCAGGAGCTCCATGGCACGTGGCTCGATCGCGTCCATCGGCTTTTGAAAGACGTTGGAGTAATGATGCAGGAAATGCTGCGCAATGTGAGGAATATCTTCAGGGTGTTCGCGGAGCGCCGGTGACTCGATGCGCATCACATTGATGCGGTAAAAGAGATCCTGCCGGAACTTCCCTTCGGCAACCAGTTTGGATAGGTCGCGGTGGGTGGCGAAGATCAGCCGCGCCCGCAGCGGGATCAGTTTGTTGCTGCCCAGACGGCTGAACTCCATCTGCTGCAGCACGCGCAGAAGTTTCACCTGCGTAAACAGGCTCAGATCTCCAATCTCGTCAAGAAAGAGCGTGCCGTCGGCGGCCTGTTCAAAATATCCCTCGCGCGCGCCCACCGTCCCGGTGAACGCCCCTTTCTCGTGACCAAACAACTCGGCCTCGATCAGCGTCTCCGGGATGGCGCCGCAGGAGACCGCGACAAACGGGCGGTCCGAGCGAGCGCCCAGATTGTGAATCGCCCGCGCAATCAGCTCTTTTCCCGTTCCACTCTCCCCGTTGATCAGCACCGATGCGTTTAAGCTCGTCACGCTGCGGACCAGTTTGTAAACCTGCCGCATGCGCGGGCTCGAGCCGATCAACTGATCGCAGTGTGCCGGTTCCTCCAATTGCGGCTGCGTGACCTGCAACTGGTGCTTCAGCGAAAAATTCTCATACGCCCGGCTGAGCATCGTCTTCAGGTCCCGGATCGAAGGCGGCCGGCGGCAATAGCCAAAGGCCCCCGTACGCACCAGCTCAAATGCCGTCGAACGCAGACCATCGTCGGCCATAACCACGGATGGAACGTTGGTTGCAATCAGGCGCTGCGAAAACCCGATGCGCTCCGGCAGGGAATCATGATTCGAGTTCAAATCCAGAATCATGACGTCGCATTCCCTGTCCAACACGAGGCGACTCATCCCCTCTTGGTCCGATTGCGATAGAACCTGGAACTCCCTTCCGAGCGCGGAAGAAAGTAGAGGGCAAAGCGAGCGATCTTCCGAATAAAGGCCAACCTTAATCATCAGTGGGTGAGCTTCTTTCCCGGGGGTCACTGCCGACTTGAGGGTGATCGGTGGTGTAACGTTATGATCCAAAATAGGTTCCTCACGTGCCAATGCCTGTTTCGTGCTAGGGCTGTGCCACGTTGGTAATACACACTCGGACCGGGGTGGTAACTAAGTTTGCAAAGTATTCAAAATGCCAGCAACAGCCCTCGCCGTTCCGGAAAACTCGCCCCTTACCGTGAAGGTGGTAAAGGATCTCCGTGCTTACTTCCTTCGGCAGGTTGAACGAATTCATCACCCTTTCGAGTAAACATCATGCTACTTTGGTAATAGCCGCTCGGTGACCGGCATAAGTTAGCTTGAGCAAAAGAGCCGTTTGGCACCAAAAATGGCTCAGAAAATGCACGGGTTAGCCTGGATACAGGCATCTTCCCCAGTAAGTTACCTGAGCATTCGCCTCCGCCGTTCGCGGCAGCGGGTGGTCTGCGGCCATCTGTATACTTCCCGCTTCACATCTTCGCGGGAGCCGTAAACAGGCGTGTACACCGATCCGGACCTCCTCTGTTAACTATCTGAATCCATGTGACTTCTGGCTAGCGTGATTTGGATGGGCAATTGCACTTGATCAGGCGAGCCCTGTACGCCGCAGGGGTGGGGGAATTCAAAGTATGCACTCGATCGCCTGGTGGCCGACTGTCCTCGTTCTCGGCGTGGCAACCTTCACTGACCTGCGCAGCCGGCGGATTCCCAACTGGCTGGTCCTGCCGTTTCTGGGGGCGGGCATCGCGGTTTCTTCCTTGCTTCATGGCTGGCACGGTGCCGGCCAGAGCTTGGCCGGCATGGGGCTCGGTTTACTGATTTATGGCGTCCTTTTCTGGATGGGCGGTATGGGCGCCGGCGATGTAAAACTCTGCGCCGCCATTGGGGCGTGGATTGGCCCCCATCAATTAATGTTTGCGGTGATCGTTACAGGTCTGGTGGGTGGGGTCATGGTCCTGTGCTGGGCTGCTTGGGGAGGGTTTCTCCGCGAACTGTTTACTGGAGCGGGCGATCTGATGTTTGGTCGGAAGGATCGCGAAAAGGCTGGCGATGGGGAGATGACACTGGCCAATCCGTTGCGCCGGAAAATACCATACGCGCCGGCCATCGCGATTGGAACGCTGATTTCATTCTTCGCCCGCTGAGGCAGGGAGGATGCGTCATGCACGGTTCGGACCCGATCTATGGAATTTCAAGGGACCACGTAGGGCCAAGGTACTCAGGAGGGAGTGGGATTTCAGTGGGTTCAAATTCTTCCCCGAATTCATTTAGCCAATATCCCGACTCGATCGGCGTCGGGGTCCTGTCGATCGCGCTCATTGGCCCGGACGAGCAGCGCCGCGCCGCCGCCGCCATTGCGCTGGCCGGATCCCAAAGCGGCGAGATCTCCGAGTTCTCTTCCTATCCTCCCGGCCTCGACGATGTGCCCCGGCTCCTCGATCAACATTACGACGTCATCATTATTGACCTGGACGCGGATCCCGAGTACGCCCTGGAGCTGGTTGAAAGTCTCTGCGCCAACGGCGTGGCCACCGTCATGGTGTATTCCTCAAACGCGGACCCGAGCCTCCTGGTCCGATGCATGCGCGCCGGCGCCCGCGAGTTCCTCACTCTTCCCTTCGAGCCCAACGCCATGGCCGAAGCGCTGGTACGCGCCTCGGCCCGCCGTCCCGGAACCAGAACCCCGAAAAAGGCCGGCGGCAGGGTGATGGTGTTTATAGGCGCCAAAGGAGGCGCGGGTGTCACTACCCTTGCCTGCAACTTCGCCGTGTCCCTGGCGCAGGACTCTGACCAGAGCACGCTCTTGATCGATCTCGATCTTCCTCTCGGAGATGCGGCGCTCAATCTCGGCATCGTTTCCGAATATTCGACCATCAACGCCTTGCAGGCCGCCAGCCGCCTCGACTCGGCCTTTCTTTCCAAGCTGCTCGTCAAGCACAGCTCCGGAGTGTCCGTGCTGGCCGCACCGGGACGGTTCCCCCAGTTCCAGCCCACCAATGAAGCCATCGACAAGCTCCTCGCCGTCGCCAGGCTGGATTTCGATAACATCGTGGTCGACGTCGGATCGAGACTTGATCTGACCGGCTCCGCCCTGTTCCGGGACGCGTTCGCGGTCTATCTGGTGACCCAGGCGGGCATTCCCGAACTGCGCAACTCCAACCGCCTGATCTCGCAGTTCTTCACCTCCGTGAGCCCCAGGCTGGAGATCGTCCTGAACCGCTACGAGCCCCGCGCCCTCGGCGTTGCCGAGGAGCACATCACCAAGGCCCTCACCCGGCCGGCGCAGTGGAAGATTCCCAATGACTACGCTTCGGTGCGCAAGATGCAGATCAATGCCACTCCGCTGGCTCTTGGAGACTCCCCGGTCGCCCGCCTGATTCGCCAGATGGCCAAATCCGCCCTCGGTCAACCCGTGGTCCCGGAGAAGGAAAAGAAGAAAGGCTTCAGTCTATTCGGATGAACGGCTCGATAGGAAAATCGCCTGACGGAAGGTAAATCGTGGAACTGCTCAATCTGGAACGGTACAAAGCGGATATTCACCGGACTCTGATCTCCAAGCTCGATCTGGAGAAGCTGTCGCGCGTCAATTCGAGCCAGGCGCGTCAAGCGGTGTCCGGCATCGTCAAGGAGATCATCGCCGACCAGCGCGTGCCCCTGAACTTCGACGAACAGGAAAAGATCCAGGCCGACCTGCTCGACGAGGTCTTCGGCCTCGGGCCGCTGGAGCCCCTGCTGCGCGATCCGAAGATCTCCGACATCCTGGTCAACGACAAGGATCACGTCTTCGTCGAAAAAGGCGGGCTGCTGCAAAGGGTCAACACCTCCTTCCGCGACGACCGCCACCTGATGCAGATCATCGACCGCATCGTCTCCCGCGTCGGGCGCCGCGTCGACGAGTCTTCGCCGATGGTCGACGCGCGTCTGCCCGACGGCTCGCGCGTCAACGCCATCATTCCGCCCCTGGCTCTCGACGGGCCTTCCCTCTCCATCCGCCGTTTTGGAACCGGGCCTCTGGCCGCCAACCAGCTCGTGCAGCTCAAGAGCATCTCCGCGGAGATGATGGAAGTGCTTTCGGCCGCGGTCAGGGCCCGCATCTGCGTTCTCATCTCGGGAGGAACGGGCGCCGGCAAAACCACCTTCCTCAACATCCTCTCGCAGTTCATTCCCAATAACGAGCGCGTGGTCACCATCGAGGACGCGGCCGAGCTCCGCCTCGCGCAGGAGAACATCGTACGCCTTGAAACCCGCCCCCCCAACATCGAGGGACAGGGTGCCATCCGCCAGCGCCAACTGCTCATCAACAGCCTCCGTATGCGCCCCGACCGCATCGTCATCGGCGAGGTGCGCGGCGAGGAGGCCTTCGATATGCTCCAGGCCATGAACACCGGCCATGAGGGGTCGATGGCCACGATTCACGCCAACACACCGCGCGACGCCATCTCCCGGCTGGAGTCGATGGTGGCCATGTGCAACATGAATCTTCCCGAGAAGTCCGTCCGCCAGCAGATCTCATCGGCCATCACCATCGTGGTGCAGGCCAGCCGCATGAGCGACGGCTCGCGCAAGGTAACAAGCGTCTCCGAGATTACCGGTATGGAAGAGAACGTCATCAGCATGCAGGAAATATTCTCCTTCCAGAAGAGAGGCATCGGACCCGACGGCAAGGTCATTGGCGTATTCCAGCCCAGCCGCATCCGTCCCCGTTTCCTCGAGCGCCTGCGCGTCTCCGGCATCATTCTGCCGCCGAGCATCTTCGAGAAGGAAACCCCGGTCAACTGAGGAGAAAGGAGGGTCGAAAGACATGGGACTGATCGTTGTACTGGTATTTCTGGGCGTATTCACCATCGTCGCGCTGCCGCTGATCGCCGGCGCCATGATGCCGTCCAAGCAAGCCAAGCAGGTGCTGGCCTCGCTGGACTCGGCTCTGGCCACCGAAAGCAGAGAGGCCCGCGAGCAGATCCTCAGCCTGCGCAAGCAGGAGATGCTCAGCAGCATTCCCTGGCTCAATCGCAGGCTCCTCAAGCTCGAGCTCGCGCCCATGCTGCAGAGCCTGCTCGACCAGGCCGACGTCAAGTGGACGATCGGAACCTTGCTCGGCGCCTGTGGCGTCTGCTTTGCGCTTCCGGTCTGTGTCATCTACCTCCGTTTCAACAATCTGCTCCTGGCGCTTCCCGTCGGTCTGGCCGTCGGCGCGGTGCCGATTCTCTGGGTGCTCAACAAACGCACCAGGCGCTTTGCCAAGTTTCTCGAGCAGCTTCCCGAGGCGATCGATCTCATGGTCAACGGCCTCCGTGCCGGACACAGCTTGATTGCGGCCATGGGCCTGGTGGCCCGCGAGTGCCCCAATCCGGTAGGCAGCGAATTCAATATCTGTTTCGAGGAGCAGAACTACGGACTGGAGATCAAGAGCGCCATCGACAACCTCCTCAACCGCGTTCCCATCCAGGATCTGAGAATTGTCGGCACCGCCATCATGATCCAGAAAGAAAGCGGTGGAAACCTTGCCGAGGTGCTCGACAAGACCGCCTACGCAATTCGCGAGCGCTTCCGGCTGCGGCGTCAGGTCATGGTGCACACCGCACAAGGCCGGATGACAGGATGGATTCTTACGTTGCTCCCCATAGGCCTCGGCGCGGCTCTCTACGGCGTGAACCCCGCGATGATGAGCGTTTTGTGGACCCGCCCCATCGGCCGCGATCTGCTTTGGGTAGCTGCGGGCATGATGGCGATCGGCGCCTTCATTATTCGCCAGATTGTCAACATGGATGTTTGAGGGAGACTTATGCCATTCGCAATTCTAGCTTTTTGCGCCGTATTTCTGCTGATCGCCAGCGGCGGGCTGCTTCTGTTCTATCGCGAAGCCATGCTGCAGCGCATCTCCGACGTGATCAACCCGCGCCCCAAACAGAAGAACCTGATGACCACCCTCCAGGCCACCGGCTCTTCGCTCAGCGGCGTCGTCGAGCAGTTCCAGAACGTGCTGCCGAAGAGCCAGGCTGAGGTTTCGGTCATCTCGCAGCGGCTCATCCGCGCCGGCTACCGCAACAAGTCCGCGGTCAATGTCTTCTATGGCTCCAAAGTGCTCGTTCCTCTCGCGCTCTGCGCCATTGCCCTGATCACCGGCGCCTACAAGTGGAATCCGTTCTTTGTCTATATCGTTGCGCTCGGCCTGGGTTTCCTGGTGCCCGATTTCTGGCTGGGACGGCAGATCAAGAACCGCCAGCGGCGCATCCGGCGCGGACTTCCCGACGTTCTCGATATGCTCGTCATCTGTATCGAGGCCGGCCTCAGCATGGACCAGGCCACCGCCCGCACCTCCGAAGAGCTGCGCAAGGCCCTCCCTGATCTTTGCGATGAATTGGGAATCGTTGTCCTCGAGCAGCGCGCCGGCCGCGGCCGCGCCGATTCCTGGAAAAATCTGGCCGAGCGCACCGACGAAGAAGGTGTGCGCAACCTGGTCACGATGCTCATTCAGTCCGAGCAGTTCGGAACCAGCGTCGCCAAAACATTGCGCGTGCATGCCGAAACTCTGCGCACCAAGCGCGTGCAAGCTGTCGAAGAGCAGGCGGCCAAGACCTCGGTCAAGCTCGTCTTCCCGCTCGTGCTCTTCATCTTTCCCGCTATTTTCGTGGTGACCCTGGGTCCCGCGGTAATTCTCATGATGGAATCGTTCAAAGCTTTAGGCAACTGAGGAAAGGAGGAAACGATATGGACCACAGCACTTTGATTCAGCTCGTCGCCGGCGCACTGTTTGTCGTCGTCCTGGCCGTTCTCATTCAGCGCCGCCGCACGCACGTCAAGTAGCCCGCCGGGCGCAAGGTCTTCAGCGGCCCCGTGATTTCAGAAGGACGCCGCCTCAAACTCCCCTCGCGGAGTATCACTGGAATGAAGTTCAAAAGAAGGGAATAGTGCAATGAGCTCCACGGTTATTCAGATTGTCGCAGGCGTATTGTTTGTGATCGTTTTGATCGTTTTGATCCAGCGCCGCCGTACTCGGGTCAAGTAGCTCGGGAACTGCGAATCTCTTGGGGGCGCCGGGAACATGGACAGGCGTCCTCCAATGGTTCGTTCATTTTGCTGATCGGACCGGTGCCGCATGGTACTGTCCCGTTGGCGAAAAAGGTGCTGTGTGCTCTCTTGCGGGCGCACGAGCGGTTGTGTCGTAGCCGTCACGCCGGGATCAGGCGGATCCCGGCAACGGACTTGCGAACACAGAAAGGGGCTGCGCGCTATGCAGTCGATGGAACGGGCTGAGTGGACGGCCGGGATATTCAGCAAATCCCCGGTTACCGGGAACTCGCCGGCAGCGGGAGGATTTATGGAGTTGCGGAAGCATTGCGCGTACAACCAGACTAGGGAATGCTTCCTCGGTCTGGAGGTCGCGCCCGCCGACCTTTCATACGCGAACCTCAGGGATCTGATATCGACCCTCGTGCTCAAGTCCGGCGAGGGACTCTGGATCAACCCCTTCAGAGGCATCCCTACCGGCGGCGTCAACGTCCCGATGGACCTCATCTATTTGGATGAGAGTTACCGGGTGATTGAAGTCGTCGAGTCCTTCCCTACATTTCGCGCCAGTCCATCCATCCCCCCTTCGGCGAGCGTCCTGGCCCTGCCAGCCCACTCTATCTACTCTTCGCAGACGCAGGCGGGCGACCAGCTCGTGCTCTGCGTCGCCGAAGAAATGGAACACCAGTTGGAAAGGCTCTCCGGTCCGATCTCCGACCTCGGCTCCGTGCAGAGCGCTGCGCTTCTGCGCGAAAAACCCCTTTGGAGCGGTGGCCCCGGGGTCATCGAACTCGAGGAGCGTTCTCCCGGAAAGCTACGCAAAAATGGCCACGGTGAGTTGCACGAAATGACCCTCATTCAACCGGGCGTGAAGGACCCAAGACCGCGTAAAAGCTGGCTGGAACGCTGGTGGTCCCCCGACCCGCGAAAAGCCCCGCGCGAGCCCTCCCCCGGCTTGGCCGCCTATTACTGGAACGGCTCCACGCCGCAAGCGCATAGCGTCCGCGACATCAGCTCGAGCGGACTCTATATTGTCACCGAGGAGCGCTGGTACCCAGGCACCCTGGTTCTCATGACCTTGCACAAAACCGACGCCGGCGAAGCTAGTTCGGAGCGATCGATCTTCGTGCAATCGAGAGCCGTAAGGTGGGGTAGCGACGGTGTCGGCCTGCAGTTTGTGCTCACTGGCGCTCAGAACCCCCACAAAGGACGCGACCCGCTGGTCGACGGCGCCGGCAAAAAAGAACTCGAACGCTTCTTGCGCCAGTTGCGGAAATCCAATGGCAACGGCGCATAGGAGAAGTGCAAAGCAAGGCTTGGAGGGAAGCGATGCGGTTGCACCAGCAGGACGCCCCAATCGCATCGTAAGGAGAAACAATGAAGAATTTAAATAAAAGGTTACGGCAGATCGTGACCAACACAGGTCACGGCTGCGCGCCTAAAGTACGGAAACGCAATCGCGCGCTCGCGCTGTTCTGCGGCGGCGATGAAGGCCAGGCCATGAACGAACTGGCGTTCGTTGTGCCCTTGCTTTTCATGATCATCACAGGCCTCTGGTCGGCCAGCCTGGCCATGCGGAACTATGAGCAGCTCAGCGAAGCGGTCAGCGTAGCCGCGCGTACCTTGGCGGCCAGCGGGGGCATCACTCTCGACCCCTGCGCGACCGCCTCCACGGCGCTCTACAACGCCGCCCCCAGCCTGACCCAATCCGAGATCACGCTGTCGTATTCGCTCAATGGAACCTCATACAGTGGCACCTCGTGTAGCAGTTCCAGCACCAGCACCGGCGCGGCGGGAAATCTGGCGACCGGCGACAACGCCACCATGACCGCGACCTATCCCTGCAACATTACCGTCTATGGAGTCAACATCGCCCCCCACTGCACCTTTGAGGCGCAGACAACGGAGCTAGTCCAATGAAAGACCAATCTCAGTCCATCCTCACCAAGGGCCTGAAGGACCAGTCCGGACAGACGATTGTCTGGGTCGGTCTCATGATGATCATGCTCATGAGCATGGCCGCCTTTGCCATCGATATCGGCCACGCCTATTTCTGCTTTCGTGAGCTCCAGGCCGCCACTGACGCTGCTGCGCTCGCGGGGGCGCACGACCTTCGCAACTCCGATTCGGCCACCGTCGCCACCCAGTACAGCGCCGTCTCCGGAAGCCACAACAGCTACGCCAATCTGGGCACCGTAACCATGGTCTCCGGCTACCCGAAGTTCGAGTGCCTGACCACCATCGAGAACATGAACATCGCCTGCTCGGGCGCCAACAGTGCAAACACCATTCAGGTCAAGCAACAGGCCGTCGTTCCCACCTACTTCGCCGGCATCTTCGGCGTCAGAACCTTCACCCTCACCGCCACCTCGACCGCCAGTATCACCACCAAGACCGTTCCTTTCAACGTGGTGATCCTCATCGATACGACGCAGTCCATGAACACGACCGATACTAACTGCGGCAACACGCGTATCAAGTGTGCTTTGAATGGGGTTCAGAACTTTCTCGTGAATCTCGACCCCTGCTATCCCTCCCAGGGAACTTGTACGGTCTCCAATGGCGTGGCCAATGACCCTCTCGATCAGGTCGCCATCTTCACCTTTCCCAACCCCACCATTGGCACGGTCTCGGACGACTACAACTGCTCCGGGACAAATCCCACGACTGTGATTTACACGCTGCCCAGCGCCACCGCCACCAGCTACAGTCCGTCCGGAAACTCTTCTGGGACCTACCAGGTCACGCCGTTTCTTAGCGATTACCGCGCCTCCGCCGCGGTGTCGACGTTAAGCACCAGCTCGGACCTGTCGATGGCCCTCGGAGCGGGAAAGAAAAACGGCAACACCTGCCCGGGCATGGGTGCGCCCGGCGGCGATGGGACTTATTATGCCGGCGCCATCTATGCCGCCCAGGCTGCGCTTACCGCGCAGTTCAACTCCGAAGGCGGTACCAGCGCGAACCCGATTCCGCAGAACATCATGATCATCCTCTCCGACGGCGAGGCCAACGCCTCTTCATCGAAGATGAACTCGTCTTCCAACACCTACTGGAATAGCAGCGGGTACTATCCATCTGCGGTCGATCAGTGTCAGCAGGCGGTGGCGGCCGCGGCCTACGCCAAAAGCCAGGGAACCCTCATTTACACCGTCGCCTACGGCTCCGAGTCGACAGGCTGCACAACCGACACCACCGGCGCGCCCGCCGCAAGCTACTTGCCGGCCATCGCCGGCGTTAACGAGCCGAACATCTCCCCCTGCGATGTGATGTCTCAGATGGCCTCCGGTTCATCTTACTTCTACTCGGATTACAACCAGAGCGGCTCCAACAGCACCTGCGTATCGACCGGCAACTCCGTTTCCGATCTGAACGGCATCTTTAGCGACTTGGCCGAGAATTTCATGGGCGCCCGGCTCATTCCGGATAATACGCAGTAACGGCTCCAGCAACGGAACGTTGGGAGCGCTTCCGGGGCCGCCGCACCCCGGAACCGCTCCTTCCCTTCAGACTGCCGGCATTGCCCCTGGGGATCCTCGCCCCCGGCCAATTGCTTCTCTTCCCTGCACAATCCCCTCCTCTGCGGCGAATCGCGCTGTCGCCGCCCGTATCTTGGCCCAGATCCCAGACCAATCCCAGACAAATATGTGACCAATCCCTGAAAAATCCCGTCAAGTGCTACTGCCGCGAATACCCTTATTTGTGGTTCCAGCGCTACTGTATCTCGAAGCCGCGACAGTCAGGTCGACGCGGCCCTGCAGCAGTTTCTTAAATTCTTCACGGCATTCACTGGCGTCAAGTCTGAGCGGCCGGCCCGGGGCCCCCAGCGGCAGGTTTTCGTCGCTGGGATGGGACCGTAAGGGAGCGACGACCTCGCCGATTGCTGGCACCCTGCAGCATTTCCAAAACTGCCCTGAGGCGCGGCAACATTGAGCCTCACTTAACGGGACACACCTTCTTTGGTTTTGCCGTATCTATGGCAATTCCCGAGTGGCTGCACCCCGAAGCGCCTGCATTCGGCTCGATGCGGCTACCTCGGGGCCCCAACCCATGCCTTTGGTCGTCGCGGTGCGAGCATCAGGAAGGGACTGCATGGGAGTTCGTCATCGGTCGGGCTTTACCGGCCCGGCACATGCGGCAACATCAGAGCTGCAGCGCTCGCAAATCTGCCGCCGAACGGTCGCGCCCTTATCAGGGAACCTGAATCCACATCCTCCGGGATAATCAGCAGCACTTCCACCTTCGCCGCTTTTCCGTTCTCCGTGGCCGGCCGGAACTGCCACTGCTGCAGCGAACCAACGACAAACTGCGATTGCCCAAAGTCCGGTGGAAAAGCAACGTGGAGCGACTCGAACCGGCCTGCCTCGTTGACAAACCCATGCACCAGCAGCGCGTCTGCATCGACGGCGCTGGGCGCCAGGTTCGGCCGCACAATGCTATAAGGCCAGGGCGCATCCAATTGGCTCACATCGCCGCCTGCCGCTGCATCGGCCGCGCGCGGAAGTGCGTATTGAAGAATCCAACTCTTCGCCAGGCCTACATGCAGATACACGGTGTAAGTCATTCGCCCGCTCCACACATCGGCTATTTCGGGATACTCGTCTTGCAGGGAGTTGCCCACCACAACCGAGCTGAACTGGCCGGTTATCGGCAGCGTAATGTGCGTGGTCGTCGGTCCATTGCCTTCGCCCGAGCCGTTCGCTGCGCTCTGGGCAGGGCCGCTTTGACCGCTGGTCTGTTGGCCGGCGCCGCCAGCCCTGCTCGCCTGTTTCGCCGCCGCCCCACTCTCCGGCTTGGCTCCGGTCTTGCCTCCGTTGCCCGCCGGGTTGCCGGTCCCGGCCTTGGTATCCTCCTTTGTATCGCTCGGAGCTGGCTCTCCCCGCGAAGCCCTAGCCGCGCTTTCGTTTACCGGCGGCAGGGCGACAGTCCCATTCGGCATCTTCAGTCGAGACAGCGACGCGACCGCCGCCGGTGTGGGCTTCGCGGAGTTCTGCGTGGCTGTTGATGTTGCCGTCTGAGCCGGCTGCGGACTGCGTACGACGATGGGCGATGAGTTGCTCGGCAGAACCGGCAGTTTCTGCGACGGGAATTCGGTCGAGGAAATCTCAATGTCCGCAGGGTTTGTTTCATCGTTCGGCGGCACCAGGGAGGGAATGATCGGAGTGGCCGCGGGTTTCTGGGGCAACGGCGCAACAATCGTCTTGACCGGCGCCTTCGGTCGGGCCCAGATCACCACGGTCGGAACCGGAATCTCTTTCTCAAGTGCGAGCTGGACGTTAAGATCGGGTTGCACCAGTGTTTGTGGCCCGGGCGCTGCTTTTGCCGGCTCGCGCAAGACCGGAGAATGCGCCTCCGCTGCGCCTCCGGATTGCGGTGTGCTTGTTGCAAGCGCAGGACCGGGATACTCAATGTCGCCCGCGGCATCACGATGCATCGGGGGTTCGGGACTATGCAATTCCAAATGACGCACTGCGTATCGTCCGGCGAGCGCCGTGCTGGTAATTTCGGGTGTGTAGAGGATCCCAAACGAAACCAGGGAAAGCGCTGCTCCATGAACCAGGATCGAAACCAGAAAAGAAGTTGGCTCCCGGCTCGAATCGGTCTGCTCTGAAAAGAGAGTGATCGTGCGACAAGAACTCATTTGCGAATAAACTCCCCCCTTGTCCGCCTGGCGGTCGCTTGCTGCATCGGCTCGATTCGCGTACCAACGCATTCGCCCGTGCAGTGTGCTGCGCCTCTCGTCCCGTTTGGATAACTCATTCTAACCGTATTCATCTTCGCTCACGAACGACCTTGATTACATAGCACGGGCGCTGCGTCCAATGACGCTGGCGCTCTGTTTGATAGCACTTTTGGTGGATTTGGTGTGTAATGGCAAAGTAATAGACTCAGTACACGTTCCGAAAGGGTTAGGCTCGCTGTAGTCTCATCCCCAGGTCCGTCGTAAGGGTGTAGTTGGTTCTTCCCCGCATGACAACTGCGGCGGGAAGAAAGAAGGGCGAAGCAGTTTCAGGCAAGCGCATCATCGCAGCTTAGTTATGAATCGAAGACTCCTTACCATCCTTTTCATCGCTTTTGTCATTGCGGGTGGTTGCGCCTTTCTGGTCTACCACTTGGTTGGGAATCGCCTGATGGCTTCCCGGCCCGTCGCGACCACGAAGGTGGTTGCCGCTGCCACCGACATCAAGCTCGGCGCCGTGCTCACCTCCGCGGACCTCACAACCATTCAGATCTCCGGACCGATTCCCCAGGGCGCGATTCTCAAACCCCAGGATGCCATCGGCCGCGGAGCGATCTCGGAGATCTACCAGGGCGAACCCATTGTTGAAGGCCGTTTGGCGGCGCCTGGCTCCGGCGGCGGATTGGCGGCCACCATCCCCGACGGCATGAGAGCCTGCGCCGTCAAGGTGGACGAAGTGGTCGGTGTGGCCGGCTTTGTCACCCCCGGCATGCGCGTCGACGTTCTCGCCTCCGGCACACCCCCAGGCCAGACGTCCGCCGATCAGGGCACCGTCTCGAAAACAATCTTGCAGAATATTCAGGTCCTGTCGGCCGGCACAGACATTCAGCGGGATGCTGCGGGAAAACCGCATCAGGTGCAGGTTGTCAACTTGCTCGTTACGCCCGAACAGGCCGAGACCCTGAGCCTCGCCAGCGGTCAACAAGTGCACATTCAGCTTGTGCTCCGCAATCCGCTCGATACAACAATCAACCAGGTTCCCGTTACGGCCATGAGCAATCTATTCGGTCAGCCGCAGCCAACTCCATCGCATAGCCGGCCCGTCGTAAGGCATGCGGCTCCTCCAGCGCCCCAGGCTTATGCGATCGAGGTCATCAACGGTTCCACCCGTAGCGAACAAAAAGTGGGTTCCCTCGAGGCAAAGCAGTGAAATTAAAGCCTGTCATTTCTATCGTATGGATCGGTGCGTTCTCGCTTTCCCTCCTGAGCGGCGCGGGCCTTCAGGCCCAGCCCGCGGCGCCCGCATCCCAAGCCGCCGGAGCTTCCTTTCAGGACTCCTCCAACGACCTCTACGTCTCTGTCGGAAAAACTGTGCTCGTCGATTGCGCCCGGCCGATCACGCGCGTCTCCATTGGCCTTGGTGACTTCGCCGAGGCCAGCGCCGTCACCCCGACCGAAATCATGGTGAATGGGAAAACTCCCGGCCAAACCAGCCTGATCATCTGGGACGACCGCGGCGGACGCCAGTTCTTCAACGTCACCGTGCGTCCCAGTGAGGCTCTCGAGGACCAGCGGTTGCAGAGTATCCGCCGCGCACTGCGCGCCGAGCTTCCTGGCCAGCCTCTCAAGGTCAGCATGGAGAACAACTTCGTCTATCTGAGCGGTACCGTCAAGGACCTCACCGATTCGTCACGCGCAGTCGCGATCGCTTCCACAGCCGGAAGAGTCGTCAACCTGCTCAACGTCGACGTGCCGCGCTCCAAGCCGCAGATTCTCCTCAAGGTCCGTTTTGCCAGCGTCGACCGCAACCTCGCGCGGCAGTTGGGGGTTAACCTCTTCAACCTCGGCCTTGGAAATGCGCTCGGCGGAGTCACCACCGGCCAGTTCAGCCCGCCGTCCATTTCAAGCTGCACCGGAGCATCCGGCGCGATCTGCAATTCAGGCACCGGAGCCCAGGCGGTCTTTTCCAACGATCTCAACCTCCTGGCATACTTCCCAGGGCTTGGCGTAGGCGCCGATATTCAGGCCATGGAGAGCAAGGGCGTTGTGCAGGTGCTCGCCGAACCAAATGTCATGGCCACCGATGGCCAGGAAGCCAGCTTCCTCGCGGGTGGCGAGTATCCGTACCCCGTGGTCCAGGGAACCTCGGCGGGCGGCTCGACCGCGGTGACGATCGAGTTTAAAGAGTACGGGATCCGGCTCAACTTCATTCCCACCATCACGCCCAGAGGAACCATCCGCCTGCAAGTCGCACCGGAGGTCAGCGCTCTGGACTATACCGATGAAGTGGAAATCTCGGGATTTGAGGTGCCCGGTATCACCACGCGCAAAGTAAATACCGAGGTCGAACTGGCCGACGGAGAGAGTTTCATGATCGGCGGCCTGCTCGACAAAAGCCTGACCAACACATTCCAGAAGATCCCTTTTCTCGGTGATATTCCGATTCTGGGCAAGTTCTTCCAATCGACTCTGAAGACCAAGAATGATACAGAGTTGATTGTGATTGTGACTCCCGAAATTGTATCGCCGATTCCGGCCGGTGCCCCATTGCCGCAGCTCAAGTACCCGCAGGAGTTCATTGCGCCCAATTCCAACATTCCCATGCATACTCCGGATGCGAAGACGGCGGCTAACACTCCTGCTCCCGCGCCGGCTACCATGCCGGTCGAGAAGCTGATCGAAAGCATGCAGCCGGAGAAACCGCTGGTCATCGAACAGAGCACCGGAGCATTTGGCGCCGCCTCATCCAGCGCGGCTACAAGTACCGCGGCTCCGGCAGTGCCGACTGGCCAGTCCCAGCAATAACCATCCCCGGAAGCGGAGCGCAACAGCCTTCGAGGCAAGCGGATGAAACCATTCCAGGCGGTCACTTCGGCGCTGCGGAAGTGCTTCCCACCGCGCTCCGCAGCAC
>Ga0335072_10007158_pt1 | contig 16281 bp, 9 predicted proteins | sample Lox_Sample_21_FD_206725 | JGI IMG/M metagenome (GOLD analysis project Ga0335072, IMG submission 206725) | Soil microbial communities from Loxahatchee National Wildlife Refuge, Florida, United States - Lox_Sample_2.1 | ecosystem: Environmental > Terrestrial > Soil > Wetlands | place: USA: Florida...
CGGTCGGCTCGGTTGTGTTCTCCGGCGACACGGCCGTGAACGACAACCTCATCGCTCTCGCGCATGAGGCCGACATCATGGTCCATCAGGTCGTCGACCTTGCCTATCTCCAACGGCAGGGCGCGGGCAGCGCCGAGATAGCCCGGATGGCCGCCTCGCTCACCGATGTCACCCAGGTCGGGAACGTCGCCGAGAGCGCCCGAGTCGGCGAGCTGATTCTCACCCACTACATTCCGGCCGAACCGGACGCGATCTCGGACGCGGAATGGGCGGAGCGCGGCGGGCACGGTTATAGCGGCGCGACCACCGCGGGCACTGACGGCCTGCGCAGAGCACTCCCTGGCTTCACCCCGGCCGGGTGATCCCGCCGCGAGGATGACGTGTTTGCCTTGGTGGCTGGCGATGAACGGGGGTGTGGTGGCGCAAGACACCGGCATGGCGAATCTCCAGAAGATCGACCACATCGTCGTCCTGATGCTCGAGAACCGCTCGTTTGACCACATGCTCGGATACCTGTCGCTCGAGGGCGGACGGGACGACATCGACGGCCTGCGGGAAGATCTCGCCAACGACCTCGACGGACGTCGGTACCCGGTGCACCATCTCGGGACCACGGCCATCCCCGATGACCCCGATCACTCCGCCCGCAGCGTCGACCTGCAGGTCGGCGGCGGCACGATGAACGGCTTCGTCGCGAGCTACGCCGACACGCTGTCCCGACGCGGGGTCGAGGACAGCGATCCGGGCCGCGTGATCGGCTACTACAACGCCGCCGACGTGCCGGTCTACGATCACCTCGCCCGGCAGTTCGCCGTCTGCGACCGCTGGTTCAGCTCGGTTCCGGGCGCGACCTGGCCCAACCGCCTCTACGCGATCTCCGGCCGGGCCGCCCGCAGCCGCGACGACCTGCCGCACAACCGCCCGCCGATGTACAACCAGCCGTCATTCGTCCGGCACCTTGACGCCGGCGACGTCACCTGGCGCTGGTACTCGTTCGAGATCGGGACCCTGCGCCTCGCCGACGCCCGCTACAAACTCGGGCACCATGACCGCTTCGCGTTTTTCAGCAGGGAAAACCTGAGCTGGAAATCCGCGCTCGAGATCAGGATGGACAGCGGGGCGGCGAGCTTCCTCGAGGACGCCGCCCAGGGCACGCTCCCGTCGGTCTCCTGGATCGACCCCAACTTCAGCAACTTCAACCCCATCGGCTTCCAGCCCAACGACGACCACGCGCCGGCCGACATCAAAGACGGCCAGGAACTCGTCCTGGCGGTCTACCACGCGCTGGCGACGGGCCCGCAATGGGAGAAGACCATGCTGGTCATCTTCTACGACGAGCACGGCGGCTTCTACGACCACGTCCCGCCCCCCGCCGCGCCCGACGAGAACCCGGGGATCTTCGGGCGGTACGGCGTGCGGGTGCCGGCCCTGATCGTCTCACCGTGGACCGAGCCCGGCTCAGTCTCGACCACAGTCTTCGACCACACCTCGATCATCAAGACAATCTTGCTGCGGTTCGCCCCCGATGCGCTCAACCAACCCAAACGGCAGCGCGGCGTGCTCGCCCGGGTCGCGAGCGCGGGGCGCCCGCAGCACATGGGAAAACGCGTGGCGCAGGCCCATGACCTCGGAGAGCTGCTCACACGCAGCGCGCCACGGCCGGCTCCCGACCGGTTCGCGCTGATCCAGGACGCCGCGGCCCGGGCGGCAGCAAGACCGCTGGGCGCGAAGATTCGCGGCGACGCGATCGGCCTGCCGCCGGCAACTGATCTCCAGATCAAGATCGCCGCCGCGGCGCGCGAGCTGAGAAGACGAGGACACCCGGAAAATCAGCCGTAGAACGACCGTGATACGGGGGGCAAGACTGTGCGGATCGTCGTGCTCGGCCAACCGTGACTGGCGGTAGGGAAAACAAAGATCTTTTTATCGAACGGACCGTGGTCTCACCCGAGGCGCCAGCCGAGCACCTTGCCCGCCGTGACGGTCGGCTGGCCGATCAGCCCGGTCAGGTAGCGGGCGAACGCCGAGTGAGGGCTGGCGACGGCGACCACGGCGGACGGCTTCCAGCCGGCCAGCTGCGCCCGCATCTGCGCGGCGTCCGGGTACAGTCCGATCGCCGGGAGCGTGGCGACCGCCGCGACGCTGACACCTGATGATTGCGCCCACAGCTGGTTCAGGTACTGAGCCTCGGAGGACAGGCCGTTGCCGTCGGTCGCGGGCTGTTCGCTCCAGGTCGGTCCCATAAAGTAGCCGCCGTACATCCCCGACGGAACGCCGGTGTCGGCCTGCCAGCGGAGCGGGGCGGTGTACGTGCGCACGGGGATGGGCACCACGAGCACGTCGGCGCCGGCCGGCAGCCGCAGCGCGGCGAATGCCGCGGTCCAGCCGACGGGCACCGGGGACGCGTCGGCGGCCGGCAGCGGCCGCGGCACCAGCGGCAGGATCGCGATCGCGGCGGCGGCGGCGATCAGCCCGCCGCGGGCGGGCCAGCGGCTTCGCGCGGCGTCGAGCCCGAAGGCGAGCAGCGCGGCGGCGGCGCCGTCGGCGATGATGGAGAACCGGTCGGGGATGACCGCCGCCGCGACCGGAAGGGCCTGCAGCCAGTGCCACGGCAGCACGACGCCCTCGTGCTCCCGGCCGCCGGCCAGCAGGGTCCCGCCCAGGGACAGCGCGGACAACGCCGCGAACGTCACCGCGGCGGCTCGCACCGGCAGGCGACGCCAGAACAAAGCCGCGAGGACGGCGAGGACGGCGAGCAGCGGCCAGCCGAGATAGTCCAGGTACTCGGGAAGACCTCCCTGGAACCGGGCCGCGAACGCGGCGCTGCCGGCCGTGTGCGCCAGCATGGACGCCGGCGGCAGGACGAAACCGGCCAGATCGTTCTTGTAGAAATCCGCCGCGAACGGACTGCCGTGCTGGCGGAGCGGGCCGAGGAACTGCATCCACAGCGGGTAGCCCGCGATCGGGGCGGCTACCGCGATCCCGGCGCCGATGCCGGCGCCGGCGTCGCGGATCCGCCCGGCTATCGCGGCCGGCCGGGATACGGCAAGCGCCACGGCGATGATCGCCGCGGCCACGGCCGCGTCGAGCAGCAGCTCCTCCGCGATGAACAGCTGGGCGGCCGCCAGCAGTCCAAGCCGGATGCCGCAGCGCGCCGCGGCCCGCCTGCCAGTGCCGCCGCGCCCGGTCAGCAGCCCCAGCGCGGCGTCGATGATCAGCGGCGGGAGGACCGCGAACTGAAGATCGTAGTGGCCCGCCGACGACTGGATAAGCGCGGGCGAGAACCCGTAGACAAGCCCGGCCAGGCCGCCGGCGGCGGCGCTGGCGCCCCACCTGCGCGTCGCGGCGAACATGCTGACCGCGGATCCGGCGAATCCCAGCGTCATGAGAACGGTCAGGCTGGCCTGCGGGCCGGCCAGCAGCGTCAGCGGGGCCAGGAGGACGCCGGCCAGCGGCATGGCCGTGTTCCACATGAGGCTGATTCCCTGCGGGGCGTTCATCCCGGTGGTGATCAGCGCGGGCAGCCTCAGGTGGGCGACGGCGGTGGCGTCGTACCGGAAGAACCAGGCGAACTGGTCGGCGTCGTACGGGTTGCCCGCCACCATCCGCGACGCCGGGTCCCGCCATAGCCACATGGTCAGCGCGAGCGCGCCGACCAGGTAATAGGTCCCTGCCAACAGCAGCGTCCGGCGGCCGGCGAGCGGGCGCGCGCGTTCCGCCGCAGCAGGGACGGCCAGGATCATAAGCGCACGCTACCGCGCATTCGGCTTCTATCACGGCGTAATAACGATGACAATACAGCCGTTATGTGTGACGGATTTGTGACATCGGGGCCAAGGTCCGGTCCTCGGCGCCGAATGGTGAATACAGTCCTGAACGAGGCAAAGCATGCGTTCCTCAAATTTGTGCATGATGGCTGCTCATCAGGCCCAACGTTCCGCTTCGGGGGCGACTCGGACACGGAGGTGTCGTATCCAATGCTCAATAGGCTTAGGTTCGCGTGGCGACGGTACAGGCGGCGGAATCATTCCTCGCGTATGGCGGTCACGGTCGCTATTCCTGTGGTATTGGTCCTCGTGATCGGAATCGTGGTCGCGGTCGCCGGGCGCTCGACCGTCGCCAGCCTCGGCGAGGCGGCGCTCGGCGCCGCCGCCAGCGCGTCGGCCAGCGCCTCGCCGTCGGCGGCGCCGTCCACGGCGCCGTCCGGGTCGGGGACCGCCACCACGACCGCGGCCAACGTCAACTGCGACATCATCGTCCCGGCGAACCCGCTCAGCGCGGGCGGCCTCGCCACCCCGTACCAGCTCACCGGCACGGGCGGGCAGACCCCCGCGCAGTCCGGGTGCGAGATGGCCAACGCGGTCAACCTCGGGGCCTTCGTGCAGGCCACCATCCTGAACCCGGCCAGCGGCAAGCTCTACGTCTACGACCCGCTCGTCATCACGAAGGGCACGACCCCGGCCGTGGCGCCGGTAGTGCCGACGCTGCCGAGGGGCGCGGTCGTGACGATCGACTTCGGGTTCAACGGCACCGACCTGTTCCAGCTGGGCGCGACGGCGAACGCGCTCAGGAACGGCAACTGCGTCAACGGCACGTCAGGATCGGTCTTCGGCCAGGTGTCGTTCTGCAACGGCGTCAACTTCTTCAACGCGGCGTTCCGCGATGAGCGCGAGGGGAAGCTGGTCGTGCCGTCGGAAGGCACCTCTAGCAAGATCGTCGCGTCCGCGGGCACGCTCGGGTCGGGCCAGAACTGCCCGGAGACGCGCAACTTCGACATGGTGGACCAGGACCCGAGCGACAACGTGACCACCGAGTACCTGCTTGATCCGGCCACCGGCCAGACCGCGCAGGACACCTCGTCCAACACGGCGAACATCCCGGGCTCGACGCTGCTGGCCAACGGCAGCGACAACACCCTGCTCGACCTGTTCATGGACCCGGTCCTCGGCTGCACCCCCTTCCAGGCGCCCGACCTGGCGAACAACGGCATGCCGACCAGTTCCCAGGCGCTGGATGAACTGCTGTCGGCCGCGCACCCGCCGGCGATCACGGCCTTCGTGCCAGAGAACGACGAGATGGTGCTCAACAGCGACAACCAGTTCGACGCGGCCAAGACCAACCTGTACCGGGAGGAGATAGGCCAGGCGACGATCAGCGCCCAGAACAGCAAGACCAGCAGCCCGGCGATGTTCTGCCAGAACATGGTCGACATCCAGACGCCGTTCCTGGCGGCCAACCAGGGTCTGCTCGCCACCGGTCAGTCGCCGGTGTCGGGGGTCGGCGACAACCTGCTCACCTTCCTGGCGAACAGGCTCAGCATGTCCTTCACCAACCTCTCCTGCCAGACATTCGGCCTGACCGACCCGGTCACGGTCACGCTGAACGGCCAGGGCTCGGCGACCGCGGCGACCTTCGACACCAGCGAGCAGACGGCGACCAACACCGGGACGACGCCCGCGATGCCCGGCTCGGGGACGCCCGGCGCGCCGCCGCGGACCGGCCGGGCCCACCATCGCGTGATGGACCCGTCGGGAATGTGACCGAAAGACAGCCGTCACGCTGCGGCGAGCGTATGCGGCCATCGGGTCCTTCGTCAGGTGAGGCGTGGTCGCCGTGTGCAGACTGTGTGGAGATCATGTGGGGATTGAGCGCCGTATCGCATTCGCCCCGCTTCAGGTGATTCGCGACCCTGTCAGCCGGAAAGCGACCGGGCTAGGGTGAGGCCGAGGAGGCCTCGCCGACATGCTGCACGTCTCCCTCCTGGGGGAACAGGGCATCACCGAGGACCGGACCAGCATTCAGGTGCGTTCGTCCCGCGCGGTTGCCCTCATCGCATTCCTGGCCGTCCATGCCGGGACATCACAGTCCAGGCAGCGGATAGCGGGGACTTTCTGGCCTGAATCGGCGGACGCGCAGGCGCTGACGAACCTGCGCCGCGAGTTGCATCATCTGCGGCAGATCCTGGGTGACGACCCCTCGCTGGTGGTGACTTCCCGTGACCTGTGCTGGTGCGATACCGACACCTGCCGCGTCGACCTGCGTATTTTCGCCAGCGCGCGGGCAGCGGCGCTTGCGGCCGCCGATGACGCGGGCGTGCTTGCGCACGCGGCCACCGCAGTGGAGTGCTACAAGGGCGACCTATTGCCCGGCATTTACGACCTGTGGGTGCTCGACGCGCGGTCGGAGCTCGATCGTCAGTGCGCGGACCTCTGCGATCTGCTCGGCGCCGCTCGGGCACGGGCCGGCGACCTGCCCGGGGCGGCGCGGGTGGCGCGGCGCCGGATCCAGCTGCAGCCGCTGGAGGAAATCGGCTACCGCAGCCTGATGCTGCTCCAGGCTGACCAGGGCGACCTGGCGGGAGCGGTCAGTACCTACCACCACTGCGCTTCGGTGCTCGAGCGCGAGCTCGGCGTGATCCCCGGCCCGGTCACCAGGCAGGCATTCCGGCAGCTGATCGCGAGCGGTGCCCCTGACGGCCCGACCCGGCCGGCGGTCCAATCGCCCTCTCGCCCCGGCGTCGCGGTGGCTCAGCTAGTCGGACGGTCGCGCGAACTCGCCAGGCTCGCGCAGCTATGGCGGAACGCCGCTGCTGGGAGGCCCGGGCTGGTGATGATCCGCGGCGGCGCCGGAGTGGGGAAGAGCAGAATCGCGGGCGAGATCGCCTCGATGGCCGGCCTGCACGGTGCCGTCGTCGCTAGCAGTCAGTGTTTCGGCACATCGGGGCGGCTGGCGCTGGCACCCGTGGCGGACTGGCTGCGGCACCCGGCCGTGCTGGCGGCCTCGGCGGCGATCGATCCGGTCTGGCAGGCCGAGCTCGGCCGGCTGCTCCCGGCCGGGGGACGCGGGGAACGCGGTGCCGGAACCCGGGCAATGGTGGATTCGTGGCAGGGTCACCGTTTCTTCGAAGGCCTGGCCCGGGCGCTGATGGCCGTCGGCCGGCCGACGCTGCTGGTCCTGGACAACATGCAGTGGTGCGACCAGGAGACGCTTTCTTTCATCACCTTCCTCCTGGGCCTGGCCGCGGACACGCCGGTACTGGTAATCGGCACCTGGCGCGATGACGCTTTCGACGACGATTCCGAGCTCGCGGCCTGGACGGTCCGGATGCGGGCCACCGGACTGCTGACCGAGGTGTCCCTCAGCCCGCTGGACGTCGCGGGAACCGCTCGGCTGGCCGAGGCGATCTTCGGCCGGCCGCTGCCCCAACCCGACGCCGACCTGCTCGCGGCCACAACCGGGGGCTTCCCGCTGTACATCGTCGAGGCCATGCGCGGCCGCGACGCCGCCGGCCGCACCCCGCTGCCGGATGGGGATCTCGCGGCCGTGCTGCGCAACCGGCTGGAGCAGGCGTCCGCGCCCGCCCGCGAGGTGGCGGGCCTGGCCGCGGCGGTGGGGGAGGACTTCACCCTTGACCTGCTCACCGAGGCGTGTGACCTGGACGCGGGCACGGTCGTGGAGGCCGTCGACGAACTGTGGCGGCACCGGATCGTGCGGGAGTACCGCGACGGCTACGACTTCTCCCACGACCTGCTCCGCGAGACGGCCTACACGCTGGTAAGCCCGCCGAAGCGGTGGCTGCTGCACCGGCGGGTGGCGCAGGCGCTTGAGCTTCTGCATCCCGGCGACGCGGACGCGGTCTCGGCTCAGCTCGCCGGGCAGTATGCCCGCGGCGGGCAGCTGACGCGGGCGGTGGCCTACTATCGGCGGGCGGCCGATGTGGCCGCGGCCAGGTTCGCCCACGCGGAGGCGATCCGCCTGCACAGCGAGGCGCTGGCGATCGTCCGCAGCCTGCCGGCCGGCCGGGACCGGGATCGGCAGGAGCTCGACGTCCTGGAGGCCATCGCGGCGCCGCTCAACGCCCGGTACGGCTACTCGTCGCCGCGGCTGCAGCAGGCGCTCGAGCGCTCAGTCGTCCTGGCGGAGGCGCTCGGACGCAAGGACGCCACCCTCACCGGCCTGGTCGGGCTGTGGATGACGCAGTTCGTTCAGGGCCGCGCGGTCGAGGGATATCAGACGGCCAAACGTGCGCTGGCGCTGGCCGACCCCGACTCTGAGCAGAGCGGCCCGGCGCATTTCGCGGTCGGCGGCTCGGCCGTCACCCTGGGCCGACCCGCCGAGGCGCTGCGCCACCTCGGGCTGGCCGTCAGGCTGACCAGCGGTTCCCCGTCGCTGCGCACCGGCACTCGGGCCGACGTCCACGGCGAGGCCTTCGCGGCGCACGCCCACTGGCTGCGTGGCCAAGACGACGACGCCCGGGCCAGCTGCCGCGGCTCCATCGGCCTGGCCAGGACCGCCGGCCACCCCTACAGCCTGGCGGTGGCGCTCGCGTACGCGGGCATCACGCATCAGCTCCGCGGCGACCTGCCAAGGCTGCGGGACACCGTCACCGAGCTGCGGGAACTATGCGAGCGTCACGGCTTTGCCTACTACCGGGAGTGGGCGCTGGTCCTGGACGGCTGGGCCCGGCCCGGTGCGTCCGGCCTCGACCTGGCTCAGGCGGGCATCGGCCATCTCAAGTCGGCCGGCTCGTTCGCGCGCATGCCGTACTGGCTCTCGCTGCTCGCCGACCTATGGGAGCGGGATGACAGGCCCGACGCCGCGCTCGCCACCCTGGATGCCGCGCTCGCGGCCGGGCGGGCCTACGACGATCTGTGGTGGCTGCCTGAGGTGATGCGCATGCGCGCCGCCCGCGATGACGCCGCCGATCAGGCGGCAGCGCGACTGACTGCGGCGGCTCGGCTGGCGGCCGCCCAGGGCAGTGTCGCTTTGCTCCGGCGCTGCGAGCGTGACCTCGCCGCCGTGCCGTCGGCTGGCGTTCGCCCGGCTGGCGTTCGCCCGGCTGGCTGAGGCGAGCGCGGCTGCGAACGCTGCGCGAACGGTCGTCGCCCTAGCTTCGTGGTGCCCGGAAAGCCCGGGCCACGGACCGAAGGGACCAGCATGAAGACATCAGCCGACATCACCGCCGAGACGCTGGGCCAGCTGGCCGCAGGCCTGCGAGGCGAGCTGATCGCGGCGGGGGATCCCGGCTACGACGCCGCCCGCGCCGTCTACAACGGCATGATCGACAAGCATCCGGCGGCCATCGCCCGCTGCCGGGACGTCGCCGACGTCATCGCGTGCGTGCGCTTCGGCCGTGACCACGGCATCGACCTCGCGGTGCGGGGCGGCGGCCACAACGCGGCCGGGCTCGGCGTCGCGGACGACGCCCTCGTCATCGACCTGTCACTGCTGCGCAGCACGACCGTCAGCCCGGAGAACCGCACCGTCAGGGCCGACGCCGGCTGCACCTGGGGCGACGTCGATCACGCGACCGGGGCGTTCGGCATGGCCACCCCGTCCGGCTTCCTCGCGTCAACCGGCGTGGCCGGCCTGACGCTCGGCGGCGGCATCGGATACCTGACCCGACGCTTCGGCCTAACCGTTGACAACCTGCTGTCCGCGGACGTGGTACTCGCCGACGGAAGCCTGGTGACGGCCAGCCCGAGCGCGCACGGCGATCTGTTCTGGGCGCTGCGCGGCGGCGGCGGGAACTTCGGCATCGTCACGTCCTTCACCTTCCGCTGCCACGACATCGGCGAAGCCGGCACCGTCATCGCCGGCCCGGTGTTCTATGACCTGGCTGACGTGGGCGAGGTCATGCGCTGGTACCGAGAGCTGATCCCGTCGCTGCCGGAGGAGCTGAGCGGCTGGATCGGGCTGCTCACCGTCCCGCCGGTGCCGCCGTTCCCCGAGGAGCTGTGGGGCCGCAAGGTGTGCGGCATCGTCTGGTGCTACACCGGACGGCACGACCGGGCCGACGCGGTGCTCGAGCCGGTCAGGACGTTCGGCTCGCCGCTGATGGTCGGCCTGCAGCCGATGCCGTTCAGCGCGCTGCAGAGCACGTTCGATCCGCTCTACCCGGCCGGGCTGCAGTGGTACTGGCGAGCGGACTTCTTCAACGAGATCTCCGACGCGGCGATCGAAGTGCACCGCACCTACGGTGCGCTGCTGCCAACCGGCCACTCGACGATGCACCTGTATCCCATCGACGGCGCGGCCAGCCGGGTGGCCGCCGACGCGACCGCCTTCGCCTACCGGGACGGCGGCTGGGCGGGCATCATCGTGGGCGTCGACCCCGACCCGGCGAACGCCGACCTGATCTCGCAATGGACCAGGGACTACTGGCAGGAGCTGCATCCGACCTCGGCCGGCGGCGCCTACGTCAACTTCCTGATGGACGAGGGCCAGGATCGGGTCAAGGCGGCGTACCGCGGCAACTACGACCGGCTGGCCCGGATCAAGGAGCGGTACGACCCGGGCAACGTCTTCCACATCAACCAGAACATCCGGCCCGCCAGCGGGTGACGCGGGATGTCAGCGACGGGTATGAGCACGCGACGCTGACAGAGAGAGGCTGGCGCCGGAGTCGGGCAATGCCGCTCCGGCGCCAGCCGGATTACAGGGTGGGGTGAGCGGTGAGTACGGTCAGAAGCCGGCGTCCCAGCTCGTCTCGAACCCTCCGCTCGGGGTGGGAGTGGCCGTCGGGCACGCGCTCGCATCGCTGATCTGCAGCAGCGATCCTGGTCGGCTTGGCTGGTCTACGCAGTCGAGGTAGTAGGAAGTGGAGTCGTCCATCATGGGCATGTCATAGACGGGGCCGTCGTTGAAGCCCTGGATGGTCGAGTGCTTTCCGCCGGAGACGATGTCGCCGGCGCTGAAGAACGTCCGGTTGAAGTCCGTGAGCGGCAGGATCTGGGCGCCGAACGGGAGCTCGAAGGCCGGGCGCTCGATGACCCACTCCCCGCTTGAGTCCACGCAGGTGGCGGTGGCGCACGTCGATGTGGTCGAGAAGCTCTCCCGCGGCCGGGTGTGGTCAGTGAGCTTGAGCGCGTAGTTGTTCTCACCCGAGGAGCCGGGTGTCACGGTCACCGAGGCGCTGATCTGGTCACCGGGCTCGGGGCAGTTGACGTTGTCGTTGATGCAGGCGGTGGTGCCCTCCTCGACCGTGCCCGCAGGGTACATCTCGTACCAGACGTAGTAGTACGTGACGCCTTCGTAGCACTGGGCGGCGGTGCCCAGCTGCTCGACGGTCGCGTCGCTGAAGCCGTCGACGCCGACCCAGTTCGCCAGGAACGCATCCGAGTTTTGATACGGTGCCGTCGGGCACGTCACGGCGGGCATGGTCCAGTTGCCGCTTACATTGGTAACTGTCTTTGTCCCGCTTTCGGAATCGGCATAGCCGGACCAGTTATAGCTCGGGAATTCGCTCACGGTTCCGTTAGCCGCGGTCGCTTTGCCGGCGTGCTCTGCGGTTGGGGACGTCCAGTTGCCGCCGCCAAGGGCGGTGGCGTGGGCTGACATGTCCTTGATGAAGTTGGCCCGCGCCTTGGCCACAGTCGCGGCACTGGGGGCCTTGCCCGCCACACTGACGCTCTGCGGTGCGCTTTGCACCGCGAGAAGGACCAGCGGCGCCGCGAGCAGTACCGCCGCATATCTTGAGAACCGACGATGCATGGGATCTCCCTTCGCTCGAACTCAAGCCGACAATAGACCCTTTAGCACCAAAGTGCACGGATAAATACGTAAAGTAACTTTCGTGGCAAACGAGAACCGCCGTTAGCTGATCCGGTTGATCGGGTCGATGATGAACGACACCGAGTATGACTGGGGTGTGGCCTCGGTATCGGTGACGGTAATGGTGATGGGGTACCGGTCCTCAGTGGTCGGGGTACCCGTGATCACGCCGCCGCTGAAGCTCAGCCCGGGCGGCAGGGTGCCGGTCTCCGACCAGGTGTACGTGCCGTTGCCTCCCGACGGCGTGAGCGTCAGCGTGAACAGCTCGAATTCGCTGGGCTCCTGAAGGCCCGGATTGGGCATCGTCAGCGTCGGATACGAGCACGCGACGCTGACCGTCGCGCTGGCGCTGTGCGCGGACGGCGACGTGACCTCCAGCGTGTCGGTGATGGTCCACTGGTTCGACGCCGCCGCCACCGAGTCCGGGACGCTGACCGACCCGCCCGCGGCGATTGCCACCTGCGTCGCCGCGGTGCTGGTCCCGTTGGAGCGGGCCCAGTGGTAGGTGACGGTGGTCGCGCGATTGGAGCTGATCGTCCCCGGCACGCTGATCGACGGCAGCGCGGCCGGGCACGTCCCGGAGACCGCGGCCGGGTTCGACGCCGCCGCCGTGATGACCGGTGGCGGGGGCGGCGCGGTCGTGGGCGGGTTCGTGGTCGGCGCGCTGGTTGCGGGCGGACTCGTGGTCGGGCTGGTCGCCGTGGGGCTGGCGGCGGGCGAGGGTGTCTTCGAGGGGCTGGCGGTGGGCGAGCCCGCGGGCGTGCCGGTCGTGGGCGTGCCGCCGGCGCCCGAATTCGTCGCGGCGGCGTCGGCGGCCGGGTTCGTGGTCGAGGCACTGGGGGACCCGGAGCTGTTGTTACCCGTCAGCGCGAGCGTTGTCGTGGTGATCGCGATGGCGGCGAAGATGCCCAGCGCGGCGCCGGTGATGACGGCCTTCTTCCTCCGGCCCGCGCTGCCGAGCAGGGTGGCGGCGAACGAACCGCCGGCCGCGCCCGCGATGCCGCCGAGCAGCAGCAGGAGCAGGGCCGCGGCGCGCTTGGCGAGCTCGTTCCCGCCCCGTTCCTCCCAGTCCTCGCCGTAGGCGCGGTCGGCGACCTGGTTCAGCTCGGCGACGAACTCCACCGCGTGCGCCGGGCGGTCCCTCGGGTCCTTGGCCAGGCCGCGCTCGATGAGGGCCTGCAGCGGCTGGTCGACCAGCGCGACGGGAATCGCCCCGGTCTGGTGCTGCATCGCCAGCTGCTCGAGGCGCCCGGAGAACGGGGTCTGGCCGGTCAGGCACTCGAAGAACACGGCCGTGGCCGCGTAGATGTCGCTCGCCGGGGTGGCAGGCTCGCCGTTCCACTGCTCGGGCGCCATGTACAGCGGCGTGCCGCCGACCGGGGCCCGCTCCCCGGCCTTGACCGCGACCCCGAAATCGGTCAGCTTGCTGTTGCCGGTGGCGTCGACGAGCACGTTCTCCGGCTTGTAGTCGCCGTGCACGATGCCGAGCTGGTGGGCGGCGGCCAGGCCGAGCAGCGAGCCCTTCAGCACCACGAGCGCGGACTCCGGGCTGGTGGCGCCCTGCCGGGTGATCATCTCGTGCAGCGAGACGCCCTCGACCAGCTCCATCACGATCGCCGCGCCCGCGCCGGGCTCCTCGACGTAGTCGTAGAGCCGCACGACGTGCGGCACGTCGATCGACGCGAGCAGCTCGACCTCCTCGCGGAAGCGGGCGAGGAAGTTCGGGTCGCGCAGCAGCCGGGGGGCGAGGTACTTGATCGCCACCTGCTGGCCGGTCTCGTTGCTGGTCGCCGCGACGACCCGGGCGGACGCGCCGTGGCCGAGCTCGCGGACTTCGGTATAGCCGGGTACCGCCCATGCGCTCATCTGGCCGCTCCGTCCATGCTCGCCCGGTGGGGAGATACGCCGTCCGGCAGGAACTGGACGCTGCGCCGCCCGACGCCGACCCGCGCGCCGGGATCGAGCACCACCACGTCCGCCGGGGCGAGCGCGCGCGGGCCGCCCGCTCGGTACAGCACCGATCCGTTCGCCGAGCCGAGGTCGCGCGCCTCGACCCGCCAGCCGACCAGGGAGACCCGCAGGTGCAGCCGGGACACCGAGCCCTCGGCGTCGGTGACGGGCAGCGGCGCCGCCCGCCCGGCGGCCACGTCGGCGTCGAGCAGCGGCTCGCGGCCGATGACGTAGTCGCGGTCGAGCAGGTAGCCGCGCCCGTCATCGACGAGCAGGACGCCGAGCGGCGGCCGGGGCTGGCGCCGGATGTTCCCGCCGACCCCGTGCATGCTGATGCGGCACTCCCGGCAGAACATCGCGTCGGGCGGGTTGAAGTGCATCCGCGCGCACAGCGCGCCGTCCACCACGACCGGCTCAACGTCGCCGAGCGGTTGCAGCCTCATCGTCGCAAGGTCGGCGACGGGCGGCGCCGGCGGTCCGACGGTGCCCGCGCGATCGGTCTGCGTGATCCGCATCGTCGGCTTGGCCGCCCGGGCCTCCGCCCGGAACCAGCTCTCGGCGTCTGGCCCGGCCGGAGTGCGCGCGGCCGGGCCGGCCGGGCTCGCGAACGAGTCATCAGGAAACAGGGTCACCTCGGCTGCGGCCTGCTCCGCTGCGGCACGCGTGGTGGGCGCCACAGTCACGGACGGACCGTTCGGGATAAGGGGGTGGCTTTTTTCCCGGGTGACGGTGAGGATCACGCCGCCGCCCGAGACGGTTCCGGCGTCCAGGCGGAGCCGGCGGTCCGGTGCCGCCGCGGCGCCGATGACGAGCCGGACGGTGACGACCGCGCCGGCCGCGGTGAGCGCGACCGGGATCATCGAACCGCCGGCCGCGACCTTGGTTTCCCGGCCGCCGTCGACGGAGATGAGCGCGGCCGCCGCGCCGTGCGCGAAGACGGCGACCTCCCCGCCGAACGTCACCCCGGCGCCTGCCCCCGCGGGCCGCCCGCCGCGCTCCTGGGCGGCGCGCGTCCCGGCCCGCACGAGGGCGGCGCCGTCACCGCCGGAGTCGGCGACCGCGTCAAGCGCGGCCAGCAGCCGGTCCGGCCCGGGGTCGAGGCCGTCGCTCAGCACGACAAGGCCGCCGCGCCGCGCGATCAGGCCCGGGCCGGCCAGCGGGACGCACTCGATGAGGCTCATGAGGCGCAGGTGTAGGTGAAGGTAGCGGACTGGGCGGAGATCACATTGGGCGTGAAGACCTGGAAGATCGCCGTGGCATGGTGGACTCCCTGGCCGGCCAGGTACCACTGGAGCTCAACCCGGACCTGCTGCTGGCCGCTTGAGGCGGTGACCGTGCCGGTCGGCAGGTTCGCGCCGTCCTTGGTCCACTGGTAGGTGATCGGACCGCCCTTGCCGTTGGTGTCGATGGTGCCGACCAGGTCGACGGTGGAGTTGCAGCCGATCTTGCCGGGGTTCGTGACCGAGACCGTGGCGGCCGTGATCTTGAGGGTCTGGTGCGTCTTGTTCCACACGTAGCCGGCGATGCCGGCCACGATCGCGACCGTGAGCAGGCTGCTCAGCACGCCGGTCCAGCGACGACGGCGGCGGCGTCTCGGCCGCGCGGCGGGCCAGCCGTCCGGGCCGCCGCCGCCACGGTGCCTGCCCTTGTCCTTCTCCTCGAGGCTTGGTCCCGGCTCCGGCCACGGGGGCGGACTGGCGGCCAGCATGGCCGCGGGGCGGGCCTCGGGACCGGGGTCAGCGGGAGGCGGGGTCCAGGCGCTGTGCACGGTGTCGCCTGCGCCGACCAGGAAGGTGCGCCGGTCGGCCTCATGCTGCGGGATGGCGCTGCTCCCGGTGACGTTGTCGCTGATGTCGACCAGGGTGCGCAGCACGTGGCCGGCGTCCGGCGGCCGCGCGTCGGGCTCCTTCTCCAGCAGCCGGTCAACCAGCTCGGGCAGCCCGCGGGGGAGGTCGGAGCGGACGGTGCCGATCGGGACGGGACGTTCCTCCAAGTGCATGCGCATCACGGCGATCGGCATCTCGGCCACGAACGGCGGGCGGCCGGCCAGCAGCTCGTACAGGACGCAGCCGAAGGAGTACAGGTCCGAGCGCCCGTCCACGTCGCCGCCCATGGTCTGCTCGGGCGACATGTACATCGGCGAGCCGATCGTCTGCGTCGGGGCGGTCAGCCGCGGTGAGTTGTCCTCGAGCAGCCGCGCGATGCCGAAGTCGACGATCGTGAGGTGGCCCCGGGCCGTCACCATGAGGTTGCTCGGCTTGATGTCGCGGTGCACGACCCCGATCGCGTGCGCGGCGGCCAGCCCGGAGCAGGCCTGCTTGGCCATGCGGAGCACGCTCTCGACCGGGAACAGCCCCATGCCGTTGGCCTGCCGCTGGCGCAGCATGGCCTGCATGGACATCCCCTCGGCGAGCTCCATCACCATGAACAGCTCGCTGCCGACCCGGCCGGCCTCGAGGGCGGAGATGATGTTGGGGTGCCTCAGCCGGGCCAGCGTGTCGGCCTCGCGGCGGAACCGGGCGATGGTCTGCCCGACTTGCGCCTGGTCACTGATGGTGGCGAGCTGGACGAGCTTGACCGCGACCGGCCGGGCCGTGGCCAGGTCGCGGCCGCGCCAGACCTCGCCCATCGCCCCGCGGCCGAGCGGAAACTCAAGCTCGTATCGCCCCACCAGCGTTCCGGCCACCTGGAACCTCACTACCCCGTAAAGCGCGGCTCAGCCGACCGAAGTATAAAGGCTCGCTAAGTGGCAGGAGGCGTGCTTTATCAACATAAGCG